>ERZ1370068.11225-contig-9858_pt1 | contig 62372 bp, 68 predicted proteins | sample MGYA00561227_ERZ1370068 | MGnify/ENA primary metagenome ERZ1370068 (study PRJEB38410, sample SAMEA6850437) | metagenome | study: Metagenomic assessment of the ecological functions of the soil: analysis of the soil microbiota associated with the...
GTTGTACTTCGTTCCAGTTGTATTGCTGATTCGGTCAAGGTGGACTCGTGCACCACCGCCGCAGGCGCGCGTGTACTCAGTAGTGCGCGAAGTCGTCGGCCGGCACGATGGGGTTCACCATCGCGATCACGGCGCCGGCCTTGGCCGCCCCGAACCAGGCGAAGGCGAACTCGGGACGGTCGGGGAGGACGAGCAGCACGCGGTCCTCGACCTCGACGCCCAGGCGGCGCAGGGCGTTGCCGAAGCGGTTGCGGCCTGCGCCTGCACCTCGCGCGTACGTGATAGGCCTGGTCGCGCTGGTACAGGCACGTCTTGCCGCCGCGGCCCTCCTCGATGTTGCGGTCGAGGAAGTACCACGCCATGTTGAACGCTCGGGGAACTCGAGGGCGCTCACGGCTCCTCCGCCGCCGGGCGTCGATAGCCACGGCGCGTGGTACACGAGCGGCCGCCCTTCGCGCGTGCGCGCGGACTCGGCGAGGCCCAAGGTAGACCGTCGTGGTCGCCGCCCGGCACCGACGCCTCGATATCGCGGCACTCCGAGGTGCGCGAGCGCTCCAGGCACCAGCAGGAGCCCGGAAGCGCCGGCGGCGTACTCGCGGCCCTCGAACTGCGCGCCGCCCGGCACCGTACCAACGGCGCGAGACCTCCGCCTGCCCCTCGGCCCGGCGCGCGGCCGCGAAGGGCGCCGGCCGCCGAAGCCGTGGTCGCGCCTCCGACCGGTTGTCGATGCATCACCCGGGGACCAGCGGCGGGTCCGGAGCTGACCGAGGAGAAAGCGGTCACGAAGTCAACGGGCCGCGCTGGCGACCCGGCGGCGTTGCGGGTCGTGACCACGGTGACGCCGGCGGCGAACTGCGCGGGCCTGCCGGAACGCCAACGTGTCCACGGCCAGGCGGGACAGGGGGCTCATGCGCGGGAAGGCGAGTCTACGCGCTCCTCCAGGTAGACCGCGACCTGCCCGCCCATCAGGGCCAGGCGCAGGAAGAGGCGACCTCCACCGGGAGCTGGGCCGGCAGCGGCGAGGGGATCTGCGTGCGGTAGCCGGTGACGGGCCAGGCGCCGTCGAGAGGCGCCGCCGAGGCCGCCGCCAGCAGGACCGCCAGCAGGGCCAGGATCGCGTGGTGAGCCGGCGGTGCGGCCCAGGATGGAGAACCAGAGCCGGAATGACGGTCGACGTGGACGCCAGCCAGCACTGCGGCTCGAGCGTCTCCTCGACGCACGATGATGGCCTTCGCGTACCCGTGACAGCGCGCGTGCGCGTGAACCGGCGCCAGCAACACCGCAGCCAGCGTCGATGATGCGCGGAACACGTGCTACGCGTTCTCTGGAGACGACCTCGCGCGCGCACGCCTGCGCCAGGCGGAGAACGGCGCATGTGGATCGCAGACAAGCGAGGCGTCGAGGCCAGCACCTCAGGTTAGCAACAGGCGCGCCATCGTCGAAGTAGAAGCCCGAGCCATGGTGGAGGCCCCGGACGGCCAGCGCCGACCGAGGCGCGCGCGACGCGCCGAGGAGGCGCCGGCCAGGAAGGTCACCGCGGCGAACAGGTAGCCGGCCCCAGGGGACCAGAACCACCGGGTCGACGAGGCCGACGGCATGCCTGCTCCCCAGCCGCCGCGAAGAGGCCCGCGGGGAGCTGGCCGGTGACCGGCGCGAAGCTCCAGGTTGCGGAACGCAGACCAGGGCCGAACAAAGCGCTCAGGCCCGAAGTCCTGCGTGAACCCCGATCTGGCGCTGGGACCACTCCGCTCCACCAGCCGTAGTCGAGTCCGTAGAGCATGCGCGAGGCGGCGCCCTGACGCGCGATTCCTCCGCCATCGACACTGCAGCCAGCGGCGCCGCCAGCGCCGCCGCCGTGCCGAGGTTCCAGCACGAGCAGGAACACGGCCAGGCCCCAGTTGCGCGACGCGGCGGAGAAGCCCTCTCGCGCAGCCCGCACGGATCCATCCGAGCACCGTGTGCAGCTCCACGGCGGGTTCTGCAGCCGGGACAGGAACCGGGCGGACCACTTGGGTGGCCGCGCGGGTCGCGACGCCCGTCTCCGCGATCCACGAGTTGTTGGCGGGGTTCACGTCCGGGACCGGCTGCGCTCCGGGTCCACCACCACGCGCCGGACCTTCACGGGCTCGCGGTAGCGGAAGCGAATCCAGCGGTGCGCGGCCGATCCCAGTCTCGTGCCGCACCGCCCATCGCTCCATTCGACCCTGCAGCTCGACGGGCGGCTGGATCTCTTGCCCGGCGCGGCGCGGTGACCTCGGTCTCCGTAGGGGCCCTTGGGCGCGTCCCGGACGGACGGCGATGGAGACGGCAGCGGCACCGGCGCGCCGTCAGGTGCCATCGGCGAAGCCCCGCGGCTTGCGCGCCCTCCTCCTCCCGCACCGACACCGCGTGGTCGCATGGGCCCGCTGCCGTGCCGGGTCTCGTCGAGTACCGCACTGCCAGTCGGACGCCCAGACGACCTCCGTTGACCCGCGCCGATGAAGTCGCGGCTGGTGGGATGCCGGAGAAGCGGAACCTCCGCGCGTATGTGCCGCAGGACGCGGGTCATGGTCGCCTCGCCCGGCAGCCCCTCCAGCGTGTGCAGCGGGCAGCGCCGGTGCCTGTTGTAGCTGTTCGGAGTTCCGGGAGTCGGCGTCGGTGCTGCCGGGTCGCGCGCGCCATCGTCGGGCGGCCCGACTTGCGCAGCTGCGGTAGCGCGTCGTCGACCAGGGCCAGGCGCACGCCGAGGCGCGAGCACAGGCCAGCCGGAGCTGCCGCGGCCGGACGAGCCCGAAGTAGCGCCGGCCCCAGCCCTTGGGTCCGAGCGCCAGGAACGCGGCCTTGCGGTCGTGGTAGCGGTTGAACCCCTCGTCCAGCCAGGCCTCCTCGAACTCGTTGTTGGCCACGAGCAGGTACCAGAACTGGTGGCCGCGCCTCGTGGATGGTGACGCCCTCGGGGCTCTGCAGCATCGGCGGGCGAGTAGCGGCGCGGTCCCGCCCGTGAAGAGCGTCGGGTACTCCATGCCGCCCGAGGCCGAGCTCCACGCCGGGATCGACCACGGTGATCTGCGGCGTACGGGTAGGGCGCCGACCAGGCGCCGTAGGTAGCGCAGCGCGATGCGTGGCCGGCCTCGATGTACCGCTCGCCAGGTGCGCGTGCTCGGGCTGCAGCAGCAGGCGGATGTCGACCGGCGGATAGCCGGGTCGTCGAAGCGCGCCCTGCTGCTCGAGGAAGCGCCGGCTCGCCGTCCACGCGAAGTCGTGGACGTCCTCCTGGTAGAAGCGCAGCGTCTCGGTGCCGTCGGCGTTGTCGTCTTGCGCTCCTCCTGCCGGCCCGGTGGCGCCCACCACGAAGCCGCCGGGCAGCGTGAGCCGCACGTCGTAGACGCCGTAGTCGGAGAAGAACTCGGTCCAGCGGGTGGAACTGGTGCGCGTTCCAGCTGGCCCTTCCACGAGCACGCCGATCTTCGGGAACCACTGCACGATGAAGTTGTAGTCGTGGACCCAGCCGGCGCGGCCGACGTCGCCGTAGGGAATGCGCGACGTCCAGCTCGATGTGGAAGCGCGCCGTCTGGCTCCGGCTCGATCGGGCGCGCGGCTCGTCACCTCCATCACGCGTGCGGTCGTCGGCGTTGCCGTCGTCGGGCTGGATGTAGCGCAGGGTCGGCGTGAGGTCCGCCTCGCCGTCTCGCCGAGCAGGCGGACGCTGCTGCACGTGGGTGTAGCCGAAGCGCGCTCGGCCGGCGCGCCTCGGTCGTCGCTGAGCGCGCGCCGCCGCTCGCCGCCGCGAGCGGACGTCGACAGGTTGTTGCGGAACGCGTTCCAGTAGAGGTGGAACGGGATAGGCCGACTGGGGCGCGCCCGTCGAGGTTGCGCCAGGTCGAGCGTCAGCGTCGCCCTCGATGACGTGGGCGCTCCGGGTCGAGGCGGGCGTCGATCGAGTAGCTCGCGTTGCGCGCGGACTGCGCGGGCAGGACCGGCAGCGGGTCGGACGAGTCGAGCGGCAGCGGCGGAATCGCGTCCGGCCGCGCTGGGCGGCGCGACCAGCGGCAGACACGGCCGCAATGGTGACGCGATGGAAGCCGCATGCCCCCTCGGGACCCTGGTGCGTGGGTCCCGCGATTCTATGGGACGAAGCGGCGGTCTGGGGCGCGATCGGCACCAGGGGCGATCGAAGCTGAAGCCGGTGACCGGCTCCAGCGCGACCGTCTTGCCCGCCAGGACGCCGAAGGCCACGCGTGCGCGACCGTCACCGACCCGGACGTGCCCGCCAGCCCGGCCAGCGTCGACGTGTTCACGACGAAGGTGGACCGCGGGCCCAGCGCGAACGGCTGGGTCGCGGCCAGCTGGCCCGTCGCGCGCCAGAAGTGGAGAGTGCCGAGAGCGGCGTGGTCGTCGAGGTGTTCTGCAGGATGGCGATCGTCACGTGCGTGCTCGAGTTGTTGAAGCGCGGATGCGGCCCGTGGTCTCGTAGAGACGGATGCGGTACACGTCGTCGGCCACCCGCAGTCGGTGCCGCACCCGCCGCTGGCGACGCGCACCAGCTGGCCGTCCTCCCCACCGGGAGGAGCGTTCACGAAGCGGAGGCTGCGGCTCAGCCCCAGGCCGCTGGTCCCGGCCGGGGTCTGCAGCACCGTGGTGCCGTCGTCCCGTCGCCACCCGCTGCAGCACGAGCGGTTCACGTCGCCCGACTGGCCGTACTACAGGTCACCTCGTACGCGCGACGAGAACGGCCTCTGGGCTGAGCCAGTAGAAGTGTCTCGGCTTGGCTTCGCGGCGCCGGTCGGGCTCAGGTCGCGCACCACCTGGAGGCCGATGCGTCAAGCTCGGTGCACGTCGAGGGTCAGGCTGTCCGTGTCGGTGTCGGCGTCTGTTGCCCGCGACCCGGATCCGTGACGGCGCCGGAGCCGCCCGTGGGCGGTGTTGCTGACGCGAGCCGGTGGCGGCCGCCGAGACGGTGCCGGTACGACGGTCAGCGGTGTCGCCACGCTGCACCGCTCCTGGAGGGTGACGCTGGGCGCGTTGCCCGATGTCGCTGCGTTCCCGCTGGCCGGGCACGTCGAGGCCGGCGCTGGCGGAGCAGGTCCCGGGCGACGCGCCGGTGATGGCGGCCGGGAACGTGTCCGTCACCGCTGGCCGCGCCAACGGCTCGCTGGGGCCGCCCTGCGAGACCTGGATGGTGTGGGTGATCGGGCCGCCCGGCGTGGCCGCCAGCTGGCCGTCGGTCTTGGTGATGCTGAAGTCCGCCTGCGGGTCAGCGTGTCGGTGTCGGTCGCGCTGTTGTTGACAGCCCTGCGGATCCGTGACGCCGCCGGGCACGGCGGCGCTGCATCGTTCACGCAGCGTGCCGGTCGCGGGCCGAGTCGATCGTGCCCCGGGCGCTGAACGTGGCGACGCCCGCGAGGCCGAGCGCCACAGGGGGCCGCGATGTTCCTGACCCGCTGGCCGGGCAGGGTCGAGCCGGCGGAGGCGACGCAGGTCCAGGTCACGCCGGAGACCGAGGGCCGGGAAGACGTCCGTCAGCGTGGCCAGCCCGGAAGTGCTGGGGCCGGCGTTCGAGACGGCGATCGTCCGGGTGACGTCGGTCCCGGGGACGGCGGTCGTCTGCCCGTCGGTCTTGACGACCGAAGGTCCGCCGTCGGCGTCAGCGTGTCGCTGTCCGGTCGCGTTGTTGTTGGCGGGGTTCGGATCCGTGAGCGCCGCGGGCGCCGCCAGGCTCGCGCTGTTCAGAGCGTGCCGGTGGCGGACGGGGCGATGGTGGCGGTGGCGGTGAAGGTCGCGCTGCCGGCGGGAGCCAGCGTCACCCCGGCCGCGATGTTGCCCGCGCCGCAGGCACCCCGCAGGCCGAGCCGCGGAGGCCGCGCAGGTCCACGTCGCCCTGCAGCGTCGGCGGGAACGTGTCGCTCACGCTGGCGCCGATGGCGGTGCTGGGTCCAGGGTTGGTGGCGGTGATCGTATGGGTGAACCGGGGTGCCGGGCACCGCGCTCGGCCCACGCCGTCGGTCTTGGTGAGCGCCAGGTCCGCCTGCGGCGTCAGCGTGTCGGTGTCGGTCGCGGTGTTGTTGGCGGAGAAGGGGTCGGTGAAGCCGGCGGGCGCCGCGACGGTGGCGGTGTTGGCCAGCGTGCCCGTGGCGGTGGGTGCGACGGTGCCGATCGCGGTGAACGTGACGGACCGCCGGCCAGCGGGTTGACGGTGCGCGGTTGATGTTGCCCACGCCGAGCGCCACGATGCAGCTCGAGCCGCCGGAGTGGTTGCAGGACCAGCTCACGTTCGTGAGGGCCGCCGGGAACGTGTCGGCGACGGTCGCGCCGTTCGCCGCGACCAGCGCGCTCGTGTTGGTGGCGATGATCGTGTGCGTCACCTGCTGCCCGGGCACGGCGGTCGACTGGGCGTCCGTCTTGGTGATCGCGCAGGTCCGCGGCCGCCTGGTTCTCGATCGTGAACGACAGGTTGTAGAGCTGGACCGCGTCGCTGGTCCCGCCGGACACCCGGATGAAGAACTGGCCTGAGCTGGAGCGGGACCACGTTGTTGACGTCTCACGCCGCCGGGCCCCTGCGCGTTGGCGGACGCCAGCACCGTGATGCCGTTGGTGCCGAGGACCTGCAGCGCGACGCGTCGTTCTGGACCAGCGAGTTGAAGCTGGTCCCTGCCGTGCAGTTGCCGTTCGACTGCTGCGGGCCCTGCAGGTAGGTGGACCCGATGGGGGTGAGGGTGACGTCGACCTGCTTGCCGCTCGTCACGGGTGAGCGGTAGAAGTCCGGGTCCCCCACGCCGTCGATGCTGTTGCCGTCTCGACGTGAAGGTCCCGTTGCCGGGGGCCCGAGATCGGTGCCTGGAACGCCGCACGTCGTTGTCCTCGCGGTCGTCTCCGTAGCCGCGGGTTGCCCGCCAGCAGGTCGTCGTGCTGGGGGCCGATGAAGGCGGAGCTGAAGAATGGCTCCATGAGCTTCGTCTGCTGGATCGGGCAGACGTGGTCGAGACCGAGGCCGTGGCCGTGCTCGTGGCTCACCACGTTGCGCAGCCGCAGCCGAGCCGCTCCCGGTGTTGTCGAAGAAGGAGGTCGGCCGTGTCGAGGACCATGTCCCCGATGTCGGGGAAGAAGTTGTACGCCAGGATGGCGGACTGCCCGCCGGGCATCCCGTCGATGATGCGCCCGGCGATGCGGACGTCCCCGCTGGCCGAGCGCCCCCTGGGTCTGCCGGGCGGCGCCGTCGTCGTTCACGAAGACGTAGGTGGTGCCGACGCGCGTGGCCCACTTCGTCCAGCGCCTGCTGGATGATCGGCTGCCGGATCGACTGGCTCCCGTAGATGCCGTTCAGGCGCGCGCGGAGGTTGCTGGGGCCCGTGCCGTCGCCGGCGAAGCCCGCGGGGGATGTTGAGGCCGTCGGGCACCACGCTCCAGGTGAGCGTGGTGGGCTCGCCGCGGACCAGCCCGGAGCCGTCGGTGGCCGTGCGGAACCAGCGGGCGCCGTCCGAGAACTGGAACAGCGAGACGACCTGCTTGTCGGCTCCCCTGGAGACCGGCGTAGACCTGCGCGACGTAGCCGGGATCGGTTCCGGGCGCGAAAACAGACAGCCGGAGGGCGCGGCGAGGGGCCAGTGACGGCGTCGCCCGCCGACGGAATGGCGGCGGCGGCCATCAGGCTCATCAGGATGTGTATACGTCGCATGCGCTCGGACCCTCCAGCAACAGGACCTTCCACTTTCGGGGATCCGGGCCGTTTCGTCAATGCCCGGGCTTGGTTTCGACTGGAGAGGGCCGGTTATGATCGCCCTTCTGGGCGGGGCCAGTCCGGCCCCGCGTTACCGGAGGTACTTCTCCCATGACCGACCAGGCCGTGCCCATGGTGGATCTCAGGGGCGCAATACGCGCGCATCCGCGAGAGCTGGCGACGCCCGCCCTCGAGCGCGTGCTGGCGCTCGACCGCAGTTCATCCGGGGCGAGGACTGCCTCCGCCTGGAGGAGGAGTTCGCGTCGTACTGCGGCGACCGCGCACGCGTGCGGCGTCGCCAACGGCACGGACGCGCTGATCCTGGCGCTGCGGGCCTACGGCGTCGGGGCCGGGCGACGAGGTCGTGACCGTCGCCAACACGTTCATCGCCACCGGCGAAGCCATCCTCGCTGAACGGCGCGCGCCCGTGTTCGTGGACGTGGACCCGGAGCCGTTCACGATGGACCCGCGCCAGCTCGAGGCCGCGATCACGCCGCGCACGAAGGTGCTGCTGCCGGTTCACCTCTACGGCCATCCGGCGGACATGGACGCCGATCCTCGAGTCGCCGGACCGCCACGGCCTGCCCGTGCTGCGAGGACGCGGCCCAGGCCCACGGCGCGGAGATCGGCGGCCGGCGAGCGGGCGGCCTGGGCCACGCAGCCTGCTTCAGCTTCTACCCCGGCAAGAACCTCGGGGCCTACGGCGACGCGGGCATGGTGATCTCGAACGACGCCGAGCTTCGTCGACCGCCTGCCGCCAGATGGCGAACCACGGCGGCGGCGCCGAACAAGTACGACAACGTGGTGCTCGGGACCAACAGCCGGCTGGACTCGCTGCAGGCCGCCGTGCTGCGTGTGAAGCTGCGCCACCTCGACGAGTGGAACGCGGAGCGGCGCGGAGCGCGTGCGCGCCTACGACGCCGCCCTGGCCGGCATCGCCCGGCGTCGTGACGCCCCGCGAGCGGCGCGGGCGCGCGCTCGGCCTGGCACCTCTACACCGTCCGCCTGGGCGGAGGACGCGCGTCCAGGCGCACCTCGAGGCGCGGGATCGCGACCGCGGTGCACTACCCGCGGCCCATCCACCTCCAGCCCGCGATGGCCGCGGCCGGGGGCAAGGCAGGCGACCTGCCGATCTCGGAGCGGCTGCTCGCGCGAGGTGCTGCGCTGCCGCTCTACCCGGAGCTCCCGCTCGAGGCGGTGCGTCGGATCGCGGACGAGTCCGCCGCGCGGCACTGCCTAGGGATTGAAGGGCGGCGGGGTCGCCTGCGGCTAGGGCTGCGCCGGCGGAGACTGTCGCGCGGACGTGGGCGCGAAGGGAGACGCGGAGAAGCCGCCCAGTCCCACGTCAGGCGGTGCGACGGCCTCCTGCTGGGCCGCTGCGGCGTCGCTTGCCCCCGAGGCGGCCCCGGTCGCCGCGTTCAGGCCCGCAGTCGTGTCCGGCGGCGCCTGGCCGTCGTCCTCCGGCACCGCTTCTTCTTCGACGACGGGCTCCTGCGGCGGCATCTCGCGCACCGGCTCCCCGCCGCGCCTCGCCACCGGCCGAACGGACGGCGCCGGCGGGCGGCGGACGCGGACCCGCTCACCAGCGAGGGTCTCGACCCGGGTCCCCGTGGCGTCCATGGAGAACGTGTAGTTCACGCCCTGACCCTCCATCGCGGCCACCACGATCTCGACGGGCGTGCGCGCCGCGCAGGTCCAGCGAGATCATCTGCCGGGAGGTGCGCCGTCGTAGACGACGCGCATCTGCGTCTGGCGTGACAGCCGGTCCAGGACTCTCGGAGAGCGGGGCGTTGCTCGCCTGCACGTCGACCGACTGCCCGGAGACGTGGATGTCGACGGCGGCCCGGGAAGGCGTGGCCAGGGCGACGGCCACCGGGAGGGCGAGAACGGTCCCGCGCGTGCTCATGCAACCAGTCTAGCCGAACCGGTCAGCTCGCGTCGAGCCCGCTCGGCGCGAAAGGAGGCGGCGGCCCCGTGAGGCGCGCCGCCCTGCGGAGAAGAATGGGAAAGCGGAAAACCGAGCCTTAGTGGACCCGGGCGATCATCGGGCTGTCGAAGCTGAAGCCGGTGGCCGGCTCCAGTGCGACGGTCTTGCCCGAAGAGATCACCGTAACAGCCGTTGTGCGCGATCGTGATCGCGCCGGATCCGGCCGCCACCGTCTGGGTGGCCAGGACCATCAGCTGCTTCGGGCCCAGGTTGATGTTCGAATTGCCCACCGAGGTGCCGCTGGCGTCCCAGAAGTAGATGGTCCCGAGGATCTGGTAGTTCGTCGGGTTCTGCAGGAGCAGGATCGTGGTCTGCGTGCCCGAGTTGTTGAAGCGGGGCACCGCGTAGGTCGTCTCTGTAGGACCGCAGGCGGTACACCGTCACACCGGCCGCAGTCCGTGGTGCACGAGCCGCTCACCACGTGGATCCGCTCGGTGTTGACCTCGGCGCTGGTCGAGTTGAACCAGCGGAGGCTCCGGCTGTAGCCGACGCCCACCGCACTGCTGAGCACGGTCGCTCCGCTCCGTGTTGGTGCGCGTCACGACGAGGCCAGTGCCGATGTCACCGGAGGTGGCGTCGACGACGACCTCGTACGACGAGAACGGCTTCTGGCTGATCTGATACCACGTCGTTGTCCGCGACGTTGCCGGCCAGAACGCCCAGGTCGTGCAGCTGGTCCGAGCCGTGGGACGAGCTCGTTCTCAGTGGTGGCCGGGGTGTTGTCGTTCTGTCCCTGACGTCCCAGACGTCGGCCATGGCGCGCGCGCCCGCTCACGAGCGCGAAACCGAGGCCCAGGCACAAGCTGAGCATTCTTCCGCATAGCGCCCTCTCTGTTTTGATCCGACTGCCCCGGAGCCGTCCGGGCCCCGTCCGTCCTTCCCTCCGAGTGAAACTCCTCATCATTCTACTTCTCGCCCGCTCGCACAGCGTCAACGCGCCCGTACCAGCATCGGCGAGCCGAAGCTGAACCCGGTCGCCGGCTCCAGTGCGACGGTGTTGCCGGCCAGGTCGCCGCTGGTGCGTCGTGGTGATCGAGACGCTCCCGGCGGTTCCGTTGGCAACCGAAAGGCGTGTTCAGGACAAACACGTTCTTGGGTGCGATGGTGACCGGCTCCACGGACCTGAGCACCCGACGCGTCCCAGAAAGTAGACGGTCGCGTTGACGGTGTAGTCCGTCGGTTCTGCAGGAGCAGGATCGTGATCTGCGTCAAGTTGTTGTTGTACCGCGGGATCGAGTAGGTCGTTCCCGTACGAGCGCAGGCGATAGCCGTCGTCCGCGCCGCAATCCGTGGTGCAGCCGCCGCTCGACACGCGCACCGTGTCGGTGTCGATCGTGTTCGAGGTGTCGTTCACTCCACCGCAGGCTGCGGGCCGGGCCCGTGCCGATCGGCAGCGAGGACTGGACGACCGCGCTGGTGCGCGTCGAGGCGCTCCAGGTTGACCGGCTGGATGTCGCCCGAGGCAGCATCCACCACGACTTCATACGAGAACAGCTTCTGGCTGATGAAGTACGTGTCGGTGTCCTGGCACGCCGCCCGACGAGGCCAGGTCTCCGGTCACCTTGAACCCGTTCGTGAGCTCACCGGTGTTGTCGGTGGACAGGCAGAAGTCGTCGTTGGTGATCGTCTCCGGCCCTGCGGGTCGGCAATCGTGCCGCCCGTCGGCGCGCTGAGGTTGACGAAGAAGGTCTCGCGGCTCTACGGTCACGTCTCCGCTGACCGAAACGGTGACGAAGGCGGTGGTGCTGCCCGGTGCGAACGTGAGCACGCCGCTGGTCGCCGTGTAGTCGGTGCCCGCCGTGGCGGTATTGTCGGCCGTCGCGGCCACCGTCACCGGCGTGGAGACCGCCGCGCTCAGCGTAACGGGAGCCATCAGGTTCGCCGTGCCGCTGTTGCCCTCCACGAGGGAGGCGTCGCCGGCGCTGATGGTCGGCTGGTCGTCGTTGACGATCGTGCCCACGCCCTGGCCGTCGCCGATCACTGGCGCCCGCCGGCGCGGACAGGTTCACGAAGAAGGTCTCGGTTCGGCTCGACCGTCAGGTCGCCCGTGACGGAAACCGTGACGTTACGAGTGGTCGTGCCCGGTAGGTCAGCGTACCGCCGTGGCCAGTAGAGTCGCTCCCGGCCGTGGCCGTGCCGTCCGCGGTGCGCAGAAGTTCACGGTGACCGCACCGGCGGGCGGAGGTCGTCAGCGTGACCGGTAGCAAGAAGTTGGTGGTGCTCTGCGTTGCCTTCCGGGCCGCTCGCGTCGCCGATGTTGAGCGTTGGCGACCCCACGTTGAACTGGACGAAGACGACGTCGAACGCACCCGCCTTGAGCGCGGACACTGGGATCCCGTCGATCAGGGTGTCGACATCCTGGTTGAGGGTGGTGATGTTGTTAAACGTCACGTTCGGGAGTCAACGACCACGCCCGTCCGGAAGTTGTCGTCGACCGGGCTGCCCAGGTTGTTCGCGAAGTTGAAGCTGGAGAGGGCAAGGTGGAACGTGCCGCCCGCGTAGGGGCGCGTCAGAGGTCGACTGGGCGCTCCCCCTCCAGCCGTATCGTCGTTGCCGTAGTCGACGATCGCCGTCCGGGTCGAATCGTAGACCCAGAGCTCAGTGTCCACCGCGGTTGCGCCGACGGTGGTGATCGTCCGGGTGCCGGGCTGGATCGTCGGACCCGTGAGCTCGGTGACCGCGCGTCACATCGTAGTCGAGGCTGTAGTTCGCGGTGGTCGCAGCGGTCCCGGTCACCCGCACGAACAGGGTTCCGCCGCGGACGTGTACCACTGGATGAACCGCGCCGGCGTCGTCGCCGCGGGCTCGTCTGGGCGACGGTGTCCGTCGTCCCCGGGACGCCGTTGACCTGGTTAGTCCCTGGATCGTCTCCGTGTGCCCCGACGGTCGTCGACTGGACGATCAGACGATGCCGGTAGAACCCGGGCGTGGGCTGCACCGCCGTGGTCACACGGTAGTCGAGGCCAACTCCGGTCGCCGAAGTGGAGTTGCCAGTGACGACGCCGGCTGTGGTTTGCCGACGGCAGGCTGATGAAGTTCGCCTGTGCCTTGGAGCCGTTTGGCTCTGCTCTCGGCCTGGGCGTGGCCATGCCCGGCGACAGCGCAGCCGACGCCGAGCAGAGAGAATGCCAGTAACGAACCGGCCGAGCGCCACGCGGGTGAGCCCCATCAGATCCTCCCTATTCGGCGGTGACGACCAGCCCGCGGTGGTCTCCACCCACCTCGCCACCGGGAAGTGGCGAGGGGCGATTTTCCCCAACGGGTCCACGCAACAGCGGTGTAGCGACCGTTAGAAATACTGGACTTCACGAAGGGTGTCAAGCCCTGATTTTCGAAAAGATGTGGGACCTGCTTCAACAGGCCGGCCCCAGAGCGCCTCCCAGCCTTGACTTGAGACCTTCCTGAGCTTAGCCTCGTCCTAGGCACAGAGGGCTCGAGACGCAACGTTTGGCGGGACCGGACAAGGGAAGAGGAGAAAAAGGCCCATGAAGAGCTTCATCGCGAAGGCGGCGCTGGTCGCGCCCGTCCTCCTTCTCACCCAGACGGCGTCCGCCACTTCGCTGCGCCGGCTCGACGCGAACACCGTGTCCGTGCAGGCCACGCGCGTGCCCGCGGGCCAGCTGCTCGGCGAGCTGGACGCGATCTCGCGGCTCGACAACCTGTTCATCGAGCCGGCCATCGAGAGCCGCGTGGTCTCCGTGAGCATCGAGCGCGTGTCGCTGGCCGATGCGGCCACGCAGATCCTGACGCAGTCCGGCCTGGACTTCATCGTGTGGGGCCGCCGGATCTTCGTGGGCGACCCGAACGTCGCGGTTCAGCTCGCGCGCCAGGGGAGCACGCCGAACGCGTCGGCGCCGGAGAACGTCGAGTCCGCCTCGGCCGCCGCGCCGGTCCCGGACCAGGCGCCCGGCACCGGCTCCCTCACGACCGACGAGTTCTCGATGGTGGGCGAGAACGTCACCTACCACGACCCCAACTTCGTGACCTACAAGATGCGGCCGGAGGTGGTCGGCGCCGCCTCAGCGTCGACGTCACGAAGATCCCGTAGCGCATCGTCAGCGCGCCGTCGACGTCGCTGTCCCCAGCCGTCCCAGCGCTTCCGCGGCCTCGGCTGCCTCCGATGAGAGTCGGCGAGAGCTTCCTGACCTCCTCCAGCGCCTCGCGCGCGGGCTCGCGTCTGCCGCGGGCCTGCTCGGCCAGGCCCAGCGCCAGGCGAGCGTCGAGGAAACGCGGATCGAGCCGGATCGCTTCCTCCAGCTCCTTCACCGCCTCGTCAGGGCGCTTCAGCTGCAGCAGCACGCGGCCGGTGCGGTGGCGCAGCGCGGCCGAGCGCGGGAACGCCTCCTCGCCCTTCCGGAGCCATTCGAGCGCCTTCTCCGGGTGCTCGGTCCGGTGCTGCGTCAAGGCCAGGTTCAGGTAGGTCCCGTCAGGTCGCCTCGCCCCGGGTGATCAGCTCATCCAGGATCAGTGCGGCCCTCGTCCCAGCGCTCTCGACCGCGTGAGCGCCTCCGAGGCGGCGAAGCGGGCCAGCGTGAAGTCGGGCGCTTCCGAGAGGATGCTGCGATACACCTCAACGGCCTGCCCGCGCCCGCCGGCGGGCCTCGATCCTCTGCGCCGTCCGGTAGCGGCGCAGCAGGTCCAGGAAGTCCTTGGGGTCGGCGGCGGCGGACTGGCCGGACGGCGCGGCGAGGTCCCGCAGCGGCTCGTCCATCGCGCGCGCGACCTGCGGCTCGCGTGCGGCGAGGTCGTCTCCTTCTCCCCGGGTCGTGCGCGACGTCGTAGAGCTCGGGCGCGGCGCGCGCGCACGTAGAGGCGGTCGCCGTCGCGCAGCGAAGAGCGGCGCCAGGCCGTAACCGCGCCGCAGGTCCATGTTCTCGATCACGGCCGGGCCGGGCCCCTGCTGCGTGCGTCCCTCCATCAGGGGCCGCAGCGACCGGCCGATCCATGCGGGGCACCCGCAGCCCGCACAGGTCGAGGAGCGTCGGCAGCAGGTCGATGGTCCGCACGACCGCGGGCACCTTCGTGCACGCGCGGCTGTCCCGCGGGCAGCGACACGATGAGGGGCACGCGCGTGGTCGCGCCATAGAGGAAGTAGCCGAAGCCGTCCTCTCCGTGATCTCCGAGCCCGTCGCCGTGGTCGGCCACCACCGCCACCACGCTCTGCGGCCGCGCCTCGGCCATCTTCGCGCGCAGCCGGCCGACCGCGCGGTCGAGGCGCCACGATCTCGCCGTCGTAGGGACGGTCGGCATATTCCTTCGCCAGGTCCGGCGGCGGCTGGTGCGGCTCTTGGCGTCCGAGAGGTGCACCCAGAGGAACACCGGCTCGGGCCCGGCGCCAGCCAGCCAGCCCAGCGCGCGGTCCACCACGCGCTCGGCGCTCTCGCGCTCTCCGCGGCCCGGCTTCTTGCCGGGCTCGTTGAGGTCGTCCAGGTACTCGTCGAACCCGCGCGCGAGCCCTCGGCTGTGGTCGAGCAGGGTCGAGGACACCACCGCCGCCGTCCGGTAGCCCGCGCAGCTTGAACAGCTCGGCCGCGGTGGCACCGGCGCGCGGCGCGGGTCCTGGATCTCGGTACGCACGCCGTGGTGCGGCGGCCAGCGACCGGTGAGGATGGACGCATGCCCGGGCAGGCACAACGGCGCCGCCGTATAGGCCTGGGTGAAGACGGCGCCTTCACGCGCGAGCGAGCGCGTCGAGGTTGGGCGTGGGGACGCCGCCGCCGTACGCGCCCAGCCGGTCGGCGCGGGCCGCGTCGAGGGTCACGAGCAGGACCGAGGTGCCGCTGCCCCGCCGGGGTCCGAGGAGGAGCCACGCACCCACGCCGAGCGCGACGAGCAGGGCGCCGACGATCGCGATGCCGGCCGTGCGCGCGGGGGTTCTTCCAGTCGATAGGGATCATCGTGGCCTGCCGGTCGCCGTGCGGGAATGGAAGAGGAAGGGCGCCGGCGACCTCCCGGTCCGCCCGGCGCCCCTGCGGTGCGGACGCTCCCGCGATCAGAGGTTCGGGAGCAGCGCTTCCGGATTGCCGGAACCAGCCGCCGTCCATGTTCAGCCAGACCTCCTCCACGACGCTGATCAGCTCCTGGCCCTGCAGGATGTCGGGCTTGGTCTTGAGCTTCACCTTGACGGTCGCCTTCTTGCGCGTCGATGGCGACGTTCTCGACGCTCATGAACTCGGGAGCGAAGCGGTTGGGGCGCCGGAAGTCCCTGGCGAACACGTCGGGCGAGTACTTGTTGCGGAAGTCCGGCTCGTAGAAGGGCTGGACGTTCTGGAGGTTCATGGTCGCGACCGGACCTTCCGAGTACTCCTCCACGCGCGCGCGTACTGCCTTCTCCGCCTCGCTGGCGGGCTTGGCGGGCTGGGCGGCGGCCACGGACGCGGCTCCGGCCAGGCACAGGACGCCCACGAACCCGCGCACGCTTCTCGAGAATGACTGCGTTGTCACTTTGGCAAGTCTCCTTTCGTAACGACCGTCGGATCGATCCTAGCAGCGGCCCGCACGCCCCGCAACGAAACGCGGGGCCGCCGCGGCGCCCTTTCGGAGGAGCATCACCGTATTGGACGATCGACGAGAGCTCCCGAGCCGGACCATCCGGGGCTGATCAGTCGCGCTCAGGTCGCCCCGGAACGAGCCGGACGCCTGGGTTCGAGGCTCCCGGATCGATCCCGGGTCGCCTGGAGTGTCGCTGCCGCCCAGCCCCCATTGCCTGACGCCCTCCGTGGCGACACTCCATGGGCAGCTCCGCCACGCCGTAGAACGGCGGCGCATCGCTGCCCGATGCGACCTCAGGGGCCCGACTTGTTCGTGCCAGTCATGGAAGACGCCGGGCTCGGAGGTGCCGAGCATGAACGTGTACTCGCCCGGCTGGACGCTCAGGGCGGAGCTCGAGTCGCACGACGATGGCGTCGCCGGGGGCCAGCGCGGGCAGCCGGTGACGGTGCTGGCCGGTGCCGGCCGAGGTAGACCATCGATGCCGAAGCGGTCGTAGAGGCGCGAGGCCCGCGGTGGGCGCTTCCACCGCGCGGTGCGCGAGGATCAGCGGAGGTCCACGTGCAGCACGTCCTTCGCGCGCAGGCTGCGCGTGTCGCGCCCGCTGCGTCCGTGAGCGGGCGGCCAGGATCTCCAGCCCACGCTGCCCGTGGCGCGGACCATCCGCGCGCAGGACCGTTCCCCGCAGGACTCGGCCGGCTCCATGCCGGGCTGCTCGTCCGCGTCGCGGTCCTCCAGCACCGGCGCGCGCCGCGTGGGGTCCTGTCCCGCCAGCAGGCCGGTGGTGGCGGTTGACGGCCTCCTCGGAGGGACAGGAAGGTCGCGCGCCCGTGGTTCAGGACCAGCGCCTGCCGGCACAGCCGCCGGATCGCCTCCATGTCGTGCGGGACGAACAGGAAGCTGACGCCGGCCGCCCGCATCTCGTCGATGCGCGCCGCGCACTTCTGCTGGAAGAAGACGTCGCCCACCGAGAGCGCCTCGTCCACGATCAGCAGCTGCGGCTTCAGGTGCGCGAACAGCGCGAAGCCCAGACGCACGCGCATGCCGGACGAGTGAGAACCGCGAGGGGCCGGTCGAAGAAGTCGCCCACGTCCGCGAACTCGCGGATCTGCTCGACACCACCTCGGGCCGCGGCTCCCCGCCGGTGCAGGCCCAGCAGGCGCGCGCTCTGGTGCACGTTCTGCCGGCCCGTGGTCGTCGTGGAAGCCCGTCCCCGGCTCCGAGCAGCGAGTAGACGGTGGTGGCCGCCATCTCGAACCGGCCCCGCTCCAGACCAGCACGCCCGAGAGCAGCTTCAGCAGCGTGGACTTGCCGACCCGTTGGGTCCGATGATGCCGAAGCACTCGCCGGGCGCGACCGAGAAGCTGATCTCGCGCAGCGCCAGAGTCCGAGTGCAGGTTGCGCCGCCGCCGCCCGAGGCCACTCGCGCGCGCGGTGCCAGGGAGACGTGTAGATCTTGAAGCGCTTGCCCAGCCGCTCGACGCTCACCATCCTGGCCGCTCGCTCACAACGGCGTCCCGCAGGTCCGAGCGCAGGCGCTCGATCATCCCTGCGCCCGCCAGGCACAAGCCCACGGCCCAGACCGTCATCAGGTCCACTGGGCGAGCGCCGGCGGCACGCCTTCGACCAGCAGAGCTGCGCACGCCCAGGATGAACGGCGTGACGGGGTTCCCGTCCATCACGACGCTGAGCCGCGGCCCCAGCGCGGCCGGGTGGTACACGATGGGCGTGGAGCCAGAACCAGAACTGCAGGACGATGGCCACGATCTGCGCGACGTCGCGAAGAACACCGTGATGACCGAGAGGACGAGCGCCGGCCCGAAGCAGAAGCAGACGAACAGCCCGAGCACGGCCGGCAGCAGCAGCAGCTACCCTGGTAGTGCCGCACGCCCGACAGCAGCGCCATCACGAGCAGGGCCAGCATGTACAGCGCGAGCGTCGGCGTGGACGTCGCCACTGACCGCGCCACGAACACCGTCTCCGGTACGGCCAGCTTCGTGAGGTAGCCCTCGTTGGCCAGCAGCGAGCCGCCGCCGCGCGTGACGGCCTCCACGAACACGAACCAGGGCAGGATCCCGGCGCACAGGAACAGCGCGTGCAGTGCGCCGCCGGCGGGGTATCGCTGCGCGCCGCCATGAAGCGCGAGAACACCGCGTAGTACACGAGGATCTGCGCGAGCGGCGTCACCACGTGCCACAGCACGCCCAGCGCGGAGCCCGCGTAGCGCTGCTTGAGCTCGTGCAGCGCGCCCAGTGAGCACGAACGACCGATGACGCCAGAGGAGAGGAGCACTGTCAGTCCGCCCGCCAGTCCGCCCGCCAGAGGTCCAGGCTGCGCGCCGCCCGCGCCGACAGCCGCCGACGCGCCGACTGGAGAGCGCGTCCGCTCGGCGTCGCGTCCGGCCACGCGCGCGCAGGACCGCATCCGCGACCGCGTCGGCGTCCACGCGCTCCAGCGTGGCCACCGCCGCCCCGCCCAGGTCGTCCAGCAGGTCCGTCATCTTGGCGCTGCGCGCCAGCGTCGTCGGGATCGTGCCGGCCAGGACCGACTGGACGGTGAAATGATAGCGGCTCGAGAGCGTGACCGCCGCCTCGGCCAGCAGCGCGATCGCCTCGTCGGGCGTGTAGTACTCGGGCGGGACCAGGATCGCGGGCCGCTCCATGAGCGCGCGCCACCTCCGCGGCCGCGGCCGCGTCGAAGAACGCGCCCGCGCGCGGCTCGTTGCAGAAGAACGCGACCTGGAAGTCACGCTCGAGGCGGTCGAGCGCCCGCGCGAGGGCCCGCTTGGTCCTCGACCTGGCCGCCCCAGATCTCGTTCACCACGTTCGCGAGCAGCAGGGGCCGGCCCGCGTCGCGCCCCAGCGCGGTGAGCTGCGCGCGCCCACGCGTGAACGGTCGGCCACGGTCTCGTGGAGCCAGGCCCAGTCGGCGCCGACCCGCCACGCGCTCGGCGGGAACGCCCAGCCCGACGAGCCGCTCGCGGCAGCGCCCGAGCGCACCGTCCACGATCGCACGGGCGCGAACGCGCGGCGGAAGAGGTCGCGCGCTGCGGGCGAGTCGAGCGGCTCCACACCCACGCCCAGCGCGTGCGACAGGCAGGCCGGCCGCCTCGAATGCGGCCAGGCGCGGCGCCAGGAAGCGGAGCGGCCAGTCGAGCCCCAGCGTCTCCGTGACCGGCGTGTCGCCCACCAGCAGGCCGGGCACGGCGGGCGCGGGCAGCGGAGCGCCGTCCCAGCCGATCTCCAGGTAGCGATGCGGCGGCGGGTACGCCTCGCGCTGCTGCCGGGCGTTCGGGAAGACCTCCACCTCCAGCTCGACCGAGGGCGGGAGCGCGCGCCAGAACGCGCGGTTCATCAGCTCGTCGCCGATGTTGCCCGCGCCCTGCCCGTTCGCGATCTGGAAGAAGCGCCGCGGCGCCGCGCCGTCACCGTGACGACCGGTACCACTCGATCGTGCGCCGCAGGCTCTCGTCGAACGGCATCTTCGCGCGGAACCCGAAGAACCTCTCGGCCCGCGTCGTGTCCAGGCACCGGCGGGGCTGCCCGTCCGGCTTCGAGCTGTCCCAGACCAGCCGCCCCTTGAACGCGGTGATGCGAGCGATGGACTCCGCGAGGTCCTTGATCGAGATCTCGAAGCCGGCGCCCAGGTTCACCGGCTCGCGGCCGTCGTAGTGCTCGGCCGCCAGCACGATGCCCTCGGCCGCGTCGTCCACGTAGAGGAACTCGCGCGTGGCGCGAGCCCGTCGCCCCACAGCTCCACCACCTCGTCGCCGCGGTCCACCGCCTCCACGAACTTGCGGATCAGCGCCGGGATCACGTGCGAGGTCTCGGGGTCGAAGTTGTCGCGCGGCCCGTAGAGGTTCACGGGCAGACAGGTAGACGGCGTTCGATGCCGTACTGCTCGCGGTAGGCCTGCGACATGCACCAGCAGCGCCTTCTTGGCGATGCCGTAGGGCGCGTTGGTCTCCTCCGGGTAGCCGTTCCAGAGATCGTCTTCCTTGAAGCGGCACGGGCGTGAACTTCGGGTACGCGCAGATGGTCCCGATGGCGACGAACTTCCGACGCCCGACCGGCGCGCGTGCTCCATGAGCTGCGCGCCCATCACCATGTTCTGGTAGTAGAAGCTGCCGGGGTTCGCGGTTGGCCCCGATGCCGCCCACCACCGCCGCCAGGTGGATGACGACCTCCGGGCGGTGGGTCTCGAAGAGGCGGATCACGTCCGCCTCGTGCACCGGGTCGAAGTCCTTGCGGCGCGGCGAGACGACCTGCTCCGGGCGGCAGCCGCGATGGGCCAGCGCCGCGCCCACGGCGGAGCTAAGGAAGCCGGCCCCGCCCGTGACGACGACCTTCTTGTCGGCCTTCAGGTTGATCACTTCGTGCTCCGTCCCTTGCTCCGGGCATTCTCGCGGCAAGCTCGTCCGGCAGTCAAACCCTCGTGCACAAAAGGGTTGTAAGCTTCCGGGGCGTGAGCGGCGCCCGGGTTCTCGTTCTCTGTCTCGACACGCTGGGCGACCTCACGCTCAGGCAGCCGATGCTCTCCGGGCTGCTGGACGAAGGAGCTCGACGTGCAGCTGGCCGTCCGCGCTCCCTACGCGGCGCTGGCGCCGTACCTGGATCGACGCCTCTCGGTCGTGAAGCTGGATATCGATCCCTATCGCATCGCCGACGACACGGCGACGCGCCTCGAGGCGTTGCGCGAGCGCCTCCTGGCCGAGAAGCCGGACCTGCTGGTCTCGGCCGCGTACACGCGCTCCTTCTCGGAGGAGTGGCTCCTGCGCCGCCTCGGGCGTGCGAACCGTCGCGTTCGCGTCCACGCTGGCAGGACCCGCGCGCGAAACGTTGGGCAAGCTGGTACCGGAGGCCGAGCTGGAGGGCGCCGGCTCGCGCCACGATCGGTCCATGCGCCGGAGGAGAGCCACGAGCCTCAGAACGCCGCCCTCGGCGCGGCGATCCTGGGCCGAAACGCTCCCGGAGCGGGAGCCGGTCCCTCACCTCCCGGATGCCGAGCGATCCGACGCCGCGGCGCTGCTGTCGACGCTCGGGCCGCAGCCCCGACGCTACGTGCTCGGCTGCCCTGCCGGCACGGCCAACAACCTCTTGAAGGCGTGGCCGGTCAGGGCTTCGCGGACCAGGTGGAGACACCTCCAGCGGCGTCACGGCCTGCCGGTCCTGCTGACCGGGCTGCCGAGCGAGGCCGCGCACACTGAAGAAGCGCCGTGCCGAGGCCGCGGCCGCGCGGGGTGACGGCATCTGCACGTCGGAGACCCCGACCGGCTCGGCCAGCTGCTGGGTCTCGTCGCCCTCAGCCGGTGCTATCTCGGGACCGATACGGGCACCATGCACTTCGCCGGCGCCCTGGACGTGCCGCTGTGCTCGCCGTGTTCGGCGGCGGGCAGCTGGCCCGCGCTCTTCCGCGCGCGCGGCGCTCGTTCGTGGCGACGCAGGATCTCCTGCTTCGGGTGTGGCTGGGTGTGCTGGCTGGCGGAGCTCGCGTGCATCACGGCCGTCGACGCGAGACGGTGCGCGAAGGCCTCGACTGGATCTGGGCGAGGCACCGGACGAGCGGCGTCCACCGAGGCAGCGCGCTGGAGCCCGCCGCCGATCGCGTCATCCGCAGCGCCCTCGTCTCGCACCAGGCGCACGAAGGCCTTCCGCGAGGCGCTGTGGCAGTTCTATCGCGACGGCGCCGAGCGGCTCGCAGCCATGGAGCGGCTGGGCCGCCAGCTCTGTAGGAGCTGGACGCGCGCGCCAGTCGGACGTCGCGAAGCTGATGGATGACATCCGCAGGCTGCAGGAGGACAACGAGGCCCGCCCGCAGGAACACGATCAAGCTGGACGCGATGGCGGCCGGGAGGCTGCGCCTGATCGAGGCGCAGCAGGCCATCCTGTCGGGTCGTGCGGTCAAGCTCCTGCGGCGGTTGCGTCTGGCCTGAGCGCGGCCCGGGCCTGCGCTTCCCCGGCCCACCGCAGCACCGCGATCAGGCTCAGCGCCGGCAGCGGCACGAAGCGGATCGACCAGGCGGAACAGCGGCGTCAGCAGGTTGAGCGCCTTGATCTGCACCAGCCCGAAGCGAGCGGCGGCAGCAGGATCTGTTCCGTTCAGGAACCAGGCGGCCGTGCCCGCGCGGTTGAAGCGGTGAGGATGCGCTCCACCTCGAAGCCGGCCGCCTCCGCCAACCGGCGCAGGCCGTCCCGCTTCGTAGTAGCGCTGGCTGGTGCCCCAGCACCTCGTCGCAGCGTGCCGAAGTTCCACTGCCCCTGCGGCACCAGCGACGATCGCGCGGCCGTTCGCCGCCAGCGCGCTGCCGGATGTTGCAGCAGCGCGCTCGCGATCGTCGGGCGACGTGCTCGATCGACGTTGAGGCAGATGACCGTGTCGTACCGCCTCCGGCGCGAGCTCGGGAAGGACGCGACGTCCGATGACGTCGCAGTAATGCGCGACCGCAGGTACGGACGGTCCTGGCGCAGCGACGGCGAGCGTCTGCAGGTAGATCGGGTTGATGTCGGACGACGACGAACTCGCGCGCGGGACCGAGCTTCAGCGTGAGGTTGCCGACGCCGCCGCCGATCTCGAGCACGCGCTGCCCGCAGAACGGACGGATGGTGTCGGCCATCCACGCGTTGAAGCGCGGCGCGCGGCTGAGGCGCGCCAGGATCTGGCTGCCGTACTCGTCGCTGCTTGTAGACCTCGTCCGAGAGCGCGAAGCGCACGATGCGCCCAGAGCGCGCTCGAACGCCGTCCTTCCAGTTGATCTTCTTGCCTTCCTGGTAGGTGCGACCGGAGTAGCTGATCGGCACCTCGAAGATGCGCGCCTGGCGCTTGGCCAGCTTGATCGTCAGCTCCGGCTCCAGGCGGAAGTCGTTCGGACACGATCGGGATCGACTTGAGCGAGGCTCGGTGCGGACCGCCTTGTAGCAGGTCTCCATGTCCGTGAGGTTCAGGTTCGTGCACGAGGTTGCAGAGGCAGCGTCAGGAACCTGTTGCCGAGCTGCGTGCCGGAAGAGCAGCACGCGCCGGCTCGTCGCCGCCGGCGAAGCGCGAGCCGTAGACGACGTCCGGCGTGCTCCTCGACGAACACCGCTGCGATGCGCAGCAGGTCGCTGCGGGTGGTACTCGAGGTCGGCGTCGTGGATCACGGTGATGTCGCAGGTCGCGCGCGCGAGCGCGGTGCGAACGGCTCCGCCCTTGCCCTGGTTCCGCTCGTGCCTCAGGAACGTCCACGCGATGCGCGAGTCCGGCTGCGCCCGTGCGCTCCTGGCGGAAGCGTTCGCAGCACCTCCGGGCGTGCCGTCGGTCGACCGGTCGTCGACGACGATCACTTCGATGCGCTCCAGGTGAGGGCTCGTCGCCACGAGCAGATGGAGCCGCTCCAGCGAGGCGGCCACCAGGTGTTGTTCGTTGTAGACGGGGACCAGGACGGAGAGCGACGTCATCGGTCGTGATGCTAACCCGAAGCCCGGCGAATTTGGCACGCACCACGCGCGAGCAGCCAGCTTCTCTCGTCCTCCCGACCACTACGGATAGGGGTCTTCGGCTCGGGGAAGTCGCTCAGGGTGTATACTCCGGCCGCTCGCGGATGCTCGCCACACCCGCCGACGGGAGTTTCAGGACTCACGTGAGCCTTCACCACGCTCACGTTCCTGCTCTTCCTACCCACCGTCTTCGCCCTCTACTGGACGATGCCCCGGCACCGCCTCAGGAACCTGGTGCTGGTGCTAGCCAGCTACTTCTTCTACGGCTGGTGGGACTACCGCTTACGCGGCGCTCACTGGCGGTGGCGAGCGCCGTGGACTTCGTGGCCGCGATCGGGCTGGAGCGCTTCCACCGCCCGCGCTGGCGCCGGGCCATCCTGCTCGCGTCGTTCACGTGCAGCCTGGGACTGCTGGGCTTCTTCAAGTACTTCCGGCTTCTTCGCCGAGAACGCCAGGGCGCTGGCGGCGGCGGTCGGCATCACGCTGACGCCGCTCGAGCTCAAGGTAGTGCTGCCGGTCGGGATCTCGTTCATGCCGTTCAGACCCTCAGCTACGTGATCGACGTCTATCGGGGCGAGCTGCCGGCGACGCACGACCTCATCGAGATTACATGGCCTACGTCTCGTTCTTCCCGCAGCTGGTCGCGGGCCCCATCGAGCGCGCGGGCCACCTGCTGCCGCAGTTCCAGACGCCGCGCGTCTTCGACGCCGCCGCCGCCCGCGAAGGGCTTCGCTCCATGGCGCTGGGGCTTCTTCAAGAAGATGGCGCTGGCCGACACCCTGAGGGCGGTCGCGGACGCGACCTTCGCCCAGGTGGGCACCACCGATGCGCCCGACGCTGGCGGTGGGGACCATCTGCTTCGCCTTCCAGATCTACTGCGACTTCTCCGCCTACTCCGACATCGCGGTGGGATGCGGGCGCCTGTTCGGCGTGCAGCTCATGCGGAACTTTGCCTACCCTACTTCTCGCAGAGCGTCGCCGAGTTCTGGCGCCGCTGGCACATCTCCCTGTCCACCTGGTTCCGCGACTACGTCTACGTCCCGCTGGGCGGCGGACGCGAGGGCATGGCCAGGCGCATCCGCAACGTCATGATCACGTTCGTGCTGAGCGGGCTCTGGCACGGCGCCTCCTGGAACTTCGTCGTCTGGGGCGCGCTCAACGGGCTCGCCAGTCCTGCCGAGCCTCGGGCGCCGGCGGTCCGGCGGGGACGGTGAGGTGCCCGGCGGCGAGGGGCTCCTCCCTCCGCCGGCGTGCTCGTGCGCATGACGGGCACCTTCCCTCTTCGCGTGCCTGGCCTGGGTCTTCTTCCGCACGCGCACGCTGACCGACTGCCTGGACGGTCCTCCACCGCCTGGCGGCCGGCCCCTGGACGATCGCCGCCATCGCGGCCGCGCTCGAAGCCGGTGCGGCTCCTGTTCCCGCTGGTCGCGGCCTTCGTGGCGGCCGAGTGGATCGCTCGCCGCCATTGGCACCCCCTGCAATGGCCGGCCCTGCCGCGGCCGTTGCGCTGGGCGGGTACACCCTCCTCGCTGTGGGTGACGCTCCTGCTCTCACGGGGCGCGCGTGGCGCCTTCATCTACTTCCAGTTCTGACCGCGCGATGAAGCGATTCCTTTTCGAGGTGTGCGCCTTCCTGGTGGTGCAGGCCTCCGATCGCGGTGGACCTGGAGGCGCTCTACCAGCGGCTCCTCGGCGCCAACCACTACCTGGCCGCGTTCGAGGATAAGTCCCGCCTGCTGGAGGCGCGCGCACCCGCCGCGGCTGCTGCTGGTCGGCGGATCGAGCCTGGCCTTCGGCGTCAACTCCGCGACGCTGGAGCGCGAGTCAGGCCGGCCGGCCGTCAACGTGGCGTTGAACGCCGGCCTCGGCCTGGACCTGATCCTCCGGGCCCGCGGAGAGGGCCTCGCCGCGGGCGACCTCGTGGTGCTGTCGCTCGAGTACCGGCTGATGGAAGCGGCCAGACGGTACGGCTCCGTCCTCGTGCTGCAGGAGCTGCGGCGGCTCCGTCCTCCGCGCGCTACCTGCCGGCGTCGGACCTCCCGTCCTGCTGGACGACGGCCTGGCCCTGCCCTGCCAGCGCCTGCACGCGCTGTGGGACTACGCGCGGCAGGGGCGGCCCAAGAGCGTGTACTGGCGCACCTCGTTCAACGATCGCGGCGACTTCGTCGGCCACCTCGACCTCGGCTCGTTCAACGGAGGCGGCCAGCACGTCCGGGTGCCTCCGCCGCAGATGATCGGTGACGCGTGCCTCCGGCTCTCGCGGTTCGCGGAGAAGGCGCGGGCGGTGGGGGCACGCGTGGTGGTCGTGCCGCCGCCCATCCCGGCGGACGACTTCGAGAGCCAGAGGGATGCGGCGGCGCGCGCTTCTGGGAGGCCCTCGCCCGCCAGACCGAGGCTCCCGGTGACGACCGCGTCCTCTCTCGATCGGTCCTTCTTCTTCGACACCGCGTACCACCTGACCCGCGAGGGACGGAAGCAGCGCGCGCTGGCGCTGGTCGAGGCGCTGCGGCCCGTGCTCCGCTCCGGACGGCTCCGAGCCCCCTGCTCGCGCACCAGGAGGCACACTGGGGCCTTGGCCCCCCGCATCGCGCTCGTCACGCCCTCCTTCAACCAGGCGCGCTTCCTCGAGGCCGCCCTGGAGTCAGTGCACGGCCAGGGCCATGCGGCCTCGAGCACGTCGTGATCGACGGCGGCTCGACGGACGGAAGCGTCGAGATCCTGGATCGCTGGACGGATCGGCTCGCGTCCTGGACCAGCGAGCCCGACGGCGGCAGTACGACGCGATCAACCGGCGGCTCTCTGCCCGCACCTCCGGGCGAGATCATGGGCTGGCTCAACGCCGACAGCGACGCCCACGCGCCCTGGACCCGCTGCGCTGGTGGACGAGCTGTTCGCGCGCGCTTCCCGCAGGTCGAATGGCTGACGACCCAGTACCCGCTGATCTTCGACGAGGCGGGCCACGCGGTGCGCAGACCGGCTACGGCGGCGGGTTCAGCGCCGACAGCTTCCGGCAGGGGGCGGCAACCTGCCCGGCCGCGGCTGGTTCGCGACGGGCTTCGTGCAGCGGGAGCCGACGTTCTGGCGGCGGTCGCTCTGGGAGAAGGCCGGCGGCCGGGTGGGCGCGTCCCGCAAGCTCGCCGGCGACTTCGAGCTGTGGGGCCGCTTCTTCGACCACGCGCCGCTGCACGCGGTGGCGGCGCCCCTGGCCGGGATTTCCGCCGCCACGCCGACCAGAAGACCGCCCGCCGGTTCGAGTGGAGTACCTGGCCGAGGCGGGAGGGCGTCCCGTGCCGCCGCGGATGGCGGCCGTGCGGCTCGCTGGAGTCCGCCCTGCGGCGAGCGGTCTGGACCTGCTTCGGGGGCGACCGCTCGTGCGCATGCCGTCGGCGATGGGCCGCGCGCTGCAGGCCCTGCGGATCATCCGCCCGGCGCCGGTGTGCGTCTGGAAGGGCGACTGGCGGATCGCCGCCGACCACGTCGTCTTTCGACGGCCGGCCCGGCCGAAGAGGCGCCCCAGCCAGCCCAACGCGTCCCTTCGTCCGGAGCCGCTCCGGGCTGCCGATGCGCGTGACGGGCCGAGGCTCCCTCTGCCAGCGCCGACAGCCAGGGCACCGCTAACATCCCCGATGCGAGCCGAAGCGCTGCGCCAGCGAATGGTTGAGGAAGCCGCGCAGGACCTGTCGCGTACTCCGGCGTCCCCAATGCGGGCCAGCAGGGGACGGCTGAAGCGGTAGCGCTCGACCAGGAAGCGCGACCAGTCGCTGGTCTTGGCGTCCGCGTGCAGGCGGTAGAACGCGACCTGCTCTCGAGCTTGCGTGATGCGGGCGCCCTGCGCGGCGAAGCGGAAGAACAGCTCGAAGTCGAAGATGAAGTGGTAGGACTCGTCGAGGCAGCCCGCAGACGCTCGAGCAGCCGGCGCCTAAAGAACACGGTGGGCTGCGGCACGGCTGTGCACGTACGTCCAGTAGTGCCGGGATGCGGTCGACCGGCTGGAACGCGCCGTAGTAGAGGCCCGTGCGGATAGCCGCCGTGGTCCGGTCGCCGGTAGAGGCGACCCGCCTCGTCGTACGTACGAGCGCGTTGCCGTACCACGACGTCCAGGTCCGGGTCGTCCGCGAAGGCGCGCGTCCCACCTCGCCACAGCGCGCCCTCCGCCAGCACGTCGTCGAGTTGAGCCACGACACGACCTCGCCGCCGGCCTGCTCCAGCCCCGCGTTGATCGCGCTGGCCGGACCGCGGTCCGGCGCCGAGGTCCAGCTGCGCGAGGCGCGGGCTCGTAGCTCGCGCAGCACGATCCACGCTGCCGTCCGTCGATCCGCCGTCGCGCACGATCGACTCCAGCGCGCGGGTAGCCCTGCTCCAGCACGCTGTCGAGCGCGCGGCGCAGGAAGCGCGGCCTGCTGGAACGACGGCGTCACCAGCGCTGATCGACGGGCGGCGCCGACGGCGCTTGCACGCCGGATGGCGCGCGTCCGTCGCCCGGTCCACCACCGGCAGGTCGACCGCGTCCTGCGGGTCGCCCCGTCTCCGGGAACCCGTCGCTGTTGCCGTAGTCGCGGGCGAAGCCCGTGCTGGAGCCTCGCATCACGGCGTAGAGGTGGATGGCGCACGGAGGGCGGCGCGCTGCCGTCGCTGCAGGTCGATCGCGGTCTCGAGCCGCATAGTGCAGGGCGCCCGCGAGTCGAGGGCGCGACCGGAGTGCCTGGCCGTCATCGCGGACGATCTCGTCGACGCGCGCCGCAGCCGCCGGCCGCGGTCTTGGTCTCGTCGTACTCGCGGCTCGCCGCCAGGAACTCGTTGATCAGCACCGCCGGATGGCTGCGCGGCGATGCGCAGGATGAGGTCCCAGTCGAGGCAGTACCGCAGGCCGGGATCGAGGCCGCCCGCCTCCTGCCAGGCTCGGCGCGAGAAGAAGGTGGCGGGCTGCAGGACGTAGTCGAGGCCTCCGCCAGGGCGCGCCGATGGAGCGCGAGGTGGCGGCGGCAGAACGGACTGCGACGATCCGGTCGTCGGAAGCGCAGGCCGTTGCCGACGTAAGAGCCCGAAGCCCGGATGGCGACAGGTAGGCGCGGGCGACGCGTCCAGAGCGCGTCGGGGCGGTAGAAGTCGTCCGAGTTGAGCCAGGCGACCAGGTCGCCGCTCGCAGTGGGCAGACGCCCTCCTCGATCGCCGCGGCCTGCCCGCCGTCGGGGCCGCTCCGCCAGCGCAGCAGCCGGTCCTCGTAGCGCCGGATGATCGCAGACGCTGTCGTCGGACGACCCGCCGTCCACGACGATGACCTCGGCCCGCGGGTACCCTGGTCGAAGATGCTCGCGAGCGCCTGCTCCAGGAAGCGCCCTGGTTGAAGGACGGCACCACGACGCTGATGACCGGCAGCTCGCTCATGCGGTGCGGGGCCGCGCGGGGGCCGCGGCGCGCAGGGGCTCCGCGCTTCAGGAAGTCCAGCCAGGCGTCGAGGGCGCGGCAGGTTCACGTCCCAGGCGTAGCGCTCCTCCCACGCGGCGGCGGCCCCGCCGCGCCATCTCGTCGGCGGATGCCGGGTCCTCGATCAGCCGCACGACCTCGCGCGCGATCCCCTCGTCGTCGGCGGCGACGGCCAGGTGGCGCCCCCGGCTCCACGTCGAGCCCTTCCACCGCCAGCGGAGAGCACACGAGAGGCATCCCGGCGGCCAGCGCTTCCAGGACCTTGTACTTGGTGCCCGATCCCGCCAGCAGCGGAAAGCAGCCCACCCAGGCGCGCGCGAGGTACGGACGCACGTCGGCCACGCTGGCCGGTGATGACGACCCGGCCGTCACGTGCCTCGGACTGCAGCTCGGGCGGCGGGCCGTCGCCCACCACGATCGCCTGCGCCCGGGGCTGGGACGCCCACGATCGGCATGACGTGCCGCAGGAGCGCAGCGCCGCCTGGGCGTTCGGCGGATAGCGCAGGTTCCCGACGTAGACGACCTGCAGGGGCCCTTCGCGCGCGCTCCACGAACGGGAAGTAGTCGGGGTCCACGCCGTTCTCGACCACCAGCACCCGGTCGGCGGGGATCCCGTAGTCGTCCACGTAGTGCCGGCGGTCAGGTCGCTGACGGCGACCACGCCGTCGAAGTGGCGCAGGTTCTCCTCCTCGAACCGGCGCGCGCGACGCCTCCAGCCGGAGGGCCAGCGCGGCCACGCCCCGCTGGGCCGCGGCCAGCCGCTGCATGCGCACGTGCTCGACGTCGTAGGACGCCATGACGAGGCGCGTCTCGCCGCGGGCGGCCAGCAGCAGCCCCACCGGGTTCACCTGCGGGCTCACGAACAGGAAGTCGGGCGCGAGCCGCCCGAGCGCCTCGTCGAGCGCGCCCAGCGACCAGGTGCGCGCGTTGACCATCTGCATCTCGACGTCGAGGTGGTAGCGGCGCCCCAGCAGCGGCAGGGCTGGCGCGCCGCACGCGCCGGACCAGGCGGTCCAGCACCTTCGCGGGCAGCGACGCTCCGGGGCGGACGAGGTCCGGCCGCGCCAATGAGATGGTGCGCGGGTCGTGCCGCGCGCGCACGTGCGCCGCCAGGAGGTCCTCCTGGTCCGCGCCCGGCAGGTCGTTGAGCGCGAAGAACTCGAGATCGCTGAGCGAGCCCAGGTAGCGCACCAGGTGGAAGTCCCGGATCTCGCCCCCGGAGTGGCCGGGGTAAGCGCGGCCACAGGAGCGAGCAGAACAGCGCGCGATAGCGCGCGCCGCGCAGGTCCGGCCTCGACGAGGGTCGAGGAAGTGGAGGAGTCTGGCTCATGGAGGAGGAGCGGAAGCGTTGCGGTGCCGCGCACCGGATGCGCGTGCAGTGTACCACCGGGCGCAGCAGCGGCTGGTACGATGCGCTCGCATGCTCGTGTCGATCGTCACTCCCGTGAAGAACGCCGCGCGCTTCCTGGCCCACACGCTGGAGAGCGTTCGTGAGCAGACGCACCCCGAGGTCGAGCACATCGTGGTCGACGGCGGCTCCACCGACGGCACGCTGGACCTCCTGCGCCGGGCGCACGGCATCGTCTGGACGAGCGGGCCGGACTCCGGGCATGTACGACGCCGTCAACCGCGGCTTCCGGCTGGCCCAGGGCGAGGTCCTCGCCTACCAGAACGGCGACGACCGCTACGCCTCGCCGGACGTGCTGGCGCGCGTGGTCGAGACGTTCCGGGTGCGGCCGGACCTGGACGTCCTCTACGGCGACTTCCGCTACGTGGACGAGGGCGGCCGACCGCTCGCCGTCACCCGGGCGCCCGAGTTCGACCGGCGAGCGCTGCGCCGCTACAACTTCATCCCGCCGCACTCCACCTTCGTGCGGCGGCGCGTGGTGCACGACGGCGACTTCTGGCTGGATCCCGAGCTGCGCTTCGCCGGGGACTGGGAGTGGTTCCTGCGCATGGCGGAGGCCGGCCGGAGCTTCGCGCACCTGCCCGCCAGTGCTGTCCGAGTTCCGCCGCCACGACGAGCAGGCCACGGCCACCGTCGGCTGGCGCCGCAAGCTCCGAGTGGCGGCGGATCTGCCGCCGGCACGGCGTGAGCTTCCCGCTCCTGCTCTGGCACGAAGCGGTCTACGTTCCGCTGCGCAGGCGTGTCGGCGGCGCAGGCGCACTGGTAGACCTAAGGTGCGCCTGCTGTTGTTGACGGTCGCGATCACGGCCGCGGCCGGCGGAGGCCGCCTGGCAGGTCTCCCGGAGCTACTACGCGATCGCGCCGTACCACTACGACTCGGCGTCGTATCGCGCGAATCGCGCTCCGGTTGGACGGCATCCGCGAACGCGAAGGGAACCGGCAGGCGCTCTCCAGGAACCTCCAGCTGCGCGACAGCCTGGACGTCACGCTGCGCCTGCTGCTCGCGCCCTCCTCGCTGCGCTCGGCCTGGGGCCACCTGGTGGTCCTCCTTCCTTTCATGGGCCTGTTCCTCTTCCTGCTGGGCCTCTACGTCGTGAGGCGCACGGGCTCGCTGGCGCTCGCGGCGCTCATGCAGGCCCTGGTGTTCGTCTCGCCCCTGGTCTTCGACCCCCTGCGGGGAATCGCGGACTACTGGAAGGACAACCTCGAGAGTGTGGCTCCTGGGCGCCGCGGCGTGCGCCTGGCTGCTCGGCGGCGAGGCGCGACGCGTGCGCTGGGCCGCGCTCGCGGGCACGCTGATGGGCCTCCTGGCCTGGCAGCGCACCGTCCTCGCGGTGCTCGGCCTGGCGGCGCTCGCCCCGGCGATCGCCGTCGAGGCGGCGGTGCGCTTCCGCCGGCACGGCCCGTCCGCCCTCCGTCCGCTGCTCGCCTTCACCGGCCCGCTCCTGCTGCTCTGCGTGCCGCTCGTGGCGATCCAGTTCCGTCGGCTCTTCTTCTACTACTCGGTGGTCGGCTACGGCTATCGCAGCGCGTGGGGAACGGCGCGCGGTACCTGGGCTCGATGATCGTCGCGCACCTCGTCGTCACGCTGTCGGCGCTCGCCGGCGTCTCGGCTCCTGCTGCTCCGCCACGGCCGCGGCGCGCCGCTTCTTGGCGCGACGCGCGGATGGCGCTGGCCTGGGCCGCGTGCTTTCCGCTCGCGATCGCCGGCAGCTCGGCCCTGTACCAGGGCTTCACGAGCGCGTGGCCCCTGCTGCTGATCGTGGCCATCGCGGGTTGCACGGCTCCCCTCGTGCGCGCGGCACGATGTGGTCGTCCCGCTGGCCCTGGTGGTGCTGGCGGCGTCGGCGGCCCAGGGTTCGCTCCTGACGGCGCGCGCGCCCGAGCGCACGCGCTGAGCTTCGGCACGACGCGTTCCGCCTACGACGCGCTCTCGGGGCTGCTCGCCGGAAGGCGGTACGGCCTGGCCTTCCACGACCTCCGCGACATCCTGATCAACCACGCCGCGTTCCACGGCCGCGCCCGGCTCTCGCGCCCGGTGACGTTCACGTCGATCCACGACAGCTTCTACGCCGCGGAGCTGCCGGCCCGGGGAGCGCGCGACGTCGTCGAATGGAACCTCGCGCGGCTGGAGGAGGCGCCCGGCACGCTGGCCGCGGCGTACTGCTCGCCCGAAGGCATTCCAGCGGCCGGGCAGCTGGGATCCGACGGCGACGCGTACGGGCCCTTCGCCCGCGAAGGTGGCCTCGGGGATCGCGGCTGAGCTGCAGCGGCGCCCGCGCTGGCGCGCGCTGAGACGGTTCGAGACCGCGTTCGGTTGTGTGCTGCTCTACGAGTACCAGGGCGAGGCCGGAGCCTATCCCTGATCCCCGCCGGGGGCTCCATCGAGGGCGCGCCGGTCGAGTGCAGTGACTGCGTTCCCTCCCAGTAGCGCAGCCCGTTGCCCAGGTCGATCACGTGGTACCACTTGTAGTCCCAGATCCGGCGCGCGATTTCGGCGTGATCCATGTAACCTTCCGCGTGAATCGTTTCTCTACCGGAGGGAATCGTGACCGACCAATCCCTCTACGCGCCGCCCCGCGCGAGTCGCATCCATCGACCGAATGCTCCTTCTATCACGTCACCGATCTCCCCGGCATCGGGACCGTGGGCGACCAGTGGGACCTGCGCGGCACCATCGACGCGTACCTGGGCGGAGTTCGACTTCAAGGGCAAGCAGGCCCTCGACGTCGGCACCGCCAGCGGCTTCCTGAGCTTCGAGATGGAGCGCCAGGGCGCCGAGGTCGTCTCCTTCGACATCCCCGACGGAGCGCTCTGGAACTACGTGCCGTTCGCGCAGCCGCAGTTCGACCGGGAGCGCCTGCTCAAGGATCTGGCTTGGCACGCCAACCGGATCAAGAACTCGTACTGGCTCGCGCACCGCACGTGGGGCTCACGCGCGCGCGTCCACTATGGCGACATCTACGAGCTGCCCGAGGCGCTCGGGACGTTCGACGTGGTCGTGTTCGGGATGGTGCTCCCCACCTGCGCGATCCGTTCCGCGCCCTCGCCTCGGGCGCGCGCCTGTCGCGGGACCGCGTGATCGGTCGTGCAGCAGGGCACTCCCTACGCGGAGCCGATCATGAACTTCATGCCGATCCCGCGACCTGCGCCGATCCGCTGTCCTGGGTGGTACATGTCGGAGGGCTGCGTGGAGCGCATGCTGGCGGTCCTGGGCTTCACGCTCGAGCGCAAGACGCGCGCGCAGCACCGGTGCACGGTCCGCTTGACCGGTGGGAGGAGTGCGACCTTCGTGGCGCGGCGCTCCGCCTGAGCACGGGCACGGGAGCGGGGCCGCCGACCATGGAGCGAAGGCATGCAGTACCGGCGGCTGGGCCGGACCGGCCCTGCGCGTCTCGGCGGTGGGCTTCGGCACCTGCCAGCTCCGGCTGGTCCCGCGGACCCAGGCGATCGACACGCTGTGCCGCGGGTTCGAGCTGGGGCGTGAACCTCGTGCACACCGCGCCCGACTACGAGGGCGCGGAGGACCTGGTGGCGGAGGCGGTCCGAGCCAGCGGGCGCGACGTCATCGTCTGCTCGCAGGGCTATGGCTCGCCCGACACCTTCGAGCGGCTGTTCGAGTCCACTTGCGAGCGGCTGGGCCGAGGGCGGCTCGCGATGTTCGGCGTCGCCTGCGTGGACGACCGCGAGGCGCTGGGCGAGAACACTCTGGGGCGCGGGCGGCCAGGTCGAGTTCCTGCTCCGCAAGAAGGAGGAGGGACGGCTGGGCGGCCTCTTCTGCACGACGCACGGCACGCCCGCCTACCGCGAGCGCCTCCCTCGAGCGGGACGTCTTCGACGCCGTGATGCTCGCCTACAACCCGCTGGGCTTCCACTTGCTCACGTACAACCCCCGAAGGGCGGCCGCGGGTTCGAGTCGGTGCCCGCGAATCTCGGCCTGTTCCCGAAGTTCACGCGAGCGCGACGTGGGGCTCCATGATCATGAAGCCGCTGGCGGGAGGGCTGCTGTGTCCCGGCCAGGCCTTCCCGCCTCGCGCGGAGCTCGCGTCCTGCGGGCACCGGCATCCGCGCCACGGACGTGCTGCGGAGCATCCCTGGCCCACGACGAGGTGGCCGCGGTGGTGCCGGGCACGGCCAGCCTGGCCGAGGCGGAGGAGAAACGCGCGCGCGGGGCACGACCCGGTCGCGCTCCCGGTCGAGCGGCAGCGAGCGCTCGACGCACGCGTCGCCGAGCTGCAGTCGACGGTCTGCAGCCGGTGCGGGGAGTGCGAGGACATCTGCAGCCAGTCGCTGCCCGTCTCGTTCCTTTTCCGTGCCGGGTACGTGAGCGCCTACCCATCGGAGACCTTCGAGACGCCGCCGCAGTACGAGTACTTCCGGCTGCACCCGCGGAGCCGAGGCGACCTGCGCCACCTGCGCCGACGTCACCTGCGCATGCCCGCTCGGCATCGACATCCCGGCCAGCCTCGTCCGGCTGCACGGGCACATGCAGGAGGGCCGCGCGCCGCGAAGTGCCTGCGGCGGGCGCGCTGCTCGACGAGCCGGTGGACGCGAGCTGGGCGGCGAGGCTGGTGCGCGTCTCCATCCCGTCGCGCGTCGGACCCGCAGAGGCCCTGCGGATCACCCTGCAGGTCGCGAACGTCGGTCGCGAGCCATGGCTCATGGGCGCGGCCGCCGGGAATCCCGGCCCGCGCGTCGGCCTCCGGATCGACGTCGACGGACGAGCGGCGCACTGGGAGCCATTGCGCGAGCACGTGTCCCCGGCTGCCGCGGGCACTTCGCGCGTTCGACGTAGAGCGCGCCGCGCGCCAGGCACGCGGCGCGTCGCCCTCGCGCTCGAATGGCAGGCGGGCCCGCCCGGCGCCGAGACGGGCATCGCCCTGCACGAGTGCCTCGTCCACCTCGAGGCGCCACCGGCGCCATGGGCCTCGCTGCTGCGGCGCGCGCGGGCCGCACTGCGCGCGTGAGCTGGCCCTTCCGGAAGCCGCGAGCCCGCGTCGCCGTACGGCGCGCTGTACCGCGGGCACAACCTGCCTGCGACCGCTGGTGGCCGGCACGCACCGCACGCTGTGGGTCAGGCCGAGAACACCGGCACCATCGCCTGGCGAGGGCGGAACGAAGCTGGCCGGCCGCACGGACCTGGCGGTGTTCCTCGACGGCGTCCTGCACACGGGCGCGCCGTTGCCCCGCGACCAGGTGGGGCCGGGCAGGCGCGTGGTGTTCTCGGTGGACCTGCGCGTGCCGGACGCGCCGGGGCCGCACCGGATCGCGCTGGACCTGGTCGAGCAGGAGGTCGCCTACTTCAGCGACCGCGGGGTCCCCGCCTGGAGGCGCCGTTCGATGTGGTCGCGGACGCTCCGCGTCGAGCGATCTCCTCGCGCGCCGATCCGAGGAGTGCTGCGACTGGCTCTTCCGGCCGGCGCAGCCGGGCGACGCGCGGCGCCGACGGCCATTCGTATCCCGGCTTCGCCGCATCCGCGGGAAGGGTGCCGCCTCGTCGACGTGGACGGCCGGCGCTACGTCGACTACGTGATGGGCTGGGGCTCCGCCTGGCTCGGCTACGCGCACCGCGGAGGTGCAGGACGCGCTGCGCCGCGCGCTCTCGAGCGGCGCCACCCCACGCTGACGCATCGCACGCAGATCGAAGTCGCAGGCGCCTGTGCGCGCTGATCCCGGGCGCGCAGCGCGCTCTTCGGCAAGAACGGGTCGGACGCGTGCACCGCCGCCGTCCGCCTGGCGCGGAGCCGCCACCGGCCGGCCGCTGGTGCTCGTGAGCGGCTACCACGGCTGGCAGGACTGGTACCTGGAGTCCGGCGGGTTCGCCGACGAGGCGGCGGTGGCGCCGGCGCCGGGACAGGTGGCGCACTTCCGCTTCCACGACGCCGCGCACCTGGAGCGGATGCTCGAGGAGAACCGCGGGCGCGTGGCGGCGGTCATGCTCGAACCGGGCGCCGCCATCGCGGGGCTGAACGGCCCCGTGCGAGGCCGACCCCGGCTTCCTCGCGCGCGTCGCCGAGCTGGCCAGGCGCGAGGGGCGCGCTCGTCGTCTTCGACGAGATCTTCACCGGGCTGCGCTATCCCGGCGGGAGCGTGCAGGCGCGTCCGGCGATGCGGGCCGACCGCACGTGCCTCGGCAAGGCGATCGGCGGAGGCCTGCCGCTCTCGGCACGTCGTGGGCACGCGCGAAGCGTTCGCCGCGCTGCCGCGCGCATCTACTCGGCCCGAGCTACCGGGGCGAGAGCTACTCGTTCGCCGCGGCCGGGGCGGTTCTGAAGGTGGCCGGTTCCGGCGACGTGGCGGCCGGTGTCCGCGCCCAGGGTGAGCGGCTCCGGCAACGCGTCGACGAGCTGTGCCGGTCGCACGGCGTGCCGGCGTCGCTGATCGGTCCCCCATGTGCGCATGGTGCTGTCGTTCCGGGAGCCGGACGAGGCCCGGATCGTGCTCATGCGGACGCTCGTCCAGCAGGAGCTGCTGCGGGCCGGCGTGATCACCTATCGCGGCTTCATGCTCCCCAGCCTGGCCCACGACGAGGAGGCCGTGGCCGCCACGGTTTCGGCGATTCGATCGGGCGCTGGTGACGCTGGCGCGGGCGATCGCGGACGACCGCGTTCGCCCGCTACCTGGAGTCCGCCCCATCACCTGAGGCGCTTCGCCGACCACTAGCTGAAGCGCCTCGCGGATCGCGCCGAAGCGCGCGGGCTCGCGCGTGTCCCCGCCGCGGCAGAGGTCGCACACGCGGCTGTCGCCGGGGCGCTTCTGCGCGGAGCGCAGGAACGTGAAGCGGGATGGTTCCACACCTCCGCCAGCTCCTGCGCCCCGGAGAAGCGGAACGCGGTGCGGTCGGAGAAGTCGACGGTGACCAGCGGGCCCAGGCAGGGTAGAGGAAGTGCGTGCTGCGCGCGCGGCCCAGGTGGCGCCGGTCCACGCGGCCGATGAGCGCCATCCGCCACAGCCAGTGGCAAAGAGGTTCAGGCCCTCCGGGCCGAAGAGGCCCTTCACGAGCCGAGCCGACCCGCAGGGAATCCTCGTGCCCGATGCCCGCGAAGTCGTGGAAGCCACGCAGCTCCAGACCGAAGGACGCGTCGCGCTGCGGCGCCGGCAGCGGCAGCTCGATGCTCACCCGGTGTCGCTCCGCCTCGGCCACGACCTGGTCGTGGACGCGGTCGTAGTGCGGACGGCAGCCCCTCGAGCGCGTCCTGCGGCCCCAGCTTGCCGGCGCCACCGAATTCGAGCGCGAAGAACGGGATCAGCGTCAGGCGGTCGATCCCGAGCTGCCGGCACAGCCCGGGCAGGCGCGGAAGCTCCTCGACCACCTGCCGCGTCACCACCGCCGAGCCGAAGAGCAGCGGGTGCACGCTGCCGGCGGCGCGCTTCGCGTCGCGGAGCGCCGCCACCGCCGAGCACACATGCGGTCGAAGCCGTCCGACCCGCACACACGAGAGCGCCAGGTCTCGCGCGTGGCCGCGTTCAGCGAGACGTTGATCCAGTGGACCCGGCCGACCAGCGCGTCCACGAGCTCCTCGCGACCGAGGGCGAGGCCATTCGTGAGAGAAATTGAGCCGCAGGTGCGGGTGCGCCCGCTCAGGTGCCTCACGATCCGCGGGAGGTCGCGGACCATCGTGGGCTCTCCCAGCCCGCTCGACAGGCGCAGCGTGTGCAGCGAGCCCAGGAAGCCCAGCGGCTCCATCTCCTGGAGCCGCGACGGCGTCGAAGAGCGCGCCCTCGTGCGTGTACGTGCGAAGCCGCACTCGATGTTGCAGCCGCTGGTCAGCGAGAGGTGGACCTCGGGGAAGGCTGCGCAGGCGGGGCTGGACCCGGCTCGTACTCGAGCTCGCTCGCCGAGGCGCGTTGAAGATCAGGGGACGGCCGATCGGTCGCGACGCTCCGCCAGGACGCCGGCCAGCTCCTCCGGCGTCCCCGGCACAGGCGTGTCGTCGCCCGAGACCTCCGCCAGGGCCGTGTTGAGGGCGGCAGGAGGCACGCCGGAGGGGCGGCCCCGGCCCCTGGCGGCTCGGCGGCGGGCGAGGCGCGTCTCGCGGTGCGATGGGAACGCCTGGACGGACGCACTGGGCGGCCAGGCCCCGGTCGAGGGCGAGCGGACCCGCGGCGAGGCCGGAAAGCACGCGAGGCGGTCGCGCCCGCGTCACGCCAGCGGAGAACGGACGACCGCGGCGTACAACTCGCCGCGCGCGGGATCGCCCGCCAGCAGGAGCGGGTCGCGCCGTGCGAGCACTCCCTCCGCCGGCAGCGGCGGCCGCAGCGCCCCGCGAGGTTGGCGAGAGCCAGTTCGAGGCCTCGAGCCCGCTCGACCGCGCGGACCGCGCGCCCCTCGGCGATCCCAGGTGAACGCGGGCTCGCCGCGCCGTCACCGCCAGCACGCGCGCGCCGGGGCCCCAGGGCTTCGCACGCCAGCGCCTGCATGCGGTCGAGCAGCATGCCGGCAACGCTTCCGCGCGACGGTGCCTGCGCAGGAGCGGGCACGACGAGCAGGCGGCGAACCGTGCACGCGGCTCTCCGCGCCAGAGCCCGGCCAGCGTTTTCAGCACGAGCGTGCGCGTAGTGTCGCACGCCGGGGTTCGATCAGTGCGGGCGCGGGCTCAAGGGCGCGTCGAAGCTGAAGCCGGTCGAAGGCTCCAGCGCGACCGTCTTGCCGACCAGCGCGCCGTAGTCCCCGTCGTGCACCACCGTGACCGAGCCGCTCCTGGCCCGCGCCACCGGGTGGCTGGACGGAGGTGTTGAAGGCCTGCGAAGCGTGCGGTCCCAGGGTGAAGGCCTGCGCCACCGCGCCGGCGACCGAACCGCTGACAGGCCACAGGGTGAAGGTCCCCGTGATCGTCTGCGTGCCGGCGTTCTGCAGCACCAGCACGGTTATCTGGCTGCCCGCGTTGTTGAAGCGCGGACTCCGCAGCGTGGTCTCGTACCCGCGCACGCGATAGGTGTCGTCGGCGCCGCAGTCCGTCCCGCACTGCGTGCTGGCCACGCGGACGTACGCCGCCTGGGCCAGGTCGTTGTCGTTGCGCCATGAGAGGGTGTGCGCGCCCCGGCCACGCCCACCGCGACCGAGTTCTGGACGACCGTCGTGAGGTCGTTCGCCACCCGCTGCAGCGCGGGCCCGCCGTTGCTGGCGTCGCCCGACGCCTCGTCCAGCACGACCTGCCACGAGGAGCGCGCCGGAACCTGGACGAGGTAGGGGTCCGCTCCGCCCGCGAAGCTGCCACGCACGTCCGACCCGTGGCCCAGCTCGGCCAGCCGCAGGGTGTAGCGCCGTCGTCGTCGAGGATGGTGCCCTGTCCTGCCAGCACGCCGATGGTGCCGTCCACGGGGTTCTGGAGGTTCAGGTAGAAGCGCTCGTCCGGCTCGTCCACCGTGTCCCCCATGACGCTGACCGGCACGTTGCGCGGGATCTGCCCGGGCGTGAAGGTCACCGTGCCCGTGGCCGCGACGTAGTCCGATCCCGCAGTGGCGGTCCCGTCGGAGGTGAAGAAGCCGACGCGGACCTCCTGCGGGGACACCGCGGAGAGCGAGACCGGGATATCCAGCGGCGTGGGTCGGACGTGCCTTCGATCACGGCAGAGAGTTGCCGACGGAGATGCGCGGCCCGTCGTCGTCGTTGATGAACCCCGTGCCCTGCGCGTCGGCCAGGGTGGCGTTGCCTGGCGCGGTCAGGTTGACCCACGAAGGCCTCGTCGATCTCGTCGATGGTGTCGTCGATCGCCTGCACGTTGATGGCGACGGCGGGGGACCCAGGCGTGAAGACCGCGACGCCGGACGCGGGCACGAAGTCGGTGCCGCTGGTCGCGCTGCCGCTCGCGGTGGCGTAGTTGACGGTCACCGTCTTGCCGCTGACCTGGCTCAGCGTCGGTCCGAAGCCGCAGAGGGCGCCCTCGTCCGCCGCGCAGTCGCTGATCGAGATCTGGGGCGGTGCGTCGTCGTCCTGGATGGTGCCGGTGGCGGTGGCGGCGGCGCCCGGCCCGGCGCCCACGGGGTTCGACAGTGTGACCGTGAAGGTCTCGTCGTTCTCGTCGATCGTATCCCCGATCACCGTCACGCCGATCGTCCCGCTGGTGCTGCCCGGCGGGAAGGTCACGCAGTACCGCCGGCCGCGAAGTAGTCGGCGCCGGCCACCACCGATGCCATTGCCGGTCGCGAACCCGACCGTGACCGTCTGCGTGGACGCCGGCGACAGGGTGAGGGCGAAGGTGGCGGGTGGGGATTGGACCCGGTGTTCTCGGCGACGGTGACACCCGCGATGTTGACGAGGCCGGTCAGCTCGAACGAGCCCGCGTCGCAGGCGCCGGCCGGACGGCTCACGCCGCGCTGGTCGGTGGCGGGCGGCGGACACCCGCTGGTCACGAGGTTGCGGGCGGGACTGCCGCTCGCGATCTCGCGCGTCTGGAGTGGGCCCGCCGTTGTTGGCGAGGCGGTGACAGGAGGGGATCCGCCACCAGCGCGCCCGCTGCGCCAGCTGGCGGGACCGGGGAACTGGACGTTGAACCCGCCGTTCGTCAGCGCCACGTTGCACTGGCCGCCCGTAGTGCTGTTGCCCGAGACGATGGAGCCTCCGCAGCGACCCGGACGAGCCCGACATCTGGATGGCGCCGCCGGCAGCGCCGGCGGTGTTGCCCGCCAGAGTCAGGTGGCTCAGCGTCAGCGTGCTGTTGCCGGCGAAGAACGCGCCCCCGACCGCGGTCGCGTTGTTGCCGAGAAGGTCGAGTTCGTGATCGTGGTCGGGCTCTGGTTGATGTCAGATCCCGGCGCCGTTGACCCCGGTGTTGCCGCTGAAGGTGCTGCCGGTCACCGTCAAGGGACCCATCTGCGCCAGCACCGCTCCGGCGTCTCCCGGGCTGCTGTTGCCCTGGAACGTGCAGTCCTGGATCACCAGGCCGCCGTCCCCGGGCACGAAGAAGCTTGCACCGCGCCCGCAGCGAAGGTCGCGCTGTTGTTGATGAAGGACGTGCGCCGGATCGTGACGACCCCGTTGCCGGACTCGTCGTTGTAGAACCCCGCCGCCCACGCCGCTGAAACCCGTGGTGTGCGCGTTGGTGGTGTTGCCGGTGAACGTGCTGTCCTCGACGGTGGCGACGGCGTCGCTGCTGCTGACGGCGCCCGCGTTCCCGGCGCGGTTGCCCTGGAAGAGGGTCCGCTGGATCGGCAGCGCCCCGCGCCGCTGGCGGATGGCTCCGCCGCCCACGTCGATGCCGGCCACGTCGCACACGTTGTCGATGAACTTGCTGTCCTGCCGTAGAGCGGCGAGTCGATGCCCGACCGGATCGAGCCGCCGTAGCCGGGCGACGGCTGTCCGGGGTCCGGCACCGGGCACTTTCCGTTGCGCAGCGTCAGGTTGCGGATGTTGAGCGAGATGACGGTCGGGATCGACTGGCTGGTCGTGAAGTGCCGCGTGACGCCGCCCGCGTCGAGGATGATCTGGTCGGCATCGCCGCCGTCGACGGTCGTGGCGACGGAGACCACTTTCTGGCTCGTGATCGGGATGACGACGGGGTTGGGGCCGCAGTTGAACCCGACGGAAGCCACCGCCCACCAGCGCCGCGTTCAGCGCGGCCTCGGTGCAGCTGCCGGGGGTGCCGTTGCCATGACCACGCCAGCCGCCTGTACCGTGCCTGCCATGGCGGGAGCGAGCAGCGCCAGCCAGGCCCATTGGAACGCGCGTCGCGGGTTCAAACTCATGACCGATGATCGCATGCCGGCAGGCCGCGCGTAGCGTGCTGGCCCGATCATTTCGTGATCGGGATCACAGCTGCATTTTCCGGCAGCTCATTTTTCGGCCAGGCCCAGGGGCTCCTTCGTGCATTTCGTATACGGTGCCACTGAGCCGCGCAGCGCTGAGCCGCGCGTCGGTCACGTCGAGCCTGAGGCCGCAGCGGCACATCCAGCCCTGCTGCTGGGCGGGGTTGCCGAAGGCCAGCGCGAAGTCCGCCACGTCGCCGGGTCACCACCGCGCCCGCGCCCACGAACGCGTACTGCGCCGATCGTCACGCCGCAGACGATGGTGGCGTTCGCGCCCAGCGATCGCGCCGCGCTTCACCAGCGTCCGCCGGTACTCGTCCTTGCGGACGATCTCGGAGCGGGGGTTCACGACGTTCGTGAAGACGAGCGACGGCCCGCAGAAGACGTGGTCCTCCAGGGTCACCCCGGTGTAGAGGCTCACGTTGTTCTGGATCTTGCAGCCCGTCCCCGATGCGCACGCCCGGAGAGATACCAGCACGTTCTGGCCGATGCACGCAGTCGCGGGCCGATGACGCGTGTCGCTTCATGACGTGGGAGAAGTGCCAGATCTTCGTGCCCCGCCGCCCACCGAGGACGGCTCGTCCACGTAGCTGCTCTCGTGAACGAAGTAGTCGCGATCGGCCATATCTTCTACACCTTGACCGGGCGCCCGCCGGCATCGAGCGAGCGCTGGCAGGCGTCGAGCACCCGCAGCACGCGCAGGCCGTTGCGGCCGTCGGTGCTGGGGCGTCGGCGCGTGCGCACGCAGTCGACGAAGTGCAGCCAGCTCCTCGCGCAGCGGCTCCGTTCTCGGGAAGAAGAGCGTCGGACTCGGCGGTGCTGGCGGATCACGGGCGGCCCGTCCGTTCCACGTCGATGCCCTTGTCGTAGAGCTTGAGCTTGCCCTCGCTTCACCACGTCGTCGAAGACCGCCATCTGCCGGCTGCCCGACCACCACCAGCTTCTGCTCCTTGAAGGGGTGCAGCCAGCTCACGAAGATGTGGGCGCGCGTGCGTTGCCGGGAAGGCGAGGCAGGTCATGGTCACGTCCGCGATCTCGTGCTGCAGGTAGTGCTGGCCCGCTGGTCGAGGCCCACTCCGGCATCTGCGCCCACGAGCAGCAGGATGACGGAGATGTCGTGGGGCGCGAAGCTCCAGAGGATGTTCTCCTCCTGCCGCACCTTCCCCAGGTTGAGCCGGTTCGAGTAGACGTAGTGGATCTCCCCGAGCTCCCCGCGTCCACGAGCTCCTTGAGCTTGCGGATGGCCGGGTGGTACTCGAGGATGTGGCCGACCATCAGCACGCGCTTCTTCTTGCGGGCCAGGTCGACCAGCTCTTCCGCCTCCGGCACGCGTCGAGCGCCAGCGGCTTCTCGACGAAGACGTCCTTGCCCGCCAGGAGCGCCTTCGCGGGCCAGGACGTAGTGCTGGGCGGCGGGAGCGGCGATCGCGATCGCGTCCACCTTCGCTGTCCACGAGGAGGTCGTCGAAATCGCGGCGTGGCACGGACGCCCGTAGGCGGCGCGGACCTCCTTCAGGACCTTGCGCGCTCGGGTCCGCACACCACGGCCAGGTGGCCCATCTGGTGGAGGTTGCGCGCCAGGTTCCGGCCCCAGTAGCCGCAGCCCGGCCAGGCCGACCTTTACCTTCGAGGCGCGGAACATCTACTTGAGCCCCTTGTTGTGCTCCATGTCCATCCACATGGCGAAGAAGAGCATCTGCATGCCCCATGATGAGGCAGGAAGGCGTCGAAGATGACCGCGTTGGGCGAGAGCGCGCCCGCGTGAGGCGGTGATAGACGATGCAGAGCCCGAGCAGCGAGCCCGTCCCCGTCAGGATCAGGCCGAGGCCGAGGAAGAAGACGAGCGGGATGGAAGTCCCGGATGATGTACTTCTCCTTCATGCGCCAGAAGTAGCACTTCACCAGCAGCCAGCTCAGGCGTCGGGCACCACGCGTGGGCAGCCGGATGCCCGAGACCTCGCCCACGTTGTAGACGGGCCGGATCGGGCACGTCGCTGCACGCGGAAGTCGTAGTTGTTGAGCTCCACGAGCAGGTGGTTGGGGAACCCGTAGCGCGGGTAGAGCCGGTCGAGCTGGAGCACCGCGAGCGCCTCGTCGGTGATCGCCGTGTAGCCGGACTGGCTGTCCGCGCACGTGCCAGTACCCGAAGCGATCTTGGTGAGGAGCGAGAGCGCGCGCGTTCGCCGAGGTAGCGGTGCCGCGGGATGATCTTCCAGGCCTCGCCCGTGAAGAGCCGGTTGCCCTTCGTGTAGTCGGCCTGGTCCTGTCACCAGGGGCGGCGAGCAGCGCGCGGCAGGTCGCCGGGTCCATCTGGCGCGTCGCCGGCCATCGACCGCCACCAGGTCGTTGCCCTGCGCCTCTTCGCAGCGCCAGTCTTGTAGCCGGTGACGATGGCGGCGCCCACGCCGCCGTTGCTGCCGTGATGGCGCACCACGCGCAGCGCGCGCCACCATGCGCATCCGGCGCGCCGCCAGCGACGTCCGCCGGTGCGCGTCGGTGGACGCGTCGTCCGACCACGATCACGCGGTCGACGAAGGCCGGCATGGTGTCGAGCACGCGACCGATGAGTTTCTCCTCGTTGAGGCGGAACCCCACCACGGCCACCCTGCCGGTTTCGAGCATGTTTGACGCATTCCTGGGAGAGCCTGATTGCGGAAACCTTCGTGACCGCTCTTTGGACGCCGCGAAACGGATGCTATCCTCCGCGCGAACCTGACACATCTCGAGCGAGGCCCACGGCTGCCTTCCTTCGCCGCTGTCGTGTCAAGCTCCGCAGCTCGGTGTGGCCGTGGGCGCTCCTGTGCGCGGCGGGCGCCGCCGCGTTCGCTCCCGTCATTCACACGGCCGTCTACGAGGCGTGAGCGACTTCCGGTGGCACGCGCGCGCCGCGGGCGATGGCTCGCGGGAGGCCCGTTGCCGCGCGCCCCATTTCCTCTTCAGGCGCTCCTGATCGCGATCGCGCCGCTCCTGCCCGGCCTCGACTGGACGGCACTGGGCCGGTCGTGCTCGCTCTCGCCTGCCAGGCCGCGCTGCTGGCGATCGCGACCAGCGCTCCTGCGTGACGTCGTGCCCCTCGGACGCGAGGACGCGCGCTTCGCGACCGCGGCGCTCCTGGCGCTGGGCCTCCTGGTCCATGGCACCCGTCACTTCGCATCCTGGAGCGCGCACAACCTCTACCACGGCTATGTGGGGCTCGCCGTCTACCACAACCCGACGCTCATCCTGCTCAAGCCGCTCGCGGTCCAGCTGTGGTGAGACAGCGCGCGTCTTGGGGGGCGAGGCGCGTCCCGCCGCCGCCTGGCCGCGCTCACGGTCTCTCGCGCTGGCTAGCCGAGACATCTCATCGCACTCGTCCCCGCGGCGGCGTGCTCTCGAGGGTCGTTGCTCGCCTGGTCGGGCCGTCCGCCGGCAGCGCAGTCTCCTCTCGGCCTGCTGATCCCGGCCGCGATCGCGCTGGGCTTGCAGATTCGCGCTCCGCTTCGGCGGCGCCGGCGTCTCCGTCAGAATGGGCCCCGCTGCGGGCGATGGCGTATCGGGACGCCAACCTGGGCGCCCGGCTCGTGCTGTCGGCGCTGTTCCCGCTGGTGGCGATGGCGGCGTTCCCGCGCGCTCGCGCGCGACCAGAACCTGGCCTGGCGGCGCGACCTTCGCGGTCGGCGCGCTCCACTACCTGCTGGCGGAGGAGGCGAGACGTTCACGCATCGCAACTTCGCGCCTGGAGCGCGCGGCGTCGCTTGTTCGTCCTGTTCCTGGCCGCGATGCGGACGGTGCTGCGGCAGTCGCGGGAGGCCGGCCTGCGCTGGCGCGTGCCGCGCCTGGCCGCCTGCGCCTTCGCCTGGACGCTCACGTCATACTGCGGCCTGTCTGCTGCAGCACCACGTGGTGGTGACGCGCCCCTCGCGTGAAGCGCTGTACCGCGCGGTGCTGGCCACGGTTGCGCTGGCGCTGGGCTTCGCGGGCGTCGGGGCCTATGGCACCGCGAGCGGGCGCTCCGCGCGCTGCGGCTCAGTCGCCCGACGTCAGGCTGGCGCGAGGCCAGCCGTTCGGCACCGGCTCCTGCACGCGCGCGGGCCTCGACGTGGGACGTGGGTCAAGAGGCCAGCGCGTGCGGATCCGCACCAACAGCCACGGCATGCGCTGGCGCGGGTCGCGCTCGCGAAGCCGCCGCGCGTGAGGCGGTGGCCTTCCTGGGCGATCGTTCGTCTTCGGGTGCTGGGCGCCGTCGGCCGAAAGTCGTCCTTCGTCGGCGTCTTCGAGCGCGGATACCCCGGCGGGCGCATCAGGCGCTGAACTGGCGTGGGCGGCTACGGCACCGTGGACGAGGCTGCAGCTGCGCGAGGAAGTGCTCCCCTTCTCGCCCGACTGGGTCATGGTCGGGGCTCTTCACGGAGCAACGACTTTCGCGACACCTGGCTGGGCCTCGACAAAGCACCGGCTGAGGGAGGACGGCGTCGTCAGTGCTGACGCGACAACGTGCTGGAGGCGCGCGTCCCCGCCGCGCTGCCGCGAGGCGCCAACGTGACCGCGGGCCGAGCCCATCCGTCGCGCCTGCGCGCCGCGCTGGAGCGGCTCGCGACCTTCCGCCTGCTGCTGCCGGCGCTCGGCCGCAGGACAACCCGTGGATCAGTTCCCGGTCTGCCGCCGGTTCACGAGCCTCACGTTCTGGTCCCTGGTGCCGCGCCGCCGGTCGCGCTCAGGCGCGCGACGAGTCGCTGGCGGCGCTGGGCCGCGTGAACCGGTGTCGGCGGGCACGGCGCACGGCTGGCGGTAGTGGCCCATCCCCACGCGCAGGCAGTCCACGCCCGGCGCGAGACGGGTGCTTTGTACGACACCGCGCTGCCGCAAGCGTGGGTGCACGTGTGGGCGCGGGAGCAGGGCGTGCCTTACCTGGACCTGCTGCCGCTGCTGCGCCGGGCACGCTCGAACATTCCGGCGCTACGTCGCCGGGCGACATCCACTGGAACGAGCGCGGCCACGCTCTCGTCGGCCAGTGGGTCCGCGACTGGTTCCGCGAGGAAGTGCGCCCGCGCGGGTTCGTGGCGGACGTCGAGCCCTAGGGGCTACTTCACGATCTCGTACACCACGTAGCCCTCAGGGTGCCGATAGCGGAGCTCGCAGGTGGGCCCGCCTCACTCGTTCCAGGTCCTCCGGCGTCACCACGCCGTACTCGACGAACTCGCTGGGCGCGACCAGCACGTACGTGACGCCCGAAGCGCGCGACGTACTTCTGCCAGGTCGCGACCACTCGAGCACCGCAGCCTGGCGCGCAGGCGGCGCCAGTCGTCGGGCGGCTGCGAGAGCGTCGGCGCGCGCAGCACGCGCCGCCCGGCCAGCACCGCGACCGCCGGTGTGCGTAGTCCTCGTAGCCTGCACCACCGCGGTGGGCGGCGTCTCCGATGCGGATCCAGTCGGCCAGGCCGTAGAGCGCGCCAGCCAGCGGGGGCACGCTGGCGCCGGCGGACGCGTCGATCCTTGTGGGATCCCACCACGGGACGAACGAGCCGGACGCCAGGTACCGCGATCAGCGCGGCCGCTCCCGCCCGCGCCGGGTCGGCCGCGCGCACGCGCGACGCTGATCCAGCGTCCCGCGCGCTCGCACAGGTCCGCCACGACGGGAGCCGCGCCCAGGAGCAGGCCGAGCCGGTACAGCGCGTGCGCCGCGAACGCGTCGACCGGCGCGGACGCGGAGTGAGCGAGAGCAGCGCGCCGCCCGCGGCTGTCAGCGCGCGCGCGGCAGGATCGCCGCGGCGCAGGAGGCCGTCGGCTCCCAGGGAAGCCACGGTCCCTGGTCCAGCGTGAGCACCAGCAGCGTCTCCGGCCGTCCCAGACGCGGCGGCGTCACCGGCAGAAGGGTCGCGACGGCGGCCGCGAGCGCCGCGGCCAGGACCGGCCCGCGCGCGCCAGCGGCCTCGCGCGTGCCAGCGCGAGCGCCAGCGCGACCAGCACGGCAGCGCCAGCGCCGCGCGGGGACGCTGCCACAGCCCGCCACGCGAGACCCGAGGCCGCGCAGCGCCTCTCCAGCTCCCCGTCGCGAACGCGAGCCACGGGATCGCAGCGAACGCGCGCGACGGTCCGAGGCCGCGCAAGCGCGTGCGCGATCAGGCCCAGCAGGGGCAGAGCGAGGCATCGGCAGGAACGTCGGGAGCACCTGGAGGAGCGCGGCGAGACGCGCGCGCGCAGCCAGCTCCGTCCACAGGGACGAGGGCAGGTCCTCGCCCGCCAGCACACCACTCCTGCCCTCCCGCGCGTAGCCCACCACGGCGATGCGGGCCGCGCGCAGCGTGACCCCTGGTCCTCGAGCAGCCCGTAGGGCCGGCCGAACGACAGCGACCAGAAGCCGACCGCCACCACCACCCCACGCCATGCCGGCGGCGGTCCAGAAGCCGCGCCGGCACTTCCACGCCACGGCCGCCCAGCCGAGCGCGAGCGCGCACGAAACGCAGGTAGCGGAACGCCGCCAGGTGGACGAGCGGATCGGGACGCCTTCGGGCGAAGGCCAGTAGCCCGCCGGACGCAGCGTCGTCCGCGGGCGACCAGGCGGAAGACGACGACCGGCCCGGCGTCGCCTCTGAGCCGTGAACAGCCGTTCACCAGTGCGGCCGCGACGCGATGGCCTCCAGCGTGACGCCGGGATGCGCGGCGAGCAGCGCGGGCGTGACCACCAGGTAGCGGATCCGGTAGCGGGCGGCCGCCGCGGCGACGCGAGTCGCGTCGGTGTCGCGCAGGAGCGTGTCGAGCACGATGCGCGCTGGGGGCTGGTCCGCCAGTCAGGTGCATGTGGCCGTCGGCGCAGGACGCGTCGCGCGCCCAGCGCCGAGAGCCACCGCGCAGTAGTCGGGGTCGGACGCGACGACCGCGCCGCCTCCGCGATGCCGGCGCAGGTACTCCGCGCGCTCGGCCAGAGATCGCGGCACGGGCGGGATCGACCGGGAAGAAGCGGTCCATGCGGCCGGGATCCCACCAGTACGGAAGGCTCCAGGGCAGCGCGATCCGCGAGCAGCGCGGCCGCGCGCCACGCGGGGTGGCGCGCGTGCCCCACCAGCGCGCGCCGAGGCGGCCAGCCGGGTCCCGGCGCCGACGCCGGCCGAGGTGGCCATCAGCATGCGCATCCAGAACGCGATCTCGTCGCGCTCGCGCGCCTGCGCATCGCTGCTCAGGACCAGAGCCCAGCCAGATGAGCGACGCGCCCACGACCTGCGCGCTCCACGCGGCCCAGCCGGTCGCCGCGCCAGCGCGCGATGCCACCACGCCCCGGAGCGGCGAGACGGGAAGAGCGGGCCCAGGCGGAGCACGTCACTTCGAGCAGGTGCGGCGACGTCGGCACGATCTGGTGGATCGCGATCGGCGTCATGAACGGGTAGCCGACGAACAGCATGTAGAGGTACGGGCTGACGATCACGACGTTGACGCCGAAGACGGTCGCGACGTCCACCAGCGCGCCGCCGCGCGTCAGGCCAGCCAGCCAGGCTGCAGACGCGTACACCGCGAGGCTCGCGACGCGATGAGTCATGTGCAGCACGAACGCCCACGCCAGCAGGTGCAGGAACAGGCCCAGCGCGTATCCGGCCTCCCCAGCCGCGGACGCACGAACGCTGCAGGAACACCGGGAACAGGATGAGCGCCAGCGAGTGGTTGGGCCTGAGCAGGAACACGAGCGACCACGGGACGCAGTACAGCGTCGAGGCGCGTGGTAGGCGGGGCCGCCACAGCGCCAGCGACGCCGCCAGGGCGGCCGACGCGCTCCCAGGGCGACCAGCGTCACCAGCACCTCCACCGGAGCCAGCCGAAGTAGATGGCGGCCGGAACAGCGTCGCCGCCAGCGGGGAAGGAACGGATACAGCACAAGCACGCGGTCCGGATCGAAGCCCGCGAGCGCCGACACCAGCACGCCCCAGAACGGCTCGAAGTGCATCTGGCCGATCCTGCGCGGTGGACAAGGGGCGGTCCTCCCGCCGCGACCACGGTGCACCAGGCCACGTTCGTCACGCGGTCCGCGCTGGGGCCGAGCGCGTAGATGCGCTGGAGCGGCCAGCCACGACACGGATCGGACGTACGCGTTCGCCAGGATGGTGCCGCCCAGGACGACCGCCGGCCGGCGCAGCCACACAGCACGGCGCAACCCACGCGAACCGCCCAGGGCGCGACCAGTCGCGCCTGCGCCACGAAGGCCCCGACGCGTCGAGCCCGCTGACGTCGGCTCCGAACGCGTTCACGCGGCTGCGGCCTCCGCGACCTGGCCGAGCAGGTCAGGAACCACGGCAGCAGGTCGCCCACGCTCGAGCCAGCGGTCGCGGACGCGGCGCGCTCCCCGTCCCGGATGGTCGGCCGCCTGCGGGACCGCATCGACGAGCGCGTCACTCCTGGCCCGGCACGAAGGAGCGACCTGCGCGCCCCTCGAGCTCGCGCATGCGCAATATGACTGTGCCCCACGAAGTCGTTCGGCCGGAGACGACGGCACGCCCAGCACGGCGGCCTCGGCCGCCATGCTCTGGCTGTCGCCCATATAGAAGGAAGCGAGCGCCAGCGCGTGGTGGAGACGATCGGCCTCCACGGGACAGCGCAGCAGCTCCAGCGAGTCCCGGCAGCGCGGCCTCTGCCGAGACGAACAGGCGGACGCCGCGCAGACAGTCGGCAGACGCTGCACGTCTCCGCGCCGAGTCCGCGCACCCGGTCGTGGTGGGCCGCGCGGGCCGCGAGGCGCACCAGCCCGCAGCTCGCTCGCCCGCGCCGAGGCCGAGCCCTACTCCACCGCGGGTCGGCGCCGAGCGGCGCCGGGTGCGGGTGAACAGCTGCTGGCACCCGGGATGAGTGCGCTGGCGCGCGTGGCCCTCGTGGCGCAGGCAGTCGGGCGTGACGATGACCGACGCCAGCGGATACGCGAGCCAGCGGAAGAACGGGACGGCCGCGGCGTCATCGCCGTTCACCACGACCGAGCGTGCCCCGACGGGCGCGCCGCCGCGCGCCTGCTCACGGTCAGTCCCCACCGACGGGCGCGGGCGCCAGCTCCGCGCCAGCCGCACCATGCGCGCCTCCCGCAGCGCCAGCTCCCGCAGCCAGCCGGCCGGGCCGCGTCCGGACCGGCGCCAGCACCCGCGCGGGCAGGCCGAAGCGCTCGAGCAGCCGCAGCGTCCGTCCCTGTCGCGCGCGACCAGCGTGCGCTCGTCGCCCTTCGCCTACAGGGGCCTCCACGACCGGGGCGGGGAACCGCGCTGCGCCTGGACGGGTGGTTGATGATCGAACGGCAGGCGCATGGCCCTCCCACGCGAGGGTACCTCCGCGGGCGCGTGATCATCGAATACGCCGAAGCGCCAGAGGCGGTGGAATTATCCAGCGTGGATGAACGCGCCACCATGACCAACTATGGCGGCCGAGGTCGGTGCGTTCACGCCCAGCATCATCGCGCGCCAGACAGGAAGACAATCGGACCTGGTGGCGCAGCGCGGCATGAGCCGCGCCGAGGCCGAACAGCAGCGCAGGGCCTGTTCTCCGACCCGGGCGCCGAGTACGTGAAGGTGATCGAGATCGACGCGCGGCGCTTCGAAGCCGATGCTGGCCCTGCCCGGCGATCCCGGCAACGGCCTGTTCATCGACCGGCTCGTCGCGCCGGTGAAGATCGACATCGCCCACGCCGGGTCGTGCACGCGCGGGCAAGAAGGGACGACATGGACATGTACGCCCGGTATTCCGCGAGGGCTCGAACGGGGCCTGAAGGTGGCGGACGGCGTCGCAGTGCTTCATCCAGGTGCGGATCGCAGGACGTGTTCCGCTACTGCCAGAAGCAGGGCTACGACAGAGGTATTCAGCGAGGTGGGGGCGATCTTCATCGAGCCGTCGTGCGGCGCCTGCATCAACGCCGGCCCGGCGTGTCGCGCAAGCCGACCGACGTCACCATCTCGGCGATCAACCGCAACTTCCCGGGCCGCAGCGGTCCGGGCCAGCTGTACCTGGCGTCGCCCTGCAGCGTCGCGGCGGTCGCATCGGCGGGGCGGATCGTCGCCCTGGGAGTCCCGAGTAAGCTCGGGGCGCATCGCGCGGGCGTCTAGGTGCGGCGCCGTCGGGGGTGGATGCCGGGCTTGCGCCTCGCAAGTGGCTCTGCGAGGCGCTGGGACGTCCAGCCCGGGTCATCATCCCTCCGCTTCCTGGCGGCGCGGCGCAGCCGGCGCCACCTGCTGGCGAGATCGTCCGCGGCAGCTGCCGCTGGCCCAGTCCACCGTGTCGCAGCACACTGGCGGTCGCTGAAGGCGGCGGCGCGCCGCCCCGGCGCGCGCCGACGGCCGACCGCGCGCCGGGCGCTGCGCCGCCGGAGCCGCTTGGCGCCGGACGCCCTCCGGCGCGAGGTGGCGTCGCGCTCTGTACCGCTGACGGGACGCGCCTGACGCGACGTCCGCAGCGCGTTCCAGATGAACGGGTAGGTGGCTGCCTGCGACTGGGCCGCGGTACTGCTGCGGCCGGAAGCCGTACAGATGACCCGGTCCGCGTCCGCGGCCGCGCCTCGACCGATCGCCGCCTGCTTGCCAGCCGGCCTGGGACTGCCTGAGCACCCAGCCCGAGAGCAGGACCTCGCCCGGCGCGGCGGGATAAGCGGCCGATGACCCGACCCGCGCGGGATCGCAGCGATGCCATCGACAGCCGAGCCACCGATTCGAACCGGGCGGTCGGTTCGGGCATCCCCTCGCCGTCAGCCGGCTCGCTCGCGCGATGTCGAGGCGCGTCCGGCAGATCGACTGCCCGGCCGCGCCGAAACTCGCGGTTCGGACGCGCGCGAGCAGGACGTTGGTCACCTGGCAGCTCCGAGAGGCGCCGATGGCGAAGTCGCGATCGCGTCAGTCGTTGAAGGGGCCAGCAGGGTCCCGCCGCCGTCCACGAAGTGCCGCAGGCCCCCGCATGCCGGCCTCGGCCCAGGCCGTCCACGACGGCGCGCCGGGTAGCGGCGCTGCGCCGACAGGCCGTCGAGCTTCAGGGCGCGCGGCGTCTGGCCGGGGAGAATGAGATGCAGTGCTGAAGCAGAGCCCGAGAGGTGCCCAGCGCGGCTCACCGGTCGAGTCGGTGACGCTCTCGTAGCGGAATGGCTGGCCTGAAGGCGCAGCGGGTCCAGCCTTCGTCCATGGACTAGCGACCACGACTTGCCGAGTCCGATGTGCGGACGCCGACGCGCGGCGCGGCCGACAGGCCGGCGGCCCGGAGGCTGCGGCGGCTGCCAGGTGGCTGAGGCCGAGAGGCCGACAGGGACCAGTTAGTCGGTCGCGGTGGTGACCCGCACGCCGAGGCAGGCAGCGTGCAGCGGGCGGTGACGTCAGCACGGGCCGCTTCGCCCGCCACGGGATACTCGCGCAGGTCGGGATAGGCCTGGCCGCTCCAGCAGCGCCTTGGCGAACGCCGCGTACGGCTGGCGCAGCAGGACGCCGCGACGTGGTCCCGGCGTGAACCGCGCCCGCCGCGTCCGAGAACGGCTGCAGCGCCTGGCGCACTCGACCGCAGCCGCGGCATGACCTCAGAGCAGCGTGGCGGCGCACGGCGCGGTCCTGGTTGGCGGTGGGAATGACGAAAGACGTAGGGCCAGCCGTCCCAGCCGCGCGCCGCGTCGGCGCGAGACCAGCCACGAGGCGCGACGCCACTGGTCTCGATCGTTGCGGCGGCCTGCTCAGACATCGCCATCGCGCCGGCGGCCAAATTCGGTGGCGGTGCGATCGTCAGCCGATCCAGCGCTCAGCCGCCCGCCGCCACAGCGTCACGAAGCTCCACGAGGTGCCGCGCGGATCGACGCCGAAGAGGCGGGGCGCGAGGCTGTCGGCGCCTGCACGGTGATCGGCGTGGCGAGGCCCGGCGCTCGCGGTTTCGGTGAGGATGCGCACGGCGCCGGTGGTAAGTGCCGGAAGGCGCGGGCCGGCGTCCGACGCGTCGTGGTCGGAGGCGATCGAGCATGCCGGTGGAGTCCGTCCATCGTCGGGCGCACGCGCGATGTCGGTGCCGAGCCCGTTGACGCCCTGCACCAGGATCGGATCCGCGTTCGGCTCGACCGGATCCATGTACGGCGAGATGAGCGACCGCGCGCCGTTCGAGGCCCTGCTGGTGGATGTCCATGGTGACTCGCGGATGCCAGACGCCGCAGAGGCTGACCACCACCAGCCGCGTCCCGAGCCCGTGCGGTGAAGGCGTACCAGTCGCGGTTGTTGTCGTGGCCTGGTGCGGTGGTGGTACGGCTTCCGGCGGGCCCGGCCAGCCTTCGGCGCTGGTGCCCGAGCGTCTGCTGGTACCAGCGCGAGACGATGTTGACGCCGTCGGGGTTCATGGACGGCACCAGCATCAGACGGTACGGTGCGGTCCAGAGGATCTGCCGCTCGGCGGCCGTCGGCGCCGTCGGCCGGCGGGCAGTGAGCGATCTCCAGCGGCGAGAGGTGCCTCGCCGACCTCGGTCGAATGCGCGCATCGACGTCAATCAGTGACGAAGCGTGCTTGCCCCTGGGCGATGAGCCGCAGCGGCGGGCGGCGGTGTCAGGGAGCGAGTCTCGCCGCGGGTCGGCGAGCGCTGCTCCTGGATGCGGCGCAGGGCACAGGCAGCCGCCGGAGGTTGGCTGCACTGGAGATGAGCAAGCCACGAGGAAGGGCGCGTCGTCGGTGGTCTCGGTTTAGGCCTTCGACGCACGGTGACGCGGGCGCTGGCGCGGTCGAGACCTGAAGTAGCGGACGGTGGTGTCCCACTCGACCAGGTGGCGGTCGGCGCCGGGGGCGAAGCCGAGCAACCGAGGCGGGCGGTAGGAACTGGGCGCTGACGCGCTGGGCCTCGGGCATGGTCGGGAGCGCGGGCGAGCAGGAGCGCAGGGCGAGCAGTCGCGTGGCAGGCGGCGCATGGTATCCGGGCCGGGTCGGGTAGGCACCGGGCGTCCCGATGGTCCAGGGATGGGCCGCGGAAGAGTGCTCTCAGCGACCGGGTGCGGGATGCGCCAGCTCAGGCGGCTTGATCCTCAACGCGCCGGTTCCTGCGCTCCGTGTCCGGCGGCCGCCGTAGTCTTCGGCGCGCTCGGGTTCTCCGGGCCGTAACCGAGCCGCGGCTCAGCGCGCCGGACGGGCACGCCGGCGGCCTGGAGCATGGCTGCCTTGACGGCATTCGGCGCGGCTGCTGCGACAGGGCGCTGTTGGCGCGCGGCGCCACGGCTCGTCCGTGTAGCGGCTGACTTCGAACGCGCGGCCGAGGGCGTCGTCCGTGCAGGACGGGGCTGGGTGATCGAGAGCCGCGACGATCGCGGAGCGGCTGAGCCGCGAGGCGGCCGTGAGGGTCGCGCGGCCCGGGCGACGAACGCGCGATGTCGCGGATGACGAGCGCGGCGCCGACGGCCGGGAGTTCGGCGCAGCAGGCAGCCATTCGCATGCCGACCGCGACGGGTTCACGGAGTGGCCGGGCAGCGGTCGCGGGAATCTTCGACGCCGTCACGGTCCGCGTCCGGAGCGAGCGGGCAGCCGTTGGTGCATCGACGCGGGTGCCGGCCGGGGTGCCGGCGCAGCGATCCGCGCCGTCCGCCACACCATCGCCGTCGGTGTCACGCGCGCGGGCAGCCGTTGGCATCCACCGGCGTACCGGCCGGGGTGCTCGGGCAGCGGTCGGTTGTCGCCACGCCGTCGGCGTCGGCATCACGCGGGCAGCCGTTGGCATCAACGGGGCGTGCCACGCGAGGTGTGGCATAACGATCGGGTTGTCCGCCACGCCGTCGGTCCGTCGGCGTCGCGCGGGCAGCCGTTGGCGTCGACCGGCGTGCCGGCGCGGCGTCGTTCGGCGCAGCGGTCACAGGCGGAGTCGGCCACGCCGTCGCGGTCGGCGTCACCAGGCAGCCGTTCGCGTCTGACCGGGGTAGCCGGCCGATCGTGTCGGCGCAGCCGGTCGGCGCGACCGTCGAACACGCCGTCTGCGTGGTCGGTGTCACGCGGGCAGCCGGCGGGCGTCCACCATCGCGCCGCGCGCTGGAGTGGCGGGCAGCCGTCCTTGTTGTCAGAACGCGTCGCCATCGGTGTCGCGCGCCGGGGCGAGCTACTCTCGCCATGAAGAACGCGAGGCAGGCGCTGCCGCGGCCGTTGGAAGGCCTTTGCTGGTCGCCGTTATTGGGCATGTCGTCGCGTCGCGTCATCAGCCTTCAGGCCGGAAGGCGACGTTGTCGCTCAAGAACGTGCGGTGCCAGGTACGCCGTGCACGCCGAGCCTCACGACGTCAGGCGGGGGCGTAATCAGGGGCTTTGGTGTGGCGGTCACGCCGACACGATCGGATGTACAGGAGTTCGTCTTGCTGCTGACGTTGGTACCGAGCTTGCAGGTCAGGCGGATCGGCACCATCGCGCTACCGCCAACGCCTGACGCCGCGCTGCCCGATACCGATCGCGAGGATCTTTAAAGAGGTGCTTGTTGATGTCCCAGGTCACCGCTGACATACGGCTGGCTGGTACCGTTTGCGGGATCGGCGGTACGATTGCCGCGAAGCTTTGTCGTTCAGGGCCTTGTCGACCGAGAACACGCAGGCGGAGGCGTGAAGCTCCCGAGCGCTGGTGGCGACCAGCCAGCATCAGCGATACTGCAGCGGGCCGCTGGGCCGGGTGGCCGCAGGACGCGTACTGGGCGGGAAGGCGTGGCGGCGCGCGGCGCATTACCGGCAGAATCGCCGGACGCTGCTGAGCAAATCGCTAAGTGTCGGCACCAAGGCCGCCACGAAGCTCGCAGCTTTTCAGAAGCTCAGTGGCCGTAATGATCTCCCGGAGAGGTTAAGTCTGTCCACCACTCCGCTGGACGTTGCGCTCAGCACACCGGCACGAACAGAGCGACGGGAGCACGACGCCAGGTGCGGCGCCGAAACCAACCGCCGCAAGCCTCATGAGCTGGCTGTCCTGCAGGTCCGCAACCCACTCAACCCTGCATGACGCGCGACGAGTACTCGGACAAGCGCGCGGCTGGGGACAGTTGTTTGTGCCGTCGAGCGCTGGTCTTTGCGAGAAAATCTCGTCAACCTGGAGCTGCTCGGCGGCGGCGGCGGCCACCACCTGGGCCTCGGGGCCGAGGTCACGCGAGCAGCCGTCACCAGTCCGCTAACGCCGAGCACCGCATCTCATCTGCGCCACCGCGTGTTACGCCTCAGGGCTCGATCGTGGCTGGAGATTTGGCGTGAGCTCGCTGGCCGTTTGATGGCTTCCATCTCACCATCCAGCCGCGCGTGGCGGTGATCTCCTTTCTTCGCGGCACCATCGGTCGCTTTCAACTGGGCGGCGTGGTCGATGACGCGGCGCGTTTCGCTGCGATGGTGCGCCTGACCTGGCCAGCTTCGCCACGACCGACTGCTCCGCAGTCGGCGCACTTCATCTAAACGGCAAACCCCGCGCCGATGCGCAACCGAACGGTGGTGCGACCGGGCGCGAGCATATTGAATCGTGGCTGGCGATTGCCGATCATTCGGCAACTGTTACGAAGTTACGCAACCCCAACGGCCGATAGCTTCGGCGGCGCCCTGCTCATTTAGCCGATCGCTCGGCCGCGGCCGCAGTTTCACGGTGCCCTGCGACAGTTCATTTGCTGTGCCGCGATGCGTTTTCTTCGCCCGCGGCACGACGATCAGCAGCGCTCGAACACCCGAACCCCAGCAGCATCGCCTGCTCGGCGCGGTCGACAAGGCTGCAATGGCGAAGACTCAGTTTCGGCGCGCTGTGGCTATCGCCATCACCTCCTGCGAGCTGGCGTGGATCTCCTCGCTGATGGGCAGAACACCGAAGTCGGCCGGCTGCGCGAAACGCGGACCAGGTAGGCCAGTTCGCCGAACGATGGAAAGCAATCGCCAGCCAGATAACAATGTCGCGCTAACGCGACCATCAGTAGCGGGCTGACGCGCACGGCGCGGGGTTTGCCGTGGTCGCCGATGATGCGCGCCGACTCATGGAGCAGTCGGCTCGCGAAGCTAATGAGCCGTGCGCACCACCAGCGAAACGCGCCCGCGTCATCGACACGCCGCCCAGCTGCTGGACCAGGATGCGCAGTTGAGCGAGGTCGCCACCGCCACGCGGCTGGATGGTGGAGATGGAAGCCATCGTTCGGGCCAGCAACTATATCCATCTTTGTGCGGGCGAAGGACACGGACAACCGCCGTTCTCGGCCTCGGAAGAGCGATGCCGCCGCCGAGCGGCTGGGCCGTCGAACCTCACAGCACCATCATCGCGACAGGCGCCGAACAGCTGTCCAGACCGCGCTTTCCCGCGAGTGAGCTTCCGTCGCGTATCTGGGGCAGGGTGAAGGCGAGGTGCAGACTCTGAAATAACCAAATACGGAAGGCCGTTTTCTTTGCTGCGCTTCCTGTAAACTGTTCGGCGTGTGCTGACTTACCTGCCTCAGGAGATGCAATACCGAAGTTCTAAGCTGCGATAAATGTGAGCCTTGTGCTGCAACGATCGCTCGACAGCGTCCATTGCCGGCATTTGCGTCTCTGCATCATGACCGCGCGGGCCGACCACGCCTGGTTGCCACTGCTCCGGCTCAGTGAGCTGGAGCAGCGGTGAACCTGGGGTCGGCAAGCCTCTGGCGATCGACGGCGGCGGCGTTGGCGGCGGCTGTGGTCTTCTGAGATCCCAGTGATCCACCGCACGAGGTGGCCGCCGTGCGGCAGTACAGGCATCGCGTTGCACGAACGACTGGCGATCTCGCAAGCTCCCTCAGTGACTGCGACAATGGCGTGGGCGCGTCGACATCGCGTTGGCGGCCGCGCCGATGGCGACGATCGTAACAACGAGACGGCTGCCGCCACTCGCGCGACGTGTGAACCACATCATTGCCCGCATTGATACCGACCACGTTGTCAGCACGGTCTCGACCATTGCGCCAACCAGCCGTACCCGTCGATGCGATAGTTACCCGCGTGACACTGCGACGACGGCATGTTGGCTCCGCGTCCTGACAGCTGCCTTCATTTCGCCCGCGTGACGCCGGCACTACGATGCTCGCCACCGTCTGATGTAACGATGCCGACGCCGACGACGTGGCAGACAACCTGCCTTCCCCCGGCCGTGCGGTGAGACGGCGATGCCGCATGACGCATACGTACGCGCATCATAACGGCCGCCCGCCCGCTGCCCCGGCGATGCAACGTGGACAGGCGCTGGCAACCGTCGACTCATCGATCGTGACACCTCTGATCTCGATGAACCGCGAACGCGCGGATCCAGTTGCCGATGCACGGAACGGCGATGACGTGGATGTCGCCAGCGTCGCGCGACCACAAATCAGAACACTCCGCCGCGTGCGTCCAGCGCGCGAGCAGGTTATGGTGTGTACCCGAGACCGAACACTGCGGCGGACGGGCTGGGCGCGTTGACGCCTGAAAGCGCTGGCAACGTCGTCGCAGTTAAATCGGATGAGCTCGATGCTTCATACTCCGGCCGGATGCATGCGCTTAAACTCCCTCTCCTCACCTTCCTTTGGCCCATCACGCGCCGCGTGAACGCGCGCCATCATCGGTGTTCATCTCCGGTGCTGGCGGCGGCTGCCGGCATGACCCGCGACTCGCCCCGGGCAGCGTCGCGGGGGCTACTATGCATCCAGGCGATCGGCGTACGCTGACCAGTCGACGAGCACCTCTCGCACCGTCGCCTGGCCGCCGCATGTTTGCCGTGGCGTGCGGACGGCCTCATCTTCAACGACCCGCCGCGGCCGAGTACCCGGCTGCTGCAACAACCGCGACGATATATCGCCAGTCAGGGCGCGCTGATGTGATTTTCGACGTCAAACATCTGGTGCCAGACTCGAATGGCGCGGCTGTTCGTTCGCCGTACTGGATCCCGGTCGGGCGTCAATCGCGCATATCTCGATCGCCGTAGCTATCAACGCGCCGATTCGTCAGCGCCGACGCCCCGGCCTCGCTCCATGGCTCGTCAATTTCGTCGTCTTGCGACCCGACCGCCGGTCTCGGCATGGATCGCTGGAACGACCAACGCGTCGCGCCGTGGCGCGACGCGGCGCAGGCGGCCGTGCGCTGCCTGTGATTCAGACGCGGGCCAGAGGATCGCGGCATTCGCAGATCATCGCCGCGTCGGCGTGCGCCGGGCATGACCGTTCACCTCGATCGGCCGAAACGGACTCGCGAGATTTCATGTCGGTCTCGCCGTATGCGGCGCGCAGCCGAACGCTTTCCCGGGTCACCGCGCTGTCCCCATCGACCTCGTCCCGCCGTGATCCCCGCCCTGGTCCGCCAGCGCAACCGCGGCATCGGCCTCTGGGCGTGCGGTATCTGGTGAAATGGATACGCTGATCGATGTTTGTGCTCCGCGTTCGCTGAGCCGACTCGGTGATCCGCCGGCGCCTCGGGCGCTTCCGTATATCATCTCCCGACCGGTGGCAAGCCCCATCCACCCGGCTCTCAGCGCACGGCTTCCTGACCAGCCGGCGTCACGAAGAAACGATCGCGGCCTTCGACGCCTGATACCCTGCCATCAGCCTGGAAGCCGGTGACATCGCCGCTCGCAGTTCGGGCATGCTCACCATGAATAACACGCAGGTATCTTCTCGAGATGAGTGCTGGGCGCATCCCAGGTCGAGGCAGACATGTCAGTGCGCCCCGTATTCAACTTCCCGGCACCGCCATTTCACCTGCCGACTTCGAAGCAACCGTACTGTAGTAACGTAAGTAAACGACCACCGCGCTTGTGGCTCGCATAGCGCTGCCGAGGCAGGTCGTCTCTCAGGACCGCCAATGAGACGTGGTTGTGCGCGCGATCTAATGGCGGAGTGTGTCTTCGCGGGCGCAAGCCGGCATCCGGCGGGCGGCTGACTCCAGGCGATCCGCCCCGCAGACGCCGCGACAAGTGGGCGACGCCAGGCCCGGTGCGACGAGGAAATTGCGATCTCGCGAAATCGTGACGTCGGTCAACTGCGCGGCACCCCAGACGGCGCGTTGATCCCGGGCACGACAGCTCAGTAAGTCGCTTTGCGAAGATCTTATCGCGAAGCCTGCCGCTGGCGTGGCGAAAGGCTGAATGAGCGCTGCCGTAATGCCTGAGGCCGACGAACATGTCATGTCGTCGCGCGTGCTGACTGCGTAGGCTCGCGGCGAGCTGCATTGCTTGATCGCCAGCGCGCCAGCATCATAATGACCGCGGCGCAGTGTTCTGGTCAGCAATGCTGCTCGGCATCGGCGCGTAATCCACGGTGATACCATTGAACCACCGATAATTGGCGCCGCGTCTGCTTTGTTCTTCACGTACGGATCGCGCAGGATGCGGAGCAGTCCAGCCGTCACGTTGTCCGGCTTGCACGGCCGCGGACCACGACCTTGTACGACCCCGGCACCTGGGCCCGGACGTCGCTCGGTGATCCAGCTGTTGAACACCGCCGTCGTCCCGGCCGCCAGAACGGCCGCAGCCCACCGCTTGCCGGCGTGCGGCGTGTGCGAGTCGGAGCCGATGATGATCTGGCCCCGGCGGCGCGTGCACCTCCAGGATCGCTGGGTGGCATGATCGGCTCGAAGGACCCGCCGCCGTCATGCGCGCCCGTCAGGTCGAGACGCTTCTGCAGAGCTGGCCGTAGAGCTTTGACGCCCTTGGCGGCGGCGAACTCGCGCTGCTTCTTCTCGAGGCTGGCGAGCGACCTCGAGCAGCCCCATCGTCGAGGTGCTCAGGGGGCGCGTCACCTGGGCGAAGAGGTAGGTGAGGTGGTCGCGGAAGAAGAAGATCGACGACGGGTCGTTGGGCGGCTCGTCCACGCCCACCAGCTGCTCGAAGAAGATCGCCGACATCGGCGTGCCGCGCTCAAGCCAGGCTCGAAGCCGGATGTCGGTCTGGAAAGTCCCTCGTCTCGCCCAGCCGGACGCCGGCACGCCGAGCTTCCCCTGCGCCATCTGCCCAGTGCCGGGCGAAAGTCTTTTTCGGCGATCGTCATCAGGTGGGCTGTCGTCGCCAGCGGCGGCAGAATCTGGACTGGCCCTGGGCGCGCAGAACGGTCGCCTACGCCGAGATGTGCGCCGGGATCAAGCTGGGTGGGCGAGAACATCGACGCATCTACCGGAGAACTGCCAGAACCTGGCGTATTCGCCACGACCGATTTTCGGTGATCGACCGCGTCGCAGCGCGTGCGAGGCGATCCCCTGTCGGTGTTCACCGAGGGTGAAGGCCGATCACCCGGGACATCATCAGTTCGAGCAATACGTA
>ERZ1370068.6306-contig-5298_pt1 | contig 62370 bp, 66 predicted proteins | sample MGYA00561227_ERZ1370068 | MGnify/ENA primary metagenome ERZ1370068 (study PRJEB38410, sample SAMEA6850437) | metagenome | study: Metagenomic assessment of the ecological functions of the soil: analysis of the soil microbiota associated with the...
GGTAGTACTTTGATTTCAGTTACGTATTGCTCCCATAGACAGGGACCTCGGGAAGGCGGAGCAGTCCCAGCACGGGGATGCGCTCGCACCGTCGGGAGTGTCCTCCGTCCTTGCAGTGATCCACCGCGCGGCGGTGCGGCGTAGCCTGCCCGACGACAACCGGTCCGCGCACGCTCGCCATAGACGAGGAGAAGCCGAAGCCATGCAGCCCCGACGATCCTCAGCGCGCAGCCTCCTGGCTCCGCTCGCTGCGCTCACGTCCCCGCGCAGTCGCCGCACCCGGCTGCCGCCCAAGCGGTGGCGGAGTTGAAGGAGTGCGCGTGCCTCACCCATGACCAGGCGCTCGCTTGCGCTGCGCAGCTCCCCGGAGGGTCTTCTGCTCGCGGGAGGCTATCGACAGACCTGCTGACCTACGGGCCGAACACGGGTTGCCCACGAAGCGCGCAAGAGCGCTCCCTGGCGGTTGCTCGAGCTGTTTTTCACTCCGCTGTCCGTATTGTGCTGCTCGTGCTGGCCACGGTTTCCTACCTGCAGCGGCGAGACCAAGGGCGCGGTGGCGATCGCGATCATGGTGGTGCTGGCGACGCTGCTCTCGTTCGTATCAAGGAGTACCCGGTCGAGCAAAGGCGGCCGAGCGGCTGCGGGCGATGGTCGCGCACCACGGCCGCGGTGGCGCAGGAATGGATCCCGCGCCAGGCGTGCCGGACAGGGTGAACCGCCACTTCGCGAGGTCAGAGACTACGGCGCCCGGGGGCGGCCCCGCGCGAGAGGAGATCCCGATCGAGCGATCTGGTGCCCGGGGACGTGATCTCGCGCTGTCCCGCCGGCGATATGGTGCCGGCCGACGTCGCGATTGTTGAGCGCCAAGGACCTGTTCGTCAACGCCGAGGCCGCGCTCGCCGGTGAAGCCATGCCGGTCAGAGAAGTTTCCCGCGCTTCGACGGCGAGCCCCCCAAGGCGGTGGTCGAGCTGCCCAATATCTGCTTCATGGGGACGAAACGTCGTGAGCGGGACGGCTTCGCGCTCGTGGTCGCCACGGGCGGGCGGCACGTACTTCGGCTCGAGCGCCTCAGCCATCTCCGAGCAGCGCGAGCGCACTGAGCTGACCGCGGTGATGCAGCGCGATTCATCTGGCTGCATGATCCGCTTCATGCTGGTCATGGTGCCGCTGGTGTTCCTGATCAACGGCCTGACCAAGGGCGACTGGGTCGAGGCGCTTCCTGTTCGCCGTGGCGGTCGCGGTGGGCCTGACACCCGAGATGCTGCCGATGATCGTGACCGTCAATCTGGCCAAGGGCGCGATCGCCATGTCGCGCAAGAAGGTCATCGTCAAGCGCCTCAACGCGATCCAGAACTTCGGCGCGATGGACGTGCTGTGCACCGACAAGACCGGCACCCTGACCCAGGACAAGGTCATCCTGGAGCAGCACGTCGACATCCGCGGCGAGGAGAGCGACCGGGTGCTGGAGTATGCCTACCTCAACAGCTACTACCAGTCGGGGCTGAAGAACCTCCTCGACGTTGCGGTGCTCGGAGCACGCGGAAGTGCACACCACGCTGCAGCGCCGACAGCGCCTGGCGCAAGGTGGACGAGATCCCCTTTCGACTTCCAGCGGCGGCGCATGTCCGTGGTGGTGGAGCGACGACGACGGCCAGCACCTGCTGATCTGCAAGGGCGCCGTGGAGGAGGTGTTCAGCATCTGTGCCCGGACGACGCGAGGGCGCGGCGAGATCGAGCTCAGCGCGGCACACCTCGCCGAGCACTGCGCAAACCGTCCGCGACCTCAACGAAGACGGCTTCCGCGTCATCGCCGTCGCCTACCAGGCGCAGGCCGGCGAACAGACCGTGCGTACGCGGTCGAGGACGAGCGCGGATTGACCCTGGTCGGCTACATCGCCTTCCTGGATCCGCCCAAGGAAAGCGCCGGGCCGGCCATCGCCGCGCTCGCGCAGCTACGGCGTGGCGGTGAAGATCCTGACCGGGGACAACGACGTGGTCACGCGCAAGATCTGCCGCGAGGTGGGGCTGCCGGTCGAGCGGATCCTGCTTGGCGATCCGAGATGGAGGCGATGGGCGACGAGGAACTGGCCGCGGCGGCCGAGACCGTCAGCGGTCTTTGCCAAGCTCTCGCCGCAGCAGAAGGCGCGGGTGATCAAAGCGCTGCATCTGGAGCGGGCACGTCGTCGGCTTCCTCGGCGACGGCATCAACGACGGCCCTGCGCTGAAGGCCGCCGACGTGGGCGTATCGGTGGACACCGGCGGTCGACATCGCCAAGGAATCGGCCGACATCATCCTGCTGGAGAAGAGCCTGCTGGTGCTGGAGGAAGGCGTCATCGAGGGCCGCAAGGTGTTCGGCAACATCGTCAAGTACATCAAGATGGGCGGCCAGCTCCAACTTCGGGAACATGTTCAGCGTGCTCGGGGCCGAGCGCTTTCCTGCCCTTCCTGCCGATGGCACCGATGCAGGTGCTGCTCAACAACCTGCTCTACGACTTCTCGCAGACCGCCGTGTCGCCACCGACGACGTCGACCCCGAGTACCTCGAGAAGCCGCGGCAGTGGGATATCGGCGACATCACGCGCTTCATGCTGTTCATCGGGCCCGCTCAGCTCGGTGTTCGACTACGTGACCTTCTTCATGCCTGCTGTACGTCGTTCGGCGGCTGGACCCATCCGGCGCTGTTCCAGACCGGCTGGTTCGTGGAATCGCTGCTGTCGCAGACGCTGATCATGCACGTCATCCGCACCGGCAAGATCCCGTTTCTGCAGAGCCGGGCGAGCGCCGCGTTGATGGGGACGACGACCGCCATCTGCCTCCTCGGATTGTGGCTTCCCGTGTCGCATTTCGCGCACGCGCTAAACCTCGTTCCGTTGCCTCACGAGTACCTGCTGGCGCTGCTCGCCATTCTGGCGGCATATATGACGCTCGACGCAGCTGGTCAAGACCTGGGTGATCAAGCGCTTCGGGATTGAATTGAAGTTCGCGCCTGACATCGCGTTCCGCCCGTGATCCTGCTCGGTTCGCAGGATATCAGCGTATTGCGCGAACCGATGAGGACACAAAGAAAAGGGCCCCGTCCGCGGACGGGGCCCTGAGGAGAGACTGCCGGGCTGCTAGTGCGGCGTGAGTCTCTCCAGCCGGATCGCTTGGCCGTCGCGCTGGCGGGCGCGCCGTTGAAGCCCGGCTGAGTCGGTTTCGCGTCGGAGCGCATGTCGACGATCCCGATCGCGTTGCTCTGCAGCTGGAAGACCGATATACCGACGCTCATCGCGCCCTGAATCTTGATCCCGACCAGGTTGCTGGGCGAGGACGAGACGTACTTGCCGGTCTTGTAGTCGAACTGATAGAACCAGCTGTCGCCGCCGACGCCGCGCGGCGCCGCCGCCCGCAGCGTTGGTGGCCACGATCCAGCGCCCAAGACCAGCTGCGGGTCGATAGTTCACCGTTCCCCGGGCGAATCGTTGGACGGGTTGAAATCAAGGTACCAGCCGTTGCCGCTCGGCCCAGCTCACGCTGTTGGTCGATGCGGTGCGAGTGTGGTCGGCAGGACCTGATGTTGATGTTCTGCTTGACCAGGCCGTTCGCTGCGTTGCGCAGAGTTGCCATAGATCGTATCGCTGCTGGCGTCGATGCGGCGAGATCTTGAAGGCGTACAGCGAGTTCTGCCAGGCATCGGTGCTCGGCGGTGTCTGGGTCGCCGGGTCTGTCATGTCGGACAGACCCAGATAGCGCTCGGTCCCGACATACAGGACCGTCAGGTGTCGTCGATCAGGCCCGAGCTCGGGCTTGGTCGCGTGATCTGCCGCAGGCCGCCCGGACTCCGTCGAGCGCCTGGCCGACCTTTCTTCGGCGCTGGGATGGGCCACGACGGTCGTGTCGAACTCCCAGATGTTGCCCTGCAGAATCGCCCCCAGTACCGCGCTCGCCGTGTTGTCGGTCGCGAAGGTGTCGGATCCAGGCGTTGATCTTGGCCAGGCCGCTGGGCGACGTGGTGCTGCCCGCGCCGGTAGCCGATCTTCTGCAGGATTTTGCCGGTCAGCGGGTCCAGGACGACAGGTAACCCTGCCCGCGCTGCCGGCGGGCTGACGTTGTTGTAGCCCGAGGTCAGCAGCACCACCCACCGTTGGTGACTGGCGATTCTTGGTGATGATCGGATTGCCGTAGCTGAAGCCCAGGTCCGGGTCCGACACGATGCACATCGTGTTGTCGCTGCAGAACTCCCACAGGGCTTGTAGGTGCGACCGGGTTGGTCACGTCCAAGGCGTAGTAGCCGCGGCGCCGCCGCTGTTCAACCCGCCCACCAGAATGGTGCGCCAGGTCGATCCGTCGTAGATGTCCATCGTGGTGGGTGAGCCGTCCACGGGAAGTACGCGTGCTTGGTGGCGTAGTTCGGGTCGTCGCAAGCTGCCACATGTTCGGCATCACCATGCGCGGGATGTAAGCCCACAGCTCGTTGCCCGAGTTGGTGTTGAACGCGTGCAGCATGCCGTCGTTGGCGCCCGCGTACAGAGCGTCGGCGTGCGGTTGGCGACCGAGCTCTGGTGCCGCCCAGACCTGGTAGGTCGGCGTCACGTTGTCCGACGAAGTTCAGGCGCGGCTTGCCGACGAACAAGGGCGCGGCGTTGATCGTATCGCCCAGGCGCAAAACGCACGGTCGCGGAAGATGGTGGCTTCGTACTGGGTCTGCCCCGCGCAGGAAGTTCGACCATGTTTACGCCCAAGTTGATGATCGGCAGCTGGGTAAACGGATCGAGCGTCGGGCACTGCGTCATACTGGTCAACGGCAGTGCACTTGTTGTCGAACCAGGGCGTCTCCGCCGACGAACGTCACCGTGCCCATCGGCCCGGTGGCAGTCGTGGCGGTGGAGTTCAGGTTGGCGTAGGTGAAGCTCTTCAGCCGGGATTCGAGCCCGACGCCGGGAACGTGTAGAGAGCTGCGACGTGTCTGTGCTCGCTCCGGTCTGGGCCTGGACCTGCGCCTTTGCAGACCACAGCACACCCGATTGTATGGCGCCCGTGTTCGGGATCGATCTGCTGCGCCTGGATGTCGCCGTTCCACTGCACTGGTGGTATACGACGACAGGAAGATCATGCGGTCCGAGGACGTGATGTTTGGGAGTGCTGGTGGCAGCCGCCGAACCCGAGGCGGCTACGCGTGTTCAGGTTGTTCAAGGCCGTGGTGATCCCGTCCTGCACCGCCGCTGTGTCGCGTGCATAGAAGAAGTCACCGTGCCCATTGACCGCGGCGTGCCAGCAGGTCGTCCAGCGCCGCGGGGCTCTGCGGCCCAGGACGGGCCAGCGGCAATTGGCGTCCCAGCTGCAGCCGGACTGGGCGTTCGCGGATTTGAAGTAGTCGCCGGAGCCTGCGGACTCCCAGTCCTTGCGCCAGTTCATGAAGCCTTCCGACATGCCCAGCCCGAACGGTGTTCATGTGCTGCCACGTGGCCGGATCCTGCGTGGTGTTGGGCACGTTGTCCGTGGCGACGTCGGTGCCGAGAGCGCCGTTGGCGTTGCCCAGAGCGCTCGAGCGCAGGTCGGTGTCGTAGTAGTAACGGGCGACGTCGGACCAGTGTTCCCGAGCTGCTGAAGAAGCTGCCGTTGGCGTCGGTCCAGCTGGAGGCGCTGGTGTAGCCGTCCCAGGTTCCGCCGCAGACAGCGTGCGGGTCGTTCGCGGCGCAGCTGAAAGCGTGTTGTCCCGATTCCCGATGCTGTCGGTGCTGGTGCTGGTGCTGGTGTCGGCGAGGTTCTTGCCGGCGCGCTGATTCCAGTAGCCGTCGGTGGTCAGCAGGGCGAAATTCTGCTGGCAGGAATACTGCACCGGGTCCTGCGACGGTGCACTGAGACCATCGTGTCTGGTTGATGCCGTCGTTCTTGCCGGCGAAGTAGACGCCCGGCGCGCGACAGCGCGAACGGCAGCGGCGTGCTGCCGCCGGGGTCTGCGCGAACAGGTCGGCGTACCAAGTGGTCTTCTGCGGTGGAGGTGAAATCGTTCACTCCGAGAAACTCGTTCGACCCAGGCGGAATCGCCGCGTTGATGGTGAGAAAGCCAACGCGGTACGCCTTGTCGATGGGACTGAAGGCAATGCTGGCCGAGGTCTTCATCATCGGCATGCGGTGCCTGTAGTAGGCGAACCAGTTGGCGAAATTGGTCAGCTCTTCGTTGCCGGTGCAAGTCCCAGTTGGCGAAGCGCCTGGCATTACTCGCGCAGTCCTTGCGCAGGTAGCGGCCGTTATAGGTGGTGGTGGTCCCGGCGATGGTGTTGCTGGTACCCGTGCCGGCGGTGATGTTGCCCCTGAGGAACTTGCCGTAGCGCGGATAGATGTACCCGAGGTAGGTGCTCGACGGCGATGTCGGGTTGTATTTCTTCTGGCAACGGAAAGCCGCGTTGGTACGGTCCTTCCCGGTGGGCGTATCCCAACGGTTGGCGTCGAACTCGGTCAGGCAGAACCGCACCGGCGCCGCGTAGATATGAACCGCCCGACGGCGCCGTCGCCGCAGATGCAGGTATTCAGATACTCGTCGCTGCAGTACTCGACCGGCTGTATCGTGTAGTAGCAGCGGGTTACCCGCGATCAGCTTGGGGATGTTGTAGTAACGCGGTCTTCTGGAAATAGCCGTTGTCAGCCGCACAGGTCTGCGGTCGCGCTGGAGTTCGTATAGGCGAACGTGTTGGCTGTTGGCGCTGGGGCGGCCAGAACCGTTACGGTCGTGCCGTTGCCGCGATGATGTTGGTGTTGGTCGCCGCTGGTCAGGAATGACCTTGATCTGGTCGCCGGCGATCAGGCCGTGGTTGGGCGCGGTGACATAAACCGTGCAGCGGGCACCGGCGCCGCTGCTGCAGCCCCTGCTGCCGTTCAGGGAAGGACGATCAGGATCGTAGGTGCCGAAACGCGGTGCTGATCATGGAGTTCTTACCTGCCGCAGCCAGCGCTTGTCCGTTCTTGCTGTTCAGATAGGTGAATTGGTTGGTCGCCGTTACGGCAATGATCGCAGGTGCCGTCCGTCACGCAGCTGTTGGTCCCGGTGGCGGTCGTACCGTCGTTGCTGATCCAGTCGAGTCCCGGTGGTGCCCGTGCCGGTACCGCTGCGTGAATGATCTTGAACGGCGCAGCGTAGGGCCGGATAAGAGCCGCTTGCGCTGATGGCAGCGATACCGTGCGCGTTTGAAGTCGTGACGGTGATGGTCGTGCTGCTGGCGAGTCGCCAGAACTCGCTCACCGGCGGGCGATTCCGGATACCCGTTGTGGCTGGTGGGAGGGTTGGTCCCGGTTTGAACGCTGGGTGCCGATCGCGCTCGTGTAGCGGAACGGGTTGCCGGTCTGCGGGTCTTGTCCGGTCGCGTCGGACAGCCCGTTGCGGCGGCAGATGCTGGTAGCATCGGAGGCGCTCCGGCAGGTTAGACGATCCTCGGGGAACGCGGTCTGGCACGTTGAACGTCGTCATGAACCCGCGGCGCCGTACCAGTTCTTCACATACTGATTGGTGCAGTCCTGGGTCCCGCGGTTGGGCTCCGATGACGTCGCTGCCAGCTGGGGTCGAACGGTCGTGCCGCCGTTCACATAGTAGTCGTGGTAGTTGCCGACATTGTAGTAGTTGTCGCACGTCGTTCCAGAGGGGAAATGGGTCGCAGGCCACGGCGGTCCAGGTTCCGTGCGAGTCCCAAAGCGGTAGTGCTGCTGCTCGAAATTCTTCAGAATCGTTCCATCCGCTAGTTTCGCCGGGGCGTATGTCACCTGCGGGTTGTAATACAACCCGTTGAAATCTCTGCTGCGCCGAAGGGGGGGTCCACGCGGTCGCAATGATTGCCGAGAAGCCCGGTGATCGTCCGATCGCCATTTGCAGTTATATGTCGTGTCCAATTGTGCGACGGATCGCCGCCGAGCAGCGCGCCGACCGTCTTGCCCTTGAGATCGGCGACGTTGCGGATCGGCGAATCCTTGCGCGTCGCGAGCACGAAGCGGAAATGGCCTTCGCCGACGCTGAGCAGCTGGATCGGCTGGTGCTGCGCGATCAGGCGCACGATCGGCGTGTTGCCCCACATGCCGAATTGCAGGTTGCCGGAGACGAACGCCTCGACCATCGGCGCGGCCGACGGGTAGTCGCGGTAGTCCACCGTCAGGTCGTAGCCGGCGTCCGCGGCGTAACGCTCGAACGTCTTGTTCGCCATCATGTACGCGGTGACCGGCGAGTTGCCGGCAGCCCACGGCTGGCGCCCGACGGAGACCGTCATCGGTCTTGCGTGCCCTGCGCGCGCACGATCGACGGCGCCGAAAGCGCCATCGACGACGGCGCCGGCGGTGGTGATGAAACGGCGGCGGGAGACGCCGCGCATCGGATGTTCGTCGGTCATGCTGTTCTCCTCCTGTGACGTGGATCAGGCGACGGCGGCGCGGTACGCCTCGTCGCGAATCAGACTCCAGATGTGCTGCGTCAGCGCCTGGAACTGCGGAAGTGCGCGAGTCGCATCGCCGCGCGGGCACGTGAAAGCGGAATGTCGACGACCACCTTCGAGGCGGCCGGGATGCGCCGTCATCACCGCGACGCGATCGGCGAGGAAGACGGCCTCGTCGATGGCATGGGTGATGAAGACGACGGTGCGTCGCTCTGCGGGCGGGCGGTCCTGTCCCCAGATGCGCAGCAGTTCGTCCTGCAGGATGATGCGCGTCTGCGCGTCGAGCGCCGCCAGCGGCTCGTCCATCAGCAGGACCTCGGGCTCGTTGGCGATGAGGCGCGCGAGCGCGACGCGCTGGCGCATGCCGCCCGACAGCTGATGCGGATACTTGTTCTCCGAGCCCGTGAGGCCGACGAGCTCGATCGTGCGGCGCACGCGCTGCTGCGCGCGCCTCGCGGTCGAGACCTGCGCCGGCGGGACCGTAGCGCAAGCCGAACTCGACGTTGCCCTGAACGGTCTGCCACGGGAACAGCGCGTAGTCCTGGAACATGACGCCGCGATCGGGCGCCGGGCGCGGTGACGAGGCGATCGTCGATCGCGACGCGTGCCGCTCGTCGGCGTGTCGAGGCCCGCCAGCACGTTCAGCACCGTGGTCTTGCCGCAGCCGGACGGCCCGACGATCACCAGGAACTCGCCCTGCCGCACGTCGAGCGAGAAGTCGTCGACCGCGACGCGTGTCCAGGCGCGCCGGCGACCGGGTAACGCTTGCCGACGCCGTCGAGGCGCAGCTTCGCCGGGGTGGTCACGGAGCGCCCATGGCATCAGCTTGCGCATCATCGCGCGCAGCATCCGGTCGAGCAGCAGCGCCACCAGACCCACGGCGATCATGCAGACGATGATCCGGTTGAGCTCGATGCTGTACGCGTAGAACACGAACATCATCTGGCCGATGCCGCCGGAGCCGCCGCCGCCCGCCTTGGCGCCGACGGCGAGCTCCGCCGCGACGATGGCGGTCCAGCCCACGCCCATCGCGATGCGCAGTCCGACGCCGATCGACGGCAGCGCCGCCGGGATGACGACCGTCCTGATCGTCGTCATGCGGTCGAGGCCCATCGTCGCCGCCGCGCGCAGCAGCGTCGGGTTGACGTGCTTCGCGCCGGCCACCGTGTTGACGATCAGCGGAAAGAAGCGCCGCGTACGCGACGATCGCCACGCGCCGCCGACGTGCCGGTGCCCAGCCACAGGATCGCGAGCGGCAGGATCGCGATCGCCGCGATCGGCCGGAACGTCTCCACGACCGGATCGAGATTGCGCTCGACGGCGCGCGAGTAGCCCATCAGCAGTCCGAGCGGAATGCGCGATCGCCGCGGCGACGCAGGAAGCCGCCGAACACGCGCCCAGGCTCTGCAGCAGCGCCGCCGGCAGGATCGCCCGACGCGATCATCATCGCCAGCCGCCTTTACGATATTCGACGGGCAACGGCGTGCGCAGCGTGCCGACCGCGGTCCCAACGCCTGCCACGCGATCAGCAACGCGATCGGCAGCAGCAAGCCGACGCCGGCAGTGCGCCACCAGCGCTCGGCGCGGGCGTCGAGCACGGCCGTCATCGGCTGCGCCTCGGCGCCCACGGCGTGAGCCGGCGGTTGAGCCAGCGCACGGCGGCGTCGCACAGGTAGCCGATCACGCCGATCATCGCGATGAAGCTCATGACCTGCGGCGTCGGCGAGCAGCTCGCGGTACCACTCGACGGCGTAGCCCGAGGCCGCTGCGGCGCCGATCAGCTCGGCGGCCACGACGGCGGTCCACGACAACGCGACGCCCGAGCCGCAACGCCACCAGCAGGCTCGGCAGCGCGGCCGGGACCACGACACGGGTGACGATGGTTCGCTGCGGAATGCCCATCGTGCGAGCGACATCGATCCAGACGCCGGTCGACGGTGCGCACGCCGGCGACCGTGCCCACGAGGATCGGGAAGAACGCCGCGTAGGTCATGATGAATACCGGCAGCGCGTTGCCGATGCCGAAGATGAACAGCGCGAGCGGGATCCACGCGATGCCCCGAGATCGGGACGCAGCACTTCGAGCGTCGGGATCGACGATGCGGTCGAAGCGCCGGCTCAGTCCCATCGCGAGTCCCAGTGGAATCGGCGAGCACGCAGGCGATGCGAAATGCTGATGACCATGCGGCCGAGACTGATCCCGGCGTGCTCGAAGAGCTCGAGGTCGCGCGCGAGACCGATCGGCGGCGATCGAGCACGGTCAGCGGCGAAGGCAGCAGGATCGGATTGTCGGTCCACCACGCGACGAACGCCCACATCGCCGCGAACACGAGCATCGTGCGCAGGTAGACCAGCGCGCCCGCATCCGGCCGGGTAGGGCGCGCGTGCTCACCATCTGCGAATTCATTCGACGCCTCCGTCGCGGGGAATCCGGCACGGCTCACCCATCGCATCCCGATCGCATCGGTCCGTGGGGATACCGCGACCATGATGTTACCGGTAACATGCAGAGCATGGCAAGGCTCGAACCCGCCCCCGCGACGCCGGCCGCGCCTGAAGGAGGTCGCGACGCTCGCGGGCGTGTCGACGATGACGGTGACACGCGCGCTCAATGCGCCGCACAAGGTCGCCGAGGCGACACGCGTACGCGTGGAGGCGATCGCGCGCGACCTCGGCTACACCCCGGATCTCACCGCACGAGGACTCACGCTCCAGCGCACCGGCCTGGTGGGCGCCGTCGTTCCGCTGCTCACGAACTCGCTGATCGCCGAGATCGTCCAGGGCTGAGCGATACGGTCGCGCGCAACGGTTTCCAGCTCCTCGTCGGCGCCACGGGATTCTCGGCATCAGGAGAAGAAGCGATGGTCCGCGCGTTCCTGTCGCGGCGGGTCGACGCCATCTACCTGACCGGCATCTCGCACACGTCCGCGACGATCGCCATGCTGCGCCAATCGCGCATTCCGTGTGTCGAAGGCGGGAACCTCGCGCGCAATCCCATCGACATGGCGGTAGGCTATTCGAGCAAGGACGCGGCGACGACGGTGACCCGTTACCTGATCGATCGACGCTATCGTCCGCTCGGCTACATCGGCGCGTGGCCCAAGGACAACGACCGTGCGCGGGATCGCCGGCGCGGGTTCGAGGCCGCGTGCAAGTCGGCAGGCATCGTCGTGGACGACAGCATGTGCATCGAGACCGACCTCGACCTGCATGCCGGCGCGCGAGTCGATGGGCACGCTCCTCGACCGCCATCCGCAGCGTCCGCGCCGTGTTCTGCTCGGCCGATACGCTGGCCGTCGGCGCGATGTTCGAAGCCCAGCGGCGACGAATCGCGATCCCGGGCAGGATCGCGATCGCCGGATTCGATGACCTCGACATCGCGTCGGAAGTCGTGCCCGCGCTTACGACGCTGCGCGTCCCCGCTACGAGATCGGGCCGGCAGGCAGGCGAGATGATCTGCGATCGATTAGCCGGCCGCGCTGTTGCGGCGCCGGTCGTCGACATCGGCTACGAGTTCGTGCGACGTTCGACGGCGTGACCGTCGATGCCACCGGTAGTTGCTGCGCCGCCGGCGTCGGGAGTGAGCCGCGCAGACCGGCGCGCCGGATCACCTTCGGCGTAACGCTCGACGTCGGCGCGAATGAACGCGCCGAACTGCGCGGGCGTGTCCAGGATCGTTTCGTAGCCCAATTCGTCGAAGCGCTGCTGCACGTCGGGCGATTGCAGCGTCTCGCGCAGCGCGCCGGCAAGCTTCGCGACGATGTCGGGCGGAGTGCCCGCCGGCGGCGCACGATTCCGTACCAGGCTTCGACTCGCAAATCCCGGAATGCCCTGCTCGGCGACCGTCGGAACCTCGGGCAGCGGCAGCCGCGCGTCTTCGCGCCGGCGACCGCGAGAATGCGCAGCGTCCCCGCCTTCGCATGCGGCGCGAGCAGCGAAAGATCCGTCACGACGACGTCGATCTCGCCGCTCAAGAGCGCCAGTACCGCCTGCGCCGTGACGCGATACGGCACGTGGACGATGTTCACGCCCGTCGCGGACTTGATCCATTCGACGGCGAGGCTCGACGTGCTGCCGATGCCGCTCGAGCCGCTAGTTGAGCCGGCCTGGATGCGCAGCGCGCGTACGTCGAGGAGCTCCGCGAACGTCGTCGCCGGCACGCCCGCGCGCACGGCGAGCGCGTACGGGACGACCGCCACGCCGCCGATCGGCGCGGAAATCCCGCACGGGGTCGTAGCGCGTTCCCCGGTCAGGGCGACGGCGATCGAGAGGTTGCTGGATCCGCCGAGAAGCAGCGTATAGCCGTCGCGGCGGCGCGCGCCACGAGGTCGGCGCCGATGGTGCCGCCCGCGCCGCGCGCGGTTGTCGATCACGACAGGTTGCTGCAGGATCTCTGCGAGCTTCGGTCCGACGATGCGGCCGATCGACGTCGCTGTGGCCGCCCGGAGCCTGCGGAATGACGAGCTTGATCGGCCGCGTGACGGATACGGACTGGCTCGCGCAGATCCGCGGCCGGCGACGAGCGCGAGTGCGATCGCGAGCGACGACCGCGGCGAAGCCCGTGCATCGATCAGCTCACCGTCGTCGCGTCGACGACGTCCGGGACGATAGATCTGCGCGTGGCATCGGCGCGATCGGCGGGAGTGCTGCATCCGATGCCCACGGAAGCGCTCCGCGAGCTCGAGCCGCGAATTCCGCGACCGTCGGCCGCCTGAACAGACGTCGCCACTTCGAGATTCGACCGCGCGGCCGCGTTGACGCGGCTCACGAGTTGCGCGCCGCGCAGCGAATCGCCGCCAAGCTCGAAGAAGTTGTCGAAGGCGCCGATGGCTGGCCACACCGCAGCACTTCCGCGAAGAGGCGGCCGACGATCTCTTCCTCGCGACTGTTGCGCGGCGGCGTGAACGGCGGCCGCAGGCGCGTCCGCATGAGCGTTGCGATCGCGGCGCGCTCGAGCTTTCCCGCGACGGAGCGCCGGCAGCGCGTGCGTCGAGCACGATCTGGCTCGGCACCATGAACGACGCGCAAGTTGGCGAACGCGAAATCACGCAGCGCCTGGGGCGTCGCAGTGCCCGGTCTCGCGGACGACGACGGCGGCGACCACGTCCTCGCCGAGCGTCGCGTGCGGCACGCGCGAACGTGACCGCATCCGCGACGTCGGGATGCGCAAGCAGCGCCGCATCCACCGCGGGACGGGACACCTTGAAGCCGCCGCGATTGATGAGCTCTTTCGCGCGCCCGACGATGAAAAGATAGCCGTCGCCATCGACATAGCCGAGATCGCCGGTCCTGAACCAGCCTTCGAAAACGCGCCGCCGGTTCGCGGCAGGATCGCCTTCGTAGCCGTCGAAGACCTCGGGTCCGCGCACGACGATCTCGCCTGTCTCGCCCGGTGGCAAGCAGCGCGCCCGGCATCGCCCAGGATCGCGAACTCGTTGCCGGCGGGCAGGCCGACCGGAGCCGATGCGCGGCAGACGCCCGGCGGCAACGGATTCTGAGCGACGACGCCCGGCCTCGGTCATTCCGTATCCCCTGCAGCAGCGGCACGCCCAGCGTCTCCGCAACGGCGTGCAGCCAATTCCGCAGGCAGCGCGGCGGACGCCGAAAGAATGAATCGCAGCGCGAATCGCGGGAATCGTGCATCGCGCCGCGCAGATCTCGTCCAGCAGCGCGCGATGGATGGCCGGAGCGCCGCTGTAGTACGTAGGGCTCGAACGTCTCGAGCCAGTTCGACGATCGAGTTCCCGGCAGCGCCCGGCGTGCATACGATGCTGCCGCCCGACGGCGAGCGCAGGGAGGAGGCACCGCCGAATGCCTCCCGACGTGAAGAGCGGCCGCACGCAGCAGGCAACGGTCGGCCGGCGTCAGGCCGTATTGGCGCGCGCGATCAGCGCCGGGCCTGCGAGTCGGCGATGCGAGCAGCGGAACTGCTTTCGGCCGCTCCGTCGTGCCGGACGTGTGGCAGCACGAGCGCGACGTCGTCGCTCGCGGGCGCTCCGACTGCTCTTGCGCGTGGCGCGACAGTCCCGCGTCGAGCGTGAACACGCCGGCGGGCATCGGCCGCGCGAAGACGCAAGGCGAATCGCAGGTCACCGACAGTGCCGCGGCCGCGCCGGCGCAGGCGTAGCCTCGCAGGCGACAATCACCGCGTCGGCGCGAAGCGTCGCCAGCGCGACCCGATACGACGCCTCGTCCAATGCGGGATTGAGCGGCATGCAGGCGGCGCACCCGCTCACGGCAGAGTACCGCGACCGCGCATCTCCGGGCCGTCCGGGCAAGCGCCAACCGCGATGCGGTCGCCCGCGTCCGAAACCGGCGCCGGCGAGGCCGGCGATCGTCGCGTCGATCGGCCGCGACAGCCAGCGCCCTCGAACGCGAGCGGCGACCTGCCCGGCGCCAGGATCGCGAGGTGCGTCGGGCGCGACGAGCGCTTCGACCGCGTGACGATGTCGGCGATGGTAGTGGCGGAAGGCTTCAATTCGTGTCCGCGTCGAGGGCGATGAGAGTCTACTGGAGGCGATCGGATCGCGACAACGCGAAGCGGACGGTCCATGCGCGCGTCGCGCGTTCCGCCGCGCGACAAACTGCTGACCTACAGCGCGTTCGTCGCAGCACGCACTTCATCGGGCGTGGCTTTTGCGCAGGGAACCCGCCCTGCTATCCTCGGCAATGCGTTGCATATCCGATGCGCGGCGCCATCGCGTACGCTCGGCACCAAGCGATGAACGAACGAAATCGAGCGCATCCTCGACGAACGAGCACGCGGCACCGCTGTCCTTCGCACAGCAGCGCCTGTGGCTGCTCGACCGCCTGATTCCACTGGGCTCGGTCTACAACATCCAGCACGCGCTGCGCTTGTCGGGCGAGCTCGATCGAAACCGCTCTGCAGAGCGCGCTTGAACGAAGTCGCGCGCCGGCACGAGGTGCTGCGCACCCGCTTCGGGATGCAGGACGGCGAGCCCGTGCAGGTGATCGCGCCGCAGCTCGAAATCAGCGCCTGACGAAGGACGATCTCGCGATCGCGCTTCCGCATGAACGCGCGAGCGAAGCGCAACGGCGAGCGCAGGCGATTGCCGAAGTGCCGTTCGACCTCGCGCGCGGGCCGCTCATTCGCGCGCATTTGCTCCGTCTCGAGCCCTCGGTAGCATTGGTTGCTCATCACGTTGCACCACATCGTCACGGACGGCTGGTCGTCGGGCGTGCTGACGCGCGAGCTCACGACGCTGTACAACGCGTATCGCCGGCGCGAGCCGTCGCCGCTGCCCGGCATTGCCGGTGCAATACGCCGACTTCGCGATCTGGCAGCGCCAATGGCTGCAGGGGCCGGCGATCGACAAGCTCGTCGACTACTGGCGCAGCGGCGCTCGCCAATCTGCCCAACGCTCGAGTTGCCGACCGATCGACCGCGCCCGGCGGCGGCGAGCTATCGCGGCGAGCGTGTCGAGATCGAGATTCCCGGAGCCCCTCGTCCGCTCGCTCAAGGCGCTCGGCCGGCGCGAGAAGCGCGACGCCGTTCATGATCCTGCTCGCGGCGTACCAGGTCCTGCTGTCTCCGCTACAGCGGACAGGAGGATATCGCGGTCGGCGTGCCCGACGGCGGGCCGCAGCCGAGTCAGAGCTCGAGCCGATGATCGGGTTTTCGTGAACACGCTCGTGCTTCGCTGCGACCTCTCGGGCAACCCCACGTTCCGGCAATTTCTGGCGCGCGTGCGGGAGCGGGCGCTCGAAGCCTACACGCACCAGGAGTTGCCTTTCGAAAAGCTGGTGGAGGAGTTGGCGCCCAAGCGCGATCTGTCGCGAAATCCGCTGTTCCAGGCATCGCTCGCCTTGAACAACACGCCACCCGGACACTGGGACGTCGACGGCCTCGATATCACCAACGATCGATTCGATTCACCGGAGCACGGCGAAGTTCGACCTCGCGACATTCCTGGTCGAGGACGACGGGAAGCTCACGGGTTACATGGACTTTGCGACCGATCTCTTCGACGCGGCGACGATGACGCAGTTCGCGGGACACTTCCTGCGCCTGCTCGAGGCGATCGTCGCCGATCCCGAGTGTCCCATCGGCGAGTTGCCGCTCGTTGCCACGGGCGAACGGCAGCGCATGGTCGTCGACTGGAATGCGACGGCGCTCGATTTTCCGCGGGATCGGAACCTGCACCAGCTCTTCGAAGCGCAGGCGGCCCGCAGTCCCGGCGCCGCGGCCATCGTCTTCGACGGTACGGTGACGACCTACGGCGAGCTCGACGCCCGGGCCAACGTGCTCGCCAGGCATTTGCGCGCGCTCGGTGTCGGACCCGACGTGCCGGTCGGCATCTGCATGCAGCGCAGCGTGGACATGGTCGCGGGGCTCATCGGCGTGCTCAAGGCCGGGGGCGCATACGTGCCGCTCGACCCGCGCTATCCCCGCGAGCGACTGCGCTTCATCCTCGAAGACGCCGGCGTCGCGGTGCTGCTGACGCACCGCGGCCTGGCCGAGAATTTCCCCACCGGGCGGTACGACGTCGTTGATCTGGATGCGCCGATGCCCGCGCTCTCAGCGCGCGATCCGAGGGCAGTGCCCGCGGGCTCGTACCCCAGGCGCCCGCGAGCACTGCCCTCCGATCGCAACGCGGTGCAGCACCGGACGACCTCGCGTACATCATCTATACGTCCGGCTCGACCGGCGCTTCCGAAAGGCGTCGCGATCGAGCATCACAGCGCCGTGTCGTTCGCTGCACTGGGTGCGCTCCGCGTTCACCGACGACGACCTCTCCGGAGTCCTTGCGTCCACGTCGATCTCGTTTCGACCTGTCGGTCTTCGAGCTCTTCGGCACCCTCTCGTGGGGAGGCAAGGTCGTACTCGTCGACAACGCCCTCGACCTCGCGACCTGCCCGAGCCGGAACGAGGTGACGCTCGTCAACACCGTGCCGTCGATCATGCGGACGCTGCTGGACGCCCAGGGTCTGCCCGAATCGGTGCGCACGGTGAACCTGGCCGGCGAGCCGTTGCGTACCGAGCCTCGTGGATGCGCTTTATGCGTGCCCGCACGTGCGCGCGTGCACGATCTCTACGGGCCCTCGGAGACGACGACGTACTCGACATGGGTGCTGCGCGAGCCGGGCGGCGGCGCAACGATCGGCAGGCCGATTGCCAACACGCAGATCTACCTGCTCGACGCCGCATGGGCAATCCGACGCCCGTGCGTGTGGCCGGCGAGCTCTGCATCGGCGGCGAAGGTGTGGCGCGTGGTTATCTCAACAGGCCGGAGCTCACGGCGGAGCGATTCGTCGCCGATCCTTTCAGCCTCCGACCGGGCGCGCAGGCTCTACCGGACCAGGCGACTTTGCCCGCTATCGGCACGATGGCTGCATCGAATATCCTCGGGCGCGCCGACAGCCAGGTCAAGCTGCGCGGCTTCAGGATCGAGCTTCCGAGATCGAGGCCGCTCTCCATCGCCACGAAAACGTGCGCGAGGCGGCGGTCGTCGTGCGCGAGGACAAGCCGGGAGACCCGCGACTCGTCGCTTACGTCACGGCGGGGAAGGCGAGCTCTTCGCTCGCCGACCTGAAGGCGCTGATCGAGCGGCATCTTCCCCATTACATGCTGCCCGATGCTTTCGTCGTGCTGCGCGCCCTGCCGCTCGACACCCAACGGCAAGGTGAACCGCCAAGCGCTGCCGGCACCCGAATACGAAGGCGCGTGACGAGTCGCGTTCGAGCCTCCGCGCACGCCGATCGAAACCGCTCTCGCCGACGTCTGGGCCGAGGTGCTCCGCGTGCCGCGCGTGGGACGCAACGACAACTTCTTCGATCTGGGGGGACATTCGCTGCTTGCGGCACAGCTCGTCGGCAAGATCAATCGGGCACTCTCGATCGAGCTCACGCTGCGCCAGCTGTTCGAGACGCCGAACGTGCGTGAGCTCGCGCTGACCGCGCTGCAATGCATGATGGCGGGCGCGGCCGAGAGTGAAATGCAGGCGACGCGCGAGAGCGCCTGATCCGCGCGCCTGTTGCCGACCTTGCGGCCCAAGCCGAGCGAATAGCGGATGAAACCCGGCTCCGACGCCTCGTCGCTCGAGCGCGATGCTCCCGGAAGAGCGTCTCGCGCTCGAAGCCGCGCTTGCTGGGTGAACGCCGCGCTCGCCCGCCAGCGATCACGATACCGCGGCGCAAGAGCGCGGCCCGTGCCCGTTGTCCTTCGCGCAGAGCCGGCTGTGGCTCGCCGAGCAGCATCAATCCGGTTCCGGGGCGGTACAACATCGCCCGGGTATTCCGCATCCGCGGGGCCGCTCAATGTCGATGCCCTTCGCTCGGCGTTCGATGCGCTCGTCGCCCGTCACGAAGTGCTGCGTACCCGGTTCGTTCAGCAGAACCGGTTGCCGCAACAGATCGTGGCGCCCCACGAACCGTTCGCATTGGAGCTCCTCGACCTGCGCGGCGGTCCCGCCGACGCGAAGACCACGAAGCATTCGTGCATCGTCTCACGCGCGGGCAACTTCGATCTCGCGGTCGATCCGATGCTGCGCGCCGGCCTCGTGCGGTTGCGCGACGACGAAAGCGTGCTCGCCCTCGCGCTCCACCATATCGCCGCCGATGGATGGTCGCTCGAAGTGCTCGATCGTGAGCTCGACCTGTTCTATTCGGCATTCGACTGCGGCCTGCCTGCGGGCATGAGCGCGAAGGGCAGCGCCTGAGAGCGAATTGCCCCGGAGCGCGATGGCGCGAAGGGTATTCCACTTAGGCCCGCTGCCGATCCAGTACTCCGATTATTCCGAGTGGCAGCGGGAGACATTGCGCGGCGCGCCCTCGAACGGGAGCTCGCCTACTGGCGGCAACAGCTCGCGTCGTTGCCGTCGCTCGAGCTGCCCACCGACCGGCCGCGTCCGGCGCAGTCGAGCTTCCGCGGGCAAACCCAGCGCTTCACGTTACCGGCGCCGCTCGCCGCGCTCGCTCAAGGCCCTTTCGCGCGAGCGGCACACGACGTTGTACATGACGCTGCTCGCGGCGTTCGACGTGCTGCTGATGCGCTACTCCGGCCAGGACGACATCGCCGTCGGCACGCCCGATCGCGGGCGCGGCCGCCCGGAGCTCGAGGGCTGATCGGGTTTTTCGTCAACACGCTCGTCATGCGCGGCGACCTGTCCGGCGATCCCGCATTCGTCGCAGCTCCTGCAGCGCACGCGCGATCGCGCGGTCGATGCGTATGCCCACCAGGACCTGCCGTTCGAGAAACTGGTCGAGGAGCTCAACCCGGTCCGCGACGCACGACGCAATCCGCTCTTCCAGGTCATGTTCACGCTGCAAAACCGCGCGCGAATACTCGCTCCACCTCCACGGGCTCGAAACGACCGCGCGTGCGCGCTCGAGAACGTCACGTCGAAGTTCGACCTGACCCTTCACATCGCGGAGAGGGAGGGCCGCGCTCGAAGGCAGTTTCGAATTCTGCAGCCGACCTGTTCGATCCATCGACGATCGCCGGATGACCGGGCATTTTCTGCGGCTGCTGGAAGGCATCGTCGCCGATCCGCGAGACCCGCATCGGCGCGTTGCCGATGCTGAGCGAGACGAGCGCCGGGAGCTCCTCGTCGATTGGAACGACGACGGCGTCGGACTACCCGCGCGACAGCTCGATTCCCGCAGCTGTTCGAGGCGCAGGCCTCACTGCATCCGGAAGCCGTGGCCCTGGTCGACGGCGACGCGCTCGCTGACCTATGGCGAGCTCAACGCGCGCGCCAATCGCCTCGCGCGCCACTCTGCATTCGCTCGGCGTCGCGCTCGACGACCCGATCGGCATCTGCATGGAGCGCTCATTCGACATGATCGTCGCGATGCTCGGCATGCTCAAGGCGGGCGGCGCCTATGTTCCGCTCGATCCGAACTATCCGGCGGAGCGTCTCGCGTTCATGCGTGCACGACACGGCGATCCGGATCCTGCTCACGCAAAGCGCTCCATCTGCCGCACTTGCCGCGAGTACGACGGACGCGTCGCGTGTGCGTCGATCGCGATGCGCCGGATGATCGGCGCGCCAGGACGATGCCGATCCCGGCCGGCTGTCGCAACCGCGGACGCGCTCGCCTACATCATCTACACATCGGGATCGACCGGCGAGCCGAAAGGGCGTGATGGTGCCGCATCGCGGCGTCACCCGCCTCGTCTGTCGCACCGACTACATCGCGCTCGACGCCGACGACCGCGTCGCGCAGATTTCCAATCCGTCGTTCGATGCGGCGACCTTCGAGATCTGGGGCGCGCTCCTCAATGGCGCGCGACTGCGTCCTGCTGCGGCGCGAGGTCACCCTCGGACCCGCCGCGGCTCGCGGCCCGGCTTCGCGCCGACGGGATCACCGCGCTGTTCGTGACCACGGCGCTCTTCAACGCGATCGTGCGCTCCGTCCCGGCGGCATTCGCCGGCGTGAAGCAGCGTGCTGTTCGGCGGCGAGGCGGTCGACCCGCGCTGGTGCGCGAGTGCCTCGCCGCCGGCGCGCCCGGAGCGGCTGCTCCATGTCTACGGTCCTACCGAGACCGTGACGTTCGCCACGTGGCATCGCGATCGAGACCGTCGGCGCCAGGACGTGCACGACATTGCCCATCGGCCGGCCGATCGCGAACCTCACAGGTCGGCGGTGCTCGATCGTCACCGCCAGCCGGTCCCGTGGGCGTTGCCGGCGAGCTGTACATCGGTGGCGAGGGCATCGCGCGCGGCTACTGGAAGCGGCCGGAGCTCACCGTGACCGTTTCGTCACGATCGCTTCGCGGCGAGCTTGCGGGACGACGATGTATCGCACGGGCGATTTGGTCCGGTACCAGCCGGACGGCAGCCTCGTCTTCCTCGGCCGGCTGCGATCAGCAGGTCAAGCTTCGCGGCCACCGGATCGAGCCGGCCGGAGTCGAGATCGTGCAGTGCTGCGCAACGTGGCGCCGCTCGCGGAGGCGCTCGTCGTGCTGCGCGAAGACTGGCCGCATGGAGTCCGGAGCTCGTCGCCTACGCTCGTCGCCTAGGGCCGGCGCGCAGGCGCTCGCCGCCCGCGATGTTGCGGACGATGCTGAAGTCGAAGCTGCCGGACTACATGGTGCCGTCGGCCTTCGTCGTTCCTGCCGGCGCTGCCGCTCAATGCCCAACGGCAAGATCGACCGCGACGCGCTGCCTGCGCCGATTGAGGGCGAGCGACGCGCGCGAGCACCGCGACCGTCGCGCCGCGCGACAACGTCGAGCTGCATCTCGTCAAGATCTGGGAAGACCTGCTGAACCGGCGCTCGATCGGCGTGCGCGCACAACTTCTTCGATCTCGGCGGGCATTCGCTGCTCGCGGTCCAGCTGATGAAGCGCATCCACATGACGTTCAATCGGCAGCTCGAGCTCGACCTCCTGTGGTCGGGCGCCGGCACGATCGAAGCGCTGGCGAAGGCGCTGCGCGAGGGATTCGAGGCTGGCGAAAATCCGGAGCTGGTCCGCATCAAGGAAGGCACGCGCCGGCCGCTGTTCGTGATGTTCACCATCGCCGGCCGGCTCCTTTCTACTACGAGCTGCGCGCGGCGGCTGGCGCGCGGAGCAGGCGTGTCTGCGGGCTGCAGGCGCGCGGCGTCTTCGACGCCGGACGGCCCGGACCACACGATCAGCGCGATCGCCGCGCACTGCATCGAAACGATGCGCAAGGTACAGCCGGACAGGCCCCTACCTCATCGCCGGGTACTCGTCGGGCGGCGTCGTCGCCTACGAAGTGGCGCAGCAGCTCGCCGCGGCCGGACAGCAGGTGGAGCTGCTCGCGCTGCTCGACACCTTCGCGCCGCCGGCGAGCGACCGCGGGCCTGTGGCGCCGCGAGCTGAGGTCGCTCTTTCGCGGCAGGTCGAGCGCTGCGCCAGATGCAGGAGTTCATGTACTTCGCGGTGCTGCATTCGCTGGGGCTCGGCCGGCTGCGGCAGCTTCGCACCGCCGGCGAAGCGCACCGCTGGGCGCACTGGATGTATCGACCGCGGCCGAACGCGACGCCGATCGATCTCTTCGTCGCCGAAACCTCCACGGCGAAAGGCCGCCGCCGACCGGCTCGGATGGGGCCGCTGGACGCACAGCGCCATTCGCGTCCATCGCTTGCCGGGAGCCACGTGGATCTCGTCAAGCCGCCGATCGTCGACGATCTGGCCGCGCGGTTGCAGCAGTGCATCGACCGCGCCGGCGGCGGCTGACCCCATCGGCCAATTCACGTCGACATGAAGATGCCGCCGCCGGGCGCATCCGAAGTGCACGTGTGGTCGGCGTCTGCTGCTTGCATCCGCGCGCGTGGAGGCGCTGCGCGACGAAGCTCGCCGCCGACGAGAAGGTGCGCGCCGAGCGGATGCACACGTGCCGACCTCGGGCGCCGCTTCATCGTCGCCCGCGCCATCCTGCGCCGCTTGCTCGCGGCGTACCTGCCGGTCGATGCCGCCACCCCGCTCTTTCGCGCTACGGGCGACAGAGGCAAGCCGCACGCTTGCCGTCGACGCGGGACTCGCGGTTCAACGTCTCCCATGCCGAAGACACGGCGCTCTACGCGATCGCGTCGGGACGCGACGTCGGGATCGACATCGAGGCCACGGGACGCGACGTCGAGATCGAAGGGATTGCGCGGAAGGTCTTCTCGGTTTCGGAATGCGCGGCGCTCGGGGCGCTCTCGCCGTCCGCGCGGCGCGACGCGTTCTTCCGGATCTGGACGCGCAAGGAGGCGTACATCAAGGCGCTGGCGCGGGCTTCGGCTACCGCGACGACGTCGTTCACCGTCTCCCATTGCGATGACGACGACGCGCTCATCGCCGACGACGGCGACCGCGACGCGCCACGACGCTGGCGGGTGATCGCACTCGATGCCCGCCCCGGTTACGCCGCAGCGCTCGCGGCTCCGGGCCGCGACTGGTCGGTGCGGCGGTTCGACGACCTGCGACGTTCTGATCGGCGCGGCCACGGGCGGTCATTGCGGGCTTCATACCCCAGGCGCCCGCGGTGCCGCCCCTGAGCCGCATTCCCCGGAAGTGCCGCTGCGCATCAGCGACCGTCGCCATCGCCGCGATGCCTCGGCCCTCCCTGCGAAGCCCAGGCGCTCGGTCGTCGTCGCCTTGACGCTGACACAGCCTAAGGCGCACTCGAGATCGGCGGCGAGGTTCGCGCGCATCGCCGCCACGTACGGCGCAACTCTGGGCGCCTGCGCAATGACGGTGACGTCGAGATTGCCGACGGAAAAGCCGCGCGCCGTGGCGAGCGACATGACGTGGCGGAGCAGCATCCTGCTGTCGGCGTCCTTCCAGCGCGACATCGGAATCGGGAAAGTGCGCGCCGATATCGCCGAGCGCGAGCGCCCCCAGGATGGCGTCGGACACAGCGTGCGGCAGGACATCGGCGTCGGAATGGCCTTCGAGGCCGCGCTCGTGCGGGATGACGACGCCGCCCAGCACCAGGCGGCGGCCGGCGACGAGCGCATGCACGATCGAAGCCGTTGCCGATTCGCACGTCGGTCAGTGAATACCCTCCCGGCACGCGCGCTCATGTGAATGCGCGCTCGGGCGGCCCGGCGCGCTCATGTGAGGCAATTCGCGCCTGGGGCGCGCCCGGCGCGCTCATGGGCCGACGACGAGCGGCACGAGCGCGTGCGCGTATGCGCGGAGGGATGGAGCACCGGGCGCTCGCTCGCGCGATCGACCCACACGTGGACGAAGCGCCCCGCGGCCGCGGGCGCGTCGTCGCCGCGGCGGAAGATGCCGATCTCGTAGGTGACCGACGTCGTCCCGAGCCGGACGACCCGGAGCCCGACATCGATGGTTTCGGGAAACGACAGCGGCTTTGCGAACCGGCAGCTCGTTTCGACGACGTAGCCGATCGCCGGATCGCCAGCGATATCGAGGCCGCCGCAGCGAATGAGGTGCTCGTTGACCGCGGTATCGAAATACGAATAGTAGGTCACGTTGTTGACGTGGCCGTAGCTGTCGTTGTCCATCCAGCGCGTGGCGATCGAAAGAAATGCGGATACCCGCGCGCGGTGTTGCAGTCGTCGCGAAGCGCTGGAATCGGCGAGCGCGTCGTCAGCGCGACGGCCGCGCCTGTCAGGCGCCACGCTCTCCGCCAGCATCCGCTCGTCGAGCAGCTCGATCCAATGGCGCACGGGCCGTCTCGCGCCGTCGGCCAGGTGCGTGAGGCATCCGATGTTGGCCGTCGCGATGACGTCCGGCTGCCCGTGTTCGAGCGCCTTCAGCTTGGCGGCCTTGAAGCTCGCCCGCGAGCTTCGGCTGCAGCAGCGAATAGGTGCCCGCCGAGCCGCAGCACAGGTGCGGATCGGCGACCGGCAGGAGCTCGAGCCCGATCGCCTGCAGGATCTCCTCGACGCGCCCCCCGAGCCGCAGCCCGTGCTGCAGCGAGCACGGCGACTGGAACGCGACTCTTTGCGCACCGAGGTCCAGCGCGATCGTCGGGCGCGATCCGCGCGCCACTCGGCGCCGATCACCTCGACCGGGTCGCGCGCGAGGCTCGATATTCTCTGCGCCGCTTCGCGTAGCCGCTTATCGTTGCTGCAGCAGGCGGCCGTAGTCCTTCACCATGACGCCGCAGCCGCTCGCCGTAACGACGATCGCCTCGACATCGCGGTCGACGTGCGGCCACCAGACATCGATGTTGCGCTTGATGATGCCGAGCGCCCGCGCCTCGCCGCTCAGGTGGTGCGGCAATGCGCCGCAACAGCCGCCCGCCGGCACGCGCAGCAGCGAGATGCCGATCCGGTCGAGCACGCGGGCGAGCGCGGCATCGATGCCGGGCGCGAGCGCGCCTGGACGCAGCATCGAGCGCGAGCATCTTTCGCCGATGCCGTCGCGGCAGGCCAGACGCCCGCCGGGCGCGCGATCCGGGATCTTGCGCGAGCGCAGCTTCGGCCGGCAACACGGGCTTCAGCAGGCGGCCCGCACCCAGCGCGAACGCGAAGAGCCCGCGCGACAGGAACGTCTCGCGCACGAGCCAGCGGCCGGCGCGCGCGGCCGCCGAGCGCGGCGCGCGCTGGTCGACGACGTGCCGGCCGATGTCGACGAGCCGTCCGTATTTGACCCCGGAAGGACACGTGGTCTCGCAACTGCGGCACGTGAGGCAGCGATCGAGATGCAGGCGCGTCTCGCCGGTGACACTTCGCTGCCTTCGAGCATCTCCCTTGATGAGGTAGATGCGCCCGCGCGGGCCGTCCAGCTCGTCGCCGAGCAGCAGGTACGTCGGGCACGTCGCCGTGCAGAAGCCGCAGTGCACGCACGCGCGCAGGATCGCGTCGGCTTCGCGCCCCTCGTGCGTGTCGCGGATGAAATCGGCGAGCGCGGTTCTGCAGCGGGCGATCAGAAAGCCCGGGATAGAGGCGGCCGCGGTTCAGGATACCCGCGGGATCGAACACCGCCTTGAGCCGGCGATGGAGCTCGTGCAGCGTTGCGGACAGCGGATGAAAGGCGCCGACGGTCTTGTCGGTCGCGCGAAAGAGCGTCGCGTGCCCTCCGTTGTCGCGCGCGAAGGCGCGCACCGCGCGCGGGATCGGTGCGCTCGCCGGCGACGAGCCAGCGCAACGCGCCGCTCCATCTCGATCATCTGTTCGCCGCCAAGCTCCGCGTGCGGCGCGCTCGCCTTGACCGACAGCCGCCACAGCGGCGCGCCGGCCGCGCGCGCCGCGACGAAGCAGGCATCGCGCGTGCTCGCGAATGCCGTCCCAGAACGCGTCGCCGTCGGGCAGCACGGCTCCGCCGATCTGCCGCGCGGCGGCATCGACCGCCGGCGCGGCGCCCGACAGGCGCACGCGCGAGCCGGCCCGCGCGATGGCAGGTCGCCGAGATCGGCAGCGGCTTGCCCGCTCCATTCGTTCGTCATCCGGATCGCATCGCTCGCGGCGCATTCGACCACGCGCGTCGCCTCCGACCTTGGGCAACGGCATGCACTTGAGCGAGATTTCGGTCAGCACGCCGAGCGTCCCCAGCGAGCCCGTCATGAGCCGCGGCAGATCGAAACCCGCGACGTTCTTCATCACCGCGGCCGCCGAACGCGAGGTCCTCGCCGCGACCGTCGAACATCCGCACGCCGAGGACGATGTCGCGCATCGCGCCCGCGTAGGGTCGGCGCGGTCCCGAAAGTCCGGCGGCGCACCGCGCCGCCCAGCGTGGCATTCGCCGCCGAAAGCCGGCGGCTCGCACGGCAGCATCTGGCCCGACGCGCGCAAGCGTCTCGCACGACATCCGCGAGCCGCGTGCCGGCGCGCGCGGTGACCACGAGCTCCGGTCGGATCGTAGTCCGACGATGCCCGCGTAGGCGCGTGACGTCGAGCACGTCGCCGGCGGTCGCTTCGCCGTAGAAGTCCTTGGTTCCGCCGCCCCGGATCGCGCAGCGGCGACTTCGCGAGCGCCGCCGCGCGGATCTGCGCCTGGCAGGCATCGAAGGCGACGGCGGTCAACGGAGCACCCGCGGCGAGGAGCGCCCCTTCGCTTCGCGCGGAAGCCAGCGCGCCGCGGCGGCTGCATCGCTGCGCTGCGCGATCCTGTCGCGATAGATGACGCGCGGCTCGTCCGCGTCGATGATCGCCGTCTCCTTCAGCGCCGCCGCTTCCCACTGCCGCAAGCAACGGATGCGCGAGCAGCGCCTGCAGATAGCCTCCGGCGTCGCCGCCGGCTCGACGCCGTAGGTGCGGAAGCGAAACGCCACCGGCGCGTAGAACGCGTCGGCCACGCGAGAATCCGCCGCAGAGATACGGCCCGCCCTTGCCGAAACGGCGACGGCTTTCGTTCCAGATCTCGATCACGCGCGCGATGTCGCGATCGAGCGCCGGCGACCATGGCCGCACGTCGACGCGCTCGCGGATGCACATCGTCATCTCGTTGCGCAGCGCCGAGAAGTCCCGAATGCATCTCCGCGCAGATCGAACGCGCCCACGCCCGCGCGACGGCGTCCGGCCGGCCACATGCCCGGGATGACGCTCGGCGAGGTACTCGGCGATCGAGAGCGAATCCCAGACGACCGTCGTGCCGTCGTGCAGGCACGGCACGCGCGCCGTCGGCGAGAACGCGCGGTTTGCGGGATTCGAGCGTGCCTTCGCTGGACGAGCGCGACCATCACCTCCTTGAACGGCGCGCCGCGACAGCATCGTCACGAGCCAGCCGCGCAGCGACCACGACGAGTAGTTCTTGTTCCCGACGTAGAGCGTGTACATGCCGTGTCTCCGCTAGAGTGGAACGGTCTTGCCGGGATTCATGATGTTGAGCGGGTCGAGCGCGCGCTTGATCGTGCGCATCAGGTCGACCGCCTCGCCATGCTCGGCGACGAGCGCGTCGAGCTTGTGCACGCCGACGCCGTGCTCGCCGGTGCAGGTGCCGCCCATCGCGATCGCCCGCAGGCTGATGCGCTTGGCGAGCTCTTCCGCGCGTGCGCGCTCGCCGGCGATCGTCGGGATCGAACAGCACGCAGAGGTGGAAGTTGCCGTCGCCGACATGGCCGACGATCGGGGCGACGAAGCCCGTCGCATCGGCGTCGGCCTTGGTCTCCAGCACGCAGTCGGCAAGGCGCGAGATCGGCACGCACGCGTCGGTCGCGAACACCTGCTTGCCCGGCGATACATCGCCTTCGCGGCGTAATACGCGGCGTGCCGCGCCTTCCACAGCCGCGAGCGGTCCTCGGGCTTCGTCGCCCACTCGAACGCGCTGCCGCCGAATTCCTCGGTGATCGCCTGCATCTGCGCCGCTTGCTCCGCGACGCCCGCTTCGCTGCCGTGGAATTCGAACAGCAGCGTCGGCTTCGCCGCGAAGCCCTCGAGCTTCGAATAGCGGATGCAGGCTTCCATCTGCACGTCGTCCAGGAGCTCGATGCGCGCGACCGGGATGCCGTGCTGCATCGCGAGGATGACCGTCTGCACCGCGCCTCGAGGCGTGTCGAACTGGCAGATGCCGGCGGAGATCGCCTCGGGCACGCCGTAGAGGCGCAACTGGATCTCGGTGATGATGCCGAGCGTGCCTTCGGCGCCGACGTAGAGACGCGTGAGGTCGTAGCCGGCGCTCGATTTCCGCGACCGGCCGCCGGTCCTGATGATGCCGCCCGTCCGGCGTGACGACCGTGAGGCCGAGCACGTTCTCGCGCATCGTTCCGTAGCGGACGGCGTTGGTGCCCGACGCACGCGTCGCGGCCATGCCGCCGAGCGTCGCGTTGGCGCCCGGATCGATCGGGAAGAAGAGGCCCGTGCCCTTGAGCTCGGCGTTGAGCTGCTCGCGCAGCACGCCCGCCTGCACGCGGCAGTCGAGGTCCTCGGCGTTGACTTCGAGCACGCGATTCATCTGCGACAGGTCGACGCAGACGCCGCCATAGAGCGCCGCGACGTGACCCTCGAGCGACGTGCCGACGCCGAACGCGATGACCGGCACCCGCGCCGCATGGCACAGCCGCACGATCGCGGCCACTTCTTCGTTGGTGTGCGGAAACACGACGACGTCGGGCAGGCCGGCGTCGGCCAGCCCTTCGCCATGGCTGTGCTGATCGCGCGATCGCGCGCGAGGTCAGCGCGCGCTCGCCGTAGTCGGCGGTGAGCCGGGTGACGAGCGTGGCGACGTCGCCGGCATCGGGCCGAGAGCGTGCGGAAATCGGTATGCGTGTTCATGGCGGCTCCCGGTCAGAAACGAGGCAGCTCCGGATGCGGCAGATTGCCGTGGTGGACATGCATCTTGCCGAACTCCGCGCAGCGCGACAGCGTGGGCACGCCCTTGCCCGGATTGAGGAGCGACTTGCGGGTCGAACGCGGCCTTGACCGCGAGAAAGCACTGGAGCTCGGCTTCCCGGAACTGCACGCACATCTGCGGCAGCTTTTCGATGCCCACGCCGTGCTCTCCGGTGATCGTGCCGCCCACGTCGATGCACAGCTCGAGGATCTCGGCGCCGAAGGCTTCGGCGCCGACTGCGCTCCGCGTCGACGTTGGCGTCGTACATGATGAGCGGATGGAGATTGCCGTCGCCGGCGTGGAACACGTTGGCGCAGCGCAGCTTGTACTGATGCGACAGCGCTTCGATCTGCGCGCAGCACATGCGCCAGCGCGCGGCGCGGAATCGTGCCGTCGATGCAGTAGTAGTCCGGCGTGAGGCGGCCGATCGCGGGAAACGCCGCCTTGCGGCCCGACCAGAGCAGCAGCCGCTCGCGCTCGTCCTTCGACACGCGGATGCCGGTGGCGCCCGCGGCGGCGAGCACGCGCGTGATCTCCGCCATGTCGGCAGCCACTTCCTCCGGCGTGCCGTCGGTTTCGACCAGCAGCACCGCCGCCGCATCCTGCGGATAGCCCGCGTGCACGAACTCCTCGACCGCGCGCGTCGCGCTCCGGTCCATCATCTCGAGACCCGCGGGCACGATGCCCGCGCCGATGACGGCTGCCACCGCCGCGCCTGCCGCACCGACGTCGGCAAACGCGGCGAGCGCCACCTGCGCCGTCTGCGGCTTGGGCGTGAGCTTGACGGTGATTTCGGTCGTGACCGCGAGCAGCCCTTCGGACCCGTGGATGAGCGCCAGCAGGTCGTAGCCCGCGCTGTCGAGCGCGTCGCCGCCGAACTCGACGACCTCGCCGGTGATGAGCACGCCGCGCACGCGGCGCACGTTGTGCACCGTGAGCCCGTACTTGAGGCAATGCACGCCGCCGGCGTTCTCGCCGACGTTGCCGCCGATCGTGCAGGCGATCTGCGACGACGGGTCCGGCGCGTAGTAGAGACCGTACGGGGCGGCGGCGGCCGAAATCGCGAGGTTGCGCACGCCGGGTTGCACGACGGCCGTGCACGCCACCGGATCGATCGACGACGATGCTGCGGAACTTCGCCATCGCGACGACGACGCCGCGCTTGTGCGGCAGCGCGCCGCCGGAGAGGCTCGTTCCGGCGCCGCGCGCGACGACGGGCACGTCGGCCGCATGGCAGCGCCGCAGCACCTCGACGAGCTGCGCTTCGTTCTCGGGAAGCGCGACGGCCGCGGGCAGCTCGCGGTACATCGTGAGGCCGTCGCACTCGTAGGGCTGCGTCTCCTCGGCCGACGTCAGCAGCGCCGACGTCCGGAAGGACCGATGCGAGTTGGGCGTGGACGGCGGGATCGAGCATCGAATGGGCAGGCGCCCGCCTTCGGCTTGGAGCGCCGCCGACCGATTATTCCATATCGGCGCTGCCCCGTGCGTCGCAGCTCGGCAGTCGGGGAAAACCGCGCGATTTGACGCAGCTATACACGCGCTCCGGGGTTCCTTAGAATCCGCGCTCCGGGCGCTTCCATCCATCCTGGCGGGCGCCCCAACCGAACCGGAGACCACCATGCGGATAACCCGCCTGCCTGTGCGCGCTCGCGCTGGCCTGCGCCGCGGCGCTGTCGTTGCCCGCCGCGCTCGCGCAAACGACGCTGAAGATGAACATATCGATCAGCGCAGAACTCGCACTACGGGGTGGCGATCGACACCTTCGCGCGCGAGGTCGAAGCAAGCGCACCGGCGGCCGCTACAAGATCCAGACTTTCTATTCGGGCGCACTGGGCGCCGAGCGCGGAGTCGATCGAGGCGCTGCAGCTCGGCACGCTCGACCTCACGATGACGTCGACGGGCCCGGTGCCGAACTTCGTGCCCGAGGTCGCGATCCTCGACATTCCGTTCCTGTTGCGCGACTACGCCGCATGCCCGCGCCGTGCTCGACGGACCGATCGGCCAGGAGATGCTGACACAAGTTCCCGGCGAAGGGCATCGTGGCGCTCGCGTGGGGCGAGAACGGCTTCCGCCACATGACGAACAGCAAGCGTCCGGTCAATGGTCCCGACGACCTGAAGGGCCTCAAGATGCGCACGATGGAGAACCCGGTGCACATCCAGGCCTACAAGCAGTTCGGCATCATCCCGACGCCGATGGCGTTCACCGAGGTGTTCACCGCCCTGCAGCAGGGCACCGTCGACGGCCAGGAGAATCCGCTGTCGGTGATCATCGCCGCCAAGCTCGACCAGGTGCAGAAGTACCTGACGCTGACCGGCCATGTCTATTCGCCGGCGCTGATCCTGATGAGCAAGGCGGCAGTGGGACAAGCTTGTCGCCGGCCGACAAGGAGGCGTTCGCCGCGGCTGCGAAGGAGGCGGTCAAGGCGAACCGTGCGCGCATCGACGAGGACGAGCGCAGGGCCGTCGCCGACCTCCGCGCGAAAGGGATGGTGATCGTCGAGAACGTCGACAAGGCGCAAGTATCAGGCGATGCTCGCGCCGACGTTCGTCGAGTTCGGCAAGAGCTTCGGCCAGGACAACATCGACAAGATCAAGAACTACAAGTGACGCCGCGCCCGGCCGGCGGCCGGGCAACAGGGAGCCCGGGAGGAGCTCCTTGCGAAACGCGTTTCTGCGATCGAACGCCGGACGACGGCGTTCGCGCTCGCGTTCGCGTGCCTCATGCTGGTCGTCGCCGCCTGCCTCGGCCTCTACCAGATCTTCGCCCGCTTCATCTTCCAGCAGCCGGCCGAATGGTCGGAGGTCCTGATCCGCTTTACGCTCATCTGGATGGTGTTCATGGGCGTGCCCTGCCGCTTTCCGCCAGGGTGCGATGGTCTGCGTCGACCTCGCCTATCGCAAGGCCGGCCCCGCACTGCGGCGCATGCTCGACTGGCTCATCGCCGTCACGGCGCTGATCCTGGTGGCGGTGATCATCTTCTACGGATTCGAGTACGCGTACCGCGCGCGTTTCCAGACGATCAGCGGCCTCGAGTCGTTCTCGATGACATGGGCGTACCTAGCGGTGCCGGTCGGCGGCATCTTCTGTGTCCTCGGCGTCATCGGCTGCCTCATCGATCCCGCGCCGGCAAGAGCTCGAGAACGGCGCAGTAGGCCGCCCTCCGTCCGCATCACGCCATGCCGTCGACGATGTTCCTGACGATGTTGCTGTGCTTCGCGCTCAGCATCTCGGTCGCGGTGTCGATCGGGCTCGCGAGCCTCGTGGGCGCATGGCAGGCGAACCTGAGCCTGCTCGCCATCGTCAAGGAGATGTTCGGCGCGATCAACAAGTTCCCGCTGGCGGCGATTCCGTTCTTCATCCTCGCCGGCAACCTCATGGAATCGGGCGGCATCTCGCAGCGGCTCGTCGAATTCGCGAAGGCGATTGTCGGCGGGGTGCAGGGCGGACTCGCCGCAACGTGCGTGCTGACGTGCATGATCTTCGCGGCGGTGTCGGGCTCGAGCGTGGCGACAACGTTCGCCATCGGCGCGATCCTGATCCCGGCGCTGATCAAGCACGGCTATCCGACGAACTTCGCCGCCGCGCTGCAGGCGTCCGCCGCCGAGCTCGGCGTCATCATCCCACCGTCGATCCCGATGATCCTCTACGGCGTCTCGGCGGGAAGTGTCGATAGGCGAGCTCTTCATCTCCGGCTTCGGTCCGGGACTCTGATCGGCTGCGCGCTTGATGGCGTTCGTCATCGTCTACGCGCGGATCAAGGGGTACGGCAAGGGTGACCGCGAAGGTCGAATGGGCGCTGCTCGCCGCGACCCGGCACGCCGCCCTCGCGCTTGCTGATGCCGGTGATCATCCTCGGCGGCATCTACGGCGGCGTCGTTCACGCCGACGGAGGCCTCCGTCGTCGCGGTCTTCTACGCGCTGGATCGTGGGTGTCGGTGTGTATCGCCGAGACGAAGCTCGCGGACCTGCCGCGCGTGCTCAGGAAGAGGCGTGATCTCGTCGGCGGTGATCATGTTCATCATCGCCAACGCCGGCCTTTTCAGCTACCTCATCACGCGCGCCGGCGTGCCGGAGAAGATCGGCGCGTTCCTGGTCGAGTGGCTGCAATCGCCCGCGCTCTTCCTGCTCGGAGTGAACACTGCCCTCTTCATCATCGGCATGTTCATCGAGACGTCCGCGTCGATCATCGTGCTGCACGCCGATTCTCGCGCCGGTCGCGCAGCATTTCGGCATCGACCCGGTGCATTTCGGCATCGTGATGGTCGTGAATCTGGCACTCGGCATGATCACGCCGCCGTTCGGCGTCAACCTGTTCGCCGCCTGCACGGTGGCGCGCATCTCGCTCGACCAGATCGTCACCCGGCTCCGTGCCGTTCATCCTGGTCGTTAGCTCGCCTGCCTCATGGTCATCACCTACGTGCCGGTGGTATCGATCGGCTTGCGCGATCTCGTCTACGCGAAGTGACGGCACGCCGATGGTCCGGCGGCGCACCTGAAGGCTACAAGATGTTCGTGTCGAATTAGGCATGAGACTTTGCTCAATCCACGCCCATGGACATTATTCAACCCCGAGGCGGCTCCTGGCGCTCGAGCCTATGGACGCGCCAACAGCAGGTGGCCACGAGGCTTCTCCGACGGACGGCGGACCCATCGCCAGCCCAGCAGACCGGCGCGAACTCCGCATGTCATCGGCGGACGAGTTCCTCACCGCGGCAACCAAGGAGTACCAGGAAGGTCACATTGAGCCGAATCTCTGGGCTCGGGCCGTCGGCCCAATCCGGAAATGACGAGGAGCTGGCGATTGCCGCCTATCTGCGCGCGCGCGCGCGACCGCATTGCGCCTCGAGAAGCGGGACAGGCGACGGGAAAGGCGCGCGAGCAGAGCCAAGTCAGGCGAGACGCGGGAGATCGCGAGGACCAGCCGGGGCCGCGCCCGGAAATCGCGCCGGCCAACGCTGCCGGTGTTCGGTTCCAGGGATTGCAACTGAGGTCCAAGTACGTCGCGGCGGCAGCACTGTCGCATCCGTTGTCGCAGTGATTTGGTTGATTGTGTCGCCGCAGGAGAGTGGGTCGAGCGGGGCACCGACCGTGTCCGTTGTTGCCCCGTCCTCCAAAGGATCTGCGCCGGCGAGTCCCCTGGGGCGTGCGAAACCGGTCGTCGGCAGTGCGAGCGGCGACACGAGCAAGAGCGCGAGCGGCGACACGAGCGAGAGCGATTCGGTTGCCACAGCTCGAAGCCACCAGTTCAGCAACTCAAGGACACGGGCAACTGGAACGTGCTCGTGCTCTACGCGTCAAGTGGACGCGAGACGAGCCGAACAATGCGACCGCATGGAACGAGCTAAGCACCGGGTACGCCAACCTGCGCCAGTTCAATGACGCGCTCATCGCGGCCACAAAGGCCGTGGAGCTATCCACGGGAGATGCATCGTTGTGGCGCAACGTCGGACACCTGAACATCGAAGCTGGACAACCTGCCCGAAGCAGGAAGCGCATTCGATAAGGCGTTGGCGATAAGCTCCGGACGATACGGATGCGCTGTGCGGGGCCGCATCGGTCGCGAAGAGACTGGGGCGGACGAAAGACGCAGATGCGATCGCAAAGCGAATCAAGTCCGCCGAAAGCAGTTGCCCCGCGTTGAGCGATGGCGAGAGCGTAGCGGTCGTTGTGCGCGCAGTCCCGGCAACCAAGCCCGCGTCGTCAGCCCGCCGCTGAGCTGGGCGTCCGCATCGGGTCGACGACCGCCTCGTCCCCGCGCGCGACTACACGCAACGCCCGCCGTCGACTTCGAGGCACGCGCCGGTGATGAAGGCCGCCTCGTCGGACGCGAAGAACACCGCAGCCGTCGCGATGTCGGTCGGCTGCGACAGCCGGCCGAGCGGGATCGACGCGACGAATTTCGCGCGCAGCTCCGGCGTGTCGCCGCCCATGAACTCGGCAAGGAGCCCGGTTTCGCCCGCGACCGGATTGATGACGTTGACGCGGATGTTGTGCGGCGCGAGCTCGGCCGCCATCGAGCGGGACGTGACGATGGCCGCGCCCTTGCTGCCGTTGTACCACGTGAGCCCCGGCCGCGGCCGCACGCCGGCCGTCGACGCGATCGTGATGAACACGCCGGCCTTCTTCGCGCGGAAGTGGGGCACCGCGTGCCGCGCCGTGAGGAAGAGACTCTTGACGTTGACGCGGTAGATCCGGTCGAACTCGTCCTCGGTCGACGTCGAGCATCGGCTGGTTGCGGTGCGTCGTGCCGGCATTGTTCACGACGACGTCGAGATCGCCGTACGTGTCGAGCGCGCAACGGACGAGCGCGGCCACGTCGCGATCGCTCGACACATCTCCGGCGCAGAAAGTCGCGCGGCCGCCGGCGGCGCCGATCTCGCGCGCCACGCGCTCTCCGCCTTCCGCGTTGACGTCGTTGACGACGATCGAGGCGCCCTCCGCTGCAAAGCGCTTCGCGATGCCCTCGCCGAATCCCGAACCGCCACCGGTGACGATGGCGACCTTGTCGCGCAGTCTCATTGGATGCCCTGGGTTTGCCGGCGCGAGCGCGCCAGCGAAGGTTGGAATCGAATCAATTCGCCGCCACTGCCGGGGCGATCAGCCATGCTGCAACACCACCGTCTTGAGCACGGTGAACCCGTGGAGCGCCTCGAAGCCCTTTTCGCGGCCATAGCCCGAGTGCTTGACGCCGCCGAACGGCAGCTCGACGCCGCCGCCTGCGCCATAGTTGTTGACGAACACCTGGCCGCTGCGAATCGCGCGCGCCAGCCGCAGCTGCCGCGCCGCCGTCGCGCGTCCACACGCCGGCGACGAGGCCGAAATCGGTGGCGTTGGCGATGCGGACGGCGTCCGCCTCGTCGGCGAACGGCATCGCCGCGAGCACCGGGCCGAACACTTCCTCGCACGCGAGCCGCGATGATGCGGCGGCACGTCGCGCAGCAGCGTGCGGCTCGACGTAATAGCCTCCGCCGGGCGCATCGGCGACGATCGTGCCCTTGGCGACGGTCGCGATGCCGTCGCGCTCCGCGTCGGCGAGAAAGCCGCGCACGCGCTGCGAGCTGCGCGCGCGCGAATCAGCGGGCCGCAATCGAGATCGGCGATCGCGGGCCCGACCTTGAGCTGCGCGAAGCGCGCGCCGAGCTGCTCCAGAACCTCGCTCGTAGCATGCGCCGCTCGACCAGCAGCCGGCTTCCCGCGGAGCACGTCTGGCCGGCGTTCTGCACGATCGCGTTGACGATCGCCGGCAGCGCGGCGTCGAGATCGGCGTCGGCGAAAACGACCTGCGGCGCCTTGCCGCCGAGTTCCAGCGTGACGGGGCAATGGCGCTTCGCCGCTTCGGCGGCGACCAACGCGCCCGTCGCGGGCGAGCCGGTGAACGACAGGTGCTCGATGCCCGGATGCGCGGCGAGCGCCGCGCCGGCCTCGCGGCCGAGTCCGGTGACGATGTTGAGCGCGCCTTCAGGCAAGCCGATCGCCGCCGCGAGCTCGGCGACGCGCAGCAGCGACAGGCAGGCGTCCTCCGCCGGCTTCACGACGCACGCATTGCCGGCGGCGAGCGCGCCGCCGACCGAGCGGCCGAAGATCTGCAGCGGATAGTTCCACGGGATGATGTGCCCGGTGACGCCGTGCGGCTCGCGCCACGTGAGCACCGTGTAGCCGGCGGGATACGGAATCGTCTCGCCGCGCGAGCTTGTCGCAGGCGCCGCCGTAGAACTCGAAGTAGCGCGCGCACGCCGCGACGTCGGCGCGCGCCTGCGCAAGCGGCTTGCCGCAATCGCGCGCCTCGATCCGCGCGAGCTCGTCGGCGTGATCGTGGATTTCGCGCGCCGAGTTTCGACGAGCAGCCGGCCCTTGCTCGACGCGGGCGAAGCCGCCCCAGGCGCCGTCGCGGGCCCGCTCGGCCGCGCGCACCGCGCGATCGATGTCGTGCGCCGTCGCCGCGATGCGATGGCGCGAACGGCTTGCCGTCCGACGGATCGATCATCGGCAGCGTCGCGCCGGTCAGCGGCGGCAACCCAGCGATTGCCGATGAAATGCGACGACGGGGTCGTGATCGGCGACAGCGGTTCGGGCGCGTTCATGGCGTGCGGATGTCGCGGCTGGGCGAGTCACTTGCGCTCCGGCCGGCTGGAACTTCCACGCCAGCGTGTTCTCGTCGGTGCGCGGCACGTAGGTGATGCCGTCGCGCGTCGCCCAGAGGTTGACCTGGAAGTGCAGCGGGACGATGCCGGTGTCGTTGATCGCAAGCTCGGTCGCGCGCTGCAGGCAGCGCCTCGCGCTTGGCGTCGTCGACGGTCGCGAGCGCGTCCTCGGTCAGCGCGTCGACCTTGCCGTTCGAATAGCGGCCGCGGTTCGCGGTGCCGAAACCCTTGTCGCGGTTGAACGTCATCAGCAGCGCCTTCAGACGACGACGACGCTTCGCCGGTGCCGGTGCTCCAGCCGAGCAGCATGAAGCTGAACTTGAGGTCGGTCGCCTGCGTGAAGTACGTCGCCGACGGCATCGCGACGACCTTGGTGTCGATGCCGATGCGCGACAGCATCTGCGCGACCGCCTGCGCGATCTTCGCGTCGTTGACGTAGCGGTTGTTGGGCGCGTGGATCGTGAGGCCGAAGCCGTCCGGATAGCCCGCTTCGGCGAGCAGCTTCTTCGCGCCCTCCGGATCGTAAGCTTCGACCTTCAGGTTCTTCGTCGCGCCGAACAGGAACTCGGGGACGAGCTGCCCGGACGGCACCGCCTCGCCTTCCATCACTTTCTCGACCATCGCCGGCCGGTTGATCGCCTTCGAGATCGCCTTGCGCACGCGCGGATCCTTGAGCGGATTCTTCGCGAGCGGCTTGCCGGCCTTGTCGGTGACGAACGGCGAGACGTCGCGATCGCTGTCCATGTGCAGGTAGATGAGCCGGTCGGCGACCGTGCGGAACGATCTGCGAGCCGCTTGTCCGTCGCAGCTTGCGCGACGTCGGACGTCGGCACGTTCTCGATCACCTGCACGTCGCCCGACAGCAGCGCCGCGACGCGCGACGCGTCCTGCGGCAGGAGGCGCAGCGTCACCTTTTCCCACGGCGTCTTGCCGCCCCAGCACGCGTCGTTTCGCGCGAGCTCGATGCGATCGCCCTTCGCGTAGCGCGACGAGCTTGTAGGGCCCGGTGCCGATCGCCGCCTTGCCGCGTGTTGAAGTCGTCGGTCGATCGCCTTCGCGGCGGCCTTCGAGATGATCGCGACCTGCGTCATGTCGGACGGCATCAGCGGATACGGCGTCGCGGTCTTGAAGCGGATCGTGCAGCGGGTCGACGACGACCATCTCCTTGATCTGCTTCGTGTAGGCGGTGAACGGCGACGGGCTGTTCGGCACCGTCGGCACGCGCTCGATCGACGCGACGACGTCGGCCGCGGTGAAGTCGCTGCCGTCGTGGAACTTGACGCCCTTGCGCAGCTTGAACTCCCACGTCAGCGGATCGATCGTCTTCCATTCGGTGGCAAGGCCCGGGCTCGAGCTGCGACTTCTCGTTGCGCTCGACCAGGTAGCCGAAGATGTGCGCGGCGACGTTGTTGTTGGGCGTCAGGTTGTGATAGTGCGGATCGATCGCCGGTGACATCGGTGCCGAGGCCGACGGACAGATTGGCGCCCGCGGCGTCGGGCACGGCGAACACGAACGCGGCGAGCGCGAACGCCGCCAGGGTTTGGGCAACCCGCGTGAGTCGCCTCCCAATGAAGTGGAACCGCTGCATGAATCCCCCGGTCGAACAGTTGTCGCAAGTGTTCGGCGAAGCATAGCGCAACCCGGCGGCGGCCGACGGCCCGTCCCAGCTGCCATCCTCGGCTGCGTCAACCGCGTCGACCCGCGCCGCGTTTCAATAAGCATCCGGCGCGCTGTTGCCGAAGGCCCGCCCCATTTCGAACAAGCCAGGAGGTTGTGCCATGTCGCACTCGTCGAACCGGAAGATCACTGCCGCCCTCGCCGCCGTAGCCGTTGCGGGCGGGTTGTCGCTCGCCGCGGGCACCGCGTCCGCGGGCAACGTGGCGTGGAGCGTTTCCGTCGGCGGCCCGGGTTATGCCCTCACTGCGGGCGCTCCAGGCTATCGCGGGTACCCTTACTGGGGCGGCTACTACGGCCGGCCGTACGTCCCCGTCGCTCGTCCTTATTACCGGCCGTACTATCCGGTTGTCGTTGCCCCGCCGGTGGTGTATCCCGCCGGTCGTCTATCCGGCGCCTTACTACGCTCCTCCGAGGGTCGTGATAGGGCGGGGTGGCGCGCCTACTAGCAACTGAGAGCAAGACTGAGAGCAACCTGAGAGCACCCTGCCCTACCCGGACGTAGCGGATCCGATAAATCGCCCCCGCGGAATCGTCCGCAACGAGCAGCGAGCCGTCCGGCGCGACCAGCACGTCCGCCGGACGTCCCCACGCCTGCTCGCCCTGCAGCCACCCTTCGACGAACGGCTCGTAGCGCACGGCCTTGTCGCCTTCCAGCGTCACCATCGTGACGCGATAGCCGATCTTGCGGCTGCGGTTCCAGGACCCGTGCTCGGCGATGAAGATCCGGTTGCGATAGGCGGCGGAAACTGCGTTCCCGTGTAGAAGCGCATGCCCAGCGCAGCGACGTGAGGCCCGAGATTCTGCGCCGGCGGGCGGAACTGCGCTGCAAGGCTGCTTTTTGCCGAACTCGGGGTCGGGCGTCGTCCCCGCGTGACAGTAGGGAAAGCCGAAGCGCAGTCCGCTCCGCGGCGCATGATTGAGCGTATCCGGCGGCAGCGTCGTCGCCGAGCATGTCGCGGCCATTGTCGGTGAACCAGAGTTCCCGCGTCCGCGGGTCCCAGTCGAACCCGACCGAGTTGCGGAGCCCGCGCGCGAACACCTCGAGTGCGCTGCCGTCGGGATTCATCCGCATGATGACGCCGTACGCGATCCGGGTCGAGCTCGCAGACGTTGCACGGCACGCCGACCGGAACGTACAGCTTGCCGTCCGGCCCGAAGGCGATGAATTTGCGCCCGTGGTGGCCCTCGGTCGGGAAGCGATCGCTGACGACGACCGGCGCCGGAGGATTGCCGAGGCGCCGCTCGATGTCGTCGAAGCGAAGGATGCGCGACACCGCGGACACGTAGAGCGCGCCGTCGCGGAAACGCGACGCCGGCCGGCTCGCGCAATCCTGACGCGATCACCTGGGTCACGGCTTCGCCCTTGCGTACCTGGCGGCAGGCAGCTTGAGCGCATGCACGGCGCCTGCTCGCGCTTCCGACGAACAGCGTGCCCGCGGCGCCCCACGTCATCTGGCGCGCGCTCGGGATGCGCGCGACGACTTCGATCGAGAACCCGGGCGGCAGCTTGAGCGTTTCCAGCGGCAGCGCCGTTTGCGCGCGCAACGGCGCGATCGCAACCGGGGCGAGCACGCCGTGACGAGGCCAATCGCAGCGACGAAGAGCGGGACGCGCGGCGGCGCGATGTTCAGAGTCGGCCCTCCAATGGCACTTCACTTCACTCTCCCGACGCATTGGGTGCGCGCAATTATGCCCGTGACGCGGTCGACCATCCGGTGCGGCTCGTCACATCGAGTCCTGGCGCAGGCTTTCGCGCGGCCGACGCGCCATTTGACAGCGCCGGGGCTGCTCCCTATCCTGCTTTTCGCTCTCGCGCTCACGCCGAGAGCGCATCATGCCTGTTTCCCCTCCCCCAGCCGGAAGCTCTCCCGACGTGACCACGCCCGTGCCGCCGATCGAAGTTGCCTTCCCCGACATCGGACGGTGGGCATCCGGCAACACGGGCATTCCCTACGTCTGGACGTTTGCCGCGAACGTGTGCCGGGACCGCACGTGCTCGTGCAGGCGCTGACGCACGGCAACGAGGTCTGCGGCGCGATCGCGCTCGACTGGCTGCTCGGCGAGGACTTCCGCCCCGTGCGCGGCACGCTGACGATGTGCTTCGCCAACATCGGCGCGTACCAGCGCTTCGACCGGGCCGATCCATTCGGTCGCGCTGCGTCGACGAGGATTTCAACCGCCTGTGGACGGCCGAGGTGCTCGATGGTCCGCGGCAAGACCGCCGATCTCGTCCGCGCGCGTGCGCTGCGCCCGCTCTACGAACGAGTCGACTACCTGCTCGATCTGCATTCGATGACCGACCGATGCCCGCCGCTCGCGATGGCCGGCCGGCAGCGCAAAGGCGTCGAGCTCGCGCAGGCGATCGGGTCGCCGGAACACATCATCGTCGACGGCGGACACGCGGCGGGCAGGCGGTTGCGCGACTACGCGTTCTTCGACGATTCCGAGGATCCGCGCAATGCGCTGCTGATCGAATGCGGCCAGCATTGGGAAGCCGCGGCGCCGGAAGTGGCGAAGCAGGTGACGCTGCGGTTCCTCCGGCATTTCGGCATGTGCGATCCCGCGTTTCTCGACACCCATCTCGAGCACGTGCCGATGCCGCGGCAAAAGGTGATCGAGGTCACGGCGGCGGTGACGATCGCCACCGACGACTTCAGCTTCGTCATCCCGGTCGACGGGCTCTCGGTCGTGCCGAAGGCGGGAACGCTGCTCGCGCGCGACGGCGACGCGGACGTCGCGACACCCTACGACGACTGCGTGCTGATCATGCCGACGCGCCGTCCGAAGAAGGGCGAGACCGCCGTTCGCCTCGGCCGTTTCGTGCATTGAGCGTCCGCTGAACGATCGCGGCCGCGCGATTCAAGCGCCGTGTCTCAGCGGACGCGCCTGACGGCCTTCCGGCAGCGCGCACGAGCGTCCGCGCCGACGCGCGCCGCCCACTTTGTCGTAGACGCCGCGCGTGGCGGCCGCAAACGCGGCGCGGCCGGTGGCGGTGAGGCGCGTCACGGTCACGCCGCGTTGGGTCAGCTCGTGCAGCGGCCGCATCGTTCTCCGCCTGCACCAGCGCGGGGAGTTCGCGCGCCGCCTCGCATCGCGGCATTCGCGAGCGAAGGTCGCGCTGCTCCTCCGTCCAGCCGTTCCACGCCGTCCTGTTCGCCGCAAAGACGGCGCATTCCGCGACCGCGCCCCACAGCACCACCTGCTTCACGCCGAACGGCCTCGAGCCGCGCCGCGGCGATCGTCAGAGAGCGTCCCTTCCTGCGCGTCGAGCGTGCCCGCACGAAATGCCGCCTGGGCGTCGCTGGCGGCGCAACGATCGCGGCATGGCGCCCAAGTCGACGAAAAGATCGACGACGAGCGGCGTCGCACGCACCGCACCTTCATCCCGTTCACTTCGTCCGGCGAACGCGGCGGCGAAGCCGATGTCGCCAGCGCGCGATGACCCAGCGCCGCGAGCGCGAGCGGCACGGCGCCGCGCGCGCTCGACGGCATTTGCGAGAGCTCCGCGCCGACGGGACCGGCTCGCGAGCGCCGGCGATGTTGGCGTCTCCGGGCGCGAGCCACGGCAGCGCGATCAGGTTGAGCTCGGCGACCTGCGCCGACCAGAAGAGCGTCGAGCCGACCGGCGAGATCCGCAGCGCCATCGCGGAGCGCGATGAATTCCCGCGCGGGATCGCGCAGCGACAGCGTAGCGCCGGGAAACAAGCGCACCGGCAACTTGCCGGCGGATCGCTCGGCGATGAGCTTCGCCCACCGGTCCGCCGCCTTGCCGAGCGCGAACGCCGGACCGACAGCGACCGAGAGCTTCCAGGCGTCCGGCGGGTCAAGCCGGCGGCACGTCGGCGGTGGGGAAATTGCCGTCGCGGTGAGCGCGAACACCGCGGTGGCGGCCGCAAAAGCCCGCACGGGACGATTTGGGAAGCTTCCCTGCGGCATGAAACGCTCGATATCCCTGATTCGAATGATCCGGTCGAAGTGTCCTACGAGTCTACCTTGAGCGTCCCGGTCGCGGCCTCGCCCTCTCTTGCCCTCCTGCGTCCTCATTTGGCCACCTGCACGGTTGCGCGCGATTCCCCCTTGACGCTAGGATGCCAGCCCTCGCTCGGCGCAGTTCGCGCCGACCCCTTCGTCGCGCGGAGACCCTGACCATGCGTTCCATCGCTCGCGCGCTGCCGTCTTCCTGCTTGCATTGGCATCGGCGCCGCCTGCCTGTTCGCGCAAAGCCCAGCCCATCAAGATCGCCGGCCTGGTCGAGCTGTCCGGGCACCGGGGCGACGTCGGGCACCAACTTCAACGACGGCGTCAAGCTCGCGGTCAAGGAGATCAACGCCGCGGGCGGCATCCTCGGGCCGCAAGATCGAGTACACGGCGAGCGACACGCAGTCGCAGCCGCAGGTCGCCGAAGGCGCTGCGCGGTCAAGGCCATCGACGACAGCGTCTACGTCGTGATGGGGCCGGTGTTCTCGGGCTCGATCCTGGTCAGCATGGCGGAGACGCAAGCGCGCCGAGATCCCGAACTTCACCGGCGGCGAAGCGGCGGCGATCACGCAGCAGGGCAATCCGTACATCTTCCGCACGTCGTTCACGCAGAGCGACCGCGATGCCCAAGGTGGCGCGCTATCATCAAGGACAACCTCGAAGGCGAAGACCGTCGCGATGATCTGGGTGAACAACGACTTCGGCAAGGGCGGACGCGACGCGTTCGTGAAGGCGCTCGAGGCGCAGGGCATCAAGGTCGTCGCCGACATCTCGACCGATCCGGGCCAGCTCGATTTCTCCGGGCGCGGTGCTCGAAGGCGAAGCAGGCGAACGCCGATGCGCTGTTCGTCTACAGCAACGAGGAAGAGTCGGCGCGCGCGCTGCGCGAGCTGCGCAAGCAGGGCTACGACAAGCCGATCGTCGGCGAGACGGTGCTCACCAGCCAGAAGGTGATCGAGCTCGCCGGGCGACGCCGCCAACGGCGCGGTCGCGCACGTCGGGCTCACCGCGGATGCGCCGCAGTCCGGCGATCAAGGCGTTCGCGGCGAAATTCCAGAAGGAATACAACTACAAGCCCGACCACAACGGCCTCAAGGGCTACAGCGGCGATGTACATCGTCAAGGCGGTCACCGAGAAGATCGGCAAGGTCGATTCCGAAGGCGTTCGCCGACTGCCATGCACGGCATCAAGCTCTCGGCGAAGGACTACCCGGGGATCCTGATGGACGTGAGCTTCGACAAGAACGGCGACCTCGATCGCGAGAGCTTCATGACGCAAGGTCGCGAACGGCAAGCAGGAGGTGATCGCGCGTGCTGCCGGCGCGTCGGCCGCCAAGTAACGTCGAGCTCCGTCAGCACGACACGATGGCAGATCAAACACATGCCTTCGGCATCGCGGGCCTTCTCGGATGGCCGGTGGCGCATTCGCGCTCGCCGGTCATCCACAACCACTGGCTCGCGCACTACGGCATTCCCGGGCGCTACGTGCTGTTTCCCGTGCCGCCGGAGAAGCTCGAAGCGGCGGTGCGCGGCATCGCCAGCGCTCGGCCTGCGCGGCTGCAACGTCACGACGCCGCACAAGCAGGCGATCTTTCCGCTGCTCGATCGCGTCGACGACCTCGCGCGCAAGATCGGCGCGGTCAACACGGTCGTCGTCGAGAAGGACGGTACGCTCACCGGATTCAACAACGACGGCAACGGCTTCATCCAGAGCCTGCGCGACGCCGACCCCGAGTGGCGTCCCGACAGCGGACCGATCGTCTGGTGCTGGGCGCGGGCGGTGCGGCGCGCGCGGTGGTGGCGAGCCTCGCGGCGCAGGGCGCCAACGGAGATCCGCGTCGCCAATCGCACGCTCGACAAGGCGCAGGAAATCGCCGATGCCGTCGGCCCGGTGGTGAAGGTCGCTGCCATGGGAAGAGCGCGACGGACGCACTCGACGGCGTCGCGCTCCTCGCCAATGCGACGAGCCTCGGCATGGCCGGCAAGCCGCCGCTCGACATCTCGCTCGATCGACTGCCGCAAGCGCGCGCTGGTCGGCGACCTCATCTACATCCCGCCGGAGACGCCGCTGCTCGCCGCGGCGCGCATGCGCGGAAACATCACCGTCAACGGCCTCGGCCTGCTGCTCAACCAGGCGCGCCCCGCGTTCAACGCGTGGTTCGGCGTCATGCCGGAGATCACGCCGGCGCTGCGGCAGGCCATCGCCGCCACGTTCTAGCAATCCTCGCCGCCATGGACACCCGGATCTTCGAGGAGCCGAAGATCGACTGCCACGTGCACGTGCTCGATCCCGCGCGCTTCCCGTACGGCGCGAACACGCATTACCGTCCGACTGGGCCAGGAGATGGGCACGCCCGGCGCAGCTCGCGCAGGTGATGGACGCCTACGGCACGCGCCTACGCGCTGCTGGTCGGCCCGAACTCCGGCTACGGCCTCGACAACGCCTGCATGCTCGACACGATCGCGCGCGGTGCAAGGACGCTACAAGGGTATCGCCGTGGTCGCGAACGACGCGACCCTCGACGAGCTGCAAAGGCTCAAGGCGCCGGGTGTCGCTCGGCGTGGCGTGGAACGTCACGCACTACGGCGTCGACCACTACCGCGACGCCGAGCCGCTTCTGGAGAAGCTCGTCGGCGCTCGACATGTTCGTCAATATCCAGGTCGAGCACGACCAGCTCGTGCCGATGATGCCGCTCCTCGCCGATTCCGGCGTTCGCGTGCTCGTCGACCATTGCGGCCGTCCCACGATCGATGCCGGCCTCGACCAGCCCGGCTTTCGCGCGCTGCTCGAGCTGGGTGCGACGAACGGCGCGCCTTCGTGAAGCTCTCGGGGCTCGTCAAGTTCTCGCGCGAGCCGTCGCCGCACGAGGATGCATGGCCCTTCGTGCGAGGCGCTGGTCGAGGCTTTCACGCTCGATCGTTGCCTGTGGGCGTCGGACTGGCCGCTACCTCCGCGCGCCGGCGCGCGTCGACTACGGCGTGCTGCTGAACCTCCTGCTGACGCTGTTTCCGGATGCGTCCGAACGGCGCAAGCTCCTGTGGGACACGCCTCGCGCACTGCTCGGGTTTGCAGCCGATGGAGCTCCAGGGCGACGCTAGGCTGAGGACACCGGCGTAAACCGGCGCGCGAATCTCCTCGCATCAATCGGCGGGCTTCGTTCGCGTCGCCGCGCGGGCAAGTCGTACCAGTACCTTCGGTCGTGCCTGCGCTCAGCGCGCGGCATGCGCGATGCCCGGCGCAACGTGAACGTGAGCGCGCCGCGAAATCCGTCCGGTAGCTCGCGACGCCCGGCGCGATCGTATGCGCGCGACGATGTCCGGGCGCGGATGGCCGAAGCGATTGCGATAGCCGGGCGTGATAGACGGCGATCATCGGGCGCGACCGCCGCGATGAACGCCGGCGTCGACGACGTGCGGCTGCCGTGATGCGGCACCAGCAGCACGTCGGCCTTGAGCGCCGCGGCGTCGCGCCGCGACGAGCTCCAGCTCGCCGCGCGCCTCGAGATCGCCGGTCAGCAAGGACGCTGCCATGCCCGGATTCGATCCGCACGACGCACGACAGGTCGTTCGGCTTCGGCTGCGGCGTCGCGTAGTGCGCGGCCGTCGGCTGCAGGACCTCGAAGCGCACGCCGTCCCACGTCCATCGCTGCCCGGCCTCGCAGCGCTCGCGCGCGCGCGCCGTCGAGCGCTCGCGCCGCGCGACGGATCGCGTGCTCCGTCGGGCAGCGACGACGACGAACCAGTCGACGGGCACCGTCGACAAGCAGCGTCAGCGCACCGCCGCTGTGATCGGTGTCCTGATGCGTGACGATCATCGCGGACAGGCGCCGGATGCCCGTCGCGCGCAGGAACGGCGCGACGATGCGCCCGCCGGCATCGGCCTCGTCGTGGTAGCGCGGCCCGGTGTCGTAGACGAGCGCATGGCGATGCGTCTCGACGACGACAGCGAGCCCCTGCCCGACGTCCAGCACCGTCATCCGGAACGTGCCGGGCTCGGGCGGCTTCGGGCTGCACGACGAACAACGGCAGCGAGCGCGATCGAACCCGAGCACGCGTCCCGGCACGCCGCGCGGCGCGACGAGCAGCGCGACGCCGCGCGAGCGCCACGGCGACCGTCCAGCCGGGCGGCGCATGCTGCTGCCATGCCGCCGCCGGCGCCGCCGCGAGCGCATCGAGCGGCAGCATCAGCGCGGCGAACACCGCGTGCGCGACCTGCCACAGCGCATCGATCGGCGACGACGATCGCGGACAGCGCGAGCGGCACGACGGCAAACGTGACTGACCGGGATCGCGATGGCGTTGGCGATCGGCGACACGAGCGACACCTGCTGGAAGAGCGCGAGCGTTCCGGGCACGAGCGCCAGCGTGACGACGGCCTGGGCGCTGCAGGCCGACGCGCAGCATCGCAGCGCGACGCGCGCCGCGCGCGCGACGGCGGCGGCGACGACGAGCCGGCCGGTTCCCGCGTAGAGCAGGACGCCGACGGCGCCGAACGACAGCCAGAAGCCGGGCGTGAGCCCTGCCCACGGATCCCAGGCCGAGCACGGCGACGAGCGCCCAGAGCCAGATCGCGGCGGCGGTGCCGGGGCGCGCGACGATGAGTCCCGACCGCCGCGACGGCGAGCATCAGCAGCGTGCGCACCGCGGGCACGCCGCATCCGGCGAGCAGCACGTAGATCGCCGCGAAGACGACGCCGACGATCGCCGCGACCTTGCGCGCCGGAACGCGCGTCGTCAGTGCGCACTGCGCGCCGCGCGAGCGCGAACGCGAGGCCGCCCGCCAGCGTCGCGAACACCGTGACATGGAGTCCGGAGATGCTGATGAGGTGAGCGATCCCCGTCCGGTTGAACACGCGCCATTGCGCTTCGGGAATCGCGCGCTGGTCGCCGATGGTCAGCGCGACGATCACGCCCGCGTACGGCGCGTCCGGGCAGCGCCGCGAGGATGCGCGAACGGATGCGCTCGCGCGCGCGGAGGACGTAGTCCGATCGCCCGGCCGGCGAACGCGTCGTCGCTCCGGTTGCGATCGTCGGCGCGCACGTAGCCCGTCGCGCGAATCCCGTTCTCGAGCAGCCAGGCTTCGACGTCGAAGCCGTGCGGGTTGACCGCTGCCGTGCGGCCGCTTGAGGCGGACGACGAGTTGCCAGCGCTCGCCCGCGCGCGATCGCCGGAACAGAATCCGGCGCGCCGTCCTTTTGCGACTGCTGCGCATACCAGGCGAGCGACAGATCGCGTCCGGAACGACCGCGCCGCCGGTTTGCGTGCGCTCGACGGCGAATGCGAAGCGCGCGCCGCGCGCCGAGACATTGCGGCAGCTCGTCGACGATGCCGACGACGCGTGATGTCCTCGCCCTCCCATTCGGCGGGCAGCGCATCGGCAAGCCGCATCTCCGCCCGTGCGGCCGCGTAGCCGAAGCCGAGCGCGCCGGCGGCGCAGAGGGCGAAACCCGCGGCAAATGCCACAGCGAATGCTGCGGCGAGGCGGCGCGCCGTCGATCGTATCTGCCGCAGCCCGCAAGCCCGACGGAAAGCCGGTCGTCGTCCAGCCGACGACGGCGCTCTCGCGCACGCGATCGACGCCGAAGGAGGCCGCGGCCTGGCACTGCAATAGCAGCACACCGGAGGCAAACGCGAGCAACAGCGGCAGGACAGGCGATGGCGGCGCGGGCGCGATCAGAGTCCGAGCGCGCGACCGCGCTTTGGGAGCGCGAGAGGCACGGCTACCTCCAGGCGGACGGTCAGGCGCGCTCCATTCGCCGGATGGCCGACGGACGTCTTCCGGGGGATGCTGGAAGCCGCTATTACCGCCGCGAGCTCGGCCACACCTATGCCGCGGCAACCGTCGAACCAAACCCGCGAATAGGGGCCACTAACTCTCCAGGGAGGATCTCGATGCGTCGCCCGCTATTGCTTCTGGTTCTGCTCATGCGCCTCGGCATCTCCGGCGCTTTCGCGCAACCGAAGACGAAGGTGCCGCGTGCGCCGGCGGAGGAACCCGACCGCCAAGGATCCTTCGATCGTCGTCAACGTGTTCATGCGCGACGCCGGCAAGAACGAAGTCCTCGTCGCGACGCGCATCTGGCCGGGATTCCCGGACTACAACGCCGTCGCGCTTGCGCACTACTCGCCGTGATGAAAGCGCTCGAGCCGCAGTACCACCAGGACGACGAAGTGGCCTACACCTGGGGCACGAAGGGCAAGATCACCAAGTGCAGCATCTACCTCGAGTCGTGGGAGGCCGAGGCGACGGGCGGCACCGGGGCCGTGGTCGGGTGCGAGGCGAACGGCGTCTCAACATCGCCGTGCTGTCGGCGGCCGATCCGAAAGAGCCGGCGTCCACCGACCCTCGCACCTCAAGGACGTGCTCGAGGAAGCCAAGAAGCGGTCCGAGCGAGGCCGGCGCAGAACATTCCGAAGGGTTGACCGTTCCGAAGGATCGACCCTTCGCGCGCGACACGGCGGCCGCGCAGTTGGAAGCAGCCGCGAGTCACGCGGACTTCGGCCACAGCACCATCTGCGTGCAGCGGAAGAGCAATGGGCCTTCCCGTCGGCCTGCCGCGCGACCATCGCCGTCCCACACGTGCGTCGTCCGGCCGAGGTGCACGGCCTTGGCGACGCAAGCGAGCGTGCCGTCGCGCGCGGTGCCCAGAAAGTTGCACTTGAAGCTCGACCGTGGTGAAATTCTCCGCGCCCTCGGAGCAGGTGCGCGATGCAGCCGTAGCCGCACGCGGTGTCCGCGAGCGCGACCACCGTCGCCGCGTGCAGGAATCCGTTCGGCGCGAGAAGGTCTGGCCGGATGTCGATTTCGGCGACGAGCAGACCCCCTCCTCCTGAGCGCCGTGACGCGAAAGCCGACGAGTGCCGGGCGAGGCGGCCCCGGCCGCTGGGCGATTCATCTCGTCGGGTCAAACCCGGGCGCAGCGGCATGACGTGCTCCTTCATTCGTTACGCGGATGACGTTGGTACGTGTCCGCGAGCGCGAGACGCCACTCGCCTGCTCGAACGCCAGTCGACCGGCAGGCAGCGTGCGCGCGGTTGCCGCGGGTCCGGACAGGCCGCCCGCCGATCGGATCCATGCCGGATCGTCAGGCGGGCGCGTCGCCCCTGCGATCGCGTTCAAAGCCGCTGCTCGAGCCACGGCTCGATCGAGCGCAGGGCGTCGGGCAGCGCCGCAGGGATCGGTCCCGCCCGCCTGCGCCATGTCGGGCCGATCCGCCGCCCGCTACCGCCCACCTGCTGCGCGACATGGTTCGACGAGGTCGCCGGCCTTGATCCTCCGGTGAGATCGCATTGGTGACGCCGGCGATCAGCGCCACCTTGCCGTCGTTGACGCTCGCGAGCAGCGCGATCGCCGCGCTGCCAAGCCTGTCCTTCACCTTGTCGAGCGTCTCGCGCAATCACCGTGGCGTCGGCGCCGTCGAGGATCGCGGCCAGCGCCTTCGACGCCCTTGACCGACCGCATGCCGAGCGCCATGACCTCATCGAGCCGCCGAGCGGCGAGCTTGCCCTGCACAACCGCGCGAGCTCCTTCTCGGCCGCCTTCGCGCTCTTCGATCAATTGCGCGATCCGCGCCTCGATCTCGCGCACGCAGGCACCTTCAACGCCGCCGCCGCCGCCGCCATCGTCGCTTCCTGCGCCTGCACCCAGGCGAGCGCGTTGTCGCCGATCACCGCCTCGACGCGGCGGATGCCCGCCGCGACGCCGCCCTCCGCGACGATCTTGAAGAAGCCGATGTCGCCGGTGCGCGCGACGTGCGTGCCGCCGCAGAGCTCGCGCGAGCTGCCGATGTCGAGCACGCGCACCTCGTCGCCGTACTTCTCGCCGAAGAGCATCATCGCGCCGGACTTCTGCGCGTCGTCGATCGGCATCACGCGCGCCTCGCGTCGGCGCGTTCTGCAGGATCTCGCGCGTTGACGATCGCCTCGACGCCGGCGGATCTCGTCGTCGGTCACCGGCGCGTCGTGCGCGAAGTCGAAGCGCGTCTTGTCCGGGTCGACGAGCGAGCCCTTCTGCTGCACGTGCGGCGCCCAGCACGTCGCGCAGCGCCTTGTGCATCAGGTGCGTCGCCGGAGTGGTTGCGCATCGTCCGCGCGCGCGCTGCGTGATCGACGTTCGCCGCGACCGTGTCGCCGACCTTGAGCTCGCCCGTCGACGACGACGCCGTAGTGGCCGAAGACTTCGGGCTGGATCTTCTGCGTGTCCTCGACGGCGAAGAGCGTGAGGCAGACGCCGCCCTTGGTAAGCTCGCCGCGGTCGCCGACCTGGCCGCCGGACTCCGCGTAGAACGGCGTCTCGGTCGAGCACGACGACGCCGCGCTCGCCGGCCGCGAGCGAGGGCACCGGCGACGCCTTCGCGATAGAGCGCGGTGACGCGCGCCTTCGACGGACAGCGTGTCGTAGCCGCGGAACGCCGTCTTCGCGCCCGAGTACTCGAGCTTGCGCGCCCGCCTTGAACTGGCTCGCGGCGCGCGCGCGTTCGCGCTGCGCCTCCATCGCCGCGTCGAAGCCCGCCTCGTCGACGCGTGACGCCGCGCTCGCGGCAGACGTCGGCGGTGAGATCGAACGGGAAGCCGAACGTGTCGTAGAGCGTGAATGCGGTCGTCGCCGTCGAGCACCTTCGCGGCCGCTCGCGAGCGCCTGCTCGAGCATCTTCATGCCGTTCTCGAGCGTCTCGCCGAAGCGCTCCTCCTCCTGCTGCAGCACCTGCGGCGACGCGCGCCTCGTCGCGGCGCAGCTCCGGGTAGGCGTCGCCCATCGCGCGATCGAGGTCCGCGACCAGCTTGTGGAAGAACGGCTGCTTCTGGCCGAGCTGGTAGCCGTGGCGGATCGCGCGGCGGATGATCCGGCGCAGCACGTAGCCGCGGCCCTCGCTGCCCGGGATCACGCCGTCGACGATCAGGAAGGCGCAGGCGCGGATGTGGTCGGCGATCACGCGCAGAGCTGGGCGCAGCAGGATCCTTGGCGCCGGTCTCGCGCGCCGCGGCGCGGATCAGGTCCTGGAAGAGGTCGATCTCGTAGTTGGAGTGCACGTGCTGCAGCACCGCGGCGAGCCGCTCGAGGCCCATGCCGGTGTCGACCGACGGCTTGGGCAGCGGATGCAGCACGCCCTTGCTCGTCGCGGTTGAACTGCATGAACACGAGATTCCAGATCTCGATGTAGCGGTCGCCTTCGGCGTCCGGGCGATCCCGGCGGGCCGCCCGCGACCTCCGGGGCCGTGGTCGTAGAAGATCTCCGAGCACGGGCCGCACGGGCCGGTGTCGGCCATCTGCCAGAAGTTGTCGCTCGCGTACTTGCCCGCCCTGGTTGTCGCCGATGCGCACGCAGCGCTCCGGCCGGAACGCCGATCTCCTTCGTCCAGATGTCGTACGCCTCGTCGTCGTCGATGTAGACGGTGGTCCAGAGCTTCTCCGGCGGCGAGCCCGTACACCTTGGTCAGCAGCTCCCACGCGTAGCGGATCGCGTCGCGCTTGAAGTAGTCGCCGAAGCTGAAGTTGCCGAGCATCTCGAAGAACGTGTGATGGCGCGCGGTGTAGCCCGACGTTGTCGAGGTCGTTGTGCTTGCCGCCGGCGCGCACGCAGCGCTGCGCGGTCGTCGCGCGGACGTACGGGCGCTTGTCCGGCGCCGAGGAAGACGTCCTTGAACTGGACCATCCCGGAGTTCGACGAAGCAGCAGCGTCGGATCGTTCGGCGGGCACGAGCGACGACGAGGGCACGATCGTGTGCCCGCGCTCGGCGAAGAACTCGAGGAACCGGCTGCGGATCTCGGCGGCTTTCACGGCGGTGGCGATTCCCGTTGCGGCGCGCCGCGGTCAACGAGTCGCGGGCGCCCGTTGCAAAGCTGCTGATTTTACGCGGCTTTGTGCGGCCCCGCCAACGCGCGAGCCGGCGCGGGCCACGGTTGTGACGCCCTGCCCGCCGCCGCACCGCGGGTAACCCGGAGCGCCAGGGCCGCGTACGAGCCGCGTTGCCGAGGTCGGGTCGTCGGCCGGCGCGTTCGCAGCAGCTTGATGATCGCCGACAGCGAAAACCCGCGGCTCTGGAGGAAGCGAACCTGCCGCGCCTTCTCCTTGTCGTTCGCGGGCGGCGTTGCCGAACCGCCGCCGCCACAGCGCCACCATGCGCGTCGCGTGCGTCGTCGACCTCGACGCCGCGCGAGTGCATCGGCCGGCAGCCGGCGCCTTCGACGCCCGCGCGCCTTCAGGCTCGCGCCGATCGGCCACGCTTTGCTGTAGCCGCCGCTCTTCTGCGCGTGACCATTGCCTGCGCGAATCGCGCGTCGGACAGGTAGCCGCAGCGCCGCCAGCTCGTCGAGCAGCGCGTCGACTTCCGGCTAGGTCGGCCGTCGGAGCGGCCGCGATCGCCGGCGAGCTTCGCACGCGGCTCCGACGCGCGAGTACGTCGCGGCGCGCGAGCAGCGCAGACCGCGCGCGCGCTTGGCAGCGACTTTCGGCAGGCGCGCGGGCTGCCCGATGCGCCGCCCTCCATCCTATTCGTCGCGCTCCGGCGGCTCGCCCGCGCGCCGCAGCGCACCAGGGACCGGCACGCCGACGGCCGCGCGGATCTTCGCCTCGATCTCGTCGCGCCATTGCCGGATGCTCGCGCAGGAATTCGCGCGTGTTGTCCTTGCCCTGGCCGATCTTCTCGCCGTTGTAGGCGTACCAGGCGCCGGACTTCTCGATGATGTCGTGCGCGACGCCGAGCTCGATGATCTCGCCGTGGCGCGAGATGCCCTCGCCGTACAGGATGTCGAACAGCGCCTCGCGGAACGGCGGCGCGATCTTGTTCTTGACGACCTTGACGCGCGTTTCGTTGCCGACGACCTCGTCGCCGCGCTTGATCGCGCCGATGCGGCGGATGTCGAGGCGCACCGACGCGTAGAACTTGAGCGCGTTGCCGCCGGTGGTGGTCTCGGGATTGCCGAACATCACGCCGATCTTCATCCGGATCTGGTTGATGAAGATGACGAGCGTGTTCGCGCGCTTGATGTTCGCCGTGAGCTTGCGCAGCGCCTGGCTCATCAGCCGCGCCTGCAGGCCCGGGCAGCTGATCGCCCATCTCGCCTTCGATCTCGGCTTTGGGCACGAGCGCCGCGACCGAGTCGATGACGATGATGTCGACGCCGCCGGAGCGCACCAGCATGTCGGCGATTTCGAGGCCCTGCTCGCCGGTGTCCGGCTGCGAGATCAGCAGATCGCCGACGTTGACGCCGAGCTTGCCGGCGTAGACCGGGATCGAGCGCGTTCTCGGCGTCGATGTACGCCGCGGTGCCGCCGGCCTTCTGCACCTGCGCGACGACCTGCAGCGCACAGCGTCGTCTTGCCCGACGATTCCGGCCCGTAGATTTCGACGACGCGGCCGCGCGGCAAGCCGCCGACGCCCAGCGCGATGTCGAGACCGAGCGAGCCCGTGGAGACGACCTGCAGGTCGTTCTGCGACCTGGGCCTCGCCCATTTTCATGATCGAGCCCTTGCCGAACTGCTTTTCGATCTGCGCCAGCGCGGCGGCGAGGGCCTTGCTCTTGTGGTCGTCCATGGGTGTTGTCGAGTGGCATGCGGAGGGCTCCGAAGTATGGCGCAGCGCGGCGCGCGGGTGGGTGATGTCGACGCCGCCGATCATGGCATAGAACGATCGTTCGATGCAATCCCCCGAACGGATGAGCCGGGGCGCTCAGCGCCACAAGCCGTGGACGCCGGAGCAGCTCCCGAGGCGTCAGCGTCCAGGGATCAGCCGCCGGACGCCCGTTCGATCAGGCCTTCGAGCGCCCGTGCGACGGTGGCCGCCCGCACTGCCGACACGGTCGCCGGGAAATGCTCGGTGCGGGCTTCGACCGGCACGCCGCGCCGCGCCCACGCGAAGCAGACGGAGCCCGACGGGCTTCGTCGGGCGTGCCGCCGGCCGGACCGGCGATGCCGGTCACGGCGACCGCGATGCTCGGCGCCGCTCCGCTGCGCAGCGCGCCCGTCGCCATCTCGCGCGCCGTCGCTTCGCTCACGGCGCCATGCGCCGCGCAGCGTTTCGGCGCGCGACGCCGAGCATCTCGATCTTGGCCTCGTTCGAATACGTGACGAAGCCCCGATCGAACCAGGCGGAGCTCCCGGCGATGTCGGTGATCGCGCCCGCGATGAGCCCGCCGGTGCACGATTCGGCGGTCGGCCGCACCGGTCCAGCTCGCCCAGGCCAGCAAGTAGCGCTCGTCGCTCAGACGCGCGTTCCGCGAGGTGCGAAGCGCGCTCATTCGCGCGGCCTCGCACTTCGCGACGCTCGCCGCTCGCTCATTCGCATTCCCCGGCCGGCCGCGGTAGTGATAGGTGTACACCGTCGCGAAGCCGAACTTCCGGTACGACGCGATGGCCGGCGCGTTGTCGGCGCTCACCTGCAGATAGGCGGCCTGCGCGCCGTGCTGCCATGCCCAGGACAGGAGCGAAGCGCAAGCGAGCGTCGCGTATCCGCGGCGCCTCGCGTCGTCGGCGGTGACCACGTCGAAGATGCCGACGAGCGCGCCTTCGACGGCCGACCTGCGCGGTGCAGACGACGCGCCCCGCCAGCGCCGCACGACCGCATGGCGCTTGCCGAGCGGCGAATTCGACGAGCCGTTCGCGATGCGCCTCGCGCTGCAACGGCGTCGAGCCGCGCAGATCGCCCACGCGCATCGACGAACGCGAGCGTGTCCGGCGCCTCGATCGACGACGTCGTCGGCATGGTCGGGCAATCGCGGCGGGCGGTCGAGCGTCATCGCCTGCACGAACGTCTCGCCGAACGCCTCGTAGCCGCGCGCGGCAAGCGCCGCGTCGAGATCGGACGGGCTGGCTGACAGGGCGTGATGCGAAAGAGCGTCGGCAGCGCATGCTGCGCGTATACGTTCTCGCAGTAGGCGAGCTTGCCGTCGAGCGGCAGCGACGAACCGAAATGCGGGTTGACGCTGCGCCCGCGCTTCGCCACTCCCGGCGAGAGCCGCAGCAGCCATCCATCGTAGAAGAGCTGGCGCTGCGTCTGCAGCACATTGAGGCCGGACTCCTCGATGCGCACGAGGTCGAGCGGCGGTAGCGCAGCTCGATCGGCGTCGCGCATCGCGCATTACCCGATGAGGTCGCGATACAGGATCGCGAGCACGACGCAGCGTATAGCCCGCGGCGAGCGAGATCGTCCGCCATCACGCCGACGCCGTTCTTGAAGCTGCGATCGAGCTGCCGGATCGGCGGCGGCTTCACGATGTCGAAGAAGCGAAAGACCGACAGAACGCCAGACCGCACTGGACCAGGCATCGTCGCCCGACGAAAAACAGCACGGCGAGAAACGCGACGACCTCGTCCCAGACGATCGACGCCGTGATCGGCGAACGCCGAGGTTGCGACCCGTGACCTGCGCTGCCCAGACGCCGAGCGAGCGCGAGCGCGACGATCGCGGCGCCGAACGCGGCGTCGGGAAGATACGTCCGCAACAAGCGCGGCAATCGGTATCGCGGAGCAGCGTGCCGAACGTTCCCGGCGCGACCGGCGCAGAGGCCGGCGCCGAACCCGAGCGCGATGAAGTGCGCCGGATGCCGGAACAGGAATCCGTGCGTCGGAGCGGCGCAGCGACGCTCACTGCGCGACGTCGTTCAGATTTGCGTCGCCGCGAAGACGACGGCGATCGTCGCGACGATCGTGGCGACGCGCGGTCATCACCCAATTGCGCCGGTATTCGCGCGCCTCTTCAGTCCGTGACGTGCTTCGAGCGGCGCGCGGCGCGTCAGCAGGAACTCCCAGACGTAGCAGCATGGCGCAGGCGAGCGCGCCGGCGCCGACGAACGCCAGCGTGTTGACCGGTCAGCGCGCGCGCCGGCGATCGCCGCAGCGCCGATCAGCACGAACGCGGTCAGCAGGATCCAGCGCTGGCCGTGCTGCGGATCGACGCGAAGCTGGCGCCGGCAATTCGGACAGCGGATGAAGAACCAACCGCCGATGAAGCGCTGCGACGGCTTGATCGATAAGCTCGCCGCAGGCGCGTGCAGCGCCGGTGATTGAAGTTATGCATCGGCGATCCGTGGCGTCACGCGAAATGATCGTAGGCGCGCGGCAACTCGGCAGCGAGCACGCCGCGCTCGTCGCGGACGACGAGACCGGGACCCCGCGTGATCGTGCCGATCCGCGTGAGCGGCAGCGCCGGCGATCGGCGGCGATCGCGCGACGCGCGGCCGCACGCCGGCGGCGCCGTGAAGCAGAAGCTCGTAGTCATCGCCGCCGGCGAGCAGGCACTCGACGGCCAGGCGGTCGTTCGGCGCCGCCGAGAAGCCGCGCGAGAGCGACGAGCGCGGGATCGCCGGCAAGATCCAGCGCGGCACCGACGGCCGAGCGCTCGAGAATGTGCGAAAGATCGCCGACCAGGCCATCGGAAACGTCGAGCGCGGCGGTGGCGACGCCGCGAACGCGCCTGGCCGAGCGCGATTCGCGGCAACGGGCGTCTCGAGCCTCTGCGCGCCGCGGCGAGCGCGTCGTCGGCGTCGAGCGTCGTGCGGCCGGTCATCGCCGCGAACGGCAAGCGCGGCATCGCCCAGCACTCCCGATACGTAGACGTCGTCGCCGCGCGTCGCCCCGGAGCGCAGCAGCGCGCCTCCGGCCGGCACCTCGCCCATGATCGTCACGCAGAGCGTTGAGCGGACCGCGCGTCGTGTCGCCGCCGACGAGATCGACGCCGTGAGCCTCCGCGAGCGCGTGGAAGCCGCGCGCGAACGCCGCCGAGCCAGTCGGCATCGCCGTCCGGGCAGCGCGCCGGCGAGAGCGCCCATCGCGGCGACGCGCCCATCGCCGCCATGTCCGGAAAGGTTGCACGGCGAGCGTCTTGTGGCCGAGCTTCTGCGGGTCGGTGTCCGCGAAGAAATGGCGTCCGCCGACCAGCATGTCGACGGAAACCGCGAGCTCGCAACCCGGGCGACGGCGCCAGCAGCGCCGCGTCGTCGCCGACCGAGAGACGCACCGAGGACGCGCGCGCGGGCCGCGTGAAGAAGCGCGCGATCAGCTCGAATTCGTTCACGCGGCGGATTATAGGCGGACCGAGAGCGCCGCGATCAGTGCGGCATCGCAGTATCGAGCGGTGCCGGTGCCGCGGCGCGTGGATTCCATTTCGGCCGCGCGCAACGTCGCGGCGAGCTTGTCCAGCACGCCGTTGACGAACCGGTGCCCGTCGGTTCCGCCGTACGACTTGCGCGAGCTCGATCGCCTCGTTGATCACCACCCGACACGGGAATCTCGACGCGATCCTTGAGCTCCCAGGCGCCGATGACGAGGATCGCGCGCTCGATCGGCGAGAGCTCGGCGGCGCGTCGATCGAGATAAGGCGCGAGGAGCGCCACGAGCGAGTCGTAGTCGGCAGTGACGCCCGACCACAGCGCGTCGAAGTAGTCCGCGTCCGCCTTCGGAAAGCCGCCCGCCTCGGCAAGCTGCGCACGGATCGCATCGCCGGGGTTGCCCGAGAGCTGCCGCTGGTAGAGCCCTGCAGGACGAATTCGCGCGCGCGGCGCGCGGGCTAGTCCGCATCGATCGCTTCCAGCAGGTTCGCGAGCTCGAGGGCCGCCTGCGCCGCCTCGGCGCCCTTCTTCTCGCAGCGCATCAGCGCCTGCTCGTCGGTGTCGGTCGTCAGGATGCCGTTGCCGATCGGAATGCCGAATTCGAGCTGCAGCTCGGCCACGCCCCGGGCCGACTCGTTGGCGACGATCTCGAAATGATAGGTCTCGCCGCGGATCACCGCGCCCAGCGCGACCAGCGCGTCGAAATCGCCCGTTTGCGCGAGGCGCTGCAGCGCGAGCGGCGTTTCGAGCGCGCCCGGCACCGTGGCCACCGTGATGTTGCGCTCGCCGACGCCCGCCTCCTTCAGCGCGCGCAGCGCGCCGGCGAGCATGAGGTCGCCGATGCCCGGGTTGAAGCGCGACAGGACGATGCCGACGCGGCGGCCGACGCCACTCGTATTGCTCGGAATTTGACGGACGGTCATCGTATGGCGTAGTTGCGGGAGCGCCGGGACGCGCGTCCGACGCTAACTGACGCGACGCTCCGCGGGCTGCGCGACGTATCCCGTGACCTCGAGGTCGAATCCGGCCATGCTCGGCATCTTGCGCGGCTTGGCGAGGAGCCGCATCTTGCCGACGTTCAAGTCGCGCAGGATCTGCGCGCCGATCCCGTAGTCGCGAAGATCGACCTTCGCGCGTGGCCGGCACCTCGGCGGCAACGCGCGCGTCGCCGGAGCTCGTGCGCGCTCTCCGGCTTGTGCAGCAGCACCACGACGCCGCGGCCGGCTTCGGCGATCGCTCGCAAGCGCGGCCGCGATGCTCCACGAGTGCGACGTGCCGCCGGCATCGAGCAGATCCATCACCGACAGCGGCTCGTGCACGCGCACCAGCGTTTCGGTGTCCGGGCGAAATCGGCCCGCGAACGAGCGCGAGATGCGTCGCGTCGGAGAGCTTGTCGCGATAGACGACGAGGCGGAACGCGCCGTGCGCCGTCGCGAGCGGCCGCTCGGCGATGCGCTCGACGAGGCGCTCGGTGCGGCTCCGGTGCTGGATCAGGTCGGCGATCGTGCCGATCTTGAGGCCGTGCGCCTGCGCGAACACGAGGAGATCGGGAAGCCGCGCCATCGTGCCGTCGGCGTTCATGATCTCGCACAGCACCGCCGCGGGAGTGAGGCCCGGCGAGCGCCGCGAGGTCGCAGCATGCTTCGGTGTGCCCGCGCGCGCGAGCACGCCGCCCGGCTGCGCGATCAGCGGAAACACGTGTCCCGGCTGCACGATGTCGGAGGGCTTCGCGTCGGGCGCCGCCGCCACGCGGATCGTGTGCGCGCGATCCGCGGCGGAAATGCCCGTGGCGACGCCGTGCGCCGCTTCGATCGACACCGTGAAATTGGTGCCGTGCACCGAGCGGTTCTGCGCGACCATCGGCGCGAGATTGAGGCGCTCGGCGTGCGCCGCGGTGATCGGCATGCAGATCAGTCCGCGGCCGTGTGTCGCCAGGAAGTTGATCTTCTCGGCCGTGACGAAATCGGCGGCGAAGATGAGATCGCCCTCGTTCTCGCGGTCCTCCTCGTCGATGAGGACGGCCATCCGCCCGGCCTTGAGGTCGGCGATGAGATCGGTAATGGGGAAAGACTCATGGCGCGGCCGTCGAAGGGAACGCGCATTTTACTCTGGGCCGGAATTGGCCGATATGGCTGCCGGGAGTTCCCAAGGCACGTTCTGCCCGGCGAAGCCTCGGGCCGGCGCGCGGCCGTTGACGCAAGTCAGTCTGTCTGCCCGCCATTTTCTGTAGCATCCAACGCGTCGCGATGTCATGATGTCCGGTCCCGGACAGCTGCCGGGCGCATGCAGGCCGCGGAAGGCGGAGTGCAGTTCGGTATTATACTAGTGGAGAAATACTATGCGCAATGTATTCGCAGTCGCCCTGATCGCCGCCGCCTTGGGCGCCGGCATGACTCATGCTCAGAATCCCGCACCCGCCAACGTCACGGTAAAGAAGTCCAGCCCGGGCTCCTCGAGGCGACCGGCCCCCGGGTGCACGAAGCCGTCGGCGCGGGCATCCAGAAGATCACCGCGGCACCGGGCAAGCAGCATCTCGGTCCAGTCGCCGTGGGGCCACATCTACTTCGCTTGGCCCAAGGACGTGAAGCAGGTGGCCTTCACGATCGAGACTGCCAAGAACGGCGGGCGTCACGATTTCGGCGCCCGGCTTCACCGTGGCGAAGAAGGACGAGTACAGGGCCGCGTTCGACGCCGTCGTTCCGGTGGCGATCGCCAAGGCGAAGGGCCAGAAGGAAAGCCAAGACAAAGGCTGAGGCTGCGTTTGTTCACCTCTGACAAAGGAAAATCCATGCACCAAGCTCCGGTGATTGTCCTGAGTCGCCGCCGCTGGGCGCGGGACTGTCCGTAGCCCAGACTCCGACCCCCATGCCAGTGGCGCGCGCGGTGAAGGCTGGGTCCAGCCGGGGTCCTCGAACCACGGGTCCCCGGGTAAACGAGGCGCTCGCCGCGAGCCTCACGAAGATCGTCGCGGCGCCGGTGCATGGGCGAGGAAGAATCCATCCACGTGGAATCGCCGTGGGGCCCGATCTATTTCGATTGGCCCAAGGACGTGAAGCAAGTGGCCTTCACGGTCGAGACGATCGGCAAGGACTCAGCCACGATCTCGGCACCCGGCTTCACCGAGGCGAACAAGGCGGAGTACAGGGCTGCGTTCGACGCCGTCGTTCCGATGGCGATCGCCAAGGCAGAAGGCCCAGAAGGGAAGGCAAAGACGAAGTACTAGTGCCGGCTATATTTGATCGCTGACGTGCCGAGGCTTGGGGCGGAACGATTGATCGCGCCCATCGCTGGACCAGCCCGACGCCAGCGGCGTCGGGAGCTACCCAGGACGCGCCTACGCAAGGAGGAACCGATGGCCAAATACATGTTCACGGCACGAGCTATACGGCTGAGGGCGCCAAGGGCCTCGTACGTGACGGCGGCACCGGGCGCCGCGCAGCCGTCGAAAAAGGCCTGCGCTGCGGCCGGCGGGCGCCTCGAATCGATGTATTTCGCGTTCGGCGGCATCGACGCCTACGTAATCGCCGATCTGCCGGACAACGTATCCGGCCGCGGCCTTGGCGCTCGCCGTCAATCAGAGCCGGCGGTGCGGCCACGAGCACCGTCGTGCTGATGACCGCCGCCGAGGTCGGACGAAGCCGTGAAAAAGTCGGTCGCCTACCGGCCCGCCGGGCGGCTGATCGACGAGCGATCCTCGCCCCTCGCTTGGCTGGCCCACGCTCGCGGGAGGCGGATGTGCGCATTCGGGTCCGGGTCCGCCGTGCGGCCGACTATGGTGCCCCGAGCAGCATGTACAGGCGTCCAGCGTCCAGCGGGTGCCGCCCCGACTCCGATGAATGCCGGTCCGACGAACGTGTCGGCACCTAGGATACACACTGCCCGACCACAACTGGCCCGGCGAAGGCAGGCCGTCGAACCGACTCGACATGCGCCCGGTCTCCGGCCGACGCACCGAGGTAGACACCCGAGCCGAGGAGATCCGGCAACGGAAAGATCTTGTTGTAGTACATCGCGCGGGCGAACCAGAACTCGCGTCCCGCGAACTCGTTGATGCGGTAGCCGGAGAGGTGCGAGCGGCCCGCCGAGCGGTGAACGATTCGTACGCGGGCATGTTCGAACCCAGATCGGTCCCGCCTTGCACCCCGAGCTGCACCGTGTTGTTACCCCAGCTCTTGATCCAGCGCGCAAAACCCTCGAGCTTCTGGTAGCTCTGCGCCGAGCCCAGGGCGCGTCAGCGCCGCGTAGGCATGGGCCGTCGCAGAGACCCGTCCGTGGGAACCACGCGCATGGTTCAGCCGGTCGACGAACAGATCCGCCGCGAATGCCCCGCGGTGCAGCTCCTTCACCGCAGGCAGCACCGGCGAGCCCGTGTCCACCCGCGCATTGACGTGCGTCCACACCGGCCCGACCGAGCTGGCCCAGGTGCCGAGCACGGCCCCGCCGTCAATTCCACCCTGCACGCTGTTGATG
>ERZ1370068.69-contig-10059_pt1 | contig 62362 bp, 64 predicted proteins | sample MGYA00561227_ERZ1370068 | MGnify/ENA primary metagenome ERZ1370068 (study PRJEB38410, sample SAMEA6850437) | metagenome | study: Metagenomic assessment of the ecological functions of the soil: analysis of the soil microbiota associated with the...
GCCAGGCACGAGGTAAGCGAGCGCCAGCGCGGCACGGCCCAGCGCGTGAAGCCCATCCACCACTCCCTTCATCGCCTCTCGATGGGTGGGCGGCCCAGTGCGCATGAGACATGAAAGCGGCCCGCCCCGGCGGGGCGAGCACGCAACGGTCGACGAAGTGCCGGAGGATACCAGAATGCGTCGCGAGCGTGTCAACGCGTACTCGCGCAGCGCGCGCTCTGGCCGGTGGTAACGCGGGCGGATCGCCGACGGCGGTGCTCCCGGTGAGCCAGTATCGCCACGGACGCGCTGACCGCGAGTCGAGTGCCCACGCGCGGCCCGGTCGAGATGCCGCCGCCCGTTCCGCGCGGAGGCGAGGTCCGCCACCCAGATCGGCCCGCGGGTCAGGTCCTCGCCGTCGTGCCCGCGATCGATGCCCAGCGCCCGCGCGAGCGAACCCGGGCCGCGCGCGAGCAGCGCTCAGTGACTTGGCGGCGACGTCGCATGGCGTCAGGCCAGCACCGGCTCCAGCGCGCGCACGAGCACGGCCAGGCGCGCCCTGGCGCCGGCACACGATGTTGAAGCAGTGGTGCATGCCGTACGTGAAGTAGACGTACGCCACGCCGGGCGCGGCCGAACATGACGCGGTTGCGCGGGCGTCTCGCCGCGGTGCGCGTGGCTCGCCGGGTCGCCCGGCGCCACCGTACGCCTCGGTCTCGACGATGACGCCCGGCCAGGCGCCCCGCCGCCAGGATCGTCGTGCACGAGCACGCGGCCGAGCAACGTTCGGGCGAGCAGGCGCGGGCCCCGGGCGTAGAACGCGCGCGGCAGACGGCCGCGAGCGCGACAGCCGCGCGCCGGCCACGGCCGCGGCGTCAGTGGGCGCGACCGGCGTCGTCCTCCACCCCCACCCGCCGCAGCGCGCGCCATCGTCGCGTCGCGGATCTCGGCCAGCCGCGCCTCGGTGCGCGCCTCGAAGCGCACGACCAGCACCGGCTGCGTGTTGGACGCGCGCACCAGCCCCAGCCGTCGCCGAACTCGACGCGGATGCCGTCGATGTCGATGACCTCGATAGCGCCCGCGAACTCGCGCGTCAGCAGCTCCGGCCACCTCGAACTTGCGCTCCTCGGGGCAGGCGAGCCGCGTCTCGGGCGTCGCGAAGTACTGCGGCAGGCTCGTCGACCAGCTGCTCGAGCGTCTGCCGCTCGAGCCGCGACGTAGCGCAGCAACCGGCCGGCGGCGAACAGCGCGTCGTCGAAGCCGAAGAAACCCTCGCTGAAGAACATGTGCCCGCTCATCACGCCCGCCAGCGGGCGCGCCGGTCTCGGCCGGCTTCTGCTTGATGAGCGAGTGCCCGGTCTTCCACATCAGCGGCACGCCGCCGTGCGCCACGATGTCCTCCGCGAGCGCCTGCGAGCACTTGACGTCGAAGATGATCGGCGCGCCCGGCACGCGCGTGAGCACGTCGCGCGCGAACAGCGCCAGCAACTGGTCGCCCCACACGATGCGGCCCGACGCGGTCGACCGCGCCGATCGCGGTCGGCGTCGCCGTCGAACCCGATGCCGAGCTCGGCGCCGGTCTCGCTTCACCTTGCGCTGCAGATCCACGAGCAGCGCCGGCACCGTCGGGTCCGGCAGGTGGTTCGAGGAAGCGGCCGTCCAGCTCGGCGAACAGCGGGATCGACGGTGTGGCCCATCGCTCTCGAACACCTGGCGGCACGACCGGTTGCCCGCGCAGCCGTTGCCGCAGTCCATCACGCACGCGCAGCCGCCTTCGGGCTCGCGCGCTTCGATCAGCATCGCGCGGTACGCGTCGAGCACCGGGCTCGTCGGTCCACGAGCCGCCGGCGCCTCGGTCGCCAGCTCGCCGGCCTCGATCGCGCTGCGCATGCGCGAGGATCTCGGCGCCGTACAGCGGCAGCTTCCGCTTCGGTCATCTTGAAGCCGTTGAACTCGGGCGGATTGCGGCTGCCCGTGATCATGCATGCCCGCCGTCCGAGCCGCGCGCGACCACCGCGTAGTAGAGCGCCGGCGTGGGCACGACGCCGACGCGCTCGACCGCGAGCCCGGCGCTCGATCATGCCGCGCTCGGCGGCGCGCGCGAGCCGCTCGCTGCTCGGCCGCACGTCGCGGCGCCAGCGCGCGGCCCCGATGCGCCGCCGGCGCCTCGGCGCGCATGCGGGTCGCGAACGCGCGCCCACGGCCTCGGCGGTCGTCGTCCGAGAGCTCGGTCGCGTGCAGGCCGCGGATGTCGTACTCGCGGAAGATGTGGCCGGGATGCTGCGTGCGCTGCTCACGCGGCTCTTCTTCGTGCTGGCTCTTGAGCCAGGCGTCGATGAACGGGTCGAGGTCGCCGTCGAGCACGCGCGTGCACGTCGCGCGATCTCGGTCTCGGTGCGGTGGTCGTTCGACCATGGTGTAGGGCTGCAGCACGTACGAGCGGATCTGGCTGCCGAAGTCGATGTCCTTCTTGGCGCCGGCCAGCGCCGCGGTCTTGGCGCGCTCCTCGGCTCCCTGCAGTGCACGAACAGCCGCGACATCAGGATCTTCATCGCGCACGTCGCGTGTTGCGGTGCTGGCTGCGCTCGGCCTGCGACTGCGACGACGAGTGCCGGTGGGCAGGTGCGTGATGCGCACCGCCGACTCGGTCTTGTTGACGTGCTGGCCGCCCGCGCCGCCGGCGCGGAACGTGTCGATCGCGCAGGTCGCCGGGCGCGATGTCGACCTTGATCGTGTCGTCGATCATGCGGCAGCACGAGCACCGACGCGAACGACGTGTGCCGGCGCTTGCGTCGCGTCGAACGGCGAGATGCGCACCAGCCGGTGGACGCCGGTCTCGGCCTTGCAGGTAGCCGTAGGCGTACTCGTCGTCGACCTCGAGCGTGGCGTCCTTGATGCCCGCCTCGTCGCCCGCCTGGCAGTCGAGCAGCTGCGATCGGCGTAGCCGCGGCGCTCCGCCCAGCGCTGGTACATGCGCAGCAGCATCTCGGCCCAGTCCTGCGACTCGGTGCCGCCGGCGCCCGGGTGGATGATGACAGCGCGCCGAGCCGGTCGTGCTCGCCGCGCAGCAGGCTGCGCGTCTCGAGGTCCGCGACCTGGCGTCTCGAGCGCGGGCCCAGCTCGCGCTCGAGCTCGGTCAGCATGCTGGCGTCGCCCTCGGCTCGGCCAGGTCGAGCAGCTCGGCGAGTGCTTCGGCGCCGGCCACTCGCGCGCCGTGTACTCGTCGACGGAGCGCTTCGCGGTCTTCAGTCGGGCGACAATCTTCTGAGCGTCGTCCGGACTGGTCCCAGAGCCGGTCGCGGCCATGCGTGGCTCGAGCGTCGCCAACTCGCGGCGCAGCGCGTCGACGTCAAAGGTACCTCCGCAGGCCCTCGAGGCTGGCTGCGGGTCTGGTCGAGTCGCTTGCGCAGCTCGGCGAGCGGTGAGCATGCGGGTCTCGCACGTGGTGAGAAGGTCAGGTGCGAGGCGCGAGGCACGGTACGCGCAAGCCGGCGGCACGCGCGCAACGCAGTCTTCAGGTTCTCGTGAGGCTGTCGGTCCCGTCCAGTGCGCGCGATCGCGCGCTCGGCCTGCGCCGCGCACTCCATGCCGAGCGGCGTGTGGCTCGAGCGGCCGAGCGCGCGCGCGACCTCCGAGCCACTCGCGCCGCTCGCTCGCGGCGACTCGCCCTCGAGGACCGAGGCGAGGTTGAGCGCGGCGTTCGGCCGCCGCCGCGCGACCGCTCGGCAGCCCGCTCGCGCGCGCCGCGCGCTCGACGCCTGTGCGGCGTGCGCGCGCCTCGAACGCGCGCTCGAGCCCGGCAGCGCGTGCGCCCGAGGTTCGCATGCGCCATCGCCGCCATCGCGTCCAGCCGGGCGTGCTGCCCGCCGGCGGGCTCGTTTCGCACGCTCGCGAGCGCGTCGCGGAACGCACGCGGACCGCGTCCTCGAGCCGCCCCGCCTGGCGGTGCAGGTGCCCGGTGAGGGCTGCGCATCGAGCGCGATCCGCCCGCCTACCGACAGCGACACCGCTCTCCGCGGCCGATGCGCACCACTTCGGCAAGCCCGGCCAGCGCCTCGTCGCGGCGGCCGTCGTGCAGCGCCCGGAACGCGATGCGCGTAGGTCGCCGCGGCCTCGAGCGCGCGCCGGTGCCCGAGTCGAGCGTGCGCGTGAACGCGAGCGACTCGTCGGCCAGCGTGCGCGCCTCCTCCCAGCGTTCGAGCGAGCCGAGCGCGCGGTGCGGGGTGCAGGCCGCCTGCCCGGCCAGCTCGCGCAGACGCCGGCCCGTCCACGCGGCGGCCCGACCTCGAACACGCGCCGCAACAGCGTCACGCGGCCTCTCGCGCTCGCCCAGCTCGACGAGCGACTGCCGCCGAGGCGCAAGCCTCGCGAGCAGCGTCGAAGCGCGCGGCGGCGCTGGGCTCGCAGCGCGCCGACAGCGCGAGCGCGTCGCGGTACTGAGCGCGGCCTCGGCGTGGCGGCCGGCGATGCGCACGAGGCGCTCGCCGAGCGCGAGCGTGGCCTGAAGCGCCGCGAGGCGCGCCCTCGGGCAGCTCGCTGTCGCGACCGAACTGCTGCGCGCGCGCGTACGCTGCTCGGCCTCGGGCGCGCCGAGCGGCCGTCGCGCGCTCGCGCCATCGCCGCCAGCGCCGAGTGACGTCTGGCGCACTGTGCCACGGCCGAGCGGCGTGCCCGACGGCTCGCCGATCGCGCACCACGGCGTCGAACATGCGTTTCGCGCGCTCGCCGTCGCCCCGGCGCGACATGCAGGTGGCCTGAGTTGAATGCCGCCACCGCGCGGCGGGTCCCAGCCGCCGGCGATGCCCGGCGCTTGATCCCCAGCTCGAGCGCGGATCTCCCAGCTTTCCACCGCGCTGCGCCTCGTCGCCTGTCTCGCTCTGGAGCAGCCCCAAGCTGAACGCGGCCTGCGTGAGCATGCGCGAGCAGCTGCTGCGAGTCGCCGTCGCGCCGAGTTCGAGCGCCTCGCGGTAGCGGCCTGCGCGCGCTGCAGCTCGCCCGCCTCCTGGTCGAGGATCGCGAGCCGCGACAACGCTACCCGCGCGGCGGTGACGCCTCGACCGGATCCGCGACGCGGAAGCTCGCACGCACCGCCTGCTCGAAGTGGAGCACGGCGGGATCGCGCCGGCCCGCGGCGCGCAGGCGCTCGCCCAAGTGGAGCGAGGCCTCGAGCAACGAGCTGGTCGCCGCGCGTGTCAGAGACGCGCGCTCGGCTATGGCGAGCGCCTCGCTTGCAGCGCGTTCCAGCTGCTGTCTCACCGTCCTGCTCGCCGAGCGCGTGCTCGAGCGCCTGGAGCGCCGCGCGGCGAGCTGCTCCGACTCGTCGTCGGGCTCGGGCGCGGCGGCGCCGAACCAGCGCCGGATCGCATCGAGCCAGCTCATGCGGGCGCGCTCGGCTGGGCGGTGAGCGTTCGCTTCGCGAGCAGCCTCGCGATGGCGGCCTTGAGCTCGCGCACGGCCGCCTCGCTCGCGGTGGTCGTTCACGACCACCTGGCGTCGGCGAGGGCCGCGAACTGCTCGCTCGAGTGCGCGCCCGCGAGCTCGGCGGGTCACTTCCGTCCGCGACTCCAGCCGCGCGCAGCGTTGCCCCAGCCGTGAGCTGCAGCGCCCGCGGGCCACCACCGCCACCACGCGCATCGCACTCGCGCTCGAAGCCCCAGTCGAGCAGCAGCGCCGCGTCCACGAGGATCGTGCCCGGCGGCGCTCCCGGCCCGCGCGCGTCAACGCCGGCGCGCAGCCGCTCGAGGATGCGCGGGTGCATGAGCGCGTTGAGCCGCGCGAGCGCCGCCGGGTCCGCTGAACACGCTCGCGGCGACCTGCGCGCGGTCGAGCGTGCCAGCCGTCGCGCGCGGTAGACGCCGGCGCCGTACTGCGGCGAGCGAGCGCAGCGCGCACCGCCGGGTCGCCGGTCCGTGATCTCGTGGCCCATCCGGTCGGCATCCAGCACGCGCGCTGTCGGCTGGGGAAGCGCCGCGAGCGCGGTGTACGCAGCGCCGCGCCAGCGTGCTCTGCCGCACGAGCCGGGCCGCACGAGCCCGACGGTGAACGCGGTCGCAGGCCGACACTCGCCGGCCGTCGGCGCTGCCCGGCTGGCGTCCTCAGTGCACATCGAACCACGTCCTCCCGCGTGCCGCACCGACACGGTGAGCGGGACGCGCAGCGGATAGCAGCCCTGCATCTCGCGACGTACCAGCGACGGGACCGCATCCGCGTCGCCCTCGGTGCACTCGAGCAGCAGCTCGTCGTGGACCTGCAGCAGCAGCCGCGCGCCGTGCTGCTTGCGCCAGCGCGCGGTGCACGCTCAGCATCGCCAGCTTCACCAGGTCGGCGGCCGAGCCCTGGATCGGCGTGTTGATCGCGGCGCGCTCGGCGAACGAGCGCTCGGCGCCGTGGCTGCTGCGCAGCTCGGGCAGGTAGCGGCGGCGGCCGAGCAGCGTCGCGACCCAGCCGCGCTCGCGCGCCTCCTCGACCGTGCGTCCAGGTAGCGGCGCACGCCCGCGTACACGCGTGAAGTAGCCGTCGATGAACTCCTTGCGCGTCCTTCGAGCTCGAGTCCCATCTGCTGGCGCGAGGCTGCGGGCGCCCATGCCGTAGAGCACGCCGAAGTTGACGATCTTGGCCCGCGCGCGCAGCTCGGGCGGCACGTCGCCGGTGCACCTTGAAGATGCGGCGCGCGGTGGCCGCGTGGATGTCCTCGCCGCCACGAAACGCTTCGAGCAGCGCTGGGATCGCCAGAAAGGTGCGCCATGCACGCGCAGCTCGATCTGCGAGTAGTCCGCGCCGACCAGCACGCAGCCCGGGTGCGGCCACGAACGCGCGCCGGATCGCGACGGCCCTGCGGCGTGCGAATGGGGATGTTCTGGAGGTTGGGATCGAGCGAGGCGAGCCGGCCGGTGGCCGCGCCGGCCTGGTCGAAGCGTGGTGTGCACGCGGCCGTCGCGCGTCCATCGCCGCGGGCAGCGCGTCCACGTACGTGGACTTGAGCTTGGTGAGCGCGCGCCACTCGAGCAGCAGGCGCGGGAACTCGTGCGCGGCGCCAGTCCCTCCAGCACCTCGGAGTCGGTGGACCAGCCGGTCTTCGTCTTGCGCCCCGCCGGGCAGCTCGAGCTTCTCGAACAGGATGCTGCCCGAGCTGCGGACCGCTGCGCAGGTTGACGCGGCTCGCCCGCGAGCGCGTGCGAGCTCTGTCTCGAGCGACGCGATCTCGCGCCCATGTCGCGCGGACATCGTCGCGCAGCACGCGCCGGATCCAGCGCGATGCCGGCGCGCTCCATCGCGCAGCAGCACGCCGATCAGCGGGTGCTCGAGCCGCGTGTAGAGCTTCCACTGCTCGCGCGCCTCGAGCTGCGCGCGGCAGCGCCTCGGCGAGCGGCTGGCAGCGCGGCCGCGAGCCGTCCCGCGCGCGCGGCGGCCGCGGCCACGGCAGCAGCGCCGAGGCCCCGGCACGCGCGCCGCCGCATGCGGCCGGCGGCTCGAGCGGCCTCGAGCCCGACGCCCAGCACGTCGCCCGCGAGCGCCACGATCGAGTGGTCGCGCTGCGGGTCGCACAGGAACGAGCCCAGCCGCACGTCGAACGCGGTGCGCGCGACGCCGACCCGCCTGCGGCCAGCTTCGTGCAGCGTCGCGCTTCCAGTCGTGCGCCGATCTTCTCGACGTTCGGGTCGGTCGAGGATCGGCCCGAACCAGTCGCGCAGCTGGTCGGCGCTCGACGTTCGGGCCGGCTCGCGCGCGAGCGGCACGTAGCAGTGGTGCCGCTGCGCGCCGCGAGCGCCACGCCGATGCAGTGTCGAGCGCCGCGGCGAGGCGCCGTCGGCGACCGGCAGCACGGCGATGCGCGTGCAGCGCGCGCGCGCACCGCGTGCACGCGCGCGGCGAGCTCGTCGAGGCTCCTCACGCGCGTGCCCGGCGTCCGGTCGCCGGCACCGGCGCCGCAGCCGCGAACAGGTCGCCCTGCGTGCGCGCGTGCGCAGCGACGCCGGCAGCGGCGTCCGCGTGGCGGCGCGATCGTGGCCGACGCCGAACAGCCCGTCCGGCTGGCGCATCGCGCGGTTGCGGTGCCCGCGGTGCCGCGCGCAGCTCGCGCTCGGCGGCGGTGCCGCGCCGGCTCCGCCGGCCGCTGCGGCGCTGGCGCGCCGGCCTCGGCGTCGGCCACGCCCAGCTCGTTCGCCACCTGCTCCAGCCGCCGCACCTCCCAGCGCTTCGCGAACGCCAGCAGCTCGTCGCGGCGGATCGGCGCCGACGGCGCAGCTCGTCGAGCGTCGATCCCAGGTCGAGGTCCGCCGCGCACCGTGGCGAGCTCGCGCGACAGGTAGGCCGAGCGCCGTTGCTCTCGGCGAGCTTCTGCACGCAGCGCCGGCTTCTTCATCTCGGCGATGCCGCGTCGTACAGCGCGTCCACCGAGCCGAACTGCGACATCAGCTCGACCGCCGGTCTTCGCCGACGCCGGGCACGCCCGGATAGCCGTCCGACGCGTCGCCCATCAGCGCCAGCACGTCGCGGATCTGGTCCGGCGGCCACGCCCCACTTGGCGCGCACGCCGTCGGCGTCGAGCCGCGCGTAGTCGTCGCCCTTCGCCTGCGGCGCCAGCACCGACGACCGTGACCGCCGACCAACCTGCAGCATGTCCTTGTCGCCGGTCACGAGCAGCACCTCGTAGCCCGCCTCGGCGAGCCGAGCGCGAGCGAGCGTGGCCATCGACGTCGTCGGCCTCCATGCCCGGCTCTCGATCACGGGCAGGCCCGATGCAGCGCGCGAGATCCTCGATCGGCGTGAGCTGCGCGGCGAGGTCCTCGGGCATCGGCGGGCGATGCGCCTTGTACTCGGTGTACAGCTCGTGCCGGAACGTCGGCCCCGGTCCGTCCCACGCCAGCGCCCAGCGGTCCGGCTTCAAGTCGCGCTGCAAGCTGCAGCACGGTGTTCGCCATGCCGAAGATGGCGGACGTGTTCTCGCCGCGGCTGTTGCGCAGCGGCCGGCCGATGAACGCGTAATAGCGCGCGGTAGGCGAGTCCGAGGGCGTCGAGGACGACGAGGCGGCGTGCACGGACCTTACGACGGACGCCGGCAGGCCAGCAGCTTGTTCGCGGCCGCGATCGTGCCCGAGACCCAGCGACAGCAGCGCGCGATCGGTCGCGAGCAGCAGCGACGGCGCAGCGATTCAGGAACCGCCACGGCCCCGAGATGCGCGGTTCAGGAGCACGTGCGTCGGCATCGAGCTGCTCACGCGCGAGTCCTGGCGCCGGTGATCACCTCGATGATAGCGCCCGAGCAGGCCGCATCGACGTTGTGCTCGGCCAGGCGAGCCGCGGTCGGAGAACACGTCGGTGACGAGCAGGAGCCCGCCCGGGCGCCACCGCCGCCGGCGAGCAGCGCACGGCGGCCTGCCCAGACGCGCGTCGTCGGTGACGTGGTAGAGCACGTCGAAGACGTTCACGAGGTCGTATGGCCCGCCGGGCACGCCGTCGCTCACGTCGGCGCGCACGAAGCGCTGCGTCGGGGTAGCGCGCGGCGAGCCGGTCCACGCTCACCTGCGGCGATGTCCACGCCCGTGTAGCGCCGCGCCGCGCGAGACGTACTAGTCGGTCCAGAAGCCGGTGCCGCAGCCGACGTCGAGCACGCGGCGGCACGCCGGGCTGCACGCCGGCACGCTGGAGCGCAGGTGCGTCAGCACCTCGGCGCGCAGCCGTGTAGCAGGCGCGGTTGTACGCGAGCGACAGCCCGGTCTCGCCGGTGCCGCGCAGGTCGAACTGCTCGGCTCGAGCCGCTGCTCCCAGAACTCCTGTGGCCGGTAGCTCACGAACGCCTCCGGCCCGCATCATACAGCCGGTGACGCTCGACGTAGCGCGCCACGGCGTCCGGCACCAGGTAGCGCAGCGACCGCCCGGCCCGCGCGCGCTCACGCAACGCACTGCGAGGACACGTCGAGCCCCGGATTGGCGAGCCACACCACGCCACGCCCGTCACGCACCGGCGCGGCACGCGCCGTGACGCGCGCCCGGGCGCAACGCCACCACCAGCGCGGCGTGTGCGCGCGATCTCCGTCCGGCTCACGCCAGGTCGCGAACGTGGCGAACATGTCGGCGCCCATCAAGCAGGTGGAGCCGTGCGCGCGGGTGCGCGGCGGCCAGCGCCCGGAGCGTGTCGACGGTGTACGACGGGCCGCGCCGGCTCGCTTCGATCGTGCTGACCTCGAACGCGGGATTTGCCACGCACGGCGAGCCGGGTCATCGCGACGCGATGGACGACGGACGGAGTTCGCGCGCGGCGCTTGTGCGGCGGATCGCCGGCGGGCACGAACAGCACCCGTTCCAGTCCGCAGCTCGGCTCGCGCCCACTCGGCGAGCGCCAGGTGTCCGTGATGCGGCGGATCGAACGTCCCGCCGAACATGCCGATGCGCTGGCGCGCCGCGAGCGCGCGAGCGCACGACGTCACGGCTGGATGCCGCCCGTGGGCGAACTGCTCGGGGACGCGGTCGGCGGCGGCGGCTCGTTCGGCGCGGCTGCGGCGGACGATCTTGCGCATCTTCCAGCGGATCACTTCCTGCGCGTGATCGGCGCTTTGCGGCCCAGCGGCCTGGCCCGGCGAAGTGCGCTTCGACCTCGTGCGCAGCACCGCGAGCGCGGTGTCGCGCTCACCCATGCGCGCAGCTGGCCACCGCCCAGCCGATCCACGCGTCGCCGTAGAGCGTCGAATCTCGGAATACTCGGTCAGCACGCTCTTGGTAGTAGCGCCTGCGCCGCCTCGATACTCCTTGAGCCTCACGTACAGGTCGGCGGTGCGGTAGAGCTTGGTCGCGAGCCGCGAGCGAGCTTCGGCGATGCGCTGCGTCGCCGCGGGCCCCAGCCAGTGGTCGGGGTGGTCGCGGCGGAACGTCATCCACTGGTCGAGCGCGCTTGAGCGTGAACTCCTGGTCGAAGTCCGGGCTCGCGCGACTGTCCCCAGAACGCCTCGCCGAGATGGAATGCGGCGGACGCCGCGCGGAGTCGCTTCTCGGGTAGTCGCGCTGCAGGCGCTCGAAGTCGGCCTGCGCCGCCATCCAGTCCTTTACTTGAAGGTGGCAGAGCCCGAGCAGGTAGACGGCCTCGTCGACGTCGGCGGCACCCGTGCTCGACGTGGAGAACGGGGCGAGCACGTCGATTGCCAGCGCGGCGTCGCGTTTGGCGTAGAGCCGGCGCGCGCAGGTCCAGCCGTCCGCGCTCGTCGTGCACCTGCGGCAGCGACCGAGCCACCGCAACCGGCCAGCAGCGCGAGCAGCGCCGTGGCCGCGAGACACCACCTCTGTCATGAAGTTCCTTCCGGGGAGTCTCGGGTCCGCGCGAACTGGAGGCTCACGGGCGGTTCTGGAAGAACAGCGCCACCAGGCCGACCACGACCGCCAGCGACGAGCACGGGCTCCAGCACCTTGTCCACGCTTGCGCGCGGGCAGCTCGGCCTTGAGGTCGGGGTAGCGCTCCTCCTCCACCAGCGTCCACCTGGCCGCGCGGGAAGCGGTCCACGAAGTTCTGGCCGAGGTCGCCGGTCCACAGCACCCGCGAGCTGTTGGGGTCACGCATGCTGACGATGCCGGTCGACCAGGGCCTGCCGCTCGATCTTGACGCGGCCGGGCAGGATACCGATGTAGTCGCAGGTACGTGCACGCGCATCGAACCCACCGTGTACTCCACCACCGGGTCCCCGGGGCGGCCGAACAGCAGCTTGAGGCTGTCGTCCGGGATCGGCGTGACGGCGGATGGTCACGTCCACCCCGCTGTGCGCCATGGCCTTGAGCATGGCGTGCTCGAGCACGAAGTTGAGCGGGTGGCCGAGCGCCGGCGCCAGGACGACATGCGTCCCGGAATCGATCACCGCGGTGGCGAGCACGCGAGCCACCGCGCGTGTCGGCCACGAACTCGGTCATCTGGAGGTTCGTGTACGGCACCTTGCGGCCCGCGGCTGCTCACGACCGGTTCCAGGTACGAGTTGGCCACCGCGAGCGTGGAGTCCTCGGCCGGTTTGGGGCCGCTCGAGTAGCGGAACTTCTTGGCCTCCGCAACGGGCGTGAGCGCGAAGGCCAACAGCAGCGCCACGGGAACGGCCAGCCAGCATTCGATCGCATCCGTTGTCGTCCTCTTTCAGCCGCAGAATGTTCAGCGCGGGGTCGGCGGGCCGCTCCGCGCGCGCGAACAGGTCGTAGGCCGCCGCGCCGGTGACACGCACCGTCGCGAGCTGCCCGGAGCGACAGGCCTGTCTCCCTCCACCACCACGCCACCATCCACTTCCCATGCCGAACCGGCCGCACGCGCAGCCCAGCTGGACCCGGCGCCCGTGCCGGTCGACCGGTGCCACCGATGCGACCGTGAGCGTCTCGCCGATGCGCCGCGGCGAGCCGCTCACGCGACAGCGCCTGCTGCGCGCGCCAGCAGCTTCGCCCGGCGGGACCGCCGAGCCTGTATCGGCACCCGCGGCGTCATCGCGTAGCGACGGCGTCTCGGGCTCGCGCTCGTACGCGAACACCACCAGGTTGCTCGAACGGCTCCTCCTCGATGTAGCGCAGCAGCGTCTCGGAAGTGCCCGTCCGTCTCGCCGGGGAACCCTACGATGAAGTTGGTCCGGAACGCCACGCCGGGGATGCCCGCCCGGATCCGGCGCACCAGCGCGCGCGTCTCCGCGCTCGGTCATGGCCGCGCGCCATGCGTCCGCAGCATGTCCTGCGCGATGTGCTGGAGCGGCATGTCCACGTAGGGCACGACGCGCTTCGCCCGCGCCCAGGTCTCGATCAGCCGGTCGCTCCACAGCCGCGGGTAGGTGTACTGGACGCGGATCCAGTCAGTCCGTCGACCTGGTCGAGCGCCGTCCAGCAGGTCGGCGAGCGTCGGTCCGCCCGGCAGGTCGGTGCCGTAGCCGGTGGTGTCCTGCCCGATCAGGTTCAGCTCGCGCACGCCCGAGCGCCGCGAGCTGCGCGGCCTCGGCCACCAGACTCGATCGAGCGGCTTGAGCGCTGGTCGCCGCGCAGCTGCGGGATGATGCAGAACGTGCAGCGGTGGTCGCAGCCCTCGCTGATCTTGAGGTAGCGCGATGTGCCGCGGCGTGGACAGCGCGCGCGGGCGTCGAGCGCGTCGAGCGCGCCACCCGGGTACTGCGCGTCATCGCGATCGCGCTCGCGCGAGCCGCTCGAGCACGTGACGCGCGGCGCCCGACCACCTCGCGCCACTGCCCGGTGCCGAGCACGGCGTCCACCTCGGGGAACTCGTCGAGCAGCGACTCGCCCGCGCGCTGCGCCAGGCAGCCGGTGACGATCAGGCCGCTCAGCCGACCGCTCGCGCTTGAGCTCGGCCAGCTCGCGCGATGGCGTCCTTCGACTCGCGCACGCGCGCTCTGCAGGAACGCGCAGGTGTTGATCGACCGCGACGTCGGCGTCGCCCGGAGTCGCCCACCGTGCGGAAGCCGTCGCGCACGAGCGCGCCGAGCATGTGCTCGGAGTCCACGGTGTTCTTGGGACAGCCGAGCGTGACGAACGCGAGCGTCGGGCGCCGCGCGGACGCGGTGGCGTCGCGCCATTCGACGCGGATGCGGCCGGCATCCTACTGAACCCTTCTGCTGCAGCCAGTGCTGGTCCACGAGCACGTCGCGCGCCTTGCTGCCGTTGAACGGCCCGACGACGCCGAGCTGCTCGAGCTGGTCCATGAGCCGGCCGGCGCGCGAGTAGCCGACCTTGAGCCGGCGCTGCAGCAGCGACGTGCGAGCCCTGGTGGTGCATGACCACGAGCTTCGCCGCCTCGGGGATCAGCTCGTCGTCCATGAAGTCGTCGTCGCGCCTCGCCGTCGTCCTCGCGCTCGGGCACGCTCGACATCGGTGGCGAGCGGCGCGCGGCGACCGGCACGGCGCACGGCGGCGGCCTTGGCGCGCCAGAAGTCCACCACGCGCGTCGGTCTCCTCCTCGGAGACGAAGCGCGCCGTGCACGCGGTACGGCTCGGGCTTGCCGGCGGGCAGTGAACAGCATGTCGCCCATGGCCGAGCAGGTTCTCGGCGCCGTTCATGTCGAGCACGGTGCGCGAGTCGGTCTTGCTCGCGACCCGGAACGCGATCCGCGACGGGGAAGTTCGCCTTGATGACGCCGGTGATGACGTCGACCGACGGACGCTGCGTCGCGAGCACGCAGGTGGATGCCGACGCGCGCGCGCCATCTGCGCGAGCCGCGCGATCGGCTCCTCGATCTCGGCCGGGCACGTGAGCATGAGGTCGGCGAACTCGTCGATCGACCACCACCACGTACGACAGCCGCTCGCGGCGGCTTCTCGCTCGCCGTCTCGGCGCGCGGCAGCTTGCCCGCTCGCGACGCGTTCGTTGTACGTGCTGATGTTGCGCGCGCCGCACGTGCGCCAGCAGCTTGTAGCGCTTCTCCATCTCGCCCACCGCCCAGCGCAGCGCGCGGCTCGCCTTCTTCGGCCTCGGTCACGACCGGCATGACCAGGTGCGGGATGCCGTTGTACGTCGGACGAGCTCGACCATCTTCGGGATCGATCATCACGAGCCTGCAGCGTGCGCGGGTCGTGCTGGAACAGCAGCCCGGTGATGATGGCGTTCAGGCACACGCTCTTGCCCGCACCCGGTCGCTCCCGCCACCAGCACGTGCGGCATGCGCGTGAGGTCCGACACGAACGGCTGCCCGTTCACGTCCACGCCGAGCGGCAGCTTGAGCGCCGCGTCGCTCTTCTCGTAGCGCCGGAGCTCGAAAGCACCTCGCGCAGATACACCGTTCGGCGCGCGCGGGTTCGGGATCTCGACGCCGACGGTGCCGCGCCGGGCAGCGGCGCGATGACGCGGATGCGCTCGCGCGCGCATGGCGCCAGCGCCAGGTCGTCCTCGAGCGAGACGATGCTGCTCACCTTGATGCCGGCGGCGGGCTCGAACTCGAACATGGTCGACGACCGGTCCGGGGTGGATCTCGGTGACGCGGCCCTCGATGTCGAAGTCGGCGAGCTTGGCGACGCAGCAGGTTCGCCTGCGCGCGTGAGGTCGGCCGCCGTGACCGCCAGGTCTTCGGGCTGCTGCGGCAGCTCGAGCAGCGGCAGCGGCGGCGGCGCTTCGAGTGGGCGCCGGGCCCCGAAGGTTTCGCGGGCTCGGGCGCCGCGCGCCGGCTACGGCTTGGGCGGCGCCTTGATGACCGGGCACCGGAATCGCCGCGTGGCCTCCGCGTCTGGCGCGCGCGTGAACCCTCGTCGCCATGCGCGCGGCGACGGCGACCGGTGGCCACCGGCGACGTCGTCCTCGTCTTCCTCTTCCACGGGCGACCGAGATGACGGCTTCGGCTTGCGGCGCGCTTCCTTCTCGTCGCTCACGGACGCGCGCTGCGCGTGGGGTGCGCATCGCACGGCCTGCTCGGCGCGATTCTCCTGCCACGTGCCGTATGACCGACGCAGCACCCTGCGCCGGCTGGACCAGCGCGCCGTGCATGAGGCGCAGCCGATCAATGGAAACCCAGCTCACTCGCCGCGAGTGCGCTCGCCAACAGCAATGCGCTGCCGACCACCCACGAGCCGATCGGCACCCAGCGAGAGTCTGGAGTGCGAGCGAGGACGCGAGGCCCCAGCCGCCGGACCACGATCCAGCGATCCAGCGACGCCCAGGCCGAACAGCGTGCAGCCTCGAACACCAGCAACGCGCCGAGTGCCGGTCTTGAGCAGCAGCGGCAGCACCGGCTCGTCGCGCAGTCGGTTCCACGCCCACACACCGGCGAGCGAGCGGCACCAGGAACAGCAGCGGCCACGTGGCCGAGCGCCCACGCCAGCACCCACGCCAGCCCGGCCCCGACCGGACCGCATGCGTTCGGGCTCTGCCAGAACTCGCGCATCGGGAGCCGGGCCGATGGAACGATGGCCACGCTCGCGGCCGCGAGCAGCGCGAAAGCGCGCTCAGCAGCACGGCGACGATCTGGCGACGGCGCTTGGCCGAGAGTGATGCGGAGTTGAAGGCACTGAGGAGGAGGTAAGTCCCGCAGACCCCGGTTCCCTGGGTGGACCGGCCGGACGCGGCGCGTCCCTCGGCGGGCGCCCGGCCGGAGCACCGCGCCTGCACGCCCGCCTCCCTGGCAGGCTGCGCCGGCACCTGGATGGGTCAGGCTGCGCGGCATTGTGCCGCACGGCGGCCGCGGGGGCAATGCACGGATCGAGGTTCGGGGCCGGGCTCGCGCGTTGGCATGCGACCGGCTTGCGAAGCCCGTTGAGGCTGCAGGCACATGTCAGGCTCGCCGAGCCTGCCGCCCCCCGCGCGCCAATGCTCGGCGAACTGCTCCCGTTCGTGCTCCCGATGGCGGTCGCGCTCGCGCTCCGGCTCTGGCTCGCGTCGCGGAACAGCGGGCTGACGATGGACTCGCCGCTGTACGTACGGATGGCCGAGGCGCTGCGCGCGGGCGATCCAGCTGTACCGCCCGGCCCATCTCAGGACTACCCGGTGCTCGTCGCGCTGGCCTCATTCGTTCTTCCCGGGGCGCGAACTCCCGGGGCGCGCTGGTGTCGCTCGCTGCCTCGCTGGGTGCTCCATTCCGTCTCGTGTGGCCTGGGCGGCGCGGCGCCGGCAGCGGACGCTGCGCGTCGCTTGCGGCTCGCGGCGACGGTGGCCGATGCATCCGCTGCTGGCGGTCTACGGCGGCGCGATCATGACCGAGGCCTGCGTTCCTGGCGCTGGCGCGTTCGCCGGCGTGGCGCTCGCTGGACCGCGGGACGGCCGCGCGCTGGGCGGCGCGCTGCTCGGCGTCGGCGTGGTGGGTGCGGCCGAGGCCGCGGTGCGTCGCGCCGCTCGCGGTCTTGCTGGCGCCGCTTCGCTGGCGCGAGCGAGCGCTCGCGCTTGCGCTGGCGTCGATGCGTCGCGGTCGCTTTGCCGCACTCGCTGGTGCTGCGCCGCGGAACGAGGGCCGCTGGTCGCTCGAGCCCCAAGTCGGTCGCTCGTGCGCGCGCCGTTCGCAGGGCGCGCTCGGTGCGGCGAGTGGCGGCTCGCCGATCCCACCGCGTTCGCCGACAGCGGTCGGGCTCGGTGCACGCGTGCTGCGCGCGACGGCCCGGCGCGATTCTGCGCGGGCCTATCCCGCGCGACTGCTCGCGTCAGGCCGCGACGCGTGCTGGACGCGTGGCCCGCGCTGCTGCTGCTCGTCTCGTTCGCCGGCTGGCGGTCTCGGAGCTGCCGGCGCATGGCTGGCGTTCCTGGCGCTGCCGCTCGCCTATCCGCTGCTGCTCTCCGCGCCCGGCCGATGTGCGGTTCGCGCAGCTCACCGGTGCCGGCGCTCGCGCGCATGGCCTGCGCCGCCCAAGTGGCGCCGCGCTCGCGTGGACCCGGGCTGTTCGTGGCCTGGATCGTGGCCGTGGTGGCTTGCTGCTCGCGGGCCTGGTGCTGGCTCTGCGTGGCCCGGGGCCTGCGGGCACGCGCGCTCGCGTTCGACGACAGGCCCACTGACCGCGATGCGCGGCGCGGGCGCTGGCTCGCTGCGCACGCGCGCGCCGACGCCGTGGTGATGGACCGGCAAGAGCTACGTGCCGTTCTTCGCGCGACCGGCGCCACGTGCGCTTGCCCGACGGAGAGCCGCTCGAGCGTGCGCTGCTCGACTTCCAGCTCTGACGAGCAGCGGCGCCTCTCACCTCGTGGTCGAGGGTGCGTCGTTCGATCGCTGAGGCCGCAACTGGCCCCCGCTCACTGGACGCCGACTCGATCCGCGCCGAGCGGCGCGTGCGGCTGAGTGTTCGCGACGAGGGCCTGCGCCGAGGCGACGGCGTGGCGGTGTTCGAGGTGGTGCGCTGAGCGCGGCCGCGCTTCAGCGCAGCGATCAGCGGCCGCCTGCCCGCACCTCGCCACGCGCGCTCACGCGCACGACGTAGCGTCCCGGCAGCAGCCGGCCGGCGTCGTCAGCTCCGCCCCAGGTCCACGTGCGAGTGTCGCCACCAGAGCGTGAGGCCGTCTGCAGCGTGGCCACCCGGCGGCCGCTCGCGTCGATCATCTCCACGCGCGCTTCGCGAGACGACACGCCGCTCACACGCACCTCGGCCCCCGAGCGCGTGGGATTGGGAACACGGCGAGCGCCAGCCGCGGCGAGGACGTGCCCGTGCCGGGAACGGCCAGCGGCATGCTCGGCTCCAGCAGCGGGTCGTCCATCACCGCGCCGTCCGCGAGCGGCATGTACACGCCGAGCAGGTAGCCGGCGGTGCGCGCGATCGCGCGCTGGTCGTGCTGCGCCTGGCTCACGTAGCCGGCGAAGTTGTCGGGGCCCGCCATGACCATGAGGATGCGGCGGCAGCCGTCACATCCGTCACCGTGATTCTGGAATCCGCCGTGCGCCGCGTCGTGGCGGCCGTGATCGTTGGTGACGAACATCGTGGTCTTCCCCGCCATCTCGGGGATGGACTGGATGTCGTTCCACAGCCGCCACACCAGCGAGTCCGCGACTCGGGATCGAGTTCAAGTAGCCGGGCCAGTCGTTGGCGTGTCCCGGGAAGTCGGTGTCGCCCAGGTGCGAGCATCAGCACGGGCTTGTACTGGAACAGGTCGGCGCGCGCCGCTTCGTACGTGAGTGCGTCGCTGTCGAACCCCATACGCGCACCTCGGCCCCGTACGCCGCGCCGTAAGACGCGTGGTCGCTGTAGGCGGCACGTCAGCTTGGGCTTGCGCAGCACGACGCGCACGAGCGACTGGAGCGTGCCCTTCTGCTTGCGCAGGTACTCGAACAGCGTGGGTCGGTGTGGCCGTTCGGTGCCGTCGTTGGCGATGTCCTGCAGCGTGCCGGTGCAGATCGCGCTCATGCCGGGGCAGGTGACGGTCATGCCCACGTTGCGAGAACACCGGGGGCCGCGCGCCGATCCCGGCAAAGTCAGCCCCATGCGAGGGCAGTACGCCAGCGTGGGATCGCCCAGCGGTCTCGCTGTAGCGCGCGCCATCGATGGCCACGATCACGACGTGCTGGGTCTGGATCGCGGCGCGCGCACTGCCAGCACCGGCGAGCATGAGCACAGCACGGCCGCCAGAAGCGGCGCCCGGACGCCGTCTGGGAGCGGCCGCCGGGTGCGAGAATCCGCTCGTCTTGAGTGAACATGCTCCTTTATCCTATCAGTCGGTCGCCCCCGGTTGCGCCAGTCCGTTTCCGGGACCTGCGACCCGGCCGCTCCCCACGGCGTGCCACGAGCCTCCACCCCTCGCCGCCTTCAGGCGCAACTCGCGCAGGGAGACCCGTGTCCGCAGTTCGCCGTACTCCTGCAGCTCCGCTGGGTCATTTCCCCCTTCGCTCCAACGCTCAGCGCCGTCGTTCGCGACTCCTGTTGCTGACCGCTGCGAGGTCCCGCCCGCCGGTGCGATCACGTTCCGTCAGCTCCGGCGAAGTCACGACTCGGGTGGCGCGCATCTCGACGCGCGGGGCAGAGCGTGCGCTCGGACCAGTTCGGCAACTTCGACTGACCCAACGCTGTCGACACGACGCTGCTGGCGCACGCGGGCTATTCCTACCCGCCCTGGAGCGGCGATCAGCGTGCCGGAAGAGCGGTCACGCTCAATCTGTCAGCCGCGGTCGGAGTGGATCCCCGACACGCGCAAGCTGTGGATCTCGCGCGACACACGGTACGAACGTGAAGCTGACGCGGTTCCTCGACATGCGCAGCCACCAACTTCCTCGACGACCTGCGTGCACTTTCGCGGCACGACCTATCACGAGTTCGACGTTCCGCCAGCCAGACGCAAGCGCATCGCCAAAAGTCTGAGGACCTCGCGATCCTGCCTGCTCGACAACGAGTTCCGGTTCCTGGGCGCCCCGGACCCCATCAGCGACCCGCAGACGCTCCTTTATTACTCGTGGGAGTACCGGCACATGACGTACGGGCGTGTCGCTGCCGGGCCTGCGCACGAACCTGCCGGCCTGGGGCTGCTGCCTGGCGCCCGCGGAGAGGCCTGGCCCGCTTGCTCGGTGAGCTGTCGCGCCAGGTGGCGGGCCCCGGTGGCGCTGTTCGTGCTGGCGCGTCGTCGCCGCCGATGTGCAATGCGACGACGAGGACTGGCCGGTGCGGGGACTCGGCAGGAGTACCCGCTGCGGCGCGGTCTGCTGAACAGGTTCGACGTCGCCTCCTACAGCAACCAGCCGAATTCGCGCTGGGAGGACTGACCTGACGCGTCCTCCAGCGGCATCGCGCTCGCCCACGGCAGGCACCAAACGCGGTCCTCGACTTCTTCGACCACCGCCGGCCGGCAACTGGCGCGTCTATGCCGACATGGGCTCCAGCCTGCCGTTCGCTACGACAACTGAAACCGAGACCGTTCGGCTGGGGCGTACGTTCGTGACCAGCCTGCCGCTCTCTCGCGGTTCGCGTCGGCTGAAACGTCCCGACCCAGACGCTCGAGGCGGCAGCGGACACCGTCGTTCGCGGCTCGAAGCTCGGTTGATGTGATGAAACCGGCATCACGGATGACGTGATGCTCCGAGGAAGTGCGGGAACGTTGTGGACGCTCGACCTGTCGCGACGCAACACGGTGATTGACCCGGTTCGACTGCGTTCGCGCTTCGCGCCGCGACGTACCCATTGGCTGGCGCTCAAAACGAGGGCGTGGCGGGCCATCGTATGCTGCTCGGCCTTCCGGCGGTCGCGCACACGAACGCGGTGCGAATCTTGAAGAGCGGCGTGGCGTACCCAGCCGGTCGCGTGCGGTCGGATGCTCGACCCGCGTGGACGCGTTCGAGCAGCTCATCAATGCGCGTCGCAACTGGTCGGTCCCCTGGCACGAGGACACAGTGCGTGCGGCGATCCCGGCGCGAGGCGCGCGCGTTCTACGACGCGTCAGCTGGCGCGCCAGGCCCGTTCCAGCTAACCGCCGCCCGCCCTTGGGCACGACGCGCATCAGTGGACACCGGCGCTGGACGACGAGCCGGGGACCGTGCGCTACCGCGTCACGCTGTCGGAGGACTCGCTGTTCCACAACTTCGGTCGTTCCTCGGCGACGAGCCGTGGATCGGTTCCGCCCGCGCGTCCCCAGCCTGCCGACGTGGTGGCGTGTCGAGGCCGTGGATCGCCGGTGGCAACACCACGCCGCTCGACCCGCCCAGGATTCTCGCGACGTTGCTCGTCGCCAGCACGAACGTGCGCGGCAGGCGGGCGACGTTGCGGCGCGATGGCCAGACAGCGCACAGCCCCGGTGGCTCCAGGGTCTCGGCATGACGTGGTGGTGTTCGACGTGACCGGCCGGCGCCTGGCCGCGGTCGGCCATGGACTGCGCGCCGAGGGACCAGCGTGGGTGTGGGACTTGCGCGATCGCGGCCAGCGCGCGGCCCGGCCTGCTGCGGGCGGTCTGCACCTTCTCGCGGCGTGTCCGTGCGACTCACCGTATCGAGTAGCCGGCCGCGGCCGAGCGGGATCCTTCGGGGCCCAACCTAACCTCACTCAGACCGCAGGTGCCTCACGGCCGTTGGTAGATGCGGAACTGGGCGATGCGGAAGTCGGCGTTCGTCTGCGCCGTCACATCAGGTCCTCCAGCGTGGCGTCGAACATCGTCGCGACGCCAGCTGGAACGGACTGGCCGAACCTGCGCGTCAGGTCGATCGTCCCGGCAGGCACAGCGTCTCGCCCGCCAGGAAGTCCTCGAACGTGTCGGCGCAGATGCTGAGCGTGCCTCGAGCTTATGGGGATCCGCACATAGACGTCGTAGAGCCGGTTGGTAGGTGGCGAGCGTTGTGCGGTGCGATCTGGGCCGTCGCGATGCCGTCCAGCACGTTCCATCCCGACGACGAGTTCGTGACCCTGATCTGGGCGTTGTTCGCTCATGACGTTCACGAAGATGCGGTTGCCCCTCGCCGCAGCCTCCGTTGTAGGTCTTCGCGGCGGGAGTGACCGATGACATTGAAGCTGTAGACCTTCTTCACCGGCCGGGATGGCCTTAGGATTGGCGTGCGCGGTCGCCCGGCGAAGAGTCAGGATCGTCAGCGCCGATGAGCGTGATGAGCGCGAGGCGCCCGACCAGAAGCGCCAGATGGTTTCGGAACATCGGAGAGTTCCTCCTCTTTGGTCCGTTCTCCGGAGAGAGCGACACGAGCAGCGATGCGCTCGGCTGCGCATCGCGGGACAAAGGCACGGACGGCCGACTGAGCGGGCTCATTTCACTGGGGACCGAACGCCACATCTCTCGCGCGATTTGCGTCGGCTGGCCCCGCTGCGCGCGGCGGTGTGATGTTCACGCCATGTCAGGCGCCACTCGCCCGATCCGCCATGCGATTCGCGTCCGGCGACGAACACGAACGGCGCGGGCACTCGCCACGCGCCGTTCGTTCCAGCTGGCTCACCGCTCAGCGCGTCCGCGCTTGACCGCCTGCGAGGTCTCCGCCGCCACGCGTCCGGTCCGACGACCGGCGCATGCACCACGCCCTGCTTTCCGAGCCGCGTGGCGGCGACGTCCGGGAACTGCGCGTTTTTGGCGCAACGCCGCCGTTGTACGCGTCGTCGTTCGCGATCACGCCCGCGAACAGCGCCTCGACGGCGCCGCCGCGGCGCTGGCGGGCGCAATGTCGGCCAGCTCGTGCGGCGTGCGGCCCGCGCCGTGCGCCGCGCTTGATCGGTGGCGACATGCGCGCGCGCGCAGGTCGCCGCCATGGCGGGCAGCTCGGCGCCCGTCCACGGCGCCGGAACCAGCAGGCCCTGGCAGCCGAGCGCCGGGCCGTTCAGGACCATGCGGATGGAACATCTGCCGCGCGAAGACCGGCGCGACGTGCGCTCGACCCACTGCAGATGCCCAGCCAAAGCCGACTCAGTGCTGCGGCCAGTGCCTCAGCCGAACCAGCGCGTCGGGTACCACCACGCGTAGAACATGCTCGAGCGCACCGGGCGCCGAGCCGCTTGTCCAGCGGCACGCCCGGCATCACCACGTCGCCCGCGACCTTCAGGTGCACGTCGAGCGCCTCGCGCGCTGATGAACAGCGCGCATGACCTGGTTCGAGCCTTCGAAGATGCGGTTGATGCGCAGGTCGCGCAGCAGCGCGCTCGAGCGGGATCGGCGCCTCGCCGCGCGAGGCCAGCGCTCGGCGCGGTCTCGTAGCCGCGGCCGCCGCGGATCTGCATGGCGTCGTCGCACGAGCGCCCACGCCGACATCGGTGTTCCACAGCTTGCCGATCGCGGCCTCGAGGCGGATGTCGCTCTTGCCCTGGTCGGCGAGCAGCGCAGCCGAGTCCGCCACCGCCTCCATCGCGTACGTGTCGGCCGCCATGCTTGCGCGAGCATGTGCGCGACCGCGCTCGTGCTGGCCGACCGGCCTGCCCCACTGCACGCGCTCGTTCGCCCAGCTGGCGCACGACGCTCAGGCACCACTTGCCGAGCGCGCGCCATGGTCGCGCGGGCAGCGTCGAGGCGGCCGGTGTTGAGCGTGATGAGCGCGAGCTTGAGGCCCTTTGCCCTCGCCCCACAGCAGGTTCTCCTGCGGCACGCGCACGTTCGTGAACCGGATCACGCCGTTCTCGATGCCGCGGATGCCCATGAACTCGAGCCGGTGCGGCACCTCGACGCCGGGCCAGTTCGTCTCGACGATGAACGCGCGAGATCGGCCCGGGCTTGCCGTCCTTGCCGGGCGTGCGCGCCATCACCACCATCAGCTCGGCGATCGTGCCGTTCGTGATCCACAGCTTCTCGCCGTTCAGGATCGTACGCGCTGCCGTCCGCGGCGGGCGTGGCGACCGTGGTCATGCGCGCCGGGATCGACACCACCTCGTCTCTCGGTGAGCGCGAACGCCGAGATCGCGCCCTGGCGAGCGCAGCGGTGAGGAAGCGCTTCTTCTGCTCGGGCGGTGCCGAACATCTTGACCGGCCGCGGCACGCCGATGCGACTGGTGCGCCGACAGCAGCGCGACGATCAGGCGAGCTCACCGGTCGAGCATCAGCGACCATGCGCGCGGCAGTAAGTGTACTGCGACAGCTCGAGGCCGCCGTACTCGCGCAGGATCTTGATGCCGAACGCGCCCAGCTCGCGCAGGCCCTGGATGATCGCACTGCGGGGATGCGCGGCGTCGCGCTCGATCCGCTCGGCGTCCACCTGCTCGCGCAGGAAGCGCTCGAGTGCGGCGAGGAACTTCTCGCCGCGCTCCTGCTCCTCGGCGTCGGGCTCGGGCCACGGGTGGATCAGCCCCAGGTCAGCCTGCCCAGGAACAGTTCGCGCAGGAACGACGGCGCCTCCCAGGTGGTCTCGCGGGCCGCCTTCGGCGGCCGCGCGGGCTTCGTGCTCGCTCACATTCGGCTGGATCTCGCTCATGGTTCCCTCGGGGTTGCGGTGCGCGGTGCTCTCCGGCCTCGGAGGCCCGCGCGAGCTGGCGTGGCGAATCTAGCCCTCGGCCAGGAGCCCGGCGCCAATCGCCGGGCTCCGGACGAGGGAGGGCACGTGTCCCGTGGGGTTTCGGCAGAAACCGGTGGTGCTGCAGCGCAGCTTCAGCGTGCCGGCCGCGTCTGCCGCGGGCGCGGGACGGACGCGCGTTCCAGCCGCCACAGCTGCCGCCAGCCCGGTACCACACCAGCTCCGCGCCCGCCCTCGAGCGCGGCGGGCTCCGGCTGGCGAGTGAAATACGCGGGTCGTCCGCGGCCTCCGCATCGGCCCACATGCGCCGGAACCGCGGCGCCCGCAGCCCCGTGAGGGCACGCTCACGTCAGGCCGCAGCGGTTCGCCGTAGACGAAGTAGCGCAGCGTCTCGCACTCGTCCCAGCTCCCGCCCAGCACCACCGCGTCCGCGGGCAGCCGCGCCATGACGCCGCGACCGTAGGCGTCGTATCGCAGGTCCGCACGGAATGGGCTCCACTCGCGCGGCGAGGACGACCAGATGCGATTCCACATCCGCTGTTGGCGAGGACGCCTGGCGGATCCGCCAGCGAATGGCGCAGCACCGGCATCGCCAGCACGAGCAGCATCGCCGCGAGGCCTGCTCGCGCGCGTTCCACTCGGCGAGCCGGGTGAAGGCCACCGCGAGGCCCGCACAGCAACCACGTGCACGGCTGGAAGTAATGGAGCGTGCGTTCGGTGCCGTCAATCCCGGCCAGCACAAGCGCCGGGATGAACCACGCCAGGACGAACCGCGCGCCACGCCCGTGGTCAGCAGCAACAGCACGAAGCCCGCCAGTGCGAACAGCGTCGCCACGAACGGCAGGTCGTTGAGCAACACGACGGAGGCGACGTGCGTCGCGCGATGCGCGAGCACGGCAGGCGTGCGGCGATCCTGGCCGATGTACTGCTCGCCCGAGACGGAGCCAGACCAGGCGCTGGACGGCTGGCCGAAGTCGGGTCGTTCCACCGCGAACGGCGCCTCGCCCGGCTCGAGCGTGTCGTGCACGTAGTTCATGGGCTGTTCGGGACGGTCCACCGCGAGCGTGTACGTGAACGGGAGTAGTCGATCCCGAACGCCAGAACCATCGCGCTCGCGTCGCGCAGCGGCGGCTCGCGCTCCGGGCCCCGAGCACGACCCAGCAGCAGCACCGGCCCCAGAGCGAGCACGGTGAGGGTGGCCGGTGACACCGAGTCCGAACAGCAGCCCGCGGCGGCGATCGCGACGGCGCAGGCTTGGACGCCACCGCGTAGCGCATCGCCAGCAGCAACAAGGCGCCGTCCACGGCGAGCGTGGGCGCGTGCGCCGGCGAGTGTGGATTGGTTCCAGGTCGTGATGGCCGTCGCGAACACCGCGGCGGAGACGAGTGCGGCCGCGCGGCGCTCGTCAGCGGTAGGCGGTGTACGCGAGGATCGCCACCGCCACTGCGCCAAAGCAGGCGGTGAGCAGGTTCGCGCGCCACGCCAGCGTGCGGATCGGGACCGAGCCCGCCAGCTGGAGCAGCATCACGTATGCGGGATAGCCCGCGTGTGCGATGCCGCCTGTGGCGGCAAGGGTCTGGAACTCGGCCGGGTCGTTCGTGTCCACGAACGGGCTCAACGTGGCGACGTAGAGCGCCAGGAGCCGAGGCCCGCGGTGAAGTGCGACGGGCCGCGCGCGCAGCCCGGCCGACCAGAAGCGATCGAGCGTCACGGGCGGAAGATCGCGCGCTCACCGAATGCGGCGCGGGACGGGAGTCGGTGCGCATCGAGCGACCGTAGCCGAGCAGTCGCGAGCGCGGCAACCGGAGGGCGCCTGAAGCGCCGCGCTCAGGGGCAGAGCGGCGACGGTGTGGCGAGCGAGCCGCCGCCCGAGTAGATGCCGAGCCACACCGACAGGTCAGCGGAGCCGATAGTCCCTGCCGCATCCAGGTCGGCCTGCCCGATGTCCCCGGCGATGAACGCCGGGGAGGAAGAGCGAGCGGGGTCTCCGCGTTCACGCGGGTCGATCCCGTTCAGGTCCGCGGTGGCGATGGGCACTGGACCCGAAGAAGCCGCCTCTCGACGAAGATCTGGGTGGCGGTTGGCAGCTAGAGCCGCCCGGAATCGCGGTCCCGGGGATGATGAAGCCGGGCCTCCCCCGTTCGCGAGCGTCGTACCAGGAAGCGGATCGAGCGGTTTGCGACGGACCCGCAATCGGCCGTCACGCCGGTGGGGTAGCCCCGTCGAAGCGAAGCCGGAAGCTGACCTGTCCGCACTGCGGGAACGAGACCTCGACCAACTGCCACTTCCATGAGAGATTTCGAGCATCCCGAGCGGACGACCACGACGAACTCACTCGTGGCTGTCGGCCTGGCCCCCGCCGTCACCTGGCCGACGAGTCGCACGACGGTCGGCAGCGTGCTGGTGAGCGGGCTTGGGAATGGAAAGCAGATCGCGTCGGCGGGAACAGGTCGCTCGCGAGCGCGATCCCACGCCGATCAGCAGGGCTTGGGCGCAGGTTCGAGCGCAGGGCATGCACGCGTCTCCGGAGTCCGGATCCCGATCCGGGGGGATCGTCGCCCGGGAATGGTACCAGTCTTCTCGCGACCGGAGTGACGAGGAGTCGCGTGCAGTCACCTGCCGCCGTGGCGCCTCAGCCCCAGCTTGCGACGCGGTTCCACGCGTGATTCGGCCGGCGTCTCCCGCCAGCGCTCCCAACCCTTGCCCTCGTGGCCGAACCGGTATGCCGCGGCGGCAGCGCAACTCGGCAGGCACTCGAGGGCCTCCACCACACGCGGCCCGGGGCGATTGAAGGAGCGCGTTGCCGTCGCCCAGGAACACGCGTCCCTCGCGCACAGCGCGCGAAGCTCGGCTCCAGCCCGGATGCGTGACCGGCGGATCCAGCTCGGCGCGCGTGCGGGCGAGATCGAAGCCGCACGGCGTGATCCAGATCACGTCGGGGTCGGCGGCGATCAGGCGTTCGGAGCTCCAGCGCACCCGCGCGGCTGGCCCAGCTCGCCCAGCACGTCCTGGGCTCCCGCCAGCGCGATCAGCTCGGGGGTCCAGTTGCCCGCGGCCATCAGCGGTTCGATCCACTCGAGGCACGCCACGCGCGGCACCTCGCGCGGCCCCTCATCGCACGCTCGGCGATGCCGCGCATGCGCGCGCGCAGCCTCGTCACCAGCTGCACGCCTCGCTCGGGCACACCCAGCGCGCCGGCGATCGCCCGCATGTCCGGTCCACAGGCTGGCGAGGTCGTCGGGCTCCATGCTCACGATCGCCGGGCTTCGACTTGGAGCCCGGTGCGAGCGGCGGCCTCGACATCGCGCAGGCTCACCGCGCACACTCGCATTGCACCTGCGTGACCAGGAGGTCGGGTTCCGGGGCATCGAGCTGCTTCGTGATCCACCTCGTAGACGCTGAAGCGCGTTCGAGAGGATGGCGCGCACGTCTCGGTCGATCTCGGCGCGAGCGCCGCGACGGATCGAGTCTCGGGGCGCGTCTACCGCGGGCAGCGCGCTTCACCCACTCCGGTGGTCGCACTCGTGCGACCGGGCGACAGGCGGTCGCCGCAGTCGAGAGCGCAGACGACCTCGGTTCCCGGAGGCGAGCAAGGGTCACGACTCGGCGTGGTTCCAGGGGACCTCGAGCGCGGGAGCGCGTGCGGGTGGTGGCGACAGGCGGACGTCGGCGCCCATAGATACCCCGCAGCCCCGCGTTTTCGCCCGTGAGGGCCACGCTGCGGGAGCAAGGTCGGTGTCATTTCCGGGGCTACGGGCGCGCGCTGGCGTGTCCGCGCCCGCCGCGCGCCCGAATCCCACAGTCAGGCCCGATCGCTTGTCCGCCGATCAAGGCTTCGGTTATCCTGCCGCGCCTTCCGGAGTCAGGGCCTCCCTGCCCCGCTTAGCTTCACCCACCTTGCCGCCCCGGCCGCCGCCCCCTTCGCACGCCGCATCACGGCTGCCCGGCACGCCGGGCTCCCGGGCCCCACGCCGGAAGCCTCACCGCACAAAGACCAGGAGCCGACGATGACCTTGTTCCGAGCCGCGGGCGCTGCCCTGCGGAGATTCGACCTCGCCTGCCCTGCTCGCCGCCCTGGCGCGCGCGTTGCTTCCCGCCGTCGGCGTTCGCCAGCGAGCTGGATCTGCAGCTGCCCGACGCTCGACCCCGCGCAGCGCCAGATGCTGATGATCGGCCTCGGCGTGTGCGTGCTCGGCATGCTGTTCGGCCTGGTGATGTTCAACCAGGTCAAGGCGATGCCGGCGCACAAGGCCATGCTGGACGTGTCGCACGATCATCTACGAGACGTGCAAGGCCTACCTGCTCAAGCAGGGCCAGCTGCTCGATGGTGCTCGAGATCTTCATCGGCGCCTGCATCGTCTACTACTTCGGCTTCCTGCAGCACATGGACGCCGATGCGCGTGGTCGACGATCCTCGCGTTCTCGGTGCTCGGCATCCTCGGCTCCTACGGCGTGGCGTGGTTCGGCATCCGCATGAACACGTTCGCGAACAGCCGCACGGCGTTCGCCTCGCTCAAGGGCAAGCCGCTGCCCGGTCTACGAGATCCCGCTCCAGGCCGGCATGAGCATCGGCGTGCTGCTGATCTGCGTCGAGCTGCTGCATGATGCTCGCGATCCTGCTGTGCGGTGCCGCGCCGAGCAGGCGGGCGCCTGCTTCCTCGGCTTCGCGATCGGCGAGTCGCTCGGCGCCTCGGCGCTGCGCATCGCCGGCGGCATCTTCACGAAGATCGCCGACATCGGCTCCGACCTCATGAAGGTCGTGTTCAAGATCAAGGAAGACGACCCGCGCAACCCGGGCGTGATCGCGGACTGCACCGGCGACAACGCCGGCGACTCGGTCGGGCCCACGGCCGACGGCTTCGAGACTTACGGCGTCGACCGGCGTGGCGCTGATCTCGTTCATCGCGCTCGCCGTGATGCCCGAGCACAAGGCGCACGTTCCTGGTGTGGATCTTCGTGATGCGCGTGCTCGATGATCCTCACCTCGATCGTCTCCTACCTCGGCGAACGGCGCGTCGCGCGCGCGCAGAACATCGAGCAAGGACAAGATCAACTTCGAGGCGCCGCTCACGAGCCTGGTGTGGGTGTGCTCGATCCTGTCGATCGCGCGTGACGTTCGCCGCCTCCAAGGTGCTGCTGCCCGCGGCCGGAGTTCGGCAACCTGTGGTTCACGCTCTCGGTCATCATCTCGTGCGGCACGCGTCGCCGCGGCCGTGATCCCCGAGTTCACGAAGGTGTTCACCAGCTCGCACTCGCGTCACGTGCAGGAGGTCGTGTCGGCCTCCAAGGAGGGCGGCGCGTCGCTGAACATCCTGTCGGGCCTCGTGGCCGGCAACTTCTCGGTGTTCTGGAAGGCGCTGACGCTCGCCGTGCTGCTGTTCCTGGCGTTCACTGCTTCTCGGCCCATCAACGCCTACCTGAACCCAGGCATGCCGTACGGCGCGGTGTTCGCGTTCGGCCTCGTGGCGTTCGGCCTGCTCGGCATGGGCCCGGTGACGATCGCCGTCGACTCGTACGGCCCGGTGACCGACAACGCGCAGTCGATCTTCGAGCTGTCGCAGGTCGAGACCACGCCCGGCGCCGCGCAGGAGATCGAGAAGCAGTTCGGCTTCAAGCCCGACTTCGAGAAGGGCAAGCACTACCTCGAGGACAACGACGGCGCGGGCAACACGTTCAAGGCCACCGCCGAAGCCGGTGCTCATCGCCACCGCCGTCGCCGGCGCGACGACCATGCTGTTCTCGATCATCCTCACGCTGCAGAAGCACTTCGGGCTCGACGCGAGCGGGCGCGCAGGTGCTTCAAGCTCGACCTGCTCGATCCGTACGTGCTGCTCGGCCTGCTCATGGGCGGCGGCACGGTGTACTGGTTCACGGGCGCCTCCATCCAGGCCGTGACCACCGGCGCCTACCGCGCGGTCGAGTACATCAAGAAGAACATCAAGCTCGACTCGGCCGAGGCGGCCAGCATCGAGACCTCGCGCACGGTCGTGCGCATCTGCACGCAGTACGCGCAGGCGGGCATGTTCAACATCTTCATGGTGATCTTCTGCCTGACCATCGCGTACGCGTTCTTCAACCCGAGTGTTCTTCATCGCCTACCTCGTCAGCATCGCGCGTCGTCGGCCTGTTCCAGGCCGTCTACATGGCGAACGCCGGCGGCGCGTGGGACAACGCCAAGAAGGTGGTCGAGGTCGGAGCTGAACGCGAAGGGCACCGAGCTGCACGACGCCTCGATCGTGGGCGACACGGTCGGCGATCCGTACAAGGACACGTCCTCGGTGGCGCTCGAACCCGATCATCAAGTTCACGACGCTGTTCGGCCTGCTCGCGGTCGAGATGGCGGTCGCGAACCCGAGCTATCGCGCCGTGCCGGTCGCGGCGGTGTTCATGCTGATCGCACTGTTCTTCGTCTACCGCTCGTTCTACGGGATGCGCATCTCGAGAGCGCCAAGTAGAGCTCAGCGCCGCATTGCGAGAGGCCCCGGCGGGTTCGTCCGTCCGGGGCTCTCTGGCCTGCCGCCGGGCGCGCTGCGGCTGGAAGCTCGTTGCGGCGGATGATCTCGGCGTAGCGCCGGGCGCTGGGCCGGATGCGCCGCTCCCTGTGTGGCGAAGTCCACCTCGATCAGCCCGAAGCGGGCCTTGTAGCCGTCGGCCCATTCGAAGTTGTCGATCAGCGACCAGTGCAGGTAGCCCACGCAGTCCACGCCGTCGGCGATCGCGCGCGCGACCTGCCACAGGTGCATGAACAGGAACACCCAGCGGTCGTCGTCGTCGCTGGGTCGGGATGCCGTTCTCGGTGATGAGGATGGGGATCTTGTAGCGCGAGTACTCGCGCAGGAACTGGGCCAAGCCCTCCGGGATGAACCTCCCAGCCGAGGTCGTTCAGCTTGCCGCGCTGCTGGCGATGGTCGCCCGCCGCCTCGGCATCGCCGACCATGCCGGCCAGGTTGCTAGCCCGAGTTCCGCACGAAGTCGCGCGTGTAGTAGTTGACGCCGATGAAGTCGAGTGTGCGCGCCGATCGGCAGGCGCTCCCAAGAACAGCCCCGGCACGCGCAGCGCGCCGGTGTGCAGCGCCTCGATGAACAGGTGGTTGAACAGGTGGCCTCGCACCGTTCACCGACCAGCGGTCGCTCCAGCGGCGCGGGTCGTCGGGCGACAGCGCCAGCGCATGCTGGGCGATGCCCACGCGCGCGTCGGGCCGGAACGCGTGGATGACGTGATAGAGCCGGACATGTGCGCGCATGCATGAGCCGCAGCACCTTGAGCGCCGTGGCCCACGCGCGCGTACGGCCGGGCGGCCACTGGCCCAGCAGCCAGCCCTTGAGACACCTGCACCACCGGCTCGTTGAGCGTGATCCACCAGCGCACGTGCGGCCCGAGCCAGGCCCGAGCACGTGCTCGGCGTACGCGCGAGGAATAGCGCTCGATCTTCGGGTTCTCCCAGCCGCCCGCGCGCCATCCACTGCGGCATCGTGTAGTGGAACAACGTCACCACAGGCTCGATGCCGCGCTCGCGCAGCGCCAGCAGCACTTCGCGATAGTGCTCGATCGCGGTCTCGTCCCAGATGCCCTCTTCGGGCTCGATGCGGCTCCACTCGATCGAGAACCGGTGGGCGTTGTGGCCGAGCGACTGGGCGAGGTCGAAGTCCGAGCGGTACCGGTTCCAGTGGTCGCACGCCGCCCCGCTCGGCGTCGCCACGCGACCGGCCTGCTCCCAAGCCCACCAGTCGTTGTGGACGTTGTGGCCCTCGACCTGGTGGGCGGACGTGGCCGCGCCCCACAGGAAGCCGTCGGGGAACCGGAAATTGGCCGCGAGCGGCGGCGCGGGCGACGGCTGGGATTCGGCGAACGCGTGCTCCAGGTCGCTCAGTTCTCGGCGCGTCAAGATGCTCCTCCCGTGAGCGTGCCCCTGCGGACGCGCCTCCCGCCGTGTCGCTTGACGCGTTGGTGCCGGCAACGCGTAACCTGCCGGCGCTCGCCGCATCATCTCATTGGAGTATCGGCCTCCGGTCGCATGTCCTCAAGCTTGCAGGACGGGGCCGGCCGCATCTCCGGAGCCGCGCGGGCCGCCTGCGCACGGAGCCTGCCCGCGGCCGACGTCCGCGCATGTACCCTTGATCCCCATGTCCCCATGTCCCCATGTTCCTGAGGTCACGCTCGCATGAAGCCGATCACGCACCGCCTTGGTCATCCCCAAGGGCCGCAACACCCCCGAAGTCGCGTCGTTCCTGGCCCAACTCGACGACCTCTCGCGCACGATGCTCCGCGACGTACGCGGCATCACGCCCGCCGAACTGGCGTGGCAGAGCCGGCCCGGCCACAACACCATCGGCATGCTGCTCGCGCACATCGCCGTCGTCGAAAGTGCACTGGACGCTGGTCGCGATCGAATCCTGGAGCCCGGAGGAGGTCGGCCGGCGACTGAAGTTCGGGCTCGACGACGACGGGCTGCCGCTGGCGCGCCGGGGCACACCTCCCGCCCACCTGCGCGGCAAGACGCTGGCGTTCTACGCCGCATTGCTTCGCCGCGCGCGCGGGCATCGTGAAGAAGGAGTTGCGCGCGCTATCGGCCCGCCGACCTCGGGCGCATCGTCACGCGCACGCGCGCCAACGGTCAGGTGACTGCGTCAGGATGCGCGCTGGATCCTCTATCACCTGGTCGAACACCTGGCCCGGCCACTACGGACAGACCCTGCTGCTGCGGCATCTGTACGCCGACCGGAATCGCTAGAGTAGGCACGCCGCGGCGCGTCGAGACGCGCATCGTGCCGGCGGCCGGTTACCGCTCACGCGAAGTGGCGGTGAAGGTGGCCGAGATCGTGGCCGTGCACGACCATGGTTCGAGACGCCGCGCCAGGGACTCACGGCCGAACAGTTGGGCCACCAGTCGGCGCCACGGCCGCAACACGCTCGGCATGCTGATCGCTCACATCGCGGTGGCCGAGACCCATCTTGGACAGGTGGGGCTCGTGGGCGATCCGTCGGTCACGTGCAGGGACGTGCTGCACCGGCATCCGCGAGGACGATGAGGCGGCCTGCCGCTACCCGCGGACGGCACGCCACCCGCGAGCACCTCGCCGGACGCGACCTGGCGTTCTTCCCTGGACCTGCTCGCGCGCGCGCAAGCGCTACACGCGCGCGGCATGCAGCCGCTCACCGACGAGATCCTGGGCCACGAGATCGTGCGCCCACCGCGACCCGATGGCACGCAGCGCGTGTTCGACCGGCGCTGGATCCCTGCTGCACATGGTGGAGCACGCGGCGTCGCACCTGGGGCAGATCGAGGACCATGAGGGGCGAGGACTCTAAGCCGTTGTCGGTATCCAGAGATAGTTGAAGGAGGCGACTGCTCGCCTCCGATGAGCTATCCCCTTCTCGCGTCTACCCCAGACCCGAGGGAGGGAACTCATGGACACTGCAAACAGCCGCCTTGGACCGGATGATGTGATCGTGGGACTGGATCTGGCAACCAGAGAGCATCAGGCCGTCGTAGCGCTATCGCCCGCTCCGGGCAAGCGCCTCACGCGCTTCCGTGTGCCGCATAGTCGCAAGGGGCTTGCCGAGTTGCTGCGTCGCATCCACTCCGGCGGCCCTCGGGCATCCAACGGCCCATCGCCTCTTTGCCTTTGAAGCGACTGGCCATGTCTGGGAGGCGCTGGCCTTCGTGCTCCGGGAACAGGGCGAGGCGCTACGTGCTGGTCAACCCGCTGGCCACGTTCCGCGTCGGGAAGCCCGGCAAATGGATCGTCACAAGACCGACGTCACCGATGCCGAACAGATCGCCAGAACTGGTGCGCAGCGGCATCGTCACCCGCACCCAGCTCGAGTCTCGACCACTACGTCGAGTTGCGACGCACATGGGGCGAGTTCGCTCGTCTCCGTGAAGCGCGGGCTCGCCTCAAGACTCACCCTGACGCGCAGCAGCTCTACGGGCTGTTCCCGGAGTTCATCGGCAACTGGAAAGATGTCCAGGCACCTGGAGCGCTTGCGGTGTTGCGGCTCGGGCTGACTCCGAGCCAGATCGCCGCGCTCCCGCTCAACGACTTCATCGCTCGCGGTTCGCGCAGCCGCTCGTGGGCGTCGCGTGTGGCGCTTCAAGCTGATCCAGGTGCACGAGCGCGCGCAGACCTCCGTGGCCTGCCCGCTTGGGCTGCAGGAGATGGCGCGGGAGGCGCAGCGCGGAGTGGCGCGGATCGATCTGCTCGGCGCGCAGATGGACGAGCTCGCCGCGATTGTCCGTGGGCAGCTGGAGGGATCGATGAAGCGCGATATCTGCGCACGATCCCCTGGCCTCGCCTGGGCCAGCGTCGCCGGGCTCATCGCGCACATCGGCTCGATTGCCAAGTACCGCCATGGCCGGCAGCTCATCAAGCTTGCCGGAACGAACCCGTCCCGACGCGACTCCGGGCTCACGGTTGGGCGCGGACAGAGCATGACCCACCGCGGCCGGGCAGGACTGCGAGAAGTCGTGTTCCTGGCCACGATCTCCTGCCTGCAGCACAACCCACGGGTGCGCGCGCACTACGATCGGCTGATCCAGCGTGCCGATCGCCCATTGACGAAGATGCAGGCGGTCGGCGCCTGCATGAACAAGTTGCTGCTTTTCGCCTTCGCGGTGATGAAGCACCGGGTCGACTTCGCACTCGATCACCGCTGGCGGGAAGGAGGAGAGGCAGCGGCATAGCCGAGGGCTTCGGCACCACCGGAGAGGGGACCACGCCGTCCGTTGTCTTGGGCAGTCCTTCAGGGCTCACCCCGTCGTGGATCGCTCGGCGCGCCCCGCTCCCTCGGGTCACAAGTCGGATGAAGCTCGATGGGCGCGCTCAGGCGGCAGCTCGGATCTTCAACTCGATCGGACCACCCAACGGACGCCGAAGCTCCAACACAAACCACTGGACAAGAAGCTCATAGCACGCGTATAGCCCGCTGCAGCCATCACTTCGAGCGTGGTGTTGATGCGCGAACGCCCCGGCGGGTCTCCCGCCGGGGCGTCGTCTCACAGCGGCCCGCGAGCTACGTGCCCTCGCTCCACGTCGCCATGTACTTCACCTGCTCCGGCGTGAGCGTGTCGATCGTCGATGCCCATGCTCTTGAGCTTCAGCCGGGCCACTTCCTTGTCGATGTGCCGGCGGCACGCACGTAGACGTCCTTCTTGCAGCTTGCTCGCCTTCTTCGCCAGGTGCTCGACCGCACAGCGCCTGGTTCGCGAACGACATGTCCATCACCATCGCCGGGTGGCCTTCGGCCGCCGCGAGGTTGATGAGCCGGCCCTCGCCCAGCAGGTACAGCGCGCTTGCCGCCCTGCAGCCGGAACTCCTCGACGTACGCGCGTGCCACCGTGCGCCGGCTCGCCGACAGCCGCTCGAGCGCCGGGATGTCGATCTCGACGTTGAAGTGGCCGCTGTTGGCGACGATCGCGCCCTCCTTCATGGCGGCGAAGTGCTCGCGGCGCAGCACCGACTTGTTGCCGGTGACGGTGATGAACAGGTCACCGCGCGGCGCCGCGTTCGTCCATCGAGCATGACCATGTAGCCGTCCATCGCCGCTTCGAGCGCGCGCACCGGGTCGATCTCGGTCACGATGCACCGTCGCGCCCATGCCCTTGGCGCGCGACGGCGAGGCCGCGGCCGCACCAGCCGTAGCCGGCGATGACCACCGTGGAGCCCGCGACCAGCATGTTGGTGGCGCGAAGGATGCCGTCCATGGTGCTCTGGCCGGTGCCGTAGCGGTTGTCGAACAGGTGCTTGGTGTCGGCGTCGTTGATGGCGATGACCGGATAGCTGCAGCACCTGGTCCGCCGCCATCGCGCGCAGGCGCGTGACGCCGGTCGAGGTCTCCTCGGTGCCGGCGAACACGCCGCGCAGGAACTGCTTCTTCTTGGTGTGCAGCACCGTCACCAGGTCGCAGCCGTCATCCATCGTGACGTGTGGGCCGCGCTTCGATGCACGACGACGATGTGCGAGTAGTAGGTCTTGTGGTCCTCGCCCTTGATGGCGTACGTGGCGATGCCGTAAGTCGGCCGACCAGCGCAGCCGCCACGTCGTCCTGCGTGCTGAGCGGGTTCGAGCCGCACAGCACCACGTCGGCGCCACCGGCCTGGAGCGTGCGCGTCAGGTTCGCGGTCTCGGTGGTGACGTGCAGGCAAGCGCGCGATGCGGACGCCTGCGCAGCGGGCGCTCGCTTGGCGAAGCGGGCGCGGATCGCGCGCAGCACCGGCATGTGGCGGTCGGCCCACTCGATGCGGGCCTTGCCCTCGCGGGCGAGCTTCGATGTCCTTCACGTGGCCCGCGACGGCGGCGCCGTTCGTCGAGGCGGATATGTCGGAAGCGGTCTTGCGCACTGCCATGGGAACTCCCTTGTTGGGTGTCGGTGAACTCGCGGAACGGCGCACATGATGCCCGAGCGCGGCCTTCCGCTCAAGGGGACTTGCAGGAGGCATGCCACAATTGTTATGCTTTCGCATATGAAAAGGACGACGCTGCAGCTGGAGCCCGCGCTGTACCAGGGATTGCGCCGCCGAGCCGCTGGCGAAGGCCGCACGCTGACCGACGTGGTCGAGCAGGTGCTCCGCGCCGGCCTCGCGCGCGCCAGGGACCGCGAAGCGCACTCGCGTGAGCCTGCCCTCCCCTACGACCTGGGCCCCGCGTTGCTCGACGCCGCGCGGCCCCGGCGCGGCTACTCGGCCGGAGGCCGAGGAATGATCGCAGTGGACAGCGGCGTGCTCGTGGCCGCCGCGAACCGGTTCGCGCCGGAGCACGCGCGCGCGCCGGGCTGCTGGAGTCGCTCGCGAACGGCCGAGCAGCCATGGGCGCTGCCGTGGAGCGCGCGCGCACGAGTTCCTGCGCGTTCGTCACCCACCCGCACGCGGTGGCGCGTGCGTTGGAGCCCGCCGAGGCGTGGGGCGTTTCTCGAAGCCCTGCGCCGCAGCCCGACGCTCCGCCTGTTGGGCCCCACCGAGCGGCACGCCGCCGTGTGCGCCGAAGTGCTGGAGTCGCGCGAGCCCGGCTCCACCGGGTTGCCAGGATCGTTCTTGACCGCGGTACTCCTGCGAGAACACGGCGTGCGCGAGCTGCTGTCGCCCGACCTCGACATGCGACGCTGGCGGTTCCTCGGGTGCGCGACCCGCTGCACGGCGAGGGTTGGACGCCAGGCCACCGCGCCCGCCCGGCGCTATCGTCGGCTCTCCCGGAGCGGCGTGCGCGGCTGGCGCCGTCGAGTGTACGCTGCGCGGCCTTGCTCCGGAGGAGCCATGCCGGACGACCCGCGCCTCGCCCGCACGCCCGAGCCGCCCTACTGGGTGGTCATGTTCACCAGCCGCCGAACGTCGCAGGACGACGAGGGCTACGGCCGCATGGCCGAGGCCATGGCCGCGCTGGCCGCGAGTCAGCCCGGCTACCTGGGGCTCGGAGCACACGCGACGCGGAGGGCATCGGCATCACGCTCTCCTACTGGGCCAGCGAGCAGGCGATCCACGACTGGAAGCGTGTCGCCGCGCATGCCGAGGCCAGCGGTTGGGCCACGAGCGCTGGTATGAGGACTTCGCGCTGCGCGTGGCGAAGGTGGAGCGCGCCTACACGAAGGCCACGAGTCCGCACGCGGGGATCTGAGCTCGCGCGGCCGCGCGGGGCGCTTCGCGGTCAGTTCGGAGACGGTGCCACGCCGCGAGCAGCTCGGCCTCACGTTCCGGCTTGAGCGCCGGCGACGCCGGGGGCGTGTGTCGAGTGCGAGCCCGCGCTCCCACGCCAGCGTATCGCGTGCGGTGTCCTCGAGCGGACGGAAGCGCAGGCCAGTGAAGAGCGCACGCGCGATGCTCAGGCGGTCCATGTTCTGGTCCTGCTCGTGCAGCCGCAGCGGCATCTCCAGCCACGGGCCGACGCGCTGCTCGCGCAGGAACAGCTTCGCTCACCCATGTGAGCCGCGCGTTCCCGCCCACCGCGGCCGGCGATGCGCTCGAGGCACTCGCCCAGCGTGAGCGGCGTGGCCGGACCCGTGGCGTGGAGCGTGCCCGACACCCACGTTCGAGCAGCCTCAGCATCCACGCCGCGAGGTCGCGCGCGTCCACCATCTGCGTGGGCGCAGAAGGGCTTCCGGGTGCGAGCACCTCGCCACCGCAGGCCAGGCGCCTCGGCCAGTACGGGAACCGGTCGGTCGTATCGTGGGGCCCGACGATCAGGCCCGGGGCGCACCACCAGCGCGCGTTCGCCGAACGTCGAGCACCGCCTTCTCGCACAGCGCCTTCAGCCCGCCATACGTCTCGCCGGTGATGGTCTCGATCTTGGGGTCTGCGAGCTTCGCCACCGGTGCCGTCTCGTCGAGCCCTGCGGCAAGCGGCTCGGCGTAGACCGAGATGGTCGAGACGAACAGGTAGCGCCCGCCGAGCCCTTCAACGCGCCGCGCCGAAGCGCCGACGATGCGCGGGAAGAAGCCGGACGGGTCCACGACCGCGTCCCACGTCCGTCCCCAAGTGGCGCAAGCCCTGCCGTCGCGGTCGCCGAGCACGCGCTCGATGCCGGGGAACAACTCCGGGTTCTGTTCGCCCGCGGTGGAACAGCGTCAGTTCATGGCCGACGCAGTGCCGACTCGACGAAGCATCGCCCCAGGAATCGCGTGCCACCCAGCACCAGGATGCGCATCCGTGACGGGTCGCGATCCTCCAGGCGTGCCCGCGCCAGCACCTTCGCCATGGCCGTGTTCTCCCAGGCGAAGTCGCTGCGGCCGAAGTGGCCGTAGGCGGCGGTCTTCTGGTAGATGGGCCGGCGCAGCTTCAGCTGCTCGATGATGCCCTGGGGCGTCAGAGGTCGAAATGCTTGCGCACGAGCGTCGGTGAGCCGGTCGTCGCTCACCTTGCCGGTGCCGAACGTGTCCACCATGACGCTCACCGGGTCGGCCACGCCGATGGCGTACGCCACCTGCACCTCGCAGCGCGTCGCCAGGCCCGGCGGCCACGACGTTCTTCGCGACGCCAGCGCGCCGCGTAGCACGGCCGAGCGGTCGACCTTGCGTCGGGTCCTTGCCGCGAGAACGCGCCGCCGCCGTGGCGGCCCATGCCGCCGTAGGTGTCCACGATGATCTTGCGGCCGGTGAGGCCCGCAGTCGCCCATCGGGCCGCCGACGACGAAGCTGCCGGTCGGGTTGACGTGGAACTTGAGGTCTTGCCTTCGAGCAGAGCGCTCGGGCATGACGGCCTGGATGACCTGCTCCGATGATCGCTCCTTGATGCGTCTTGTGCGGCCACGGTCTCGCGTGCTGCGTGCGAGACGACGACGGCGTCGATGCGCAGCGGGCTTGTCGCCGTCGTACTCGACCGTGACCTGGCGTCTTGCCGTCGGGGCGCAGGTAGTCCAGGCGTCCCGTTCTTGCGCACCTTCGGCGAGCCGCTGCGCGAGCTTGTGCGCCGAGCATGATCGGCAGCGGCATCAGCTCCGGGCGTCTCGTTGCAGGCGTAGCCGAACATCAGGCCCTGGTCGCCGGCGCCGCCCGTGTCCACGCCCATGGCGATGTCGGGCGACTGCTCGTCGATCGCGATCAGGACCGCGCAGGTCTCGGCAGTCGAAGCCGTACGTGCCGCGTCGTCGTAGCCGATGTCCTTGATCGACCTCGCGCACGAGCGTCGGGACGTCGACGTAAGCCTTGGTCGTGATCTCGCCCGCGACGACGGCGAGGCCGGTCGTCACGAGCGTCTCGCATGCGACGCGGCTCGTGCGGGTCCTGCGCGAGGATGGCGTCCAGGACGCGCGTCCGAGATCTGGTCGGCGATCTTGTCGGGGTGACCTTCGGTGACGGACTCGGACGTGAACAGGTGACGCGAAGCCATGGCTTGCTCCTGGGGCGCGTGGTCCGGAGCGGCTGCATCCGGTGCGCCTCGGAGTCGGGCGTCGCTGGCTTCGCGCTCGCGCGCTCGGCCAGACGTCGTTTGAACTCGTCGATGCTGGCGATGTCGGTGGGGTCCACCCCGCCGAGCAGCGCCAGGTAGAGGCTCAGGGAGTCGCCGAACTGCACCAGGGAGGCGAGCCGCGCCGAGCCGGCTCGCCGCCCGGGTGCGGATCTCGTGCACGGCCGCACCCTGGCGAGCCGCGAACTCCGCCGCGAGGTCCAGCCGTGCGTGTCGCCTCGGCTGCGTCCTCGCCATCCCGCAAGCACCAGCACCGCGATCGAACGCGTGGCCGGGCTGGCTACCTGCCAGCCGACGATCTCGTTGTGGTTGTGCTCGGGCACGGCTGCGGAATGGGCGAGCACTTTAGCATTTTCGTTGAGCTGTTGTCTCCAGCGCACCGCGGCCGCCGCTATCCGGCCCGGGCCCGACTACAGGTGCAGCGATGCCGGCCCCGCGAGCTCGCGGGCCAGCTGCTTGGCCGGCGTTGGCCGGCCTCGGCGCCGCCGGCCCCAGCTCGGAGCGCCGGCGCAATAGCGGCGGCGGCCTCGCGCCATGCTGGCGGCCGGGTCGTCGGTCCAGCCGAGGCGCGGCGAACGAGCCGGGTCAGCGCGCACCCAGCGCGTGGAACAGCGCGGCGCCGCGGCGGCATGCCGCCAGGCAGCCGATGGCAGCGGCCAGCCGCGTTCGCGGCCGCCAGCTCGGCCAGCGCGCCGCCGCGGCGTCATGGCGAGCGCGGGGCATGCCGCGCGCGGCGCGCCTCGCGTGCGAGCGAGAGCGTCTCCTCGGTGTCCCCGGAGCTGCTCGACAGCACGGCGAGCGCGTCGCGACCCACGCACGCCGGCCAGTGGTAGTCGCGCACGACGCAGGAACGGCCGTGGCATCGCGGTCGCCGTACGGCCGCGCGCGGTCAGCTCGCCGGCGATCGCCGAGCCGCCCATGCCGCCGAGCGCCAGGAGCGAAGGCTGGCGCGAGCGGCGGCTGCCAGGGCGACGGCGTCCGCTGCGGGCCAGCGCCTGGCTTCGATGTGCTCGGGCTGCGTCTGGAGCGAGCGCGGCCATGCCGCCGCGGGTCGCGCGCGCCGAACGGCGGTTCGAGTCGAGGCGTGCTCACGTCCGCGCCACGTGCCGCGTTCGCGCGACTGCCCCGCGTGCACCGCGTCGCCGGCCTCGCGATCCAGCGCCAGGTAGCTGGGCATGAGCGCATCGATGCGTTCGCGCACCAGCTCGCGCACGGTGCGGCCGACGTGCACGCCAGCGGCTGCGGTCGGCGACGGCGCGCGCGGCGTCGGCCCGCACCGAGCGGATGGCCGCCTTGACGCGCGGCAGGTCGTAGCACGACACCGACAGCTCGTCCACGCCCAGGCCCGACGAGCAGCACCGCCGTGCGCGGATCGCCCGCCATCTCGCCGCACACGCCCACCCAGCGGCTCGGCCGCGTGCGCGCAGTCGCACGGTGTGCCGGATGCTGCGCAGCACCGCCGGATCGAGCGGCTCGTAGAGGTGCGCGAGCGCGCTCGTTGTCGCGGTCCATCGCCAGCGTGTACTGGATCAGGTCGTTGGAGCCGATCGAGAAGAACTCGGCGTGCTCGCGCGCAGCGCGTCCGCCATCCACACCGCGCTCGGCGTCTCGATCATGATCCCGATCTCGACGTCGCGGATCGTGCGGCACCTGGCGCGCTCGAGATCGGCGATCGCACTCGGTCGCGCAGCGCGAGCGCGCGCAGCAGCTCCTCCACGCTCGACACCATCGGGGAACATCATGCGCACCTGTGCCGTGCGCCGACGCGCGGTAGATGGCGCGGATCTGGGTGCGGAACATCTCCGGGCTGCGCGAGCGCGAAGCCGGATGCCGCGCAGCCCAGGAACGGGTTCGGTCTCGTGCGTGATGCCGAGGTACGAGGCCACCTTGTCGCCGCCCAGGTCCATGGTGCGGAAGATCACGGGCCGGCGCGCAGCCGCTCGGTCACGCCGCGGTAGGCGTCGGTACTGCTCCTCCTCGCTCGGGCAGGTCGACGCGGTTCAGGTAGAAGAACTCGGTGCGGAACAGCCCGACGCCGTCCGCCGCCGGCCTCAGCGCCTGCGGCGCTCGCCGGGCAGCTCGAGGTTCGCGCGCCAGCTCGATCGCGGCGGCCGTCGAGCGTCACCGCCGGCTGGTCCGCAGCATCGGCCTGCAGCGCAGCCGCGCCTCGAGCCGCGCCGCTCGAGCCGCGCGCGGTAGCGCGACCGTGCGCCTCGGTCGGGTTCAGCTCGACCGTGCCCGCGGAAGCCGTCCACCGCGCGCGCGGTCGCCGGCTGCACGCGCGTGCAGCGCGCCGCGCACGCTCACGACCGCCGGGATGCCGCGGCCGCGCGCGACGATCGCGCCGTGCGAGTGCGGCCGCCGACCTCGAGCACGAACGCCAGCACGCTGCTCGCGCGGCAGCATCGCCACCTCGCTCGGGCCCGAGGTCGTGCGCCACGATCACCGCAGGCTGCTTCGAGCGTCGGCAGCGTGCGGCGCCGGCGCCCGAGCAGGTGGCGCAGCACGCGCGCGCTCGACAGTCGAGGATGTCGCTGCGGCGCTCGCGCAGGTACTCGTCGCTCGACGCTGCTCGAAGCCGCGCCGCCACCGAGGCCATCACGCCCTGGAACACGGACGCCGGCGTTGCGAGCGCCGCTCGCGCACGCCGCGCTCGTCACCGCCTCGAGCAGCGTCAGGATCGTCGAGGATCAGCAGGTGGGCGTCGTAGATCGCGCGCCTCGTCCTCGCCCAGCTCGGCGGCGATGCCGTCGCGGATCGGCGCGAGGTCGCGCGCGAGCGCGTCGAGCGCGTCTCGGAAGCCGCATCTCGTGCGTCCGACGTCGCACGCCTCGATCTCGGACTCGCGCACGGCCAGCTCCTCGGGCTCGATGCACGGAACACCGGGCCGATCGCCGACGCCCGGCGAGGCCGCGATGCCCGTGAGCATCACGGCTCGCCCCCGAACTTGCCGTCCACCAGCCTGAGCGCCGCTGCGACCAGCGCGCGCGCTCCTCGTCGGCGCCCACCGCCTTGACGACGATCGTGGCGCCCTCCTCGGCCGCCAGCATCATCACGCCCATGATGCTCTTGCCGTTCACCTCGAGGTCGTCGCGCGCTCACGCAGCACCTCGCGACTTGAAGCGCGACGGCGGTCTTCACGAACAGCGCGCACGCGCGCGCGTGCAGCCCGAGCTGGTTGCGGATCAAGCAGCTCGATCTGCGCACCGACGCCTCCGGGCCAGCCATGCGACCGCAGCCGGAGCCAGCGACGAGCACCAGCGACGCCGATGCCCGAGCGCCCACTGCGTCGGGCGAGGGCCGCGCGCGCTGCGCGGTCAGCAGGCCCAGCGCCGAGCCCGCCGGCGAGCGCGCACTGTACCGCGACGGCCGGGGCTCGCCTCCGGGCGCCAGCGCCCACGCGAGCGCCACGCCGAGCAGCCGCGCAGCCGAGCAGCGCGAGTCAGCGCACGACGTGCGCTCGAGCCGGTCGCGGAGCGCCGCCCGAGCACGCGCCGGTCCGGCCGGCGTAGCCCCAGCGCGACGCCGCGAACCGCAGCGCCAGGTGCAGGCACGCGTAGACACCGACCAGTTTGGCCGCGCCCAGCGCCGGCGCGCGGTGACGCGAGCGCCACCAGCACGCCGAGCGCAGGCCGCGAACGGCGCGGAGCGTGAACCAGAACAGCCGGTCGCCGAGCGCCGCGAGCGTCGAGCCCAGCGCCGACTTGAGCCGCGCCATGCTCGTCGGCGTCCGCCGCGCCGTGCCGCGCGCGCTGTCTCCTCGAGCGCGCGCCGCGGCCCGAGCGCGAGCGAGGCGAGCGTGGGCTGGCGTGTTGAAGTAGGCCGGTGTGCTCGGCGAGCCGCTCGCGACGCTCGGCTGTCAGCGGGTAGAGCGCGCTCGAGCGCGGGCGCGAGGCGACGCCCAGCCGAGCCCCTGCTGGCGCTCGAAGTTCCAGCGTCGCCTGCAGCAGCGTCGTGCGCGCAGCCCCATGTCGGACAGATGCCGCGCGATCGACTGCGCGCTCGCCACGGCTGAGCCCGCCACGATGGCACGAGCCAGGCGCCGACGAGCGCCGCGGCGAACACGCCCGCGCGCTCGAGTCGCCGCTGGACGAACGCGTGCAGCAGCTGGGCGAGGCCGAGACCCGAGCCACAGCGGCTGAGCGGGTCGCCACGCCCCGCGAGCCGCAGCGACTCCTGCCCGACGAGTGCGCGGGCCAGCGCCGCGCGCGCGAGCCAGGCAGACGCGGTAGGCTACAGCCGACGCCGAACGCCAGCGACAACGGCGCGGCCCGCTGCGCGCGGCGCAGCGCCGCTCGTCGCCCGGCCGCAGCGCGCTCCTCGCACCAGCGCGCGAGGCCCTCGTTGCCGCCGCCGCTGCCAGCGCGAGCAGCGGCACGCCGAGCGGGCCGCGATCATGCCGGCCATGACGCCGAGCGAACGCAGCGCGGCCTGGCGCACGTGCGTCGAACGGCGCCGCCGGCCGCGATCGCAGGCGCCACGCCGGCGCCGACCACGCCGCCCACCGCGTAGTCCTCGGGCGTGCGCGCCCCGACCGGCGAGCGTGCTCGCGGCGAGGATCTGGAGCACGACGCCCACGCCGAGCGCCGTGCGACCAGTCGCCCCACAGCGCGCCGAGCGAGCGTGGCGGTGACGAGCGGCTGCGAGAGCGAGCGTCTGCGCGACCGGCGTGCCGTCGAGCGCGGCGAGGCCGCCCACCAGCGGCGCGTGCCGACCACGGCGGCTTCCTTCACGCGCATCGAGCGCTCGGATCGAGCGAGTGACGCCAGGCTGCGGGCGCGACGCGGCACGTCCTGCACGATCAGCAGCGCGCGCCGGCCGCGAGCAGCGCCTGCGCGCGCCTCGCGGTCCCGGCTCATCCAGATAAACGTAGTCGTTCACCTTGTCCTTGCCGGGCGCGTAGTGGAGCCCGCCCACGTTCCAGCTCGGCGACGGTCGCCCCCGCCTCGACCGAGCCGCCGCGCGGTGGCGAGGTCGCGCACCAGCAGGAACGCGCGCGCCGCGGCGCGTCGGCCTCCCGGCGCGCGCTGCGTGGCGGCCTCGGCCACGGTCGACCACGCACGTCGACGCCCGGCGCGGCCCTCGCGGAACAGGATCGCGCTCCCACGCGGCTGCGCGGCCACGCCGTCGTCCACCACCCAGATGCGCGTCGGGTCGCAGGCGCTGCGCCCCAGGCCACGACGCACCTGGCCGTGGATCAGCCGGTCGTCGATCGCGGTGCAGCAGCCCAGCTCACGCGGACGCTGCCGCGCTGGACGCCGGATGCTGTCCCGTCCCTTCTGCTGCAGCCGCTCGGCCAGCTCGATCGGCCGGGATCCGGTCGCGGTTGTGCAGGTAGTCGAGCAGCAGCGGCAGGTTGACGCCGGTCACGACCACGACCTCGCCGCGGCCGCGCGCCGCGGCCGACGCCGCAGGTGTGGCACGAGCCGCCCCAGAAGTCGGTGAGCACCAGCCCGCCCGTGCTGCCAGCCTGACGCGCGCCGCGATCGCCTGCTCGAGGATCGTCGCGCGACAGGCCTTCGCTGCGAGCAGCACGTCCACGTCCTCGATCGAGCCGTACGACCTGCTCGGCGGCGCGCAGCAGCGCATCGCGCGAGGTCGGCGTGCGTGACGATGAGCGCCGGCACGCGCTCGGGGTCGCGGCTGCGTCGCTCATTCGGTGTCCTCCCGCACCCATGCGCGGGCGGCGCTCTTGCGCTTCATGAGCTCGATCAGGTGCCGGTTCGAGCTGCTCGGCCGGCGAGTAGCCGCCGTACACCTTGACCAGGTAGTTGAGCGCGATCACCTCGGCGATCACGGTGATGTTCTTGCCCGGCGTGATCGGCACCTGGACCGAGCGGGATCTCGACGCCCAGGATCGTGCGTCTTCTCGTCGTCGAGCCCGACGCGCTCGTAGTCCTCGTCCGACCGACCACTCGCGCAGGTTCGACCTCGCACCTCGACGCGCTTCTGCAGCCGGATCGAGCGGATGCCGAAGATCGCCTGCACGTCGATGATGCCGAGGCCGCGGATCTCCATGTGGTGCCGCAGGAGCTGGTTGCCGCGTGCCGATCAGCACGTCGCCGTGGCGCCGCGTGATCGTGACCACGTCGTCCGCGACCAGCCGGTGCCCGCGCTCGACGAGATCGAGCGCGGTCTCCGACTTGCCGATCGCGCTGCGTGCCGGTGAACAGCAGGCCGCAGCCGTAGACGTCCACGAGCGAGCCGTGCACCGTGGTGCTGCGGCGCGAACATGTGGTCCAGGTAGGAGCGTGAGCGAGTGGATGAACGGCGTGGTGCTCTGCGGCGGTGCGCAGCACCGGCACCTGGCACTCGTTCGCGCGCTGGATCAGGTAGGGCGGGACTTCGAGCCCCTTGCACACCACGATCAGCGGCATCGTAGAACTGGAACAGCCGGTCGATCGCCTCGCGCACCTCGCTCGGGCGAGAGCGTGGCCAGGTAGGTGAGCTCGGTCTGGGCGAGGATCTGGATGCGCTCGGGCAGGGAAGTTCTCGACGAATCCCATCAGCGCCATGCCCGGGCGGTGGATGTCGCTCACGCGTGATCTCGCGCCGCGAGGCGAGCGACTCCGGAGAGGATTCGAGCTGCAGTTCCTGGCGCTGGTCCTCGAACAGGCGCGCCACGCTCGAGCGATCTCACGCGTCGCCTCAGTGCTCGTCTCCGGAGCGTCGTCCGTCCGTGCACCGGCGGCTCGGCCGCGTCGTCCGGTGCCGTTGGCGCGGCCGGCACTCGCGCCACGCTGTGCCGCGGTGCGCTGACGCGCTTCTCCTTGCGCTGCGGCGGATGCTGCTCCTCGAGGCGGTCGGCGGCCAGCTCGATCGCGGCGCGGGCGTCGGCTGCGACTCCTCGCGTGATCACCACGTCCTGCTGGTGTGCGCGCAGCGTGATCTCGGCGGTGTGCGGTAGCTTGCGCGCCTGTCACACGATCACGCGCACCTCGTGGATGCTCGCGTGCGTAGCGCGGCAGCTTCTCCGAGGCGCTGCTGGGCGAACACTCGACGTCGGGATCCGAGTTCGCAGTGGCGGGCGGTCAGTGTGGATCTGCATGACGCCTGCGTCGTCCGGCTCCGAGCGTGGAACGCCCGTGCGACCGGGCGGCGCGGCGTGCGGGTCGCGACTTCAGGCCACGCGCCGGCGGAACCGCGCGGGCAGGATGCTGCAGCTGTTCGCGGTACTTCGCCACGGTGCGGCGCGCGATCTGCAGGCCCTTCTCGTGCAGCAGCTCCGCGATGCGCTGGTCGGACAGCGGGTCCATCTTGTCCTCCTCGTCGATGAGCGTCTTGATGATGTCCTTGGCGGTGCGCGCCGACACGTCCTCGCCGTCGTCGGTCGCGAGGCCGCTCGAGAAGAAGAACTTGAGCTCGAACACGCCGCGCGGGCGTCTGCACGTACTTGCCGCTGCACACGCGGCTCACGGTGGACTCGTGCATGTCGATCTGGCGCGCCACCTGCTGCGAGCGTCAGCGGCCGCAGGAACGCGATGCCCTTGTCGAAGAACTCGCGCTGCTCGCGCATGATGCAGTTCATCACCTTGATCATGCGTGCGGCGGCGCTGCTCGATGGTCTGGATCAGCCAGCTTCGCCGAGTTGAGCTTGCCCTGGATGTACTCGCGGGTCTGCTGCTTCGCCGCTCCGTGCGTCGGACTTCTTGCTTGTTCGCGGCGATGCACGCCCTCGTAGGCCGACGAGATGCGCAGCCGCGGCACGTTGCGGTCGTTGAGCAGGACGACGTATTCCTCGTCCGACGCGCTCCGACGAGCAGGTCCGGGCACCACGTACTTGGGATCCTCGGCCGACACCTGCGAGTCCGGGCCGCGGGTTGCAGGCGTGGCGATCACGTCGGCCGCCGTCCTGACATCCTCGACCGTGTCACCTTGAGCTGGCGCGCGATCTCGGGGAAGCGGCGGTTCACGAGGTGGTCGAAGTGGTCGTGGATCATCCGCCACGCCAGCGTGTCCTGCTCGCCGCGCGCGTCGAGCTGGATCAGCAGGCACTCGCGCAGGTCGCGCGCGCCGACGCCGACCGGCTCGAGCGCCTGGATCGACGCCTGAGCACGCTGCTCGACGCTCGCTCGACCTGGCCGGCCGAGTCGCCTGCGACGATCCGTCCACGAGCGCAGTCGACGAGCCAGCCGCGGTCGTCGAGCGAGCCGACGAGGAACTCGCGCGATGCTGCATGTGCTCGTGCGGCAGGTTCAGGAAGTGGAGCTGCTCGAGCAGGCTCTCGGCCAGCGTGGTGCGCGTGACCGGCACCTTCTCGAGGAACTCGATGCTCGGTCTCGCTCTGCGGCACGTACGGTGCGGTCGAGCGCGCCGTCCTGCATGTACTCCGACCAGTCGATCGGGTCCTCCTCGGCCGGATCCTCGGCCTCCTCGTTGTTCTGCTCGTCGGGCGACGTCCTCCTTGGTCGATGATCCTCCTGCTCGGTGACCTCGTCCACTTCCTCGAGCAGCGGGTTCTGCATGCATCTCCTGCTTGAGGATCTGCTGCAGCTCGAGCGTCGGCACCTGGAGCAGCTTGAGCGCCTGCTGCAGGCGCGGCGTCATGATCAGCGCCGGCGTCTGCGACAGATGCAGCGAGTGCTTCATTTCCATGGCGATGGCCCGGTCCCTAGAGGCGTGAAACGCTTCGCCGAGGTAGATCTCGCGCGCCCGCGGGTCGTCGGCCAGCTCCTCGGCCGAACCCTGCAGCAGGATGCGGCCCTCGAACATGATGTACGCGCGGTCGGTGATGTTGCAGCGTCTCGCGCACGTTGTGGTCGGTGATCAGCACGCCCAGGCCGCGTCGCGCAGCCGCCGGACGATGTCCTGGATCTCGTCGACCGCGATCGGATCGATGCCCACGAACGGCTCGTCGAGCAGCATGAACGACGGCTGGCGCGACGAGCGCGCGCGTGATCTCGACGCGGCGGCGCTCGCCGCCCGAGAGCTTGTGCGCCTGGCGGTCCGGCGAGGTGCGTCAGGTTCAGGTCCGCCAGCAGCCCTTCGAGCCGCTCCTCGCGCTCGGCCGTGCGTGAGCGGCATGGTCTCGAGCACCGCCATCACGTTCTCGCGCACCGTGAGCTTGCGGAAGATGCTCGGCTCCTGCGCCAGGTAGCCGAGCCCGAGCCGCGCCCGGCGGTAGACCGGCTCGTCGGTGATGTCGCGGCCGTCGAGCGGGATCGTGCCCCGCGTTGGGCCGCGAGCAGCCCGACGATCATGTGGAACGGTGGTGGTCTTGCCGGCGCCGTTGGGCCCGAGCAGGCCCGACGACCTCGCCGCGGCGCACGTTGAACGGTGACGTCGCTGCACCACGCGCCACTTGCCGTAGTAGCGCTCGCAGGTCCTCGGCCACGAGACCATCGGTCGCGACCACGGGCGCGACGGGGGCTGTCCGCCAGCGTCTCGGTCACCGTGGGCCTCCTTGGGTCGCGCACGTGCGGGCGCCGGCGTGACCGATCGGGCAGCCCCGGCTGGACGGTGGCGCGCACCTGGTCGCGAGAACTCGAAGTGCTGGAGCTGCCCGGGCCTCGAAGCCCACGCCTTCCAGCACCGAGCCCTCCTTCTCCACGCGCACGAGCTTGTCCGACAGGATCCGGTTGGTGCTGTTCGAGAAGCGCAGTTCTTCCGTGCGCATGCGTCCAGCCCTCGACGGTCTGCAGCACGACCTTGCCGCGCGCCACCATGTCACGCGAGCGCTGGTAGAGCTCGCCCCTCGATGCGCCACCAGCTCGGAGCTCTTCTTGCCGTCCGCGCCGAAGAAGTCGATGCGCACCGTGCGGGCCGTGACGAGGTCCTTGGCCGTGAACGTGGCCGCGTCGCTTGGCCCACTGCGTCATGCCGACCAGGTCGGTCTCGGTGACGGTGAAGTCCTCGACCTCGCTGTCGGGCAGTTCGCCCGGAGTCACCCGAGCCGGAGATCTTCTTGCCTCCGCTGCATCCGCGGCGGCGGCCGCGAGCAGGCCCCAGTCGCGAGGAGGGTCGGGAGCAGAGCGGTGCGTGATCCGGGGTGCGTCGGAGGCCATGAGGTTTTCCGGAAGAGGGTGTGCAGCAACGCCTTCTGCGGCCACGCTAGCAAGCGAGTGAGACGCGGTTCAAGCAGGCTCTGTGCCACCGGACATCCCCGCACCACGCTTGAAGTTAATCGGCAGGAGTCGGCGCGGACTTTCGCGCCGGATGGCCGCATCGAGACGCCCACGTCGGGCGCCGGTCGCTTCATGTTGGGATGCGCCCGCTCCTCGCAGCTTCCCCCCGTCGAGGTGGTGTCCAGCCGGGCCCGGGGCGCGGGATCCGCGGTCTCGCGCGGGGTGTTCCGGTGGCGCGGAACGAGTGCCCAAGCTAGGATGCCTCCCATGCTCAAGCGTGTGACACTCCTCTATTGCCTCGCGCTGCCGCCGCGGCACGCGCGGCTCGTGGCTCCCAAGCCGAAGCCCGCGAAGGCCACCGCGTGGAAGCCGGCGGTGCCGTTCATCGAGGACGATTACGGGCGCGCCTCGCATTGGCGCAAGGAGCGAAAGCTGCCCGTGTTCATCGAGGGCTGGGCGCCCTGGTAGACACGTGCCGGTCGATGAGGGCTTACATGTCTGGACCGACAAATCCCTCACGCGGCACGCCGGGCGGTTCGTCTGGCTCAGCCTCGACATGGAGAAGGCGCAGAACGCGCACGGCCCGCAAGCGAACTCGGGATCAGCGCGTTCCCGACGCTTCTACGTGGTGGACCCCGCCGACGGCCGACGTCGCCCTGCGCTGGCTCGGCGGCATGTCGCTGGCGCAGTTGGAGCGCATCCTCGACGACGGTGAGCTGGCGGTGAAGGGCGGCGCGCAAGGGCCCGGCGCTCGAGGCGCTGATCGCCGCAGACCGCGCGTACGGTTCCGAGAAGCATTCGCCGAGGCGTGCGACCAGTACCTGCGCGCGCTGGCCGCTGCGCCCGACGAACTGGCCTGCGTACGCGGCGTGTGATCGAGTCGTTGATGTTCGCTTACTCGCAGGCGGATTCGGTCGAAGCCGAGCTTGCGGACCGCGGACGCCGCGTGGCCGAAGCTGCGCGGGCACGCCATCTGCGTCCACGGTCGCCTCACTGCGCGCTGGATGCCGCCACCGAGCTGGCGGACTCCGATGCCCGAGCGCGGCCGCGTGGCTCGAGCGTTACGAGGCCGCATGCCGCGAAGTGCTCACCGACCCAAGGCGTCGCTCATCGGCGATGACCGCTCGGGCATCTACTTCTCGCTCGAGAGCGCGCGTGACGGCGCGTACACGATTCCGTGGGCGTCCGGAGGCCCAGTGACGAGCACGTCGCGATGCTCGAGGATCATGCCGCTTCAGCGCGGCCACCGCCGAGCAGCGCGCGACGTACGACTCGCACCGGCGTCTCGCTTTACGTCGAGCTCGGTAAGCCCTAGGCCGCAGTGCCCATGCTTGGAGCAGTCGCGGAAGGACTTCCCCGACGACTACAACCCGCCGCAGCGGCTCGCGACCGTCGTACAAGGCGATGAAGCAGTGGCCCGACGCACTCGCCGCGCTCCGGACGTGGCATTGCCGCTGGCCTACGGCCCGCGTCAGTTCCTAGTGCTCAACACGCGCGCCGACATCCAGCTCGGCATGGGCGGACACCACGGCGCCGCGAAGGCGACGCTCAGCGACGCGCTCGCCAAGGCCGAGAAGATGCCCGAGGGCCTGAAGAGCCCGGGCACCATCCGTTCGCTGAAAGGGACGGCTGGAGAAGCTGGGAGTGAAGCCGACGGAGACCGCAGCGGCGCCTCGTCCGGTGAGCGCCGAACACGTCGAGCTGAAGCGCGTCCTCGGGCTGTGGGACGCCACCTGCGTCGTGGTCGGCGCGATCATCGGCGTCGGCATCTTCTTCAACCCGCGCGACGTGGCCAACGTCGACCGGCAGCGCGTCCGGCGCGCATGCTGGCGCTGGACGCTGGGCGGCGTGGTCGCCCTGCTCGGCGCGTTCACGTTCGCCGAGCTCGGCCGGCTGCGGCCGCTGGCCGGCGGGCAGTACCACATCCTGCGCGACGCGTACGGGCGCGCGCCGGCGTTCCTGTTCGTGTTCTGCAACCTCACCGCGGTGCAGGCGCGGCGGCGTGGCGATCATCGCGCATCGTGTGCGCGAAGCATCTGGGCGTGGCGTTCATCGGCGCCGACCCTCGGGCACGTGGGTGCTGACGTGTGGCGACGCGTGTTCACCTGGGCGCTCGTGGGCCTCAACGTGGTCGGCGTGCGCTCGGGCGCGGGCTCCAGAACGCGACCGTGATCGCGAAGCTGGTCACGCTGGGCGCGCTGTTCGTGCTGGCCGCGATCGTTGCCGCCGGCGCGACGCGCCTCGCGGCCGGCGCAGGCGGCCGCCGCACCGCTCACGTTCTGCGTCGCTGTTCGCCGGTGTCACGCTGACGCTGTTCGCTTACGGCGGCTGGCAGCAGTCGCTGTGGATGGCGGGCGAGGTGGTAGACGCGCGCCGCACCGTGCCGCGCGCGATCGTCGATGGGCGTGGCGATCGTGGTGGCCGCCTACCTTGCCGCGAACTGGGCGTACCTGGACCTGCTCGGGCTTCGCCGGGGCGTGAGCGCCTCGAGCGCGCTGGCCGCCGATGCGTTCTCGGCGTGGTCGCCCGGCGCTGGGCCGTCGCGTGGCCGCCGCGGCCGTGGCGGTGTCGGCGTTCGGGTGTGCTGAACGCGCAGTTCCTGACCGGCCGCGCGGCTCACGTGGGCGATGGCGCGCGAGGGCCAGTTCTTCGTCACCGTTCGGCGCGACTGCACCCAGCGCTCGCCACGCCCGTCGCCGGCTATCGCTGCTGCTCGGCGTGCTGGCGACCGGGCTCGCCGCTCGGGCTCGGGCTCGACCGGCACCGACCTGCTGACCACCGGCGTGGTGGTGTGTGGACGCCGCGTTCTTCGCGCTCACCGGCCGGCTGCTGCTGGTGCTGCGCCACCGCAGTGTCCCGCCGAACGCGGCCCGCGCGCTGCAGTGGCAGCGGCCGCCGTGGCATTCCGCGGTGCTCGAGCTGCTCGCCATCGCCGGCTCCGTGCTGCAACAGGACGCACGCCGCGTCGCGCCTGACAGGGCGGGCTTGCGGCTAGGCGCGGCGGCGGCTGGTCGTCACTGGCTCGTCTGGTTCCGGCGGGACCGGGGGGGATCCGGACGGTGCGAGGGCGCGTCCAGCCGGACGCCGTAGGGCCGTCCCCGCAACACGCCCCGGGCGCCACCCGTAAGAAGTTCCGTGTCAGGCCGCCGACCCAGTCGGAGCTTCAGGAGCGTCCCTCGTGAACAAGCGAAATCTGTTGCCAGGATCCTTAGTTGCGATCCAAGTCCGTGCTCGCGTTCGCGTCCGTCGGGCGCAGGGCTCTTCGGCTGGACCCTCCCGCCGGTGCTTGCGGAATACTCACGCACTCGCAGTTCGCGGCATCGCCGTTTTCCAGTCCTGGGAGTGTGTTCCAGCTCCTCCTCCTGGTGATCACGTCGCTTGCCGCCTTCGCGGCCTGGATCGGCACTTGGTCTTCTTCTGGCGGGGAGCGCGGCGGCTCTACATCGTCTCCTGGATGCTCGGCACGTTGCTTACCCTGTTCTCGGAGCGCGCGTCGACACCTCGCTGGGTGCCGCGTTCGGGGAGCTCAGTGCCCTGGTCCGGAGGAGTCATCTTCGGGCTGATCTACTTCTCGGACCTGGCTCGTCGGTTCGAGCGCACGCCTGCCGAGCGGGCGGTCCCCGTGGGAACGAGTCTCGGCGCACATCGGACCTGAGCGGCACGACGATACGCGGCGGCGAGAGCGGGATGGCGACTCTGCACCGATCTCCCGCCTCAAGGGTTGGTTCGTGAGAGCCGCGCAAGCTGGCCTTGCCGTCGGAAGCGAGCAAGTGAAGCTGGCCCTCTCCGTCGATGGGTGCGCACGGCCGGGGGCGTTCAGGAATCTCTGCTCCTGCGCCATGAGCTCGGGATCGCAGGCGCGTCGCGTCGTGGCGAGTGGCGACATCTTCATATTGTAGGTGCTGATCGTGGCGCTGCCGGTGAACGTGTTGCAACCCGTGCTTCGCTGAAATGCGGCCACTGGGGTCGACCCGGAGCGCGGTCTCGGCCGGGTTGATGATCACTGTCCCTCGATCTCCTCCGCCCACCAGGGGTGCCCGCGATGCTGGCGGTCGGCATGCTTCCTGCCGTCACCGCGGCGGACTGGTGCGCACAGCCACCCAGCGGGAGCGCCCCAGCGCAACAGCCCACGCACTTCCGGTCCAGGCTCACCATGCCGTCCTCCATTCCGACCCGCAATTCACAACGTTCGAGCCTCATTGCAGCGTACCAGCACGCCGTCTCCGCGACACGGGCTGACGATCTCGCACCGGGTGAGGCGAGTCGCGCGGGCCGGGCGCAGCGAGGCAGTCTACGCCGGGCTGAAGCTTACTCACCTCGCTCTGCGCCAAGCTCGCCCGTCATGAATCGAGTTGCAGCGACCTCATATTGGTATTGTTCCCGCCATGTGCGCGGCCTAGCATGTCGGCGGGCTCGAGGATCTCGCGCCGGGCCCAAGTGCCGCTTCCATCCGGGGAACCCGCCGGCCGCGGCGTGAAGCATGGCCGACCGGACACATTAGATCGGAAGATTTCCGATCCGACCGTCCGTGCCCCCACCGGTGACAGACCGGGGACGGGAACCTCGGGCCCGCTCAGGCCCGGATCGCCGCGGATCTCGCCAAGGGGATGCGTCATGCGATTGCTCTCTCTCCCCGCCACGTTGCTATTAACGGCCGCAAGCGCGCCTCGCTGCTCGCGGGTGTCGGCGGAACGGACGACCACCAGCGGCTCAGGGTCCGTCCCAATCCGGTCCGATCCAGATCACGCCGGATGACCGCTACGTCTGGGTGGCGAATCCCGACGTGAACACCGTCAGCCGGATCGACGTGCGCGCGACGACGGTGACCACGACGTGGTCGAGGTTCCCGTGGGCAAGGAGCCCCAGGAATGTCGCGATCTCGCCCGACGGGCGATTCGTCTACGTGAGTAACACGGTCAGCGGAACCGTCTCGGTGATTCGCAACGTCCGCCGGCACCCGCGTGTCGTGCGCACGGTGCGCGTGGGCACCGAGCCTTACGGTATGGCGTTCACGCCCAGTGGCACCAAGCTCTACGTGGCCAACGCCCGTTCCAACGACGTGTCCGTGCTGAACCTCTCCGAGCACGGTCGCTGGGGAGATCGGCGTGACGACGACGACGACGGCGAGAACGGCGAGGTCGCGAGACCATCGAGGGTGTGGGGCTCGAGCCGCGCGGCATCGCGATCACCAACGACGGCGACGGCCGCGATGGCGACAGAGAAGGTCTACGTCACGCAGTTCCTGGCCGTGGATCGCCCGGGTGTGACGATCGGCGCCGACGACTACAAAGAGGGCCGGGTCACGGTGATCTCCGGCCGCGAACGACAGGGTGATCGGAGAAGTGGTGCTGAACCCGATGACCGAGACCGGGTTCCTCTCGAACGGCTCCGCACTTCGGCACATCGCTCCCACCACGCCTCCAACGTTCACCGTGACGACCGGGGCGTTCCCCAACCAGTTCAACAGCGTGGTGATCAAGGGCTCCCGCGCCTATCTGCCCAGCACGGCTGCATCGCCCGACGGCCCGCGTGCGCTTCAACGTCAACGTGCAGTCGATTCTGTCGGTAGTCGACCTCAGCACCGACACCGAGGGCGAATCGGGCGGCACCCGGCAGACCATCAACATGAACCGCGGCATCAACTTCGAACCCGCTGGCGAGAACCATTTGTTCATCGCGGTGCCGTGGGCGGCCGCGTTCGAGCGTCGATCGAACAGAAGGCTACGTGGTCAGCGCGGGCGCGAATCTCCTGGTCAAGGTGATCCTGGACGCGAACGGCACGCCCACGATCAACGCCCCGACCGGCGCCGGCCAGCCGAGCGGCGTGGTCCGCATCACGGTGGGTCAGAACCCGAAGCGGGATCGTCATCAACTCGCGAGACGACCGCGCCTACGTGATGAACGAGATCTCGCGCAACGTTTCGATCGTGAACCTCGAGACCGATCAGGTGATCGTCCACCGTGCCGGCCTCTGAACTCCCGGCAGCCGGGAGCGACCGAGGCGAGGCTGTCTGCTCGGCAAGGCGCTGTTCAACACCGCAGCGGGCGTCAACCTGCCCCAGCTGGTCCGCTCGGCGTGGTGCCTGCGAACCGATTGTCCGGCGGACGGCGTGGAGCGGCTGCGTGTCCGTGCCATCCGTTCGGGCTGACCGACGGCGTGGTGTGGATCTTCGGCAGCGGCCCGCGGCGCTCGAGCCCGCTCAGAGCTGGTCGTTCAATCCGCACGACCCGAGCGACATGAAGATCCTGAACCACTCCGCGATCTTTCGATGAGATCCAGGACTTCGAGAACAACATGCGGAACAACTCAGGGCGGGCAGGGGCTGATCACGCTCGCCGACGGTGTCTACGCCCGATCCGGTGCTCAATGCCTTCACCCTGCCCAACACCGGCCGAAGCCTGCACCACGACCTGATCGCGCTGTTCGTCGCCCGCGGCATCCGCACGCCGATCTCACCGCTCGCGTCGGCGGAAGGCCGGGTGCGGCGCCAGATCCGGCATGGCCGCGAGTCTTCGGCCAGCTGAACTGCGCCAGCTGCCACGGCGGCGGCGGCTGGGCTTCGAGTCGCCGCGACTACACGCCACCTCCCAATCCGGCGCGATGTGGTCGGCGGCCAGATCGTGCGCCTGCTCACAGAAAGTGGGCACGTTCAGACGCCACTGCGCGGCCAACGAGATCCGGCGAGAATGGCACGCCCTCGCGTGGCGCGGACGGTTTCAATCCTCCGTCGCTGTTAGGCGCTCATGCTCTCGCGCCCTACCTTCGCAATGGCTCCGCAGCGACGCTGGATCAGGTGATGAGCCTGGTGCCGCATCGCTCGGCAGGCACGGGCGGCGTGGACGGACTGACCGATCCCCAGGATCGTGCCGACCTCGTGAGAATTCCCTGCAGTCGATCGATGCCTCGACCTCGCCCGTTCGACATCCCGGGCCCGGTCGCGGTCGACCTCGGCATTCGAATCGACCCAGTCAGCGGAATCGTTCCCACTGAAGCTGGAGAGCGTCCGTCCCAACCCGCTCACCACCCAGACCACGATCACGTACTCGCTGCCCAGCGAGGGGTCCTGTGCGGCTCGAGGTGTGTGACCTCTCTGGGCCGCCGCGTCGCCACGCTGGTGGACCGCATGCAGGGCGCCGGACGGCACGAAGTGAGTTGGGATCGTCAGAATGGACTGAGGGCGGCCGGGCGTCGTTCGGGATCTACTCGCGCGACTCGCGGCCATCGGCGGAGCCACCTGGACCAAGCTGGTGATCGCGCAGTAGCCGGGCCCTGGACACGGGTGACGGGCGCTCGGGAATTTCACCGGCGCCCGTCATCATGGTTTCACGGTAGGCTCCCCGCCGTGCTCCTCGCCGCTCTCCTACTCGCCGCGACGGTCCCCGCGTCGGCAGCGCCCGCAGCTCCCAGCGCTGGCGAACTGGCTCGTTGGCAGCGCCTCGCGCACGCCGTGACCATCACCCGCGATGACTGGGGATCGCTCACGTCCACGGCAAGACGGATGCCGGACGCGGTGTTCGGCATGGAGTACGCACAGGCCGAGGACGACTTCAATCGCGACTCGAGATGAACTACGTCCGGGCTGCTGGGTCGTCGCGCGGAGGCGGACGGGCGAGACCGCGCTGTTCGAGGATCTGCGCATGAAGCTGTTCGTCGACCCGGACACGCTGCGCGCGCAGTATCGCGCGAGCCCGGCGTGGCTCAGGAAGCTGATGGACGCGTTCGCCGACGGACTCAACTACTACCTCTCACACGCATCCGAACGTGAAGCCGCGGCGTCATCACGCGCTTCGAGCCGTGGATGGCGCTGAGCTTCACCGAGGGCAGCATCGGCGGCGACATCGAGCGCGATGAGCGTCGCGGAGCTGCGCGGCGTTCTACGGCGACTCGGCGGCTCGGGACCCGGCCGCGACAGGGCGACGGCGATGACGCTCTGCCGAGCCCGATCGGCTCGAACGGCATCGCCATCGCCCCGGCACTCAGCCGCGAACCACCAGCGCGCTGCTCTGGATCAACCCTCACACGTCGTTCTACTTCCGCTCCGAGCTGCAGATGACGAGTGACGAGGGGCTCGAACGCGTACGGCGCGGTCACGTGGGGACAGTTCTTCGTCTACCAGGGCTTCAATCGCACCGCCGGCTGGATGCACACGTCGAGCGGCGTGGACAACATCGACGAATGCCTGGAGACGGTGGCCCAGCGAGCCGGACGATGGTGGTACCGCCTACGGCTCCGAAGGAGTTACCGGTGAAGTCGCGCGACGTCGTGCTCCCCTACCAGCACCGCCACCGGTGCCGTGGCGCCAAGCGCCGGTTCACGGTCCACGCCACGCGCGCACGGACCGGCGGTGCGTCGCACGGGACGAGCGCTGGGTCACGGTGAGCCTCATGCACAGGCCGTGCCGGCGCTGATCCAGTCGTATTCTAGCGCACCAAGGCGCGCGACCTCGCGGCGTTTCGGCGCATCACGGAGCTGCACGCGAACTCGTCAGCAACACCGTGTTCGCAGACCGCTCTGGCAACATCGCTTACCTCCACTCCAACTACATCCCGCGCCGCGACACGAGCTTCGATTGGACCGCACCGGTGGACGGCAGCAATCCCGGCCGACCGATTACACGGGACGTGCTGTCCGTGGAGGAGTCGCCGAACGTCGTGAATCCGCAGAGCGGCTGCGTGTCACAACTGCGAACAACTGGCCCTGATGACACGCGGGCGACCGGAAGCCTCAGCCGAGAGAAGCTTCCCGCGCTATGTCGAGACCGGTGCCGAGGAGTCGCCGCGGGGCCATGCACGCGCTGCGGGTGCTCGAGGACTCGACCGGCTGGACGACGCGCAGCCTGGTCGAGGCGTTCGACGGCTAGTTGCCGGCGTTCGAGCGCCTGCATCCCGCCGCTCGCTGGCAGGCCTACGATGCCGCTGCCGGCGACCGATACGCACGGGGCGGCTCGCCGAGCCGAACGCACTCGCTCCGCGGGATTGGGATCGGTTCTGGAGCCGCCGGCTCGGTGGCCACCACGCTGGCGATCCACTGGGGCGAGGCGATGGTGCGCCGCGTCGCGCCCGCGAGGCGTCGGCCGCGCGCCTGACCGCGCAGACGTATCGTCGGCGACGCGCGCCACACCCGATGAGCTGCTCGGGCGGGCTGGAGACCGCCACTGCGACACGCTCCACGCCGGCATTTCTGGCAGCTGGAAGGCGCCATGGGGCGAGATCAACCGGTTCCAGCGCCCGGAACGACGGCCATCAGGCCGGCATTCGACGACGCTCGCCCAGCCTTGCCGTGCTGTTCTACGTCGGGGATCTGGGGATCGCTCGCCTCGTTCGGCGCCCGCGACCGTACCGGCACGCGCATAGACTGCTACGGCACGAGCGGCAACAGCTTCCTCGTCGCGGTAGTGGAGTTCGGCGGCAGACAGCTGCGCGCGATCGCCGTGACGGCAGGCGGCGAGAGCGGCCACCCCGACTCGCACCACTTCAACGACCAGGCCGAGCGCGCTTCGTCAGCGGCCAGCTTTGCGACGTGTGCTTCCACCCCTGGCAGCTCGCGGACACACCGAGCGTCATACCACCCGGGCGAGGTGAGGCATCATTGACGCGAAGGCGTGGTGCTTCGCGCGATGCGCTTCCGTCCCTACCGGGGCCGCTCGGTCAGGTAGCGATCCTCGAGAGGCGGCTCGGCAATCAGCGCGTGGACCGCACCGAAGAAACGCTGAAGGCCCTCGAACTGCTCTTCGCCCTCGATCTTGAGCAGGTCTCCCGATGCCCGCTCGCGCGACTGCTTCAGCGGCCGGAGACGAGAGTGCGCCGTTGTCGCTGAGATCACTCAGTTCAGATCGTTCGGAGCCCGCCTGCTCGATCAGTCGTTCCAGTCCCACGGGAGCGAACACGAACAGGCCGATCGAGCTGCGCAGCGCCAGCTCGTCGTTCGTGACCAACCGAGATCGCGACCGCGGGTCGGTGAACGGTGCACGATCCGCCGGGCCGCGAGCACGCGACGCCACTCCCGGAACACTTCGGGAGTCGGTTCGGGGAAGTGGTTCATCAGGTCGATGCACATCAGCGCATCGAACGACGCATCGTCGAACGGCAGTGGCTGGGTCGCATCCCCGAGCCGGAACGCGACCCCGCCCGGCCTGGTCAGGCGCCGACGGCGGCCTCGTTCGAGGTCGCGACACCGCGCTCGTTCGCGTCAGCCCACGTGACCCGGGCTCGGTCAAACGAGCGAGATGGATCACTTGAGGCCGCCGGATCCGCTCGCGATCTCGAGCACGTGACTCGACGCGGAGAGGTCGAGCCACGCGGCGAATCGGTCGTACTCCTCGGCCGTGGTCAACTGTTCTGCCCGATGTCCACGCCGAACGTGTCCGCGCGGATCTGGGCCAGGACACGCGCCTGGAAGTGGCCGTACGTGGTATCCGAAGACAGGTCGACGCGTTTCGTCACAGGCCCAGTCTCCTCTGGCTGGAGCGCGAGATTCTGCCCGCAGGAATACGACCCGCAGCCATCGGTTCGGGTCAGTGCGAATCGTCCGCTTCCGTACGGTGACTCACGCGAGCGGACGGTCCCCACTCTCACGGCCGGCGTAACTATCGGCGCGCGCAACGACCCCAGCAGCACCGGGCTTGCGATGGATAGGGCGCATGTGGACCGACCGATTCCGGCACACGAACTGCTGATGCCCGCCGCCGCTTCCTCGGATGGTTCCTGGGGGCAGGCGCGCTGCTCGCGTGCTCGGCATGCATGCTCCCCGGCTGGGTGACGCCTTCCCTCCCGCGCGGCCAGCTTCGCACCGCCGTGCGTCGAGCGCGGCGCGATCGACGCCGCGCTCACCGCGTCGGGGCTGGTTCTCCCCGAGCACGAGTTCGTGGTCACGAGTCCCGGGCCCGTCGCGCGTGCTGCAGACGCTCCACCAGCCCGGCGACACCGTGCGCCGCCGGAGAGCCGATCCTGAGCCTCGATCAGGGTGAAGCGCGCCTCGCTGGTGGAGCGGCTGGAGCGCCAGGTCGCGCTCAAGGACAACGAGCGCGCCCAGGCCCGTGTCGATCTCGAGAACCGGCTGAGCGAGCTGAACGGAGAGGCGGCGATCAAGCAGCTGGAGTTGAAGTCGCGGACGTTCGAGGCCGAGCGCAATCACAAGCTGGCGGCGGCGGGCGTGATCAGTGGCGACGACGAGCAGGAAGAGCGACGACCGACCTCGAACGCTGCCGCATCGAGAGCGAGCTGCTGGCCGCGGCGATCCAGAACGCCGAAGCGAGGGCTCGAAGTGCGCCTGCGTGCCCTCGGCGCTCGGAGCACGACATCCTGGTTCGCGAACGACGCGATGCCGAGCGCGCTCCTGGCCCAGGGATCCGCGGCGAGCGTGCGCGGGCGGCGTGCTCACCTGGGTGCTCACCGGCGAAGGTGTTTCGGTGGCGCGAGGCGACGAGCTGGCGCGGCGTCGCCGACCTCTCCACGTTCAAGGTGGAGGCCACCATCTCGGATGTGCACGCCGCGCAGATCCGCGCCGGGCATGCCGGTCACGGTCCGCGCCGGCGAGCTGTCCCTCCCGGGCACGGTGGCCAAGGTCCATCCCAAGGTGGAGAACGGCATCGTGCGGCTGGAGGTCGCGCTCAAGCAGCCTGATCATCCGCTGCTGCGGCCGAATCTCGCGCGTCGACGTGGACGTCATCAGCGAGCGGCCGAGGGAACGCTCGACCGTTCGCCGCGGCAGCGTCATCGCCCTCGACGGCGGCGGCCACGCGCTGTTTCAGGTGCGCGGCAACGTGAGCCGGTGCGGCGAGACCGTCCGTCTTGGCCTCACCAACTTCGAACGCACCGAGATCCTGGAGGGTCTCGAGCAAGGCGACGAGATCATTCTGTCCGACATGAGCGACTACGCCAACCGGAAGGAGATTCGCATCCGATGAGCACGATGAGCCACTGAAGCCGGAGCGGCGCGTGGCCGATCCGCCTCGCCCGAGCGGGACACGCCGCCATCCGTCTGACCGGCGTGGAGAAGATCCACCGCACCGACCGGATCGAAACGGTCGCTCTGAATCAGATCCACCTCGAGGTCGGGGCGCGCGAGTTCCTGAGCGTCATGGGACCTTCGGGCTCGGGAAAGAGCACGCTGCTCAACGTCATCGGGCTGCTCGACCGCCCCGGCAAGGGCACGGTGGAGATC
>ERZ1370068.8508-contig-7355_pt1 | contig 62286 bp, 103 predicted proteins | sample MGYA00561227_ERZ1370068 | MGnify/ENA primary metagenome ERZ1370068 (study PRJEB38410, sample SAMEA6850437) | metagenome | study: Metagenomic assessment of the ecological functions of the soil: analysis of the soil microbiota associated with the...
ATTCTCGCTACCATTGCTGGGCCGCGCCGACGAGGTGATCGAATAGCCGAAAAGGTGTCGCCTAAGAATGGAGATTTCGATGAATGGCGATTTTGTCTCGATCGGGGGCCTATCCTTCCCGCGGCGGATGGTCCTGCAAGGCATGGCATCGCTACTTGGCTGCGCGGTTACCCCGAGCGCCTTCGCGGCTCACCGCTAAATCTTGCAAGCTAACAGAACGTGACATTATCGGGCCGTTCTACCGGTTTGGTGCGCCATTCCAGACCAAACTGGCTGGACCGAACGAGCCCGGCGAGCGGCTGGTCATATCGGGCAAGGTTTTCAGTTCCGACTGCCGAAGCCGTTTACCCAACACACTCATTGAAATCTGGCAGGCGAACAAAGCTGGCCTGTATGACACGGACAAGCCGGGCAACTTTACCGAACGCGGGGATTTCCGCTTGCGAGCCATGATGCTGACCGATCAGCAAGGGAACTATGAGTTCGAAACCATCATGCCGGGGAGATATCCGATTCCGCCAAATCTTCCGGGGCTGGAGAAATACGCAGGGCTGACGCCGACCCGCTCATATCCATTTCAGAGTTTCAGGATCGTTGCATATCCGCTCACCACGCAGCTCTATTTCAAGGATGATCCCCATATCGCCAAAGATCCCTGGGCCAGCCGCAAGCCATCGATGGCGATCGGACTCAAACAGGAGGGAAAATTCCTGCGGGGCCATTTGGACATCGTGCTTTGCCAGAGGCTTCTGGGGGCGCATCTACGAACTGGCCACACGGCGACTAACAAGACCTGTCGCGCCGCCTCGCATGCGCCACTCAAGCCCGCCGATGAGGTGATCAGAATGAGACGGCGCGATGTCCGGCTTATTGGCACTTAGCGGACATCCCTAGTTGCACTGCACATGTCCGCTTTCGGGGGTAAAGCGGACATCGCTAGCGCAATCGCAGAATGTCCGCTAAGGGACCAAAAGCGGACATTCGTAGCGCAAGAGAATCGAGGCGTTTTCGTCCTCTATTCGTCGCGTCGCCATATCTCGTAGCCGATTTCCTTAGCGATCATTCCATCGCGGATATGGAAGTTGTGCAACAATCGCATCTTCACCTTGGTGCCGATGGGGAACGGGCAATTCTCGAAGCCATCGCCCGAGATGCGAAACGTCGCCCACATGTCATCGAATACGCGGTCGGGCGTTGCGAAGCGCTCAATCGGTTGAAAGGTGATACCCTCCGCGGAGCTAAACACGCGCAGATACATCTTCTTGATCGTCTCCCGCCCCCGGTAGGCTACGTTGCGAGCGGGCGTCTCCCAGACGGCATCCTCCGTATAAAGCTTGATGCATTCATCGATACGGTCAGGATTTTCCTCATGCAAATGCATGTCGACCAGGTCGAGCGCATATTGGCGCTTTTCCTCATAGGTCTTCGGCAAGTTGCGACGAGCAAGAAGCTGCTCGACCGATCTCCTCTGGATTTCTCGATGATATTCATGAATGTTCCCCTGTTCAGCAGGTACAAGAGTTGCGCCAAAAACGGGAACGCGCGATGCCTCGCGCAATGAGGCTAGGGCAAAAGCTACTCTCTGGCGAGTTGATACGCGCAAAGGGCGTGAGATGTCTCTACTTGGCACTTGGCAGACATTTGGGCCGCATCTGCGAATGGTCCGCTTTCGGGGTAAAGCGGACATAACGTAAAAAAGCGAGAACGATGCCCGGCCCAGATATCCGCAAACAGAACTGAATTGAGCGGTTGGGCGTTTGAGGCGAGCGCAAACTACCGCAGCGATATCTACCAGCCCGTTGAGGTCGGCGGCGACGATCAGTCCCGCCTGGCGGCCCGCCAGCCTCAGGACCGCGCCGTTCTGATTGGCCAGCACGATCGCGCCTGCGCCGGGGCCGACCGCGACGCCCGCGCCGGCCGCGCCATAGACGCCATTAACATCGGACGGCCTTCGGATGTTGCTGACCGTACCGACAAAATCGGTCGCTGAGCCGCCGAAGGTAAAGCCACAGCTCACTCCGCCGATCGAGAGTAGATAGCGCCGGCCATGAAACACCAGCGTGCCGCTGCCGGCAGAGCCGCCAATGACAAAGCCGGCTTTGATAACGTTAAAGCGGATGCTGCCGTTGTCGGCCTGGGCGGCAGTGGCGAGGCCCAGTGCACGTCACGGTCAAAGCAAACAGCGCGGCACGAATGGCGGATGACAATCGCATAAGCAAGTCCCCTCGATTAACCTTGGTGACATTTGACGAGGCCACAACCCCGAATGACAAAGATGCGACAGATCGAACAGACAAACAAGTTTGAACTTGTTTTGAACTTGGAGGCGCTCGGCATTGCTGTTCCACGAGACGCAGGTGACTGTCGTGTCCTACGTGCCCAATCCAAAGGAAGCTGCATGTTTCAGCTGAATGCTGCGCCCTGTCAGATGGCAGCTAGCGGCCGAAGAAGCGAAATGGATACTGATAGAAGCGGCGCGGTTCGTCTGCGGATCCGTAGGCATCCAAACCCGATGATGAAATAGTTGGTGCTTCTTCCCTTCGCTTGCGAGTTGCGTTCACCGTCTTGCGCTTCTGATTGGACTGCGCATCCTTTTGCGTGGTTTGCTTGACCGGCTTTGCAACTCGCTCTTTATGCGGTGCGGCCGCAGCTACTGGTGCGGATGGCGTCGGTATGAGTAGGCGACTGTAATGCCATCAGACCGGCGATGCCGAAGCTAATTATCGCCCCAAGTCCGAGCAAATAAAAAATCACGACAGCGGCGCCACGCATTACATCGCTCCACCGTCGATGGTCGAGGCAGATTATGGCGAGGTTACACCTAGGCTATTCGCTATGGAAGGGCACCTGAAGGTCATGTCTGCTTTTGACCCAAAGCGGACATTTGTGGTTCTGGCTAGCCGGGATTACGGGCTGTCACCTTCCAAGAACTCAGATCCATCATTACGCCATTTGGGCCTTTAGTACTTTGCGAGTTGGGCGCGTGAGAGCCGTAGCGATTTCATCGTGGCGCTCTTCGGCCAATTTGCCCGCTTCACGGTAGACTTCGCCAGCAGGTCCGATTGCAAGTTGAAATCCAACGCGCATCGTCTAAGTCTTTGCCTACGAATACCTGAGCATCAACTTGCGCAAACTGGATGTCCTTGTAGCCAGCGATTTCAAGTTGCTTTAGTCACAACTCCCGTATCAGCCATCGAGAACGGTCCCGGACCACATGTCTGCGCATTCTCCCCGGGCGGCGGCAAAAAGCGCAACACGACATCTTTGGCTGAGCCGAGCCACGGGTTATCCTTGATGCCGCGCCAGACAATCATCGTCATGATGCCGCCGGGCTTGAGGGTTTTCGCGCATATTGCGCAGCCCCGCTACGGGTTCTCGAAAAACTGCGTGCCAAATCGCGAAAAACAGAAATCGTGAACGGGTTCGAATGGATATGTCTGCACGTCCTCGTCCAAGAAAGTGATGTTGGTTATCCCCGCCGCCTTCCGCGTCCCTACGGCCAAATTCCAAAATGCATCACAACAATCGACCGCCAAAACCGATCCGGAGGGGCCTACCAGACCGGGCCAGCTTGATCGCGGTATCGCCGAAGCCGCAGCCCGCATCGACCACCTTATCGCCAGCCTTGACCGGCAAAGTCGGAAAGATTGCCTCACTGTGCAGCGTCAACCCATCAACGAGGATGTGCTTCCAGCGGATGAATTTCGGCGACCAATACGCTATTCCAGAAGTCGATGTATTGGCTGTGTTGGACGTTGGTCTTGAGCAACAGTTTCAACGGCCATAACACGCCTCCAAATAACACTAGAGCACAGCATTCTACATCTCTAGAATGTGGACCTGGGAGATGCGACCTTGGGTCGAGAAATTCTAATGAAGAAAGCTGGATGACGACTACAGCTTGCAATGTCTGCTTCTCGGCACTTCTGTCCGGACATTCAAGGAGCAGCCGCAAATGATGCCTCAATGGCCATGATCAGGAATGAATTTTGAATGGGCATCAGAGATCGAGGCCGGTACAAGAAAGTTTTGCGTCCGGTCTGCTTCCAGAATTGATTGCCGCGGTGCGCCGCGCTGGCCAGGGCAACCTCTTCACTATCATTGGCAGCGATCCAAGGCTGGGCGAGGACCTTGCAACTTGGTGTCGCTTCACCCGGAACACCCTGGTTGAGACGACCAGAAGGCAAATCATACGCGCTGGGTGATCCGCTGCGGCGAGGCTCCAGCGGAAAGCGAAGTTGATCGTCCTGTTGGATCGCGGCTGTGGCTCTACACCAACTTCGACTGCAATTTGCGCTGCGATTATTGTTGCGTGCGCTCCTCGCCAAAGGCGCCGCGGCGGGCGCTCGGCCTTGAGCGAATAAAGCGAATCGCAAAGGAAGCAGCCGAGTTGGGCGTCAGGGAGATCTTCGTTACCGGCGGCGAACCCTTTCCTCCTGTCAAATCATCGACAGAGACCCTGTTGGCGTGTGCCGCGGCAGTCCCCACGACTGTGCTCACTAACGGCATGCTCCTCGTCGGCTGGCGGCTGGAAATGCTTAGGGCCATGCCGCGCGATCGGATCACGTTGCAGATCAGTCTCGACAGCCCGACGCCCGAGCTCCACGACCGCCATCGCGGTAAAGGTACATGGGCGCGCGCTCTGCGAGGAATTGAGAATGCTCGATCGGCAGGCTTTCGGGTACGACTGGCGGCCACCGTGTCAACAGATGCAGATGCCGATGCGTTCCGCCAGTTCCTGGATGACCGCAGGTGTGGCGGTCGAAGATCGAGTGATCCGCCGCATCGCGCTACGCGGCTTTTGCAAGCGACGGCATTGCGCTCGCGCGCGCCGATCTGGTACCGGAGATCACCATCACCGCGGACGGTGTTTATTGGCACCCAGTCGGAGCGGAGGACGAAGATCTTTTAGTATCACGCAACATCTTTCCCCTAGCAGAAGCTTTCAGCGCTGTGCGGCGCGCGTTCGATCAAGAAAAGGACCACGAACGTCGGCTAGCGAAGATATTCAACTGCGCATAATGGCGGTCACGCGTTGGGCCGATGGCTTGAAAAATCCCTGTCGCGCAGAGGCCTCGCGCAAGACTCATACCCATCGAGATGCGGCTCTACCCAGCGCTGAAGCCCCTCGGCTTCGAGTACACGCACGATGTTTCGGATTATCGTAGCTCATCCCGGACAACGCTTCGGCAAACCGCTGCTGCAACACCGGATCAAGATCGGGTCGAGCCGTGAGCATGCAGATGATTATACGGTGGTGAGGTCCAGATTTCGGTGAGCGCGCCTTGCGGCACAAGGCGCTCGACTTGCACTGCTTTCCAGAACGGACTACCGATTGCCCCAGCGTCGGCGCGACCGTCGAGAACAGCGCGCGAACGACCTCCACTTCACTGGCGCCGGTATCGCCAGTGCTTACCGAGATCGCTGTTGAAGCGTAGCGCGCGATAGTCCTTTCCTTCTTGCAGACCTCCTCTCTCAAGGAAGTATACCGGTAAGAATCGCAGCGTGGCCGCTGTCGCGACTGCCCAGAGCAAGCGTACGACCTCGGAGGTCCGCGAGCGTCGCAAGCGAGCCACCGGTCGCCGCGACAATCTTTGTCATCCAGCCGATATCGGTGTCACGCATGGCAATCGGCCGGCAGCGCTGGCCGCTCCATGCATCGGCCTGCAGATAAGCGAGATTGGTATTCCAGGCGATATCGATGTAAGGCACGCGTTCGCCGGAGGGGCGCCAGGAGTGCGCTCACCTGCGCTTCATAGCTTTGGAAGAGGACAACTTCGACGGAAAGCCGCGCTTCTTCATGAAAATAGCGGCGCATGCCTTCCCAGATTATTACCACCTTTGGGTCATAAGCTACGGCGCCAACCCAAACTGTTCGACTCATTTCGGCTCCTCAGCTGCTCGAAGGGTAGTTGCAATTCCTTCCTGCGTCGGCGCCTTATATTCAGAAAAGCGGCAGTCCGAGCACAGCGCGTCCGATGAATTCACGCAGAACGTCTCCGGTCGGCGCCATTACCGCGCCGGCATGCGCGTCACGAAACAGCCGTTCGACGCCGGCATGCTTCGAGAACGCGGCGCCACCACAGACGCGCATCGCGGTTGAAGTGACTTTGATAGCGACGTCGCCCGCCTGCAGCTTTGGTTTCAAGCACACGCAGCAAGGTCGTGTCACGCGGTTGTTCGAGATGATCGATCAAATCATCGATGCGGGCGGCGAAGCCCGTCTGTGTCGATCTGCATCTCGGCGATGTGTGCGCGCGCAGGTCGGGAGACTTTCGCCCAAGCTCTGGCCGAGGTGCTCGAAGCGCGCAGTGTTGAGGTGCCGTGCCGTTGCGGCAACCGCAGCCCGACAGAGGCCGAGCGCAACAGCAGCCGAACCCAGATTGAATAGCGGCAGGACGACGTTCATCATAGCCTGAAATCCTGCGCCATCTTCAGTGAGCTGGAGATCCGATGGAATCGCGCACGCCTCCAACATCATGGGGGCAGAAGCATTCGCGCGCGCAGTCCCAAACCGTCCCATGGTCCAGCAACCGAAAGGCCCGGCGTTTGTGCCGGGACGAGGGTAGAGCGTGGACTCAGTTGGACCCTTGCCGTCGGGGAGCAAGCGAGCTCACCACGTAGCAGTGAGCGTAACCGGCGCTTGTCACCCACGATTTTTCGCGGTCAGTTTAACACTCGCTCCGTTGCGGGTTGCACGCGAGATTGGTGCCCAGAAATGACTGCGCGAGCCCGCTTCACTGAATGCAAGCGTAGCCAGAATCTGCCCGGCCTGCGATCTCTTTGAGCGTCTCCGCGACTGCAGGCTTCCGACCGGGCTGCCACGATGGTCGCGGCCGCGCGGACATGCATAAGGTAGACCATCGCGCCGCTGATGCATCTGCCTCGGCCAGTGTTGCCGTCACGCCAGCGAACGTTCGTGGCCCGAGAAGCGCCGCCGCCGAACTTAATCGGCAGCATCAATCCTAAGAGGCCGCCTTTGCCAAGCGCCTCGACTGCCTCGGCAGAAAATCGCCCCTGTTTATCGTTTTGACTCGCCGCAGGAGCAAGAACGCGGTCGGCTATCTCTCTGGCGGTTGAAGACTGCCACGTCGCGATTCATTGTCCCTTCCTTCATTGTCTCTCTTCGGTAAACCTAGTGCGGACAGGGGACATCGTAACCCTGACCTAATAAGTACGCCAACCTTGCCATCTTCCGCCCGGTTTCGAGAGATTTAACGTACAGCCCTCGAAACAATGACGTGTGACGCTCTTGATGTCCGCTATTGGCACAAGCAGACATCGCCTAGCGCACTGCACATGTCCGCTTTCAGGGGTAAAGCGGACATGCTCGTGTTGCACTGCACATGTCCGCTTTTGACCCAAAGCGGACATCGCGACGACTTTCTATCCGGTACAGAAGTCATGGTAGCGATACCGCGCGAACAAATTATTTTCAACGATTTCGGCGTTTATGCCCCTAAGTGCACTGACGTTTTCTACTCGTAGCTGAAGCATCGCAAGCGCAAATCATGAAGCGATGACCGGTTGACGAAGGCTGGGTCACCGAGGCCTCGGTCGAGGACGTAAAACTCCACCCATCAAATGACTCCGATTGAAATCAATCGTCTTGTTCGGCGCAATCTGCTGCGAGATGGTTGAAAACGACCTGCATGTTCAGGGAGTAACTGTTTCAACCGAATTTCAAGAAGACCTTCCGCAAATAATGGCCGACCGCACCCTGCTACAGCAAGTAATCCTGAACTTGATCAAGAACGCGATCGAAGCAATGGCCACTGGTCCCACAGCCAGTAAAGACCCTTCGGCTGGTAACAACCCAAGACGCAAATTCGGTCGTCTCGCTTTCTGTCGAGGACTCCGGACCCGGAATAACTCCGGAAAACGGGACTCACGTATTTGATCCATTTTTACGACGAAATCTTCCGGGACGGGATTGGGACTTTCCATCTCTCAAAGGATCATCGAGGATCACGGCGGTGATTTGCGGCTCACCAAGACCAGTTCAAATGGCTGTACTTTTGAAATCACTTTGCCAAGTGTTAGCAACGAGCGACAGTAGTGGTCTCAGGCGGACAATCGCCGCCGTGGGCCTACAGGCAAGTCAACCGCATTGCCAAGCGAGCAAGGCGACTAGTCGCTAAGGCATTTGTGCGGAGCGGTATCCGATGTCCGCTATTGGCACAAAGCGGACATCCGGTTTGCATTGCATCAATGTCCGCTTTGGAGGTAAAGCGGGCATCATCGGCCTGCAGCTGCACATGTCTGCTTTTGACCCAAAGCGGACATCCTGCCGTGGCGCTGATGCTAGAATTTGCATAGGATTGAGCATGGTCGTGAACCGCCGGAGGCGAGGCGACATGCAGCGACGCGGTGGAAGCGGACAGCCGGTAAAGGGTCAGAGTGCGAATAGGCCCAAGGCCCGCAACGCGCCGACCGCACAGGTATCCACTGGCCGATCTCCAAGAACAAGTCGCCGCTCTTACCCGCGAACTGAAGGAGGCACGCGAGCAGCAGGCCGCGACTTCGGAGGTGCTGCAGGTCATCTCAAGTTCGCCGGGCGAACTCGCGCCTGTGTTCAGATCCTTGCTGGCAAGTGCCAAACATCTATGCGGCGCAGAGTTCGGCACCATTTTCTCCGCGAAGGAGATGCGTTTCGCACCGTGGCCTTGCACGGCACGACGGCCGAATACACTGAGGCCAGATGGCGCGCGCCATTTATTCGGCCCGCCGCTGATACCGGCCTTGGCCGCGTACTGGAAACCAAGCAGGTGGTTCAAATAGCCGACGTGCGGGCGGTGGCGGGCTATGTGGACAATCCTGTGCAGGCGCCCGATCGTTCAACTCGCCGGCGTGCGCAGCAAGCTTTCCGTTCCGATGCTGAAGGAAGAGGATTTGATCGGCGTCATCGAGATCGACCGCCAGGAAGTTCGTCCCTTCACCGACAAGCAGATCGAGCTGGTTACAGAACTTCGCCGCCCAGGCCGTCATCGCCATCGAGAACACGCGGCTGCTCAACGAGCTGCGCCAGCGCACTGACGATCTCACCGAGTCGCTGGAGCAGCAGACTGCGACGTCGGAGGTGCTGCGCGTCATTAGTAGTTCACCGGGCGAGCTGGAGCCGGTGTTCCAAGCGATGCTGGAGAATGCACGACGCATCTGCGAGGCCGAGTTCGGCGTTCTGTATCGATGCGAAGGAGATGCCCTTCGGGCTGTTGCAATGCATGGTGCACCGCAAGCATTTGTTGAGGAGCGACGTCGCAATCCATTGATCCGGCCCCCACCGCAAACGACGCTCGGACGTGTGATGGCGACAAAACAGCCGGTTCAGATTGCTGACATCGTGAACGAACCCCATTATTTCCGATGTTCCATCCGGTTATTCCGCTGTGCTGCTCACTAAGCTCTCCGGTGCCCGGACAGTACTTGCCGTTCCGATGCTCAAGGAAAATGAACTAATCGGGGCAATTGTCATCTACCGCACCGAAGTGCGCCCTTTCAGCGACAAGCAGATCGAGCTGGTCAAGAACTTCGCTGCGCAAGCCGTCATCGCCATCGAGAACACGCGGCTGCTCAACGAGCTGCGCCAGCGCACCGACGATTTGACCGAGTCGCTGGACCAGCAGACCGCGACGAGCGAAGTGCTTAAGGTCATCAGCTCTTCACCCGGCGAACTGACACCAGTGTTTGAATCGATGTTGGAGAATGCGGTCCACATCTGCGAGGCCAGCTTCGGCAATTTATTGCTCTACGAAAACAATGCGTTCCGACACGTTGCTTTGTATAACGCACCACAGGCTTGGGCTGTTGAACAGCAGCGCGACCCGATTGCCCCCGTCGCGCGGCACATTTTCTTTACCGCGTTGCTGACACGAAGCAGGTTACCCATATTGCCGACATCGCTTTTGAAAATCCTGATGAGCCTATCGCCAAAGTCGCTGGTGCTCGTACTCTTCTGATCGTACCGATGCTCAAAGAGAAAGACCTAATCGGCGTTATCGCGATCTATCGTCAGGAAGTCCGCCCGTTTACCGACAAACAGATCGAGCTGGTCAAGAACTTCGCCGCGCAGGCCGTCATCGCCATCGAGAACACGCGGCTGCTCAGCGAGCTGCGTGAGATCCTTGCAGCAACAAACCGCCACCGCCGACGTGCTCAAGGTCATCAGTTCTTCACCGGGCGAATTGAAGCCAGTGTTCGAGGACCATGCTGGAGAATGCCGATCCGGTTGTGCGAAGCCAAGTTCAGGATCCTGCAGCTGTCCGAGGGGCGACGGCTTCCGCACGGTCGCCATCGCACACTGATGTTCCTCGCGCGTTTGCTGAGAAGCGCGGAAGCGAGGCCGTTTTTCGTCCTACTGCGGGAAGTCACCTGGGTCGCATGATGCGGACGAGGCAGGTAGCACATATCGCCGATATCCACGGCAGTGACGGGTTATGCCGAAGGCAGATCAACCGCTGATGGACCTCGTCGACCTCGGTCGTGCACGGGCGCCTTGTCGCGGTGCCGATGCTCAAGGACAACGAACTGGTCGGCTCAATTGTCATCTACCGGCAGGAGGTACGACCGTTTACCGAGAAACAAATCGAACTGGTCAAGAACTTCGCAGCGCAAGCCGTCATCGCCATCGAGAACACGCGCCTGCTCAACGAGCTGCGCAGATCTCTGCAGCAGCAGACCGCCACCGCCGACGTGCTCAAGGTCATCAGCCGCTCGACTTTTGACCTGCAGACGGTGCTCGACACTCTGGTCGAGTCCGCAGCGCGCCTGTGCGGTGCAGAGATGGCAAACATTTGGCGGCCTCGGGACGGTGCCTATCGCCTCACGGCAAGCTATGGGGTCACTGCTCGATACAAGGAATCCCTAGAAAACAAGGAATTTTTGAACACTATTGCCATTGAGCCCGGCCGAGGCACGACGGTAGGCCGGGTCCTGCTTGAGAGAAAGAGCGTCCATATACACGACATTCAGGCCGATCCGGACTACAAGCTGAGCGGTCTCGTCGCCTTAGGTGGCACCCGCACTATGCTCGGCATCCCCATGCTGCGCGAGGGCGATCCAATCGGCGTGCTTGTGCTGGTGCAGTCCGCTGTCCGTCCGTTCACAGATAAGCAGATTGAGCTCGCCACGACGTTTGCTGACCAAGCCGTCATCGCCATCGAGAACGTGCGGTTGTTTGAGGAGGTGCAGGCACGCACCCGCGAACTGGCGCAATCGGTCGACGAACTGCAGGCGCTCGGCGAGGTCAGCCAGGCGGTGAATTCGACGCTGGAGTTGGAAACAGTCCTCACGACCATTGTCAGCCGGGCGGTACAGCTGTCGCGTACCGATGCCGGGACGATCTACGTGTTCGACGAGGCGTGTCAGGAGTTTCGCCTCCATGCCACCTACGGCATGAGCGAAGCCATGATCGCGGCGATCACCGACCAGCACATCGGCCTCGGCGACTCGAATATAGGCGCAGCGACAACGGCAGCGCAAACCAGTCCAGAGTCCCCGACATTCGCAACCAGCCCTCTCCAGTCAACGAGATCATCCTGCGCGAGGGCTATCGCGGCATTCTAATTATTCCCCTGCTGCGCCCAGATCATATCGTCGGTGCGCTGGTGGTCCGGCGCAAGACGCCGGGCGAGTTTCCACAATCTACTATCGATCTGCTGCAGACGTTTGCCGACCAGTCGGCGGTGGCAGTCCAGAACGCGCGACTGTATGAAAACGTTGAAGCACGTACCCGCGAATTGGTGAAGTCTCTGGAGGACCTGCGCACCACACAGGACCGTCTGGTGCAGACACAGAAGCTCGCCTCGCTCGGTCAACTCACCGCCGGTATCGCGCATGAGATCAAGAACCCGCTCAATTTCGTCAATAATTTCTCGGGCGTCTCTGCCGAACTGATCGATGAATTGCGGGACACCCTGAAGGGTCCGTTAGACGATAAGGCACGGGCCGAGATTAACGAGCTGACGGATACCCTGCCGGAGCAATCTCGACAAGGTCATGCAGCACGGCAAGCGTGCCGATGCCATCGTCAAGAACATGCTGCTGCACTCGCGCGAAGGCTCGGGTGAGCACCGACTTGTCGATATCAATGCCCTCGTCGAGGAGAGCCTCAATCTTGCCTATCACGGGGCGCGGGCCGAGAAGCAGGGCTTTAACATCACTTTGCAGCGGTCATTGGACCCGGCCGCCGGCGAGGTCGATGTCTTCCCGCAGGACATTACACGGGTTCTGCTCAATCTGATTTCCAATGGATTTTACGCAGCGACCAAGCGGCGAGCAGAAACCAACGGCGGCGATTATGAGCCAACCGCTTGTCCGCCGGGACGAGGAGCCTCGGCGACCGTGTTGAAATAACGATCCGGGACAATGGGACTGGCATCCCGCCGGATGTGAAGGAAAAGATGTTTAACCCGTTCTTCACTACGAAGCCTGCCGGAGAAGGGACTGGGCTTGGCCTGTCCATTAGTCACGACATCATCGTCAAACAGCATGGCGGGTCTATTGAGGTCGATACCCAGCCTGGCGAGTTCACCGAGTTCAGGATCACTCTGCCGCGGGCGGCTGTGTTCCTTGCCGAAACTGGAAGACGGGCGTGATCCTCCTTCGCAATGTCTGCTGATGGCGCAGCGGACAGTGCCTTGGCCGTAGGCCGACCTATTGGATTGCGGAGCATTTTCATCGTCGCCCCGAAGTTAGGCATCACCTTTGATGGTGTCGGTGCATAGGCGAGGGCCAGCACATGGCATATCTCCTCCATGTCTGCTCTCGCTGTAAATTAGAACCAACGGAGGCATGCTGAGTGTCTATGCACTACCAAATGGCACAGCACCTATCGTTGGCAACAGCGTCGACTGCCAACAACTACAACACCAACCACTCTGCGTTATGTGCAGAGCCAAGGGTATCGTTGCTGTTGCTACGGTTGCACGACCACATCACTCCACACAAAGGAAACTACGAATCTGTTTTGGCATGGTGACGCTGCAGTCCTTGTGCGCATTCCATCACAACAAGACAAAGCAACGCATCGAGCGCAAAGGCAGCAAGACGATCGATGTTGAGTACAGCAATGCATGCGACGTGCACGGCAAGCCGATCGACCCGCGGCATCCAAGCAATAAGATCGAATGAGGGTACCGGGGGGCCGAAAAATGTTTGGTTCGTCTCGGTTTCTAGACCGGTGCGCGGCGTTTGACAGAATTAGTTGTTGCTTAGCGCAACGTAGCTGTAACCTGCGCGTGACTTATCGCTGACACTGGCTTGAAAGGTACGTCATGGGACTCCGTGGTGCGCATGCACATACGCCAGCTTGTATGAGGCGGCCACCACCACCGCCCATGCGTCACAAGTTGTTATGTCCGGGGTGCAATCGGCGCTTCATCGCCCGGCGAAGTGATGCGGTTTATTGCTCTACGACTTGCCGGATGCGTGGCCACCGGGACAGGACCAAAGTCCGCTGATTGGCTTTGCCCGATCGCCCCCGTCAGCTGACGTGCAGGAAGTGACCGCGCTGGCGTTGTGCGGCCTCGTCCACAGCGACGCCGGCCTGATGTAGGCCCGCCCTAGCAGGCGCTTGGATCTAACCCCTTACGGATCTTCCCCATAGTCTTCCCAGCGCGAGTTGCTGGGAAGATAGTTGCAAAAAGTGCCCTATTTTATTGGGTTTGTTGACGGAAAGTCGCACTGCATTACGCTGTACCCCCGAAAGCAGACATGTGCAGCGCAACTCGGCATGTCTGCTTTGTGCCAAAAGCGGACATGATCGCTTTGTTGCCACTATCCTGATGCCGCCCAGCTGGCGCTGCTGAATAAGCTCAACAAATCGAACGTAGGATTGATGAAATGCATCATGAGTGGCCGTCAACGACGCGCATAAGCCCGCGCGATGAATGCACCTGCGCTGAGTAATTATGACGAGATTGGCCTCGGTCCAGAATTAAGCGGTGTTCTACCCGCGTCGCGGCATACGCTAGTATGGAAGAGGGTTCAGCGATGCGGTTGTGGCGCATCTTGATGGGGCTGGTCGGTGGCGCTGGCGCTTTCCGCTTGCGCGGAAAAACGCCGATCGTCTGCAGACGTTCTATCTTGATCAGTATGCCAACCCAAATCCGACGTTGATGGATTTCACGGTTTGCCACGGCTTCTACTGCGCCGAGAGAACGCCAGCCACCATCAGCGAGGACCAGTGGCGGCGTGTCATCGCTGTCTTTAAGCCGCGGGCGAAGAATGCGCGGCTCGAGCGCCACCAAATCGTGCGCGGGCTGGCGTTGATCCAGACCATTGTCGGGCCGCAAACCGGAACAAACGCCCACCAATGGACGCATAAGAACATGTACGTCCTCCCCAATGCGGGCGACCTGACGCAACTCGACTGCGTCGATTCCTCGGTCAACACGTGGACCTACATGACGCTCATGCAGCGCAATGGCCTCTTCGCCTTCCACCGGGTGGCGCCGCTTCTTACGGGCCCCTACGCAATACCGCGGTGATACGGGAAACCGACGGCGGTTATTTCGCGATCGACGCGAGCCTGGTGGACGTCGGGGTACCGCCGCCGATTATCCCGCTCTCGGCCTGGTTGGCGAGCTGGCCGCCCGATCCTGCCGTGATCGAACGCGCGGATCGGGCGGATGCGACCGGGAGCGTGCCGCGTCCTTAGCCTTGGCACGCTTCAGGCTAGAGCCAGTTATCTACCTCGAGGCCGAGCGAGATTTTTCTTTTCCGCTCCGCGCGGATCGGGCCTGAGATGAACAACCAGACAACAAATACAAATTCTAGTCCGACGAGGGGTATTTCAGCGCGATCACCGCGGCGAGGCCGAAGAGGCATAAAGTCAGTGATCGAACGAGATCCACAGAATCTTGCGCACTTGCGCTGTCACGTCATGGGTTCGGCTCGGCGAGGCTCGCCGGATCAAACAAATGTAAGTCGCGTTGACGAGGAAGAAGACCGCCGCATAAAGGCAACCGGCTCCGGCGCCAACTTGCTGATCGCCATCAGGCGGTTGAGAGCGGGAGCAGCGACATTGAAAACAGATGCGCGAAGTTGAACCACAATAGGCGTGAGTTGCTCGTCGCATAGCGCATGAGATAGTGATGATTGACCCAAACGATCGCTATGAAAGGTAACTCACTGCATGAAGCTTAGCCATGTTGGCCAAAGCTCAAAGGAGCGCCTTAAAGGTCAGAATCTCGGGCGGCCGCAATTCCAAAACCAGCACGGTTATGAGAACAGCGAACACGCCGTCGGAGAATGCGCTCAATCGTTCCGGGGTCGCTCTGTGAAGCATGGTCGTGCCATTTTCGAACGGATGGTTAGGCCGTTACAGGTCGATCGGGATAAGCGAGCGCAGGCAATGCAACGAGTATTCAAGGGCAGCGCGCAGAGATCCGAAAATAGCTTTGATGGAATGCCATTGGCGCATGCAGTTGCCCCGCAGCCAGCGCGATGCCATTTTTGGCGTAGCATAGCAGGCCGGAAGACAACTAAAGGATAACGGCCACTGTCCACTCAGAGTGAAGTGTAAAAGCCATGATCGCATTGAGTCGACGTGAATTCACTGGACTGTGCCTGGCGTTTAGTTCGTTCGCGGTATCCAGCGCAGCTTCGACCGACACTGGACGCACGGTAAAGTTTCGTGACGGCGCCATCGTCCCGGCCTGGGCCAGGGTTCGTGCCGGTCTCGGAAAGGGGAAACGCCCTCAAGCTGCCGAGGAAGAAGCGTTGCGGACTGGTCTTTCCCTCGGAATGACGCTGATCGACACGGCGGAAATTTACGGTTCCGAAGAATTCATTGGCCGCGCGATCGCCGGTCAGCGCGATCGCGTTTTCCTTGTTTCCAAGGTGTGGCCCAACCACGTGTCAGGAGACGGGGTCGCGCGCGCCTGCGAGGCAAGTCTCAGGCGCCTCGGCACCGACCATCTCGATCTCTATCTGTTGCACTGGCCGAATGGCGTCACCAACATCGCCAGCGTTGTGGCCGCGTTTGAAAAGCTGCGTTCGGCGGGAAAGATACGCAGGTGGGGCGTCTCAATTTCAAGGTCAGCGACATGGAAAATCTCTTCCGTGTCCCGAACGGAGATCGCTGCGCGACCAATCAAATCCCTTATGGCATCGCGGACCGGAGTGTTGAGCGTGATGTGCTCCGCATGGTGCGTGCGGCAAGGCATGCCGGTAATGGCCTATTCGCCGCTTGGCGGTCCCGGCGCCAATTTGCTCCGTGACCCGACGCTCGCACGCATCGGTGAAGCGCATGGGTGCTCACCGGCCGCTGTTGCCCTGGCCTGGACCATCCGCAACGGCAATGTCATTGCAATCCCTGAATCCGGTTCGGCGGCACATGTGAAAGAGAACGCTGTCGCGCTCTCCCTGACGCTGAACCCGCAAGATATTCAGGCGCTGGAAGTGGCGCATCCGGTGGCCAAGCCCTAGGCCCTGATGGCGACGTCCGTTGTTGCCCGAATGCGGACATTGCCATTTGCTTCACGCGGCTTTGAAACGTTTCAGCAGCTGCGCCAGCCGCTTATTCTTCTCTGCGAAACGTCCTGAAACTGCTCGTGCCAGAAGCGCAAAGAGACCAACTACAACTGCGAGGAGCACGAACGTTTCGGCCAGCGCCAGGACGGAATAAACTAGCGCCACGGCAGAATGAAATATGGACATGATGTGGGTTGGTTGGCGGGAAGGTCTCGCGCCGGCTACCCGTCCACCATCGCTTAAGTCTTGTTGTTCCAAGACAAGGATTTGATAGTTCCTGCCAACGGCGTGGCCGACGTCGAGATGCGTCAAACTTGCTAGAACATTATGACCAATATTCAAAGGAGGTCGCGGTGGCAGTGAGGGTCGAAAAAAACGGATCGGTTTGGACGGTCATCCATGATCGGCCGGAGGCTCGGAACGCAATGGATCCCGCGAGCGGGGATGCGCTGACCGCGGCCTTTCTTGAATTCGATGCCGACAAGAAGGCCTCTGTTGCGGTTTTCTACGGCGCTGGCGGAGCCTTCTGCGCTGGATGGGACCTCAAATACGTCAGCACACTGAACGCCGACTACCCGCTCGGCGAACTCGACATCCCACTGCGCGTCCGAACGGCAATGGCGGGGATATTCCGCGCGGACCTTTGGGGCCTTCTCGCCTCGAGTTGGACAAGCCGGTCATCGCGGCAATAGAGGGCCCCGCCGTCGCCGGTGGAATGGAATTGGGCCTGTGGTGCGATTTTCGCGTCATGGCGAAAGACTCCTACTTCGGGGTCTATTGTCGACGCTGGGGCGTGCCGCTGATCGATGGTGGGACCGTGCGACTGCCTCGCATCGTCGGCCAAGGTCGTGCCTGGAAATTATTTTAACCGGCCGAAAAGTGCCCTGCCGAAGAATGTCTGAATATTGGGCTCTGCGAATACGTGACACCCAAAGGCGGTGCGCGCCAAAGGCAGAAGAGTTGGCACAGGAGATCGCGCGTTTTCCGCAAGTTTGCGTGCGTGCCGATCGTCGCTCGGCAATCAGAGTCACGGGCTGACGGTGCGCGAGGCGCTGATTCAGGAATGGTACAATGGACGGGAAGCCCTGATCGAGGACGGGGTGTCGGGAGCCACACGCTTCAAAGACGGTCTCGGTCGACATGGCGACTTCGCGAAGATTCGATAAGACCTAGGAACCAGCGGACTGGAAGGATCTTCCCGCAACAGGCGCCTTCGGGATTGAGCGCGCGGACGGCGGGGTTCAATATCCATCGTTGAGTCGGCGCAGGCTCACTCTGCCATCGAACGGGCATATTGTGAGTGTGATTAGTCGAGGAATCATCGGGGATTCGCGATCATGCCATGGCTGCTGCGGGTCGAAGGCCTACTCATTGCGGCTACATTCGTCTGCGCCGCTGTGCATCCGGCGCGCGCCGAACCACGGCCCGCCGATGTTTGCAGCGCGCGGCATTCCGCGCGGTCATCGATGTCGGGCACACGGCGCAGGTCGCCGGGCGCGACCAGCGCGCGCGGTGTTCCCGGAGTTTTCCTTCAATTTAGATCTTGCGCGAGCGCATCGAGCGGCAACTGCTTGCCGACCGGGTTCCGAGCGCAGCGTGCTGCTGCTCACCGAAGGTCCTTCACGGAAGGCATTGGCGGAGCGCGTCAAGCGCGCCAATGCTCTCGGCGCTGATCTCTTCCTGTCGATCCATCACGATTCCGTGCCCGACAAGTTCCTGGAGAAATGGGAGTTCGACGGCGTGCAGCGCGGCTTCAGCGACCGCTTCAGTGGCCATTCCATTTTCATCTCCATACGACAACAGCGACCGTGCCGGCAGTCTGCTGTTTGCGAGAATGCTCGGCAGTCAGTTGCAAAAACGGGGATTGAAGTACACGCCTCACTACACGGATCGGAACATGGGCCACCGCCAGCGGCTGCTGGTCGACCCGCAAACCGGTGTCTATCGCTACGATCGAGTTGCTCGTGCTCCGAGACACCGAGCATGCCCGCGGTCTTGCTCGAAGCGGGTTCGATTATCAACCGCGAGGAGGAGCTGCGGATGGGGTCGGTCGAGCGACAATCGCTGATAAGCGCCGCTGTGGCTGATGCGGTCGAGTCGTTCTGCGCAGCGCGCGGCGCGCGTACTCCCCCGAAGTGGCGAGCCGCAACGGTGCGGTATCGAAGCAGGCGAAAGCGCCGGCCGCCGCGACGCCAGTACGGACAGTCAAGCAACGCTGATCCGTCGTCGTGGAGACGACCGCCCATAGCGGACGGTCGCTTCGATATGCGTTACAATCACCGCGCCAAGGGCTAACGTGGTGACGGAATTGGCGAACGTCAGAGAACACCTATGAAATTGTCGATCTGGATGAGCTGTCTGTTGACCGCGACGTCGATTTTGGTCGGTACCGCCTCTGCTGAGTCCCCTAGATGGTGCGCTATCGATAGTGTTGGTGGCGGCACGAACTGTGGCTTCGTCACCGCCGAGCAATGCCGTGCAAGCATCAGCGGGGTGGGCGGGGTCTGTGAACCAAAGCAGGTCGTTCCAGCGAGCCTGTCTCCAGCAGCAAAGGCGGCAGCGCCCAAAACAGACGCGAGCGGGGGCAGGGACAAATTGATGGATTGCGTGACCAGAACTCCTGCAAGATCAATTGCTCTGCCAACATAAAGAAACGCTACCGTCAAAATGGTGCGTGCACTTCAAAGAACCGGTTTGAGCTGGTTCTAAGCCGAGCGCTTTACTGTCGAAAAAGCGAATGTCCGTCGTCTCATGAGCGCGCACCGAAAATGCGACGCTGAAGTCGCGCCATGCCGCTGATCCAACGATCTCGGTCCTCCATTTTCATGCGCACGTACTCTTTCACTTCGGCGTGCGGCAGGATCAGAAATGTTTCGCGTTCAATGCCATTGAATTGCAGTCTGCGCAACCTGTGCCGGAGACAAAATACCGTCTCCCGATTGCGGGCCCGGAGGAAGACCGTGCAACAGCGGCGTGTCCACGGCCTGCGGACAAAGGATTGATACTTTGATCCCGTCATCCTTGTGCGCGATAGCCAGGTTTTCAGCAAATCCGACTGCGGCGTGTTTTGTGGTCGAGTAAATTGCGCTTCCGATCTGTGTGAGCAGCCCTGCTGCCGACACGGTGATGAGGAAATAGCCGCCTCCGCGGGCTTTCATGCGCGATACGAGATTTCGCGCAGCGTAGACGTGCCCCATGACATTGACAGACCAGGCTGTCTGCCAAAGTTCATCGGGTCCTGCCGCCGCATTGCCCGCGCGCGAAGAGAACCCGAGCGCCACGCCCGCATTCGAGCAATAAAGATCGATCGGTCCGAATTCCAGACTCGGTTTTTCGACTAACGACCCGACACTAGCTTCCTGCGCCACATCGCAGAGAACCGCGCTCCCGCCGATTCCAGCCGCCACTTGCACAGCCGCCTGACGGTCTATGTCGGCGACGATGACATTTTCGCACCGGCTGCGTGACATGCCTCGCAGAGGCGCGCCCAATACCGCTTCCTCCTCCCGTTACGACGACGGTTTTGCCGTGCAGTTCCATTCAGACCGTGTAATTCCCGCGGGTGCAGCGATGCCTGTAGCCAGTCTATCGTCGCTTAGGACCCTTGTGCGCCGTCCGTGCATCTGTTTGGATTTTGCGCGAAAACGCGGCCACACCGTTCGCCAAGCAACTTCAAGCGTTTAGTGAACTTCCTGAACCTCCGCAAGAGCGCGAAGATATCTCTCGCCGGCATTAGGAAGACGGATGAAATCCGCCTCAAACTGGCACCTGCAGTGGCGAAATGTCGCCCAGATCGTTTCCGCGGTTGCCGCGCTTTGTGCGGTAGTTGGAGTGATTTTTCAGCTCTCCTTCATTCGCGGCAATGCCAAAGAGGCCAGCGCGCGGCAGGTCTACATGTCCTATAGCGAAGCAACGCTGAAATAACCCTGAGCTCTCGCAGCCAAACTACGAAAAGATCAAGGCCGACCCAGTGGAGTACGTTCGCTACAAGAACTACGTCAGCACATGCTGTTCGCGTTTGACGAAATCCTGAGCGTTTATGACACGCCCGAATGGCGAAATAGCTTTAACGAGGATCTCAAGTATCACATGCGCTATATTTGCGAAGGTACCGCGCCGGATTACGACAAAATGTATTTTCCAAAAATGCGCGAGCTTCTCGGCAATGCGAAAGCGCTGCCCGGATTTGCAAAAGAAGTAACGGGCCGCGCGCGCTTATTATTGCCTGCGTGATTGAAGGCTTTGCCGATGGCGTTGATCCGGGCGGAACTCATGCCGACGCGCTGATCTCTTTCTTGTGCGGCGACGGCCTCGTAGAGTTGACATAGCCCTTGTCCCATATTTTGCCCGTGCGATTGTCGATGATGCGTTGCCAGCAAAAATCCCCACGGTCCGGCACGATGACGATCGAGCCCGTATAGTGTTCGACTTCACGGCGTGGTGGCTTCACCGTCGCCTCTTGCTGTCGCAGCGCGGACCACCCGCTCGGACGCCAGTCATAGGCATAAAGGAATGCCGCAAGCGTAAAGGCCATCCACACGAACAACACATAGGTTCCGTGGAATGTCACGCAAGAACCAGCGTCGGCGGGCTGACGCACGTGTCGCTATGCTACGCACTTCGGACATGCCTGGAATTTAAGTCCACCATCGTTAAGAGATCGTTCAGGTTCTGAAGCGTTGTCAGACGGCTAGTCGTTCCGATAAATCAACGGTTTGCACGGGTTCTACAGCGCGCGCTGGTCTCACTTGCACGACACCTCCTGCGCCGCGTAACGTTCGGCCCACGCACAATGCCGGCGCGGTGAAACGACCGGCCATGGGAGGATGACAGACATGCAGCGGTTTCTGGACGGTCGTATCACGGTTGGCTCTCGCGGCGGCCTGCGTCTCGCTTATCCCGACGGGTCATGCCGGCGCCGCCGATTATCCGACACGGCAGCCGCACATCGTCGTCGGCTACCCGGCCGGCGGCTCGACCGACATCTGCGCGCGCCTGTTCGGCGATTGGCTCAGCAAACGGCTCGGCCAGCAGTTCATCGTCGAGAATCGTCCCGGGGCCGGCAACAATCTCGCGACCGAAGCCGTCGCCAAGGCGCCGCCCGACGGCTACACGATCCTTCTGGTCAACCCGGCCAACACCATCAACGCATCGCTCTATAAGCACCTCAATTTCAATTTCCTGCGTGACATCGCCCCGGTTGGCGGCTTTATCCGGGTGCCGAACGTCATGGAGGTCAATCCGTCGGTGCCCGCCAAGAACGTCGCTGAGTTCATCGCCTACGTGAAAGCCAATCCCGACAAGGTGAACGTAGCATCATCGGGCAATGGCACGTCGATCCATCTCTCCGGCGAGCTCTTCAAGATGATGACCGGAACGAAAATGACGCACGTGCCTTACAAGGGGTCTGCGCCGATGCTCACCGATCTGCTCGGCGGCCAGGTGCAGATCACGTTCGACAATCTACCGTCGTCGATCGGCCACATCAAAGCGGGCAAGCTGCGGGCTTTGGCGGTGACGACCGCCCAGCGCTCTGACGAACTGCCCGATGTTCCGACCGTTGCCGAAACAGTCCCGGGCTATGAGGCGAGCGCGTTTTTCGGATTCGGCGTCCCGAGCGGAACGCCGAAGGAAATCGTCGAGGTGTTGAACAAGGAAATCAATCTGGCGCTGAAGGATCCTGGGATGATCGCCAAACTCAAGGAGCTGGGCGGCACGCCGATCCCCGGAACGCCCGAAGATTTCGGCAAGCTCGTTGCCGACGAGACCGCAAAATGGGAAAAGGTGGTTCGCGCGGCCGACCTGTCGGTCAACTAACGCACTTAGTGCCCCTGTAAGAATGAGCAAACGTAAGCGTCCTGAAGAGCTGCGCAGCCATCGCTGGCTCGGCGTTAATGATCTGCGTGCGTTCGGGCACCGCGCGCGGCTGCGGCAGGGCGGCTTCGATACGGCCGATTTCCGCGGCAAGCCGGTGATCGGCATCATCAATACCTGGAGCGACATCAATTTCTGCCACACGCATCTGCGCGATCGCGCGGAAGACGTGAAACGCGGCGTGTTGCAGGCCGGTGGGTTCCCGGTCGAATTGCCGGCAATGTCGCTGTCGGAACCCTTCGTGAAGCCATCGGCCATGCTCTATCGCAATTTGCTGGCGATGGAGACGGAAGAACTGCTGCGCAGCCATCCGATCGACGGCGCTGTGCTCATGGGCGGCTGCGACAAGACCACGCCCGCTTTGATCATGGGCGCGATCAGCATGGGCCTGCCGGCGATCTATGTGCCGGCGGGGCCGCAGCTGCGCGGCAACTGGCGCGGACTTGAACTCGGTTCGGGCTCCGACGCCTGGAAATACTGGGATGAAAACGCGCTGGTCGCATCAGCGAGGCCGACTGGACCGAGCTAGAAGGCGGCATCGCGCGCAGCTTCGGGACCTGTATGGTGATGGGCACGGCGGCGACGATGATGGCGATCGCTGAAACTCTGGGACTGACGATGCCCGGTGCGTCATCGATTCCAGCTCCCGATGCAGCTCATCCGCGCATGTGCGCCGCTCCGGCCGGCGCATCGTCGACATGGTGTGGGACGACCTGGTGCCGCAAAACATTCTCACGCCCGCCGCGTTCGACAATGCGATCCGCGTGCACATGGCGATGGGAGGCTCGACCAATGCAATCATTCACGTTGTTGCCATGGCGCGCCGCGCTGGCATCAAGCTGGACATGAAGCGTTTCGACGAGATTTCGCGGGAAATTCCCGTGCTCGCCAATGTGCGGCCGTCAGGAAAATTCCTGATGGAAGATTTCTTTATGCGGGCGGACTGCGGGCGCTGATGACGGAACTGAACGGCGCGCTCGATCTGTCCTGCCTCACGGTTACCGGCACGAGCCTCGGCGAAAATATTGCCGGCGCAGAGGTCTACAAGCGCGATGTGATCCATCCGCTATCCGATCCCGTTTCGCGGGACGGGGCGACCGCGGTATTGACCGGCAATCTTGCTCCGCGCGGCTGCGTGATGAAACCCGTCGGCAGCCGACAAGCGCCTGTTGCGTCACCGCGGCAAGGTGATCGCATTCGAGGACTACGATCACATGGCGCACGAGGTCGAACGCGACGATCTCGATGTGACGCCCGACCATATCCTCGTGCTTAAGAACGGCGGCCCCAAAGGCGGTCCCGGCATGCCCGAATGGGGCATGCTGCCGATCCCGAAAAAGCTCGTGAAGCAGGGCGTTCGCGACATGCTGCGCGTTTCCGATGCGCGCATGAGCGGCACAAGCTATGGCGCCTGCATTCTCCACGTCGCTCCGGAAAGCTTTGTCGGCGGTCCTCTTGCGTTCGTCAAAACAGGCGATGAGATCGAGGTAGATGTGCCGGCGCGCCGGATCCATCTGCACGTCGCGGAGGAGGAACTTGCCCGTCGTCGCGCCGCCTGGAAGCCGCCGGCACCGCGCTACCCGCGAGGCTATGGCGCGCTTTATTCGCAACACATCGGCCAGGCCGACGAAGGTTGCGATTTCGACTTTCTCGCGCCGAACGGGGCGATCCCCGAGCTCGGAAATCCATTAACGCAACCCGCATCCGCGAAATTGCCGGGATGTGAACTTGGCCGAATGGTGATAGGCCAACCCGGAAAATCCGGTGACCGGCATGAGTGAAGACATCCCTTTCGACAAGAATCTTGATCTCGCCCCCGATGTGGTGGACGAGCCGACGCCGGGTGTGCGCCGGATCATGGCCAACAATCCCGGCCCATTCACGTTCAAGGGTACGGTCAGCTACATCATCGGCCGCGGGCAGGTGGCGATCGTCGATCCCGGTCCGGACGATCCGGTCCATATCGGCGCTTTGCTCGACGCCGTGCGAAACGAAACCGTCACGCACATTTTTGTGACGCATACCCATCGGGATCATTCGCCGGCGGTGCCGGGCCATCAAGAAGGCGACCGGTGCTTCGGTTTACGCCGAAGGGTCCGCATCGGGCCGCCGGCCCCTTGCATATGGTGAGCTACAACCCGCTCGACGCCAGCGCCGATCGCGACTTCCGGCCGGACGTAGCGCTGCGGGACGGCGAGGCTGTGTCCGGCGATGACTGGGCGATTGAAGCTGCGTCACGACGCCGGGGCACACCGCCAACCACATGGCCTACGCGTTGAAAGGGAAATCAACGCTGTTCGCCGGGCGATCACGTGCATGGGCTGGGCGACCTCGATTGTCGCTCCGCCGGACGGGGCCATGAGTGACTACATGCGACTCGTTGGCAAAGCTCGCGCGGCGCTCGGAAACGGTCTTACCTGCCGGGCCACGGTCCGGCGCATCGCCGACGCCCCGCGGTTCGTCAGCTATTACATCCTCCATCGCAAGGCCCGCGAGGATTCGATCCTGCATCGTTTGTCGAAGGGTGCGACGGATATTCCGACGATCGTGCGCGCGATTTATATCGGCATCGATCCGCGCCTGACCGGAGCGGCCGGACTCTCCGTTCTTGCCCATCTTGAGGATCTGGTGGCGCGCGGCGTGGTTGAGACCGATGGCCAACCGGCGATCAACGGTAGTTTATCGCTTGGCCGGCTGACGCTTTTCGGGTTGTCCCTTTTCGTCGGCGGAGCCTTTTTCTCGGGAGCGACCGTGGTTCAGGCGCGGAGCTGATCACATCGTCTATATCTCCAAGCAAGCTGCGAATTCGCGAAGCATTCGCGCCGAGATCGTGGTTGCCGAAACGGGACGCCGACCGCATGTCGACGCGGTGCCCTGGCCGACTGGAGTTATCCTGAATGACGACGTCGTCGCGGAAACCCATAATCGGGGTGCGCGCCACCGCTTCGATCACGCCGTCGCGCCGCGCCAGCGTCGGCGGCCGCGTATCGCCGATGTACCATTTGCGCTTGGTCACAAGTGCGAGCGCGGCGTCATAGGCAATTTTGGTCGGGACATCGAGATCGAGCGGAATGACATCGGGATAAGCTGTCCGCTGGAGCGCCGCTACCGCTGGACCGGGGTAGTCCGATGCGTCCGCGCGGGCGCAGACGCGCCAGCACGTCGAAGCGGGGCGGGTTGGTCGTGTCGGTGGTGACGTCGGAAATTGCTGGTAATCGCCACGCGCGGGTGCCGAGATACGCTGGGTAGGCGAGCAGTGCCAGACCTAGAAATAAAGCGAGTAGCGCGCGGCCGAGACCCACCTATTCCCTGCCGCCAGATGACGACGAAGGCCGCGAACGCAAACAAAATAGCGATCCCGGCGAAAACCAAGGCGGCGGCGAATGTTGCAAGTGCCGGTACAATCTCCAACAGGCCGGACCGGACAATGATGACCGATATGGCGGCGACCGCGATCGCGAATAGAGCCAATCTCGAGGACCATATTGCGATCCTCGACACTGGTTCATCAGGGAACGGACGTCGCGCCATGTTTACAGTCCCGAGCAGATTTTCTTGAGCGCTGCCCATTCGCTGGGTTCGAGAAGGGGCGAGGATGGCCGTGAGGCCGCGTTTCGTCGGATGGCCGCGACTCGCGCCTTGGTTTCGGGGTGATCCATCAGAATTGTCATGCCCGGTTCCGTGGCACCGCCGATTTTTTCCAGCATATTCGCAAGTGCGCGCGCATCGGCGTCGGCCTTGTTCATGAGATCGGTACCAAAAGAGTCCGCCGCCGTTTCAGCTTCGCGCGTATAAGATGATTGCAACACGCTCTTTGCGGCGAACACAACAGCGCCGCCGCCCACGAAATCTCCAAGCAGCATTCCGAACAGGAAAGAGAGGCCTGCCCCTCCAAAATCGCTCTGGTGCCATCCCGATGTGCGACGTGGCCGATTTCATGTGCGATCACGCCGGCAATTTCGTCCGCATTCTCGGCCTTGTCGATCAGTCCGCGAAAGACATACACGCGTCCGCCGGGCAAGGCTATGGCGTTGGCCTCGTCACGGCGCACGACGCTCGTCCGCAGGGTGTAGGAAGAGCCGCGGCGGCTTCGAGCCGCTGCATTACTTTGTTGAGCGCGTTACGTCCCGGTATTTCCGCGGGAGCCGTGCCACACTCGAACGCGGTGTCGTGCTTACCCGTGTCGAGCATGCCACGTACCTGCACATCGACGGCATCGCCCAGTTTCCGCTCAACGGAAATAGGCAGCAAAGGTGTCAGGCGCGCCGCAATCGCCGGCACCCCGAACCAGGCGACCAGTAGGAGCGATGCAGTAGCCACCACGGTCCAGACGATCACGCGCAGGCGTTGACGCTGCCGCAAGGACCCAGTGCGATCGACATAGGCGGCGCGCTCGTCGACCTCTGCGGCGAAGGCGGGGTCGCGGATTTCCAGCCGTTCCAGGGTCGTGCTGCCTAGGCGACCGAGACGGAGGACATTGTCGCGCGCGTCAAGCTCCTCGATCTCATTGTAGGGCCACTCGGCCAACGATTTTCCGTCCTGACTGGAAATTTTCAGGCCGGACGGCGCGAGTTCCACGACCACCTCGCGGCGCGCACTGGTGACGCCGTCGAAGTAGATGCCGGCTCCGAACTCATTGCAGCGGTCCTTCGGTCGCTTCAGGCATCAATAGCCGCCTACATTCAGGGCATCGGCGAGACCCTCGCCGAGGGCCGAGCTCGGCCTGCCGGCCGCCTTGACCTTCTCGAGCTCCGAAAGACCCGACAATTCCAGCGATTCCACGCCCAGCTGCCACAGCGACAGCTGCACGGTGGCGCGATAGATAGTCGAGAAGCCAAGCGCAGTGATCACATAGGCCACCAGAAGCAACAGGGTTGCCGTGATCTGTTCGGCGGTATCGAGCGCAGCGCGCGACCACCACGCCCGCCATGAACAGAACAATGGTCCCGATGATTCCCATGGCGATGCTGAACAGGCTCGCATAGCCGACAAAACGCGCGTAGGCGCCGTAAACGTCGCGCGTGCGTAGACGGGATCGCACTTCAAGCCCGCCAAAACGCAGGCCCGACGACCACCATCGCAATATGAGCGCCTGGAAGGCGGGGTAGAGCAGGGCACCCAGAACGATGCTGGTACCTCCCATCAACACGGCAAAGACGATGGCGCTCCCCAGGCCCGGATTGCCGCCCTCGATCTTGCTCATCACGTCGTCGCCGCCTTGTGCGATCGCGTCGATCAGTGCTTGCCAGTCGATGCCGACGAAACCCCTGATTGCAAGTGCGAGCGGCGCAAAAACAACAGCCACATCGGCAATCCGCGGAGGAGGAGCGCAAATCCAGACGCCTCAAACCGGCCGGCCAAATCGCCGTAGAATGTATTTCGCATCTTGTAGCGCTCGAGACTTGCCATCTGGAACGGATAGGCAAGCCCAAGGGTCACTATGGTCGCGATCCACCACAGCGTCGCGCGGATCGCATACGACCACGCCGAGCCGCTTTGATGGAAGCGCAGTCCGCGGTAGATGGTCCGCGTAAGGCGGTAGCGGCGCGCGCGATAGATCGCGTATTGGCCGAGCACGCCAAGCGCGGCAAAGGCTAGAGGTCCGGACAATTTGCCGAGAAGCCCGAGATCGAGTGCGGCCAGAAAAATCCAGCGTAGATCGGAATCAGAAGGGCAATCGCCACCAGGAAGCCGAGCAGCAGCTCGAGCGCCGTTCCGGTGTATTCGAGAGGCTCGCCGGCGATTTCAGTGTTTGACCAGAGAAAGCGGCGCACATCGGTGACCAACCAAAAACGGTATATCCCCAAGGTGACCATCAGCAGCGCGGCGCCCCGGATGAGCAACCGCCAATAGACCGGCGCTGCCCGAGAATCGCACGCCGCCGCTCGTGACGATCCCGCCTGCGTCGAGGCTGGCCATGGTCAGCAGGAATAATCGTAAGCGGGAACGCAGGCAATGTTCTTGAATATGAGACGGCGCCGGTCGCCCCTAGTTGCGGATTTGCCCCCAGGATGGCGGAATCAAGCAACCAGCTGTGCGACGCTCGTCGATTCTGCAAGCCGTGCGCGGATGATTTCAGCGGGCATGGGTTCGCCGAAGAAATGGCCTTGTCCTTCGTGGCAGCCATGGGCCTTGACCTGCCTCATCTGCTCTTCCGTCTCGATGCCCTCGGCGACCACCCTCTTGTCGAGGCTGGCGCCAAGACCGCCGACTGCACCGATGATCGCCTGGGCGTCGTGCTCTTCGCCCAGGCCTTGAATGAACGACCGATCGATCTTGGATCTTCGGGAAGGGAATTTACGCAGGTATTGGCCAAAGCATTGTTGGAGGTTGTGGCAACATCCTTGAATTGAGCGCGATTCATTGTGCCCACTCCGGGCAGATCGCGTTCGATGACATAGCGTTTCATAGTCCTTACTCTGTATGGTGAGCACGGACCGGAACATCGGTGCTATTGCGTATAGAAGCGAGATGTCAATATTGACATTATACATAGGTGAAGATGACAGGCGCCAATAAGCCCTATTCCTGGAGTCGATTGAGCCAATCAATATTGGAAATGGGCATGTCCAAGCCCGGTCGCCATTGCAATCTGATTTGGCTCCTCACGGTCTTGTTTGTCTGCGTTACAGCCGGCCACGCGCAAGGTCAGGCTGCTGCCGCAGCTGCCGTGGATGCCTGTCTCGCTTTCAAAAAGGGAATGTCGCTCGGCACTTCGCTGGCTCGCACCAAAGCACAGCTGCAGGCTGGCAAAACGCTCGTTGTCGTCGCGCTCGGATCCTCGTCGACGACGGGTTTTGGATTGCTCAAGTCGGGCGGTGCCTTCCCCGACGTCATGAAACAGGAGCTCCTGCGATTGCGGCCGTCCGCGCAGATCGAGCTGATCAACAGCGGTCGCATCATGGAAAATATTTCCGAGAACGTTTCGCGACTCGATAGCGACGTTCTGCGCTATAAGCCCGATCTCGTCGTGTGGCAGCTCGGCAGTAACGATGCGGTGTGGCGCGGCATCGCGGAAAATGCAAAGGAAATGCTTGCCGATGCCGTAATGCGGCTTAAAGCCGCTAACGCTGACGTTGTGCTCGTTGATTTGCAGTATGCACCGCTCGTACTGCTCACCTCGCGCCACGCCAGGATGGAAAAGATCATTACCGAGGTCGCCCAGGAACAGAACGTGGGGCAGTTTCCGCGATTCACGCTGATGAAGAGGGCGATCGAGGGGGTGTCAGCGGCCTGTCGGCTGGGACGGCCTTCACAAGACCGTTGAAGGCCACCGGTGTATCGGCATCGCGCTCGGACAAATGATCGACGCTGCCGCTCGTTAGAAAATTACTCGGCAGCTTGTGCGCTCGGCAACCGATAGTCCTTGAATTGCTGGCGCAGCACGAGCTTCTGAATCTTGCCGGTTGCTGTATGCGGGATCTCATCGGCGAAGACCACATCGTCCGGCATCCACCACTTTGCGATCTTCCCCTGCATGAATCCGAGAATGTCTTCCTTGTTGGCCTGCTCGCCCTTCTTGAGAACGACGACGAGCAACGGCCGCTCGTCCCATTTCGGATGCGGCACGCCGATGACCGCTGCCTCCGCCACTTTCGGGTGACCGACCGCCAGGTTTTCGAGATCAATGGACGATATCCATTCGCCACCAGACTTGATCACATCCTTGGCGCGGTCGGTAATTTGCATGTAGCCGTACTGGTCCATTGTCGCAACGTCGTCCGGTATCGAACCAGCCATCTTGCTCAAACACCGGATCGCCCTCGACTCTGTAATAACTTCTCGCCACAGCGGGTCCACGGACCTTGAGGCGGCCGAACGTCTTTCCATCCCAGGGCAGCGGTTTGCCGCTGTCGTCGGTGATTTTCATTTCGACGCCGAACGGGGGATGACCTTGTTTCATCTCCACGTCGAGCTTTTCCTCGCCGGAGAGCGCCGCATATTCCGGCTTCAGCGTACAGAGCGAGCCGAGCGGGCTCATTTCTGTCATGCCCCAGGCGTGCACGACCTCGACATCGTATTTATCCTGAAAGGCCTTGGTCATGGCGCGCGGGCAGGCGGATCCGCCAATCACGACCCGTTTCAGGTACGGGAGTTTGCCGCCGGTCTTTTCCAGGTCTTGCAGCAGCATCAGCCACACGGTCGGTACGGCTGCGGTGAAAGAAACTTTGTAGGCATTGAGCAATTCGTAAATCGATGGACCGTCGAGTTTCGCGCCCGGCATCACCATCGTGGCGCCGACCATCGGCGTGGAGAAGGCGAGGGACCAGCCATTTGCATGAAAGAGTGGCACGACTGGCAATACGACGTCGCGTGACGAGAGACCCTTGCAGTCCGGCAAGGCCGCCATAAACGCGTGCAATACATTGGAGCGATGCGAATACAGCACGCCCTTCGGATGCCCGGTTGTGCCTGAGGTGTAACACATGCCCGCTGCCGTGTTCTCGTCGAATGATTTCCATCCGAAATCGCCATCGACTTCGTCGATCCACTCTTCGTATGCGACGGCGTTCTTTAGTGTTGTCTTCGGCATATGAGCCGGCGTCGGTGAGCACGATGTAGCGCTCGATCGTCGGCAGCTTGTCCGCGATCTTTTCCAAAAGGGGCACGAATGTAATGTCGGTGAACATCGCCCTGTCACCGGCGTGATTGACAATCCATGCAATCTGATCGGGAAACAGACGCGGGTTGACGGTGTGATAGATCGCGCCAAGACCGAGGACGCCGTACCAGGCTTCCAGATGCCGCCACGTATTCCACGCGAGTGTTGCGACGCGGTCGCCGAGCTTGATGCCGTCCTTCTCCAGGCGCTGCGCTACCTTGAGCGCGCGGGCGCGAATTTCGGCATAGTTGGTTGTATGGATCGGCCCCTCGATCGAGCGCGTGATGACCTGGCGCTCGCCATGGTATATGGCGGCATGGTCAATGATGCGATGGCACAACAACGGCCAACCCTGCATCAGGCCGAGCATGGCGTTCCCCTCTCTGTACGGCGCACCATCGTCCCGAAAACTTTCGGGAGCATGCGCGTTATCCGACTTGGACCGGCGCCCCTCGCCAGTCCGGCTTAAGGTTAGCCACCGCACCGGACCGTGCAACGGTTTCGTTCAGAGCGAGTACAGGGGTCGTCCAGGGTCTCATGGCAACACACTTAAATCCCCCGATTCCCACCAATAAAAGCGCCACGCGGCTCGGGATGGCGCTCTTGTGGCTGGCAGGCGCAGGTATTGGCCTCGCCCTGGCGGAAGAGGTTCCGCTGCCGAAGCCGCGTCCGTCACTCTGGATCGTGCCCCAGACATTTCGCGAGGCGGCGGGTCCCGACTTCAATTCCGCTGGCGTAACCAGTGCGCCCACGGACTGCGACCAGCGGCTGCGAACGATAGCCGTTATCGAAGCAATGCCGCGCCTGATCGGCCCGGATTCCTGCGGAGGCGAGGATATGGTGCGGCTCGATGCCGTGACGCGGTCCGACGGTGCCCGCATCGACCTCAAACCGGCGCCGGTCCTGCGCTGCACGTTTGCCGAATCTCTGGCCGCCTGGCTTCGGGACGAAGCGGCCCCGCGCGCGGACAAGCTCGGTGCGGCCCTCCGTACGATCGAGACCTACGATGATTTCGAGTGCCGCGGCCGCAATCAGGTCGCCGGTGCCAAACTTAGCGAACACGGCAAGGGCAATGCGGTCGATTTGCGTTCGTTTGTTCTGGCGGATGGCCGGGTCCTGACGCTCACGGATGTGACCGTCGCAAAGGACTTCCGCGACGAATTGCGTGATAGCGCCTGCCATCGCTTCACCACGGTCCTTGGACCGGGTTCAGACAGCAGCCACGAGTCGCATATCCATCTCGATCTTATTGAACGTCGCGGTGGCTATCGCATGTGCCAGTGGGACGTGCGCCCGCCGCCTATTACGGAAGTCGCTTCCCGCGTTCCGTTGCCTCTGCCGAGACCGACTATCGACCGCTCACCCACCGATCGAAAAATGTAACGCGGGCCTTTGATGTCAAAGCAAAAACGGCGTCAAAGGCGCCGTTTTCATGATTGCTGCGCTCGCGATCAGCGGTAGCGACTGGTCGCTGATGCGACCCGTGGATTGACCGGAGAGTCGCCTTGATGCGGTGCCAGCACGACGACCACCGTGCCTGGCTTCACGCGCTTGTACAGGTCGATCACATCCTCATTGGTCAGGCGGATGCAGCCAGAGGAAATCGCTTCGCCGATGTACTCCGGCTGATTGGTGCCGTGAATGCGGTAGAGGGTGTCTTTATTACCCTCGTAGAGATACATCGCACGCGCGCCCATCGGATTCTGCGGGCCCGGGCTGACAAAGTTTGGCACATCCATGCGCTTCTTGATGTCTTGGGTGGGCGTCCATGACGGCCATTCCGTCATACGACCAACCTTGGCGACGCCCGAGAAAGCAAGCGCTTCCTCGCCAACGGTGACGCCATAACGGATCGCCTTGCTCCCCGGCAGAACGTAATAGAGATAGCGCGCATCGGTATCGATCAGGATCGTGCCGGGCGTTTCGCGACGGTGATAGTCGACGATGTGTCGCTTGTACGTCTCCGGGATAGCGGCTTTTTCATAGGCGCTGCCGCCAGCAACTTCCTATCGCGTGGGGTGAAATTCGCTTCCGACGCCGGCTCTACTGTGGATTGCATGCAGCCGCCAAGCACGACTGCGACGCCGAACAGGACTACTGACAACCCCCGACCCGCCATGTTCTGTCACTTTCCCGGTCGCCACATAGCGGCCGCACACGTTGCTTTCAGATGGCAATTAACCGAAAAACCACGTCATTGCCACGGTTTCCAGCGTGTCCACAGTCACCTTCCTGTGTACCTGTTGCAGGAATGCCGCAGTGCGCTCAACAGCTCCAGGCAAATCGACATTGGCCCCAAGACCTTAAGACCAGAGTTTACCATCGCTGGGCTTATACTAGGGAAACAGGGCGCAAGCTGTCGCAAATGTCACAAGAGCACACGATTTGCCGCGCATTTCCGCCCCAGTGAGGTCACTACACTAGGCGTATGGGAACGACGCCAGGGAAGAACTTGGAGTTAAGATGATGAATGCGAAAGCAACGGAGCAAAAGCAAGACTCCGCCGGACACTACACCAATCTCGACAACCGCTACGGCAAGATCGGGATTTCGGCAGTCGCGGCTGCAATGTGCCACAAGGGTGAGCAGCGCAACTCTAGCGACTCCCATTTCGAGCCCTACGATCGCGATTAGCGAACTCTGCACCGGTCACAGCGTCACGTAGGAGCCGCCACCCAGTGTGCGGCCGTCGATACGGCTGCGCCTCGGCTATTTATGTCTTGCGCAAATCCGTGCGATCGGGTCGCGAGAGGTGACCCGGCCGCGGAATGATCGTGAGAAGATCATCCGCAAGATGGTGATTGGATGCTATCGGTCTACGTCCCACAGGGGTCGACACTCGAGCGGATTGTCACGTCGAGCCAGGCGAGGCGCCTCCGGAAAACGCGGTGTGGATCGATATGGTCACGCCGAGCGTGCAGGAAGACAGGACGGTCGAACAGCTGATCGGAATTGCCGTTCCGACCCGCGAAGAGATGCAGGAGATCGAGGTCTCAAGCCGGCTCTACGTGGAGAACGGCGCGCGATACATGACAGCCACGCTCATGTGTCAGTCCGACACTGTCACACCAAAGACCACCGCAGTGACCTTCATCCTCGCAGGCCATCGTCTTGTAACCGGTGCGCTATGACGATCCGCGACCATTTGCGATCGTCGAACACAAGCTCGGACGATCATGTCCTTCTAGGATCACCGGCGAAGACGTACTGATGGATCTGCTCGATGCCGTCATCGATCGTTCCGCCGACATTCTCGAGCGCATCGGAGGCGAGGTCGATCAGGTTTCGCATTCGATTTTCGAGCCGGAGCAGGAGGCCCAGCAACCATCCTACAACGATATCCTGAAGGCCCTGGGACGCAAAGGCGATCTCACGTCAAAAGTTCGCGAGAGCCAGGTGTCGGTTGGCCGTCTGCTGCTGTTTCTCGCCAATGAAGCCGATAACATGAAATGGCCGAAAGACAGGCGCGCGCAACTTCAATCGATGTTGCGCGATGTTGGCTCTTTGTCGGATCACGCCACTTATCTGACCAACAAGATCACCTTCCTGCTCGACGCCATGCTTGGCGTCGTGAACATTCAGCAAAATAACATCATCAAGATTTTCTCGGTGGCCGCGGTTGTGCTGATGCCGCCGACGCTGGTCGCCTCTATCTATGGCATGAACTTCCGTCATATGCCGGAGCTTGATTGGATCGGCGGTTACCCGTTTGCATTGATTTTGATGCTCTTCGCCGCCGCGCTTCCTTATTTGTATTTCAAATGGCGCAAGTGGCTCTAAGGCGATTAAAACTTCAGCAGCTAGTGCCGCTCATCCCCTCACACATGCTGGCCACCATTGATGTGGATCTCTGCGCCGTTGACGTATGAGCTCGTATCGGTGCACAGCACATAGATAATCTTGGCCACCTCGTCGGTCGTACCCAGCCGGTGCATCGGGATTTGCTCGACAATTCTTTCTGTGCCGGGAGAGCATGACGGTATCGATCTCACCCGGTGCAATGGCATTCACGCGGATGCCAAGACGCCCAAAATCGCTTGCCATTTCGCGGGTGAGCGCGGCGAGCGCAGCTTTCGAGGTCGAATAGGCCGCGCCTGCGAATGGATGCACGCGCGACCCGGCGATCGAGCTTACGTTCACCACCGAACCCTTGGCCGCTTTGAGCTCCTCGACCAGCCCGCGTGCCAGCATGATCGGAGCAAAGAAGTTCACTTGGAATACGTGGTGCCAATCTTCTTTGCTGGTGTTGAGGGTGCTCAGCCGCTTGCCGTCGCCGGCCTTCGGTGAGATGGCCGCGTTGTTGACCAGTGCGTGCAACTCGTGGCCGTCGAGCCGGCGCTTGGTTTCGGCAATCGCCTCCAGCGTGCTGGCTTCATCGGAAAGGTCGACCTGGATGTGATCTTCGGGACCGGCCTCCCACGGACAATTCTCGGGGAAGGGATGACGTGAGCACGTGATCACGCGCCAGCCGGCGGCGGAGAAGCGTTTGACCGTCGCATGGCCAATGCCGCGGCTCGCTCCCGTAAGGAGCAATGTGCGGCGCGGCTGGTTTGTTTGCGAACTGGGCATGCCATTCCTGGAATGGTTCTAGTCTTGTGATTGACAACGTTGATGCTAGCTTACGGGTAAAGCCGCGTCTTGTTCCACGAAGCATCAGGCCGCTCGCGTCTAAATTCGACGCGATCATGCAGGCGAAACGGCCGCGCCTGCCAGAACTCGATCGACATCGGCACAATCCGATAACCCGACCAGTTGGGAGGACGCGGTACCTCTCCGATAGCGTATTTTGTTGCGTACAGCGCGACTGCTTTCTCGAAGGCGAGGCGGCTTTCGAGTGGCGACGATTGCTTGCTGGCCCAGGCCCCAATCTGGGCCTGCTTAGGCCGGGTAGCGAAATACGTGTCCGCTTCCTTTTCAGACACACGCTCGACAGGGCCGCGCACGCGCACCTGCCGGTTCGACGATTTCCAGTAGAACACCAAAGCCGCTCGCGGCTGTGCGTCCAATTCTTGCCCTTTTTGGCTGTCCATGTTCGTGTAGAACACGAATCCACGCTCATCGACGCCCTTCAACAGCACCATCCGCGCATTCGGAAGGCCTCTGGAATCGACTGTGGCAAGCGTCATGGCCGTTGGATCACGTGGTTCTGTGGACGTCGCTTCCGTCAGCCACGCGCCAAAGAGTCGCAATGGCTCGTCGACTGTGGTGAAATCACCAGTCGTTAACCAACTCGGGTGTTCAATTGGTGCTGTGTCGGACATTTGCTGGGGTGCTTCGCGTGGCCGGGACCAATGCCCGTCGATCCAGTCCGCCTTTATAGTAGATGCGCGTGCCCGCGCCTATGGCGTGGTTTTGACCACGGCAGCCGCGTTCACATTGGCCTTGTGTTGTGGGGGCTGCAGCCTCTCAGGCCAGCTCGACTCGCTGTTCGGAGAAAAATCCGAGCGCACGGGGACGATCACGCCTCCGCCAGGAACCAAGGAAATGGTTCAGCTGCCTCCCGATGCCGACCTTGCCTATGCCCGAGCTGCCGCGAGCGCCGTCCTCAGTCGCGGCGAAAAGGACACTAGTATGCCGTGGGAGAATCCGAGCACCGGCGCGCGCGGTACGGTGACCCCGATCGCGTCCGTCTACACTGTGGATGGGCGGACATGCCGCGATTTTCTGGCGAGCTTCGTTACCGGTAACTCGCAATCCTGGCTGCAGGGAGAAGCCTGCAAGCAAAGGCAGGGCGACTGGGAAGTACGCACGTTCAAGCCCTGGAAATCCTAGGGTTCGCGCTCCTCTCCATTGGCAAGTTTTCGGTCCGCGGATGGCGTCCGTATCCGCGTTGCATCTCTTGCGCGCAAACCCCACATTAAGTGGGCGAATTTGCCGGTGCATAGCCGGCTGAGCGGGGATTTCACGGGAGTTTGGATACGATGCGCGACCCCTACGAAGTCTTGGGGGTTTCAAGAGTGCAAGCGAGGCCGATATCAAGAGTGCTTATCGGCGCCTCGCGAAAAAACTGCACCCTGACGCCAACAAGCACGATCCGAAGGCGGCATCTCACTTCGCTGAACTCAACGCCGCATACGAAGTTGTTGGCGACGGCGACAAGCGCAAAGCATTTGATCGCGGAGAGATTGACGCCGAAGGTAAGCCACGTTTCCAAGGCTTCGAAGGGTTCGGTACGCAGCCGGGTCGTGGGCACGGACCGGGCGCGGGTGCGCATTTCGAAAACTTCAGCTTCGGACCTGATGGTTTCCGTCGTTCGAGCAGCGGCACTGGCGGAGGCTTCGAGGATCTCTTGCGCGGGATGTTCGGAAGCCGCGGCGGCGCCGCGCGCGGCCCAGGCCCCCAATTCGAAGATGAAGATCTCGGTGCGGCGACCGGTGCAGGGCAGGATCTGCACGCTTCGCTGACCATCACGCTTGCAGATGCGGCCAAAGGTACGAAGACTCGCGTGCATCTGCCGACTGGCAAGGACGTTGAGGTGAAGATTCCTGCCGGAATTGCGAGCGGCCAGCAGATCCGGCTGAAAGGTCAGGGTTGGCCGAGCGGAAGCGGCAGATCGGGCGACGCACTGATCACGATAAATGTCGCGCCGCATCCGCTGTTCAAACCGGACGGCGCCGATCTGCGGCTCGAACTGCCGATTACGCTCTACGAAGCCACGCTGGGCGCCAAGATGCGTGTACCCACCCTCGACGGTGCAGTCGAGCTCGCGATCCCCGCCGGGACGAATACCGGACGCACCTTTCGCTTGCGAGGCAAAGGCCTCAAGGCAAAGGGCGGTGCTGGCGATCTCCTCGCAACAGTGCGTGTTGTAATGCCCGACACAGTCGACGACGAGTTCAAAGAACTCATGAAAAAGTGGCGTGACAAGAGACCCTATAATCCGCGCAAGGATCTAGAGTAAAAACATGGCCGGGAAAATCCCGGCCATGCCTTTCTATTGTTCTGTAATCTAGCTTACAGCTTCTTCGTGCCAGTCTTGTCGAGCTGCTCGTAGGCTGCCTTCGTCACCGTTTCGAGCCGTTCTCTGTCGGCGGGTCCGCTGATCACGTAAGCGATCTTGTTGTCGACCCAATAGAATGCCGCAAACTGATCGCCGCCTGTGTAGCGAAGTGCGGTTTCCGGCACGTCGGTCTTGGCACAATACATGGTGAAACGTTCGCCGGACGCACTCTCATACATGTAGAACGCGGCCGCGCCTGTCGGACCAGGTAGCAGTCTGCCGCCAACCAGCTTTAGTCCGATCGGTTGAAGATCAGGAATACGCAGATCTTCACCCAGCCGCTTTGACAACCATTGCGTCATGTGCACGCGCTCGCCGCCGGGCACTTCGACGGGATGGCGTACCTCGACCACATAAAGCTTGTGAGCGTCGAGAGCTTCGCTGGCGTACACGTCAAAGCTGCTCGGGGCGGCGGCAGAAGCCCCACGCGCCATCCATCCGGCTGCGCCACCGACAACAAAGGCCATAAAGCTGCGGCCGCGGCCATCGCCATCCAGGACCGCCCGTTCGCCCGCTCGTGTTTCATTATCTGGTCGAGCTTGAGTCGCTGCGGCATCGGCTCGTCTATTGTGGCGCCGAAGTGCGCACGAATGCTTTCCGCTTGAGCCCGCCAGGACGCTACCAATGCAGCCTGTTCGGGATGGTCCGCGAGCCAGGCAGCAACGACCGCCTTGCGGTCGGCCGGCAACTCGCCGTCGACATAGGCGTGCAGTTCATCCTCGGTCACGGGTGAATCGCGATCGATCATGGTTCACCTTCTCTCTTTCATTTCACGCGGCGAAGCGCGGGGCGCCCGCCATCGAGATAGTTTTTGATCTGTACCCGCGCACGCGCCAGACGCGACATTACGGTGCCAATCGGCACGCCTTGCACCTCCGCCACTTCGCGGTAGCTGAGCCCCTCCAGCACCACGAGCAGCAGGGCGTTGCGTTGGTCATCGACCAGCGTGGCAAGTGCGCGTTCGATATCGCGCCCGCCTGCTTCCGGCCCAGCAAGATCCGGAGCGTCATTCTCTTCGATCGGCGACAATGCTGGACGCCATGCCAGCGATCGCAGCCGATTGCGATTGAGGTTCGTCAGAATCGTGTACAGCCAGCTACGCACGTCGCCGCCGTGAAACAGATGCTCCGAGCGCAGGGCACGCACCAGCGTGTCCTGGACCAAATCGTCGGCGATGTCCGGAATCTCGCGTCAGCGCCCGGGCATAGCGGCGCAGCGCGGGGATCGTTGCCTCAACGCTTTGACGAAACGTGGCCAATCCCGCCCTCCTGTGCCTTCGGCACGCGGCTGACCGGACGCCGGTCTGTCCCGCACGCCTGCCGAACAAAGTCCGGCGTTGTCGGTCGTCAGAAAAACCCCACTGGCGCGATCATATTCCCGAAAATGAATTGAAAAACAACGACAAACGCATTGTCGGGGTGTTTGCTTGATGGGCAAAAGTCCCTATGCCATAGGGAGGCGGCCGGCGTTAACCGGTCGAAACAGGAAGCGGCATGCCGGAAAATTCAGGTCTTATGCGTGGCAAACGCGGGCTGATCCTGGGCGTCGCGAATAATCGCTCGATCGCCTGGGGTATTGCTCGCGCGTGCCGCGATCATGGTGCCGACCTCGCCTTCACGTACCAGGGCGACGCACTCAAAAACGAGTCGAGCCGCTGGCCGAGGAAGTCGACGGCCTTGTGGTTGGCCATTGCGACGTCACAGAACCGGCTTCGATCGATGCCGTATTCTCGGCGGTGAAGTCAGCCTGGGGTTCGCTCGATTTTCTGGTGCACGCCATAGCCTTCTCCGACAGGGCTCAGCTTGACGGGCGCTATATCGACACCACGGAAGACAATTTCATCAAGACCATGGTCATCAGTTGCTATTCGTTTACGGCGCTTGCCCAGCGGGCCGAAAAACTGATGACCAACGGCGGCTCAATGTTGACGATGAGTTATTATGGAGCCGAGAAGTGGATGCCCCACTACAATGTCATGGGGCTCGCCAAGGCGGCGCTTGAAAGCTCGGTGCGATATCTGGCCGCCGACCTGGGAGTCAAAAAATCCGGGTGAATGCCATCTCGGCAGGGCCGTTGAAAACGCTTGCCGCCTCCGGCATTGGCGACTTCCGTTACATTCTGAAGTGGAACGAGTTCAACACCCCGCTGCGGCGTAATCTTACGCTGGAAGAGGTGGGAAAAGCTGGCGTCTATTTTCTGTCCGACATGTCGAGCGCTGTAACGGGTGAAGTTCACCACGTCGATGCCGGCTATCACATCGTCGGAATCAAGAACCCCGACGCGCCGGACATCACCCTCGGCAAGGATAGCTAGCGGCGATGGCGCCGCCGACGATCTACTACATTCGCCACGGGGAAACAGATTGGAACGTCGCCGGTCGTTTGCAGGGCCGTCGCAACGTCCCGCTGAACGCGCGAGGCCGTGCGCAAGCCAGTCATTGCGGAGATATCATGCGCGAGCTGTTTGCGCCGAGCGGCCGCAACTCCGCGGATCTCGATTATGTATCGAGCCCGCTCGGACGTGCGCGCGAAACCATGGAACTGGTGCGCGCGACACTCGGCTTGTCGCCGAACGGTTATCGTCTGGAGCCGCGGCTTGCCGAAATTTCCTTTGGCGATTGGGAGGGGTTCACGATTGCCCAACTCCATACGCGCGACCCCGAACGCATTGCGGCGCGCGAACATGACAAATGGCATTTTGTGCCACCGGGTGGAGAGAGTTACAAAATTGTCTCCAATCGCGTGAGTGAATGGTACGACAACTTGACCCGCGATACCGTGGCCGTGGCCCATGGCGGCACCGCTCGAGGGCTGCTCGCACATCTCGGCATTGCCAAACCCGCGGCGGCACCGCTTGTCGATATTGCCCAAGGTGTTGTGTACGTATTCGAAGGCAAGCAGATGGTGCAGTACGCATAACGGTGATCGAAAAGAAAACGGCCGGACTTTTGGTCCGGCCGTTTGAGCGAGCGCAGACGCGCGGTCGAAATCGAATTTAGGCCGCGATGCGATAGAGAGATCTCGGACTTGTCCAACTTTTTGGACTTTTTCTTCTTCATGGCCGAGAGGTCGGTCGAGCCGAGATCGGACTTCTTTGCCTTCTTGGCCTTCTTCTTTGGCCGAGAGGTTGTCGAGCCGAGGTCGGTCTTCGCAATGAGTAAAATTGAAAAACCATTGTTTTTCCGTAGCTTAACGACCGTTCAGCTTGCTATTAACTTTCGTCCAGCGAGGTGCATGTCAATTCAGCACAGGCGCTGCCAACAGCGAATCCGAAAACGAAATAAAGTGCTGTTTGCTCAGATTTACGTTCATTCGCCGTTTAATTGACCGGCGCGGGAGCGCACGTTACCAAACCGAACACACGCGGAACTGCCATGTCATTCAATACTTTCGGCCACCTTTTCCGGTTTACGAGCTTCGGGAAAGCCACGGGGCCGCTATCGGCTGTGTTGTCGATGGCTGCCCGCCACGTATTCCGCTTGACCAGAAGGATATTCAGCGCGAGCTGGATCGCCGGCGTCCAGGGCAATCGCGTTTCACCACCCAGCGGCAGGAGCCGGATGCGGTGAAGATCATGTCCGGCGTCTTCACCGACGAGCGAACTGGCACGCAGGTCACCACGGGCACGCCGATCATGCTGTTGATCGAAAACGTTGACCAGCGTTCAAAGGATTATTCCGAGATCAAGGACAAATACAGGCCAGGCCACGCCGGTTACACATATGACATCAAATACGGGATCCACGATTATCGCGGTGGCGGACGGGCGTCCGCGCGGGAGACTGCGGTGCGGGTCGCCGCCGGCGCGATAGCGCGCAAAATTGTGCCCGGCGCTGACCGTGCGCGCCGCCCTTGTGCAGATGGGACCGCACAAGATCGATCGTTCGCGCTGGGACTGGAGTGCGGTCGACAAGAATCCTTTCTTTTGCCCGGATGTGAAGCAGGCCGAATTCTTCGAAGGCTATCTTGATGGGATACGCAAGGCTGGTCTCGTCCTGCGGGGCGGTGATCGAGATTGTCGCCGAGGGGTGCCGGCTGGATTAGGCGCGCCAATTTACGCCAAGCTTGATGGGGATCTTGCGTCAGCCCTGATGGGGATAAATGCGGCCAAGGGCGTTGAGATTGGCGACGGTTTTGCCACGGCGGCAATGAGCGGGATCGAGAATGCAGACGAGATGCGGATGGGCAATGACGGCAAACCGCTCTTCCTGTCCAATCACGCGGGCGGAATTCTGGGCGGCATTTCGACAGGCCAGGCAATTGTTGCACGGTTTGCGGTCAAGCCGACGTCGTCGATCTTGACTCCGCGCAAGACCGTAGATCGCTATGGCCGCGATACCGATGTGGTCACCAAGGGCCGTCACGACCCGTGTGTGGGCATTCGTGCGGTACCGATTGGCGAGGCGATGGTAGCATGCGTGCTGGCCGACCACTATCTGATGCACCGCGGCCAGGTCGGCGAGGGGACGGCTTGGCCTATCAAACCCGGCGCGTGACACCCCTTTCGAGGTTGAGCCGTGGCCGATAGCCATCAACGCGTTGAAGCGGCGATCAAGGCCTTCGCCAAAGGCGAGATTGTGGTCGTCACGGACGATGACGAGCGCGAGAATGAAGGCGACTTGTTTGTCGCGGCTGCGCACTGCACGCCCGAAAAGATGGCGTTCATCATCCGCAATACATCCGGCATCGTCTGCGCGCCACTGGCAGCCGAGCAGGCGCGGCGCTTCCATCTCGAGCCGATGGTAGCGGACAACGAGGCGCCGCTCGGTACGGCCTTTACAGTCTCGGTCGATGTCCGCCATGGCCTGACGACAGGCATTTCCGCGGATGAGCGGTGCAACACCGTCCGGGCGCTTGCGAATGGCAATAGCGGCCCTGCCGACTTCGTGCGCCCCGGCCACGTGTTTCCTCTGGTCGCGCGAGAGGGTGGTGTGTTGATGCGCTCCGGCCACACCGAGGCCTGTGTCGATTTGTGCCGTCTCGCATCATTGCCACCTGTTGGCGTGCTGGCCGAACTGATGAACGATAACGGGTCGGTCATGCGCGGCCCGGAGGTTGCTGCGTTTGCGCACAAGCACAAACTGGCGCAGGTCTCGATCGCTGAACTGATTTCCTTTCGGCAGAACCGTGACAAGCTGGTGGAACGGGTTGGGGAATTCCACGTGGCGTCGGAAATCGGCACGCTTAACGGCTATGCCTATGTGACTCCCTTTGATCGGGTGCATCACATGGCATTCGTCTATGGGGATATCGGCGACGGCAAAGGTGTATTGCGCGGCTGCACCGCGCCGATGTGATTGGGGATGTGTTCGGCGGCGCTAAGCCGATCCACGCCGCGCTTGCACGATTCAAAACTGCGGGGCGCGGCGTGATCGTATTATTGCGCGACGGTACTGCGGGTGTTCCAGTGGCCGAAATTCCCCACGAAGGCGACACAGACGCCGACGCCGCGCGTTCCCGGCAGTGGCGCGAAATCGGCCTCGGCGCACAGATTCTCAAGCGATCTGGGAATATCCTCAATCCGGTTGCTGACGTCGAGCAAACGGACCTACGTGGGTCTGGGTGGTTTTGGCATTGAAATCGTGGCGACCGAGCCAATTGAAAGCTGACAACGATATTTCCGTGGCGCGTTTTCCGGAAAACTTTGCAACCAATCGTCGGCCTTTTTTCGTCCCTGCGCCATGTCAGCATCCCGGTCATGGGGACATGGTCTCGCAATCTGGCGATTGTCGCCGCTGTCGCGGTTCTTGGCCTCGCGCTTGCCGCATCGGCTTCTCCAACACCGCCACGCCTTGCGGATGCGCGCAAAAGCGCCGTTCCCGTGGATGTCGAGCTCGTAATCGCTGTCGATGTGTCCTACTCCATGGACCCTGATGAGCAGGCCCTGCAACGGGAAGGGTACGTTCTCGCGCTAACGTCGAAGGAATTTCTGCAGGCGCTGCGGCAGGGCGCTCACGGCAAGATTGCGATCACCTATTTCGAGTGGGCTGGCCAATTCGACCAAAAGGTCATCATGCCCTGGCGTTTGATCGACGGCCCCGAGATCCGCCGATGCCGTCGCCGCCGAGATCTCGCGTGCCCTGTACCGGCGTGCTTCGCGAACATCGATTTCCGGTGCGCTAAACTTTGCCAAGCCGCTATTCGACGACAGCGGGTATAAAGGCTTGCGTCGAGTGATCGATGTCTCCGGGGACGGCACCAACAATGCTGGCCAATTGATCGTGCCGACAAGAGACGAAGTGCTCGCCGCCGGCATCACGATCAACGGCTTGCCGATCATGCTCAAGCGAGCGTATGTCGGAACGCTCGATATCGATGAACTCGACGTCTATTATGAGGACTGCGTCATCGGTGGCCCGGGTGCCTTCGTCGTGCCGATCCGCGAACGCGCAAAATTCATCGAAGCAACGCGAACGAAACTGGTGCTCGAGATTGCCGGGCGACAGCCGGATGGGCGTATCGTTCCGGCCTCGTCGCAGACGCCTCGCGTCTCCTGCACGATCGGCGAAAAGATGTGGCAGGAGCGCTGGGGCGGCGGCATCGATTTTCGGTAGCCGCAAAGCTACCTCTCAAACTTCGCCACGATTTCCACGTGATGGGAATAGCGGAACTGGTCGACCGGCGTGACGCTGTCGAGTTTATAGCCGCCTTCGATCAGGGTTTTTGCATCGCGCGCAAAGGTGGCCGCGTCGCAGGATACCGTGATAACGACCGGCACCGTGCTTTTGGCGAGCTCGCGAGCCTGTACCTCGGCCCCCTGGCGGGGTGGATCAAATACAAGACCGTCGAAACGCTTTAACTCGCTCGTCACAAATGGCCGGCGGAAAAGATCGCGCGTCTCGGCTTCGATCGGCTTGAGACCCGATGTCGTCGCGGCTGCGCGCTGCAGGGCGGTGACGGCTTCGGCATCACTATCCGCTGCGCTCACGCGCCTGCTCTCGGCGAGCCGCAGGGCAAAAGTCCCGATCCCGCAAAAGAGGTCAGCGACGTGTTTGGCTTTGCCTAGGTATTGCAGCGCCAGCCGCGCCAGCGTTGCTTCGCCCTCTGTTGTCGCTTGCAGGAACGCAGCCGGCGGCAACGGCACTTGAGCGCGACCGACCTGCAACAAGGCTGCGCGCGCTGCGCCACGAGTTCGCCATGCCGCGTCAGCCGCGCAAGTTTGTGTGTCTCGGCAATGCGCGCCAAAGCCGTCCGGTGCGCCGCGCTGAGCGCGCCGGAGCCGCGCACGTCGATATCGAGTCCGCTGTCAGTCGCTGTCGCCTGGATATCGAGCGGCTTTCCGGCGGGCTTTAGCGTTTCGGCTGTGGCCCAGGCAGCGGGAGTGCGCCGGCGAGGCCTGGCGCTAAAATGGGGCAGGCGTCGATGGCGACGATGTGATGCGCGCGCGGCGCCGTGAAGCCAACTTCCAGAACATCGTGAACGCCCCTTCTTGCGTGGAACACGGCGCGCCGGCGGCCCTGCCCATGGGCATCGATCAGGTCGCCCACAGGTGCAACCACATTCGCTTGCGCGAGTGCCTCCAGCACAAGCGAGCGCTTCCACAGGTGATATTCCGCAAGCGACCAGTGCTGGAGGGCGCAGCCGCCGCAGGCGCCAAAATGCTTGCACACGGTTTCGCAGCGTTCGTGGCTGGCTTTTTCGATGCGCAGAAGATGACGGCGGTCGGGGTGGCCTTTGATTGGCTCGACCGTGACGATTTCACCCGGCAATGCGTAGGGAACGTAGACAGGCCCATTTGCGGTGTCGGCGACCCCGTCTCCCCGATGTCCGAGCCGCACGATACTGAGCTGTTCAGTCACGCGTCGCCCCGAGCAGGAACTCGGCATTGCCATTACCGCCGACGACGGGCGAGGGGATGATTCCCAGCACACGCCAGCCGAGCGAAATCACGAACGCGGCGATTTCATCGCAGACAGCCGCATGCAAGCCAGCATCGCGAACGACGCCTTTTTCGTGGCACCGGGACCCGCCTCGAATTGCGGCTTGATCAACGCCACCAGTTGAGTGGGAGACCTGGCAAGCCCAAGGGCGGAGGGGAGTGCCAGCTTCAGTGAGATGAAGCTGACATCGATGCTGACAAGGTCCGGAGGTTCGTCAATGCGGTCGGGAGAAAGCGTGCGGATGTCGGTACCCTCAATCGAGACAATGTCCGGTCTTGCATAGAGCGATTTGTGCAATTGCCCGTGGCCGACATCGACGGCATAGACGCGCCGTGCCCCGCGATCCAGCAAGACCTGCGTGAAACCTCCGGTGGAGGCGCCGACATCAAAGCAAACACGGTCCGCTGGATCGAAATCGAAATGATCTAGCGCCGCCGCGAGTTTGACGCCGCCGCGCGAAACCCAGGGATGTGCTGCGCTTGCGTGCAGTTTTGCGTCGGTTGAAATCTGCTCTGAAGGCTTGACTACCGTTCGTTCATCGACGGTCACAAGGCCGGCCTCAATCGCCGCCTGCGCCTTTGCACGGCTTTCAAACAGACCACGGTCGACGAGGAGTCGATCGGCGCGTTGGCGCAGCCCGGTCATAGCTCAACTCTTTCGGCCAGGAACAAAGTTTCACATACGGCAGTTACAACACGATGGCGCCGTCGACAATTGCAACGAGCGTCATGATTGTTTGTTTGAGGAGTGAATGTATGGCACGCAGATATTCAAGAGGCGCTTCAAGAGACGTCGAGCGCGCGATGAAAAAGCGCAAGAAAGGAACACTAAGAAGCGGACGCAGCGGCAGGAAGGTCACAAGCCGCAAGCAAGCCATAGCCATTGGCCTCTCCGAGGCGCGCAGCAAGGGAAAGAAAGTGCCCCGGAAAAGGCGGCTCTAGAGCCGTCAGGCGAGCTTGACGGTCTCGGCACCGACATCCTTGCCCAGGGCCTCGAATACCTTTGCGACGATTGCGCCGGCGTCGAGACCGGCGGCCGCATACATCGCCGTCGGCGTATCCTGATCGATGAATCGATCCGGAAGCACCATGCAGCGCACACGAAGACCCTGGTCGAGCAGGCCTTGCTCCGCAAGTGTTTGCAAGACGTAGGCCCCGAAACCACCAATAGCGCCTTCCTCGATCGTGACCAGCACTTCGTGTTCGCGCGCCAGTCGCGTCACCAGTTGGACATCAAGGGGCTTGGCAAAGCGTGCGTCCGCGACCGTAGCGGACAGACCGAGCGCCGTCAGTTCCTTGGCCGCCTTGAGGCATTCGCCGAGCCGCGCGCCGAATGACAGCAGGGCAACCTTGTGGCCTTCCTGGAGTATCCGGCCTTTCCCGATCTCGAGCGCCTTCCCTTCGTCCGGCATCGGTACGCCTAGGCCTTCGCCGCGCGGATAACGCAGCGCGCTCGGCCGGTCGTCGATCGCGACCGCGGTGGCGACCATGTGAACGAGTTCCGCTTCATCTGCGGCTGCCATCACGACAAAGCCGGGCAGGCATCCGAGATAAGTGATGTCGAATGCTCCGGCGTGTGTTGGCCCGTCGGCACCGACGAGACCGGCGCGGTCGATCGCAAAGCGGACGGGCAGGCCCTGAATCGCGATGTCGTGCACGACCTGGTCATACGCGCGCTGGAGAAATGTGGAATATATCGTAGCGAAAGGCTTGAACCCTTCCGCGGCAAGGCCGCCGGCGAAAGTCACTGCGTGCTGCTCGGCAATGCCGACGTCGAAAGAGCGGTTGGGAAATTCCTTTGCGAACAGATCGACGCCTGTGCCGGACGGCATAGCCGCGGTGATTGCCACAATCTTGTCGTCCTTGCGCGCCTCCTTGATCAGGCTCTCGCCGAACACCTTGGTAAACTGAGGTGCGAGAGATTTCGATTTGGCCTGCGCGCCGGTCGCAACATCGAATTTGACCACGCCATGATACTTGTCGGCGGATGTTTCGGCGGGTGCGTAGCCCTTGCCCTTCTGCGTCACCACATGGACGAGGATTGGACCCGTCTCGGCATCCCGTACATTGCGCAGCACGGGCAGCAAGTGATCCAGATTGTGACCGTCGATCGGTCCGACGTAGTAAAAGCCGAGCTCCTCGAACAATGTGCCGCCTGTCCAGAAGCCACGCGCAAACTCCTCGGCGCGACCCGCTTTCTCGCCGAAGAACTTCGGCAGGTGCCGTGCGAGTTGTTTGCCGATGTCGCGCAGTGTCCGGTAGGTCTTTCCGGAAATGAGCCTGGCGAGGTAGGCCGACATTGCGCCCACTGGCGGCGCGATCGACATGTCATTGTCGTTGAGAATGACAATCAGCCGTTCGTTGCGCGCACCGGCATTGTTCATGGCTTCGTAAGCCATGCCGGCTGACATTGCCCCGTCGCCGATGACGGCGATGACGTTGTGCTTTTTCCCTCGAGGTCGCGCGCGACCGCCATGCCGAGCGCGGCTGAGATCGAAGTCGAGGAGTGGGCAGCACCGAAAGGATCGTAATCACTTTCGGCACGCTTGGTGAAACCGGACAGGCCGCCGCCTTGCCGCAGGGTACGAATGCGGTCGCGCCGACCGGTTAGTATTTTGTGCGGATAACTCTGATGGCCGACATCCCAGATCAAGCGATCATTTGGGGTATCAAACACGTAATGAAGTGCGACGGTCAATTCGACGACGCCGAGTCCCGCACCGAGATGACCGCCTGTCTTGGCAACAGCGTCGATGGTTTCGGTCCGCAGCTCGTTGGCAAGCTGCTTGAGCTGATCGGCCCGACAGGTTTTTAAGACCTTGCGGAATAAGGATACGGTCGAGCAGTGGTGTCTTGGACGACTCGGACAAGAGCAACTCCAACAGACTTGATTAACGGCAGGTACGCGCCCGGGCTAGGCCGCATCACTTACACCAAAAGGGCCCCTGCGGGCAATTCGGCCAGAAGTCCATCTCTGATAGACCAAATATGGTCAATCCACGTCCAGCGGCGTGCTGCCGGTCGGCTTACCGTCGGCATCCAGGGTAATCCTTTCGACGCGGGCTTCAGCCTGGCGCAGCAGCTCCTCGCAACGCTTCTTCAAAGCTTCGCCGCGCTCGTAGATCGCCACCGATTCCTCGAGGGGGACCTTGCCCTCTTCCAGCCGCTTGACGATCGACTCGAGCTCTTCGATCGCGCGTTCGAAAGGCAGCTTTTTAACGTCAGCGCTATTGTTTTCGGCCATGTCCAAACCCGGCGATTCGGGATCTGCATTCTAGGTTGTTATCTGGTGGCCAAGATAGCGCGGATTCTTCAGCCGTGCATCAGTGCAGTGATATGAGCTGCCACCGAACGCGACAATCCCTGCAGATCGTAGCCGCCTTCCAGCAGCGAGATGACGCGACCTTTCGCGCTCGCATCGGCAATTTCCATTAATTTTTTGGTGACCCAGGAGTAGTCGGCTTCAACCAGGTTCAGGTTTGCCAAAGGATCGCGCGTGTGCGCATCGAAGCCGGCAGAGATGATAAGAAAGTCGGGTTTGAATTCGCGAAGGCGCGGGAATATGACCGTCTCGAAGGCCTCGCGGAAGGCGTCCCCGCTGTCGCCTGCCGAGAGTGGCGCATTCACGATAGTATTAAACTCTCCGCGCTCCCCGATCGCGCCGGTGCCGGGATAGAGTGGCATCTCATGGGTCGAGCAGTACATCACGCTCTTGTCTGACCAGAAGATATGCTGCGACCCGTTGCCGTGATGCACATCGAAATCGACGATCGCGGCGCGCTCGACATTGTGCGTTCTCTGTGCATAGCGCGCGGCAATTGCCGCATTGTTGAAAAGGCAGAAACCCATTGGTCGCGCCGTCTCGGTGTGGTGGCCGGGTGGGCGTGTCGCGACAAAGGCATTTGCGGCTTTACCTGCCATCACTTCGTCAACCGCGAGCGTCGCGCCGCCGACCGCGCGCAACGCCGCCTCATAACTTCCTGGCGACATCGCCGTATCGGCATCGAGTCGCACAAGCCCTTCAGCAGGTGAGGCGTCTTGTATCGCGTCGACGTACTCCATCGGATGACAGAGCGCGATGACATCGACGGCTCCCGCGCGGCGCTTCGACACGCGCCAGAGACTGAAATTTCTCGTCCTCGAGCACCTGTTCGATCGCGCGCAACCGATCCGGCCGCTCCGGATGTCCGGACGGGGTCAGGTGGTTCAAACAGGCCGGGTGACTGAGAAGAAGAGTGGACATTGTGTAGACTTAAACATTCACAAGCCGTCGTGGAAGTGCCTATCGCGACTTCGCGCCGAGGCTTACGCCGGCCGGTGGGGTACTGTTGTCAGGCACGAAGAAATCCACCTGTAGCGGTTGATTTTGATCGACGCGGTATTGGTCGAAGTCGCGGATTCCCTCGCTCGCCGAGGAACGTGTCGTCGATCAGAAAGTTCCCGGTAAAGCTTTTGGGCTTCCGAAAATGCGGCAGGCCGCCTCGGCAATGATCTCCGGCTTGCGCGACCGGTGGCATCATTGCATCGCCGCCAAGAAGATTTTTGATGGCGGCCGTGGCGATCGTCGTTCGTGGCCACAATGCATTGACCGCGACTTTGCCGCGCAACTCACCTGCGAGTCCCAGCACAACCAGGCTCATACCGAATTTTGCCATCGAGTAGGCGGTGTGCGGCGCGAACCACTTCTCGGCCATCTCGAGGGGAGGGGAGAGCATCAGGATATGTGGATTTTCGCGCCGTGTAAGATAGGGAATGGCAAATTTCGAAACCATGAACGTGCCGCGGGCGTTGATCTGCTGCATGAGATCGTAACGCCGCATATCGGTTGCCGCGACAGGCGTCAGCTGGATCGCGCTGGCGTTGTTTACGACAATATCGATGCCTCCGAATTTCTCTGCCACCTCATCGAGCGCGGCCTGCACGGCCTGCGTCGTCGCGTACGTCGACCGCCATGGGTAATGGTCGTCCGCCGGCTTTTGCGATTTCAGCCGCGGCAGTGTGTATCGTGCCTTCCAGCTTCGGATGCGGTTCAACAGTCTTGGCGGCGATCGCGATATTGGCGCCTTCTGGGGCAGCTTTGAGCGCGATGGCGAGACCGATTCCGCGCGAGGCCCCGGTGATGAAGAGCGTTTTGCCTTTCAACGACATCGACGGACGCCCCCTTGGTATTATTCTGCCAGTACCGCTTGAGCGCCAGCAATGCTGCCGGCACCTTCAGTGACGCTACGCTCGAGGCTGCCCGCCTGGACCGCGATATTTTCGGCGAAGAAACGGGCGAGGACGGTGCGGCCGATTGCCGTCACCGGCGCGAGGCGAGGCAAGCGCCTCTTCGGCCAGCATGCAGCCACCAGCGGTATTGCCAAACAGTCGCAAATAGGGGTCGCGCCGGCGAGCGCCGCATCGGACGCCTTTTGCGCAAGCAACCAACGGGTCGCGCGTTCGAGGCTATCGACTGCTTCGCCCAGTCGCGTTGCCGTCTCGCCGAACTCGGGGGCATTGCTTGACTGCACTAACTTCACGGTCCGTCGCAGTTCGTCGATATAGAGATCGATAGTCTTGCCGCCCTCGAGAGGCACTTTTTCGTGTCACGAGGTCGAGCGCCTGGATTCCGTTTGTGCCTTCGTAGATCGCGGCGATGCGCGCGTCCCGATAGTGCTGCGCCGCGCCGGTTTCCTCGATGTAGCCCATGCCCCCGTGCACCTGAATGCCAAGGGACGCCACTTCCGAGCCGATGTCGGTCGAAAAGGCCTTTGGCGACAGGCGTCAGCAAAGAGGCGCGCTCGTGCGCGCTCTTGCGCACGGCGTCGGTTTTGGCGCGCATGTGATCGGTCGATCGCAATTCCGGTCGCGTAGCAGATCGCGCGCGCGGCGCCGGTCAGGGTGCGCATGGTGAGCAGCATGCGTTTGACATCCGGATAGGCGATGATCGCCCCGGCCGCGCCCTGCTTTCGTTCACGCGCATAAGCCAATGCCTGCTGTGTCGCACGCTCGGCGATGCCGACACCCTGCAAACCAACGGCGAGCCGCGCACGGTTCATCATCGTGAACATGCAGGCCATGCCATTGTTTTCCTCGCCGATGAGATAAGCCGACGGCGCCGCCGTGATCGCCGTACACCATCGTGCAAGTGGGTGAAGCATGAATGCCGAGCTTTGTGCTCGACCGAATGCGCACGCACGTCGTTGCGCTTGCCGTCGGGCATAATCTTGGGCACCAGAAACAGGGAAATGCCTTTGGTGCCCGGAGGTGCATCGGGCAGACGGGCGAGAACGAAATGGATGATGTTGTCGGTCAGGTCATGCTCACCATAGGTTATGAAAATTTTTGATCCGCTGATGCGATAGCTGCCGTCGTTTGCGCGCTCGGCTTTGCTGCGCAGCGCACCGACATCGGATCCGGCCTGCGGCTCGGTGAGCTGCATGGTGCCCATCCATTCGCCGCTGATCGAGCTTTGCCGAGATATTGCTGCTTGAGCGTGTCGTTTCCATAGGCGTGCAGCGCATCGATCGCTGCCATTGTGAGAACCGGCCCGATGCCGAAGGCCATCGACGCCGAGTTCCACATTTCGATGCATGCGGCGTTCAGGGCGTGCGGCAGTTCCTGACCACCCCAATCGGCGGGTGCGGCAAGACCATTCCAGCCGGCCGCGGCCCAATCCGTGTACGCCTCTTTCCATCCGGGCGGCGTGGTGACTTTTCCGTCCTTGAACGGCGTGCCGAATTTGTCGCCAACGCTGTTGAGCGGGGCGATCACGTCGCTGGCATAGCGTCCAGCTTCCGCGAGGACGGAATCGACCGTCTCCTCATCAAGATCGCCGTAGATTCCCTCGGCCAGCGCGTTTTTCAGGCCAGCGGCGTGCTTTAATGTAAAGGCGATATCGGCGACTGGAGCGCGGTAGCTCATGGCCGGTTAATCTAGCCCTGGCCAGAGGCCGGTCAAAGCACGCTTTGTGTATATGAAGTGTGGGCGTTGATCGGGCCGGGCGCGCGCCGCTATGGTCCGGCCGCCGCGTGCGAGGACAGGTTCGGTGCGGCTCTCCGGCACCTGTTGGGGCGTAGCCAAGTGGTAAGGCAGCGGATTTTGATTCCGCCATTCCGGAGGTTCGAATCCTCCCGCCCCAGCCAGCCAGTCCGGTCTCCCGGCTTCTACGTATACGACCGCCAAAAAGCCCGCACGTTCGGCACGTTTTGCGCATCGTTCAGTCTCGAAGACGCCAGGGGATCGAGTCAAAATCTGCAATTTTTACCGAACGCCTCTCCTCAGTATTTGAAAAATTCCCGTTTTGCAGAGAAGGGAGCAGAGACCAGTTCGACCACCGACTGCGCTACCGACTTGGCAGTGGCGATTTAGCAAAATCTTTGAACGCAAAGATAATCGCGACTGCTTACGGTGCGATGTCCGCTTTCGGGGTAAAGCGGACATGCCGTTTTGCACTGCAAATGTGCGCTAATGACCCAAAGCGGACATGACAGGGTCAACACTGATAGGCCGGCCTATCGTCTCAATCGCGCGTAGTGTGCCCGGCTTACCTCGCCAATGGAACTTCGGCCGCGCCAGAGCGGCAATCAATTCCTGGCGACTTTGGTCTACGAAGGAACGAAGGGCCCCGTGAGTGAATTTCTCAAATATATAAAAAGGCACATGTTGAATAGAGATCGCCAATGACCCGACGGATGTGCGCACCAAGAATCGAACTTACTGAAACAGCAGTTTGATGAACTGGTGCATGATGAAAGCGTGGCCGCCAATAGCATCGAAGAGATTTTTGATATCCAATTTCGTCGCCGCTTTGCCGAATTGATAACTCAGACTGCCCGACGTAATAGCGCAACCGTTTATAACTGGCCGCGACGCTAATAAGCACCAGATATGGTGGCGTCAATGTCTGCTTTGGAGGTAAAGTGGACATCGCGCTGACGCTGAAGGTCATGTCCGCTATTGACCCAAAGCGGACATCGGGCTGATCAGCATCTAAGCCGTTCGTGCGGAGACCTGAGCGAGCCGGTGTGCAGATGGTCGAGCCATGATTCAGATTAGTGAGAGGAGGATCAAGACGATCCCGAGCGTTCCGACGTTCCACACAAGAGAACGCACCAAAAAAGCCCTCCTGCGTAGAAGGCTACATAGGCGACCCGGGCCCAAAAATAGAGCTGAACACCCCACTCAGTCATCCAACTGTGTATGCCGACGACATGCGCTGCGAGCACGGCTGCGGCGAACAGAGGAAACGTCTCGACGAAATTATCCAGCGCCCGTTCTAATCGGCCTGCAAGTCCGGTCAACGGAGGCGCGGCCTCGTCCCGCGAACTCGCGGTCCAGAGATAGCCGCGCTGCAGGCTTGCTGTGTGCGAAGCCAGTATAATTTGTACCAGCCCAAGGACCACGCTGAGCGCGAGCATCTTGAGTTCAAGTGTCATCAGTTCCCCTGTAGTTTAGCCGACGCTCTCACTTTAACGCGTTATACCCTGCACTACAGGTTGATTTGGCAGGTCGGCGGAGGAGGCATCTTATGGATCGATCGATATTTCTTGCCAGACCCTCGGGCCGACATTCGTCGCTATCGCGCTCGGCATGCTGATCAATCTCGGCATGTACGAGAGCATGATCGCGGAGGCGCTGCGCCCCGGCATCTTGTTCTATCTGTCTGGCTTACTGTCGCTGCTCGCCGGCCTCGCAATCGTCAATCTGCACAATACATGGTGCGCGGACTGGCGCGTGATCATCACAGTTCTTGGCTGGCTGATGACGACCGGTGGCATTATTCGTATCGTCGTGCCGCAAGTCGCGATTGCGATCGGTTCGAGCATCTATAGTGGCCATGTGCCCACAGTTGTAATCGCGCTCATCGTTGGCGGGCTTGGCGCTTTCCTTGGCATCAAGGGCTACATGCGACCGCAACGCGGCTGACGACCAAGCCGATGAAGCCCATAGAGGACAATCCATTTGCACGGCCGAAGTCTGCTTTCAGAGGTAAACATGGCATTTCGCTTTCTTTGAAATGGTAAAGTAGCCGGATGCCCTTTTCGGCTTATCTCAAGGCAGGCTTGTTCGTGGTCGCCGCCGCCGCAGCATTGTTCGCAGCGGCCGGCACGATCGCCATCCCGGGCTTTTGGGCCTATCTCGCAATCTTCGCCGTCGTCATGATCGTTTCGTTTGCTGACGCTCGATCCAGACCTCCTGCGTGAACGCATGCGGCCGGGCGGCAAGAAGCCGCCGCTCTCGCTGAGGATCTTCTCGCTCGTTCTGTTCATGCATTGGATCGTTGCCGGGCTCGACCGTGGCCGTTTCCATTGGAGCGACGACGTGCCCGGCTGGCTGCAAGGCGTTTGCCTGTTCACAGTCGCGGCCGGTTACGCCCTGGCACTATGGGCTATGCGCGTGAACCGGTTTTCTCCTCAGTCATTCGCATCCAGACCGACCGCGGCCAGCACGTCGTCACCACGGGACCCTACGCCTTCGTCCGCCATCCCGGATACACCGCCGGGATTCTGATCATAGCGGCAAGCGGACCCGCGCTCGGATCGTGGCTCGCGGCCGCGCTCGTTGTGATCTTCAGCCTGCCGTTTCTGCTCCATCGCGCCATCACGGAGGACCGAATTCTTCAGGTAGAGCTTGCGGGCTATTCGGATTACGCCGCGCGGGTCCGATGGCGGCTTCGTCCCGGGCATTTGGTGAGAGCCAAAGCTCGCTTAGGAAGGACGTTGCTCCGAAAATCGTCGCGGCTTGCTCGACGCGACTAATTTTCCTTGCGATCTTAACCGACACGTTTTTGTTCCGATGTCCGCTTTTGGCACTTAGCGGACATCGCCTAGTGCATCTGCAAATGTCCGCTTTGACCCAAAGCGGACATCACCTCCACTGAGGAATAGGCGCTCGGACGTGTGCCATTTCCCACTCGCTGTGCGGCTGTAACCCGTTTAATATTGTAAAGGCGTGGGTCCTGACGGGGGCGCATGCAACGGCGCGAGTTCGTCACGCTTCTCGGCGGCGCGGCAGCCGCGTGGCCGCTCGCGGCGCGTGCGCAGCAGCCCGATGGGGTGCGCCGGATCGGCGTGCTGATGCCACCTGCCGCGACAGATCCGTCAAGCGCAGCGTCAAGTCGCGACGTTTGTGCGTCAGCTCCAAGAATTAGGTTGGGCGGAAGGCCGCGATCTGCGGATTGACTATCGCTGGGCGGCTGGCGACGCAGAGCGGATGCAGGCGTTTGCAAAGGAGCTTGTTGCGCTGCAACCCCACGTGATTTTGGCTAGGAGCACGCCGGTGACGGCGGCGCTCTTGAGGCAAACGTCGTACAATCCCGATCGTATTCACGGTGGTCTCCGATCCCGTCGGGGAACGCTTTGTCGAAAGCCTGGCGCGGCCGGGCGGTAACGTGACCGGGTTCACCAACGTCGAGTTCTCGCTGACCGGCAAATGGTTGGAACTGCTCAAAGAGGTCGCGCCCAGCACCAAGCGCGTCGCATTCATATTCAATCCGAAGTTGGCCCCCGGTGGCGGCTCGTATTATACGCGCCTGATCGAAGCCACTGCATCATCATTCGCGGTGACACCAACTATCGCAGCCGGTCCACGATGCCGTCGAGATCGAGCGTACCATCGGTGAATTCGTCCGTGAGCCGAACGGCGGCCTAGTTGTGCTGCCGGACGCTACGACCTTGGTTCACCGCGGGCTGATTATCGCAGTGGCGGCCCGACATCGTGTGCCCGCAATTTATGCGTTCCGTGACATCGTCGTGGACGGCGGCTTGATATCCTATGGCGTTGATGTCGCTCGACCAGTTCCGGCAAGCAGCACGGCTACGTCGATCGCATCCTCAAAGGCGCAAAGCCGGCCGAGTTACCCGTGCAGTTACCTGCGAAATTCGTGATGACCATCAATCTTAAGACGGCGAAGGCGCTCGGGCTGGACGTGCCATTGTTTCTGCAGCAACGCGCCGACGAGCTGATCGAATAAGCGGGGCGATGTCCGCTATTGGCACTTAGCGGACATCCCTAGTTGCACCGCACATGTCCGCTATTGGGGGTAAAGCGGACATGACCTTTTGCGCTGCACATTGTCTGCTTTTTACCTAAAGCGGACATTTTTTCGCGGTACTAGGGCGTGTACTCATAAACCGCCACAGTTGGGCCATCGCTCACTGATGTCCGCTTGTCCCCGAATAGCGGAGCAAAAGCAGACGTGGCGAGAGGTCCGCTTCGGGCCATGAGCGACGTGAGCAAGTGCAGCGCAACTGCCAATGTGCGAGCACAAGTCGACAGAAAACGCATCAAGCCAAAGCAGACCGTGCGCCAAGATTTCGACAATGTCTGATAATCGCTCGTCGGTCGTCAACCTGTCGCGTCGAATTGCACTGGCACCTCGGACCAGGCGCCGATCACGGCCGCATGGCGCGCATCGCGGAGGCCTGGGACAGGTCAACAGCGCCGGGCGCGACGTCGCGGAGTACAATCTCGAGCGCAAGCGTACGTCTTCAACGTCTTCGGCTGGCTTGCCGAAGCGGCGCGCAGTTGATACCTATCCTCGTTATGGCTGGGCCCGTCCTGGCCATGCATGTCTTTGGACAGATATACTCAATCCACTTTGAACGTGGCCCGCCATGCCAAAAAAGCGAAGTCGAAGGCGAAATCGAAAGCCAAATTGAATCTCAAGAAGTCCAAGAAGGGCAGGCGAGCAGCGCCGCCCAAGCGGCGGAAGGTTGCTGTCAGCATTCCGGCGCTGGAGGCTGCTGCAACGGAAGCAGCCGACTTCGCCGCCAAGCACGAAGCCGCCGCAGCGGAGTCAAAAGGCGCCGCGGAGCAACGTCGTTCTGACACAGATGCGGCAAGGCAGGAGGTGGCGAAGCTCGAGGCCGCTGCAAAGAAGGCAAAGCGCGATGCCGCTATAAGTGCGGCTGCGGTCAAGGAGGCAAACAACAGGGCTGCAAAGCTCGACGCGCTTGCTAAAAAGGCCAGGCGAGAGGCCACGGGTCGCGAAGCCGCAGCCGAGCGAGCAAGGCTTGCCGCCGCGGCGCTGGAGGCTGCTGCAACGAAAGCAGCCGACTTCGCCGCCAAGCACGAAACCGCCGCAGCGGGAGTCAAAAGGCGCCGCGGAGCAACGTCGTTCTGACGCAGATGCGGCAAGGCAGGAGGTGGCGAAGCTCGAGGCCGCTGCAAAGAAGGCAAAGCGCGATGTCGCCTGGGGTGCGGCTGCGGTCAAGGAGGCAAACAACAGGGCCGCAAAGCTCGACGCGCTTGCTGAAAAGGCCAGGCGAGAGGCCAAGGGTCGCGAAGCCGCAGCCGAGCGAGCAAGGCGTGCCGCCGCGGAGAAAGCCCGGCGCGAAGCCGCGCAGCAGGCGAAGCGCGAGGCGGCAGAGAAGGCGAGGCTCGAAGCCATCGAGCGAGCGAAGCGTAAAGCTGCCGAGAAGGCGGAGCGCGACCAGGCGGCGAGGCAGGCAAAGCGCGAAGCCGCTGAGAAAGCGAAGATCGAGGCTGCCGAACGCGCGCAACGCGAGGCGGCGGAGAAGGCGGAGCGTGAAGCCGCCCGCAAGGTCGAGCGCGAAGCGGCCAAGGAGGCAAAGCGCGAAGCTGCCAGGATCGCGAAGATAGAGGCTGCCGCAGAGGCAAAACGCCAAGCTGCGGAGAAGGTCGAGGCCGAGCGCGAAGCGGCTGAACGAGCAGAACGCGAGGCCGCCGAACAGTAATCCGGGAGGTCGGTGAACCAGCCGAAAGCGAGGTTGCCGCCAAACCAGAATCCGGCAACTCCGACGGGCCGTCGTTTACAGATGGCATCCGACGGAAATGAATGCGCCGGCAGAGGCCTTTAGATTTCAAGCTTTGGCTAAGGAAATCGCCGCCGAGCTGCGCGCAAAGTTCGATCTGAATACGAGACCGTGCTCAATATGAAGACCGCCAAGGCGCTTGGCCTCACGGTTCCTCGTTCACTGCTCGCGCGCGCCGACGAGGTGATCGAATAGCCGAGCCGATGTCCGCTATTGGCACAAAGCGGACATTGAGCGTGTTTTCTCGCCCGCTGCCTGATCGCAAAGTGTTAGGCTTTAACCTGCCTTTAGGCGGGGCCTATGAAGCGACGCGATTTCATCACTCTTCTCCGGCGGCGTGGCCGCTTGGCCGTTCGCCGCGCTGGCGCAGCAGTCCGAGCGTGTCCGCCGGATCGGCTTCCTTAATGGCGCTGCGGACGATGCGGACCAGAGGGCAATGTATGAGGCGTTCCGACAAGGGCTACAGCGACTGGGCTGGATCGACGGCCGCAACGTGCAGATCGATATGCGTTTTGGCGCGACGGATCCCGTTCGCACTCGCAAATACGCAGCGGAACTGGTCGCGCTTTCGCCCGGACGTCATTCTGGCTGCAGGCGGTTTCACAACACAGCTCCTGCTTCAGGAAACCCGCACCGTGCCTATCATCTTCACCATCGTCCCCGACCCGGTCGGCTCCGGCTTCGTCGAAAGCCTGTCGCAACCGGGCGGAAACGCGATCGGGTTCATGCAGTTCGAATACAGCTTGAGCGGTAAATGGCTGGAGCTCCTCAAGCAAATAGCGCCCAAACGTAACGCGGGCGGCCATCCTTTGGGACCCCACCATACCGGCCGGGATAGGCCAGTTCGCCGTGATCCAGTCCGTGGCGCCGTCACTCGGGGTAGACGTGAGACCAATCAATGCGAGCAACGCGTCCGAGACCGAACGCGCCATCGCTGTGTTCGCGAGTCAGCCAAATGGCGGTTTGATTGCAACGGCGAGCGCTTTGACGATTACTCATCGCGAATTGATCAATACGCTTGCGGCCAAGCACAAACTTCCGGCGGTCGTTCCCAACCGGGTTTATATGACCGGCGGCGCTCTGATCTCCTATGGCGTTGATTTTGTCGACCAGCACCGGCGCGCCGCAGCTTACGTCGATCGCATCCTTCAAAGGCGAGAAGCCCGCCGATCTTCCCGTGCAGGCGCCAACCAAGTACGAGCTTATCATCAACCTTAAGGCCGCCGAGGCGCTCGGCCTCACAATTCCGTCAACAGTACGCTGGCTCGCGCGCCGACGCGGTGATCGAGTAAAGCGACTCTGGCGTCCGCTTTTGGCACTTAGCGGACATCGGCTTGTGCGCTGCACATGTCTGCTTTGACCCAAAGCGGACCCGGATGACCGTAGCCGGACCGATTTTCGTCGCTTCTCCCTTGGCGCAGAGTCATGAATTGATAGGTCTTGGCGTCAGGCGTGTTGTCGCGAGCACGAGGAAGCCGATCATGGAAGACATGAAAGTCACAGCCACTGGATACGACTTTCGGCCTGCGCACGCTGCCATGCAGCGGTACGTTGATGGGAATCTTTCTGCCGATCTCTTCCGCAGTGCTCGTCGGTAGAGATTTGGTAGATGTGAAATGCATTGGATGGGCCGACAAGGAAGCGCAGATACCATTGCGGGTCGACCACATCTTCCGCGTCTTTTCAAATACGAAGCTGATTACATCCTGTGCCGCGCTTCTTCTGTTCGAAGAAGGCCGCTTCCAGCTGGATGATCCGATTGAGCAGTTTATTCCGCAGCTTGCGAACCGCCGTGTGCTGCGTCCCGACGCGACATCGTTGGACCGAGACCGAGCCTGCTGTGAGGCCGATCACCGTTCGCCATCTGATGAGCCACAGTTCGGGGCTGAGCTACGGTCTTCTTGACCCGGGACGTTCCGATCGACCCGATGAAGCCGGGACTGACTGCGCATGATGACGCTTGCCCTATCCGGGCGCTTATTTGCGTCCCTTCCCGCGGCAGAACGGCGGTGCCGGGCTTGGTCTCGACGTTGCCGGACATGGTGGCGCTCATTCGAAGCCTGCTTCCGGGTGGCCCGACGTTGCTCATGCCGGACACGATTGAGCTGGATGATGACCAACCAGTTGCCTGAGGGTGTGTGGATACGCTTTCCTGCTTTCGGAGCAACTTCGAGGCAGGGGCACGGGCTCGCGGGAGCGCTGATCCTGGAGCCTTCAGTGTTCGACCATCAGGATGCGAGAGGCGAGCTCTTTTGGGGCGGACGTGCAGGCACGCAATGGTGGATTTCGCCTGAAAGAATACCGCAGGCTTGATCATGGCGCAGCGTGAGATCGGGTTTGCTCATCCATTTGCGATCGAGTTCAAGCGGCTCGCGTAGTGATGCGGTGAAGCACAAAAGCTGACAAGGCGCTTGGGCTGGAGGTGCCGCTTCATGCAGCAACGCGCCGACGAGGCGATCGAATGGCGGTGCTGTTTGCTGCAGCGCATGAGTCGGCGGACATCGCCGAGATATTCGACGCCGCCAACGGTTCAGCGCAGGTGCACGCTATCCACGCTGCAAAGTGATTGTCGCACCCTGCACGTCTGCCTTCGCGTCTTGTGACTTGATCGTGACGGACTGCTTGTCGCCACGCGTCACCAAGTTCAAATTGGCGGTGAATGTCGGTCCCTTGGCGACGACCTGAAAACCGGCGCCTTCGACCTTGCCGGACATGGTGCCAGCAGCATTGCGGGTCGACTCGCTCCAGGTGCCTGTGATAGCGCCGGCGGTGTAGGTCGCGCTGCCGCGCAGATCGAAATTATAGCTCTCGCTCGCGCAATGGATATTGAGCTGAAGCTTGTTTTGCTCCTCTAGCACATCATAGGACGCTCGGCACTTGATCGGCTCGTGCCTGCCATTGGACAAATCGATGGTCCCGGAGCCGGACCAGCTTCCCGCCAATTGGCCGAACGGTCCCTCGCTCGAAGCCGACCCTTGGGTAGCCCGGCTCTGCGCGTTGCTGTCCCCACCGCTAAAAACAAAATCGCCAACGCCAAAGCGGCCACACGAAACGTTACGCTTGCAGGGTATGAATGCACGGAGATCATCGAATTTCTCCAGTCATTTGCGGATGGTCCTGTCGACCCAACAACACCGTCCACCATACCTCGGTTCCCCCATGGAACAGCCAGAGCACCGTCGTGGTTGTCACGAGACGCCATTGAGCGTTGGGATCGGATTGGCCGGTTATGAAGCGAACAGCCTGGGCTATGGCGTTGACCGCCGGATTTTGCTCGGCGGTGCCATTGCCCAAACCCCACCGGACGATAAAGAGCCGATTCCGCCGCGGTCGATCCAGCTCACCGCTGAGCAAGACCACGTCATTAAAGAGATCGTGCTGAAGGACATGCATATCGAGCAAGTGCCCCGCAGCGCCGAGATCAAAATTGGCGAGAAAGTACCGCCCGATATCGAATTGCAGATCTTTCCACCACTCGTGGCCGAGAAGGTACCGCAAGTCAGAACATACAAATTCTTTATCACCGAAAATCAGATCGTGAGTCGTATCTCCGCAGAACGTAATTGCGGATATAATCAAGTAATCCTAATTCGTGTCCTGACTTGCGGGCGCCAGGCCTCAAAAGCAATATCAGCCCACGGGGGCGAGGCGTTTCTGAGCTTCTGCATCCGCCGCAGTCAGTACGTAACTGAACGAAGTAC
>ERZ1370068.1962-contig-11920_pt1 | contig 62278 bp, 78 predicted proteins | sample MGYA00561227_ERZ1370068 | MGnify/ENA primary metagenome ERZ1370068 (study PRJEB38410, sample SAMEA6850437) | metagenome | study: Metagenomic assessment of the ecological functions of the soil: analysis of the soil microbiota associated with the...
TCGATTTAAGGATTTTTCGTTCTTTCGGATCGCCCCGTCCGGCTGCCATCTGGTGGCCGGTTTCGGGCGGATCATCGACCTCAAGCCGGCGCAGTTCCTGACCGGTATCTCGCGATGCCGCCGGATCTGCTGGAGGCCGAGGCAGGGCGCGGTCGAGCACATGAACGAGGATCACCGCGAGGCGATGAACCTCTACGCGACCCAACTGCTGGGCGCCGGAGCCGCCGACTGGCGCTGCACCGGCTGCGACCCCGACGGCATGGACATGCAGGCCGGGAGCGCGACGCTGCGGCTGGATTTCCCGGAACGGGTCACCAGCGGCACGGCGTTGCGCAAGATGCTGGTGCGGCTGGCGGGCGAGGCGCGGGCCAAGGCAATAAGCCGACGGCTCAACGGCTGGCGCTTGAACGCGTGCGCGGCCGTTGCGCGACCTAAGGCACGACCCGCAAGGTGACCAGCAGAAAGTCCGCATCGAAATCTCGCAATCGATTGATCTGTTCAGTGGCTGGCGCTGGCCGCGAGCACGTTGCCTCGCCGCGCCGTCACTGGCGCAAAAGGGCGATGTCACGCGCTCAGCGCCAAAATCATCGAGCTCAGCCGCGCCGGAAAATATTCCGAAGCGACTGCCGCTGGCGCAGAGGCGCTGGCGGAACGCCGAAAAGACATACGGCCCGGTGCACCGCGACGTTGCGGCGGCGCTGAACAATCTGGCGCAGGCTCTATGGCAGCCAGGGCAGCGATGCCGAGGCCGAGCCGCTGCTACAAGCGGGCGCATCGCGATCCTCGAGAAGGTGGCTGGCCTCGACTCCGTCGAAGTCGCGCCCGACGCTGAACAATCTGGCGGCGCTGTATCAGCGGCAGGAGCGCTATGCCGATGCCGAGCCGCTGTTCAGACGCGCGCTGGCGATCCGCGAAAGATCGCTCGGGCGCGGTCATCCCGACCTCGGGCAGTCCCTGAACAATCTGGCGACGCATCTACGAGAAGCTCGGCCGCCACAGCGGATTCCTGAGCCGTTGTTCAAGCGGGCGCTGGCGATCTACGAGAAGGCAGCGGGCCCGAGCATCCCGCGGTCGCGACGCTGCTGAACAATCTCGGCCAGGTCGACAAGGTCCAGGGCCGCTATGCCGAGGCCGAGCCGCTGATCAGGCGCTCGCTGGCGATCCGCGAAAAAGTGCTGGGCCGCGACCATCCCGACGTGGCGCGCTCGCTGAACAATCTGGCCGATCTCTATGAGCGGCAGGGCCGCTACGCCGAGGCCGAGCCGCTGTATCGAGCGGGCGCTGGCGATCCGCGAGCGCGCCGTCGGCTCCGACCATCCCGGATACCGCGACATCGACGAACAATCTGGCGGCATTCTATCGGGCGTCGAAGGCCGCCCCGACGACGCGCTGCCGCTGGTGCAACGGCTGATCGCAAGCGGCCACGCGCAGCTCCGCGTCGCCCTTCCGGTGCTGACGGACGCGCAGCGCCAGCAACTGATGCCGCGGCGAAAAAGCGCTCGACGATGCGCTCAACGTGATCCAGCGCGGCACGCAGTCCTCGGCTGCCTCCGCCGTGAACAAGCTGGCGGTGCGGCTGGCCGCCGGCAAGCGATCGCCTCGCGGAACTGGTGCGCCGCGATCAGGATCTCGCCGCCGAAGCGGAAGCGCTGGACAAGTCGATCGTGGCGGCCGTCTCGAAGGAGCGCTCGAAGCGCGACGCGGCCTGCCGAGCAGCGCGCCCGCGCCCGGCTTGCCGCCATCGCGACCGAGCGCGCGTCGCTTGCAGAAGACCTTCGTCCGCCGAATTTCCCGAACTACGCCGCGCTGTCGAATCCGTTGCCGATGACGGCGAAGGAGATTCAGGCGCTGTTGTCAGGCGACGAGGCGATGGTGCTGTTCGCGGTCACCGAGAAGGAAAGCTACGTCTTTGCGATCACGCGCGCGAGCTTTGACTGGAAGCCGATCCCGCGTGGCGCCGAAGCGTTGTCGCAGAAGATCGCCGCGTTCCGCCGCGGGCTCGATATCGGCAAGGCGAGCGATGCTTCCGGCAAGTCCGGCCTGTTCGATCTGGCGCTCGCCAATGAACTGCTATGCGACGCTGCTGGGCGCCGGTCGAGCCGCTGGTCAAGCGACAAGCGCGAGCCTTCTGGTCGTGCCGTCGGGCGCGCTGACCGCGCTGCCGTTCCATCTGCTGGTGACGGAGAAGCCGGCCGCGGCGATCCCGGAAAAATTTGAGGGCTATCGCGATGCGGCCTGGCTGTTGAAGCGTCAGGCGGTGTCGGTGTTGCCGTCGGTCGCGAGCCTGAAGGCGCTGCGGGCGTTTGCGCGCGCAGTGAGCAGAGCACCAAGCCGATGACGGGCTTTGGCGATCCGCTGTTCGATCCTGTCGCGAGGCGCCGGCGACGGCAAGCGCGACCGCGCGTCAAGACCGCCGCGCGCAGCGTGCGCCACGGCGCCTACACCGATTTCTGGCGCGGCGCCGGCGTCGATCGCGCGCGGCTGGCGCAGGCGCTGCGCGCAATTGCCCGACACCGCCGACGAACTCAACGCGGTCGCCAAGGATCTCGGCGTCGCGGCTGCCGACATTCATCTCGGCAGCGACGCCAGCGAGACCACGCTCGAAGCGCACGCGGCTCGCCGATTATCGCATCGTCTATTTCGCCACCCACGGCCTCGTCGCCGGCGACGTGAAAGGGCCTGGCCGAGCCGTCGCTGGCGCTGAGCATTCCAAAGCAGCCGTCCGAGTTCGACGACGGCCTGCTGACGTCGAGCGAAGTCGCGCAGCTGAAACTCAATGCCGATTGGGTGGTGCTGTCGGCCTGCAACACGATTGCCGGCGACAAGCCCGGCGCGGAAGCGCTGTCGGGCCTGGCGCGATCGTTCTTCTATGCCGGTGCGCGGGCGCTGCTGGTGTCGCATTGGTCGGTCGGATTCCGGCGCCGCCACGCGACTCACCACATCGACCTTCGATCGCCTGAAGGCCGATCCGAAACTCGGCCGCGCCGAGGCGCTGCGTCAGGCGATGCTGGCCTATCTCGACGACGCGTCCTCGCCGCGAAATGCCTATCCGGCATTCTGGGGCCGTTCGCGCTGATCGGCGAGGGCGCCGCGCGTTGAAATTGTTAGTGAAATTGTGCGCATTTGTGCGATCGCAGCAATGGTTGCGCTCGATGGTCGGCGCGACCGATCGCCGCGTAATTCCACGGCGAACAAACCTCGCAGCGCCGCAGCAAGCGATTTGAGCAGCATCAAGGACGCGCCGTCCGAATAAACCAAATATCACGGGATCGGCTTGGCAAGCCCGGCGTTCATCAGTATTAGGTCGCCGGACCGGGGCCGGAAGGCTATATTCGAGAGGTCACCGCGACAGAGGCGCGTTTAGCGGCATTCGCGCGATCGAGATAACGCGGGTTCGAGGAGGATTCTTCGTGCAAGAGACGGGCGTGCATAACGGTGCCTTCGGCGCCGACAAATTCGGCTTAAAAATCTCAAGCGGGTGCACTGGAACCTCGGCGCGCCGCAGCTCTATCAGTATTCGCTTGCGGCGGGCGAGGCCGTGCTGTCGGCCGACGGCGCGCTCTGCGCGGATACCGGCGAATTCACCGGCCGCAGCCCGAAGGACAAGTTCACGGTCCGCGACGCCACCACCGACAAGAAGATGTGGTGGGCCGGCAACCAGTCGATCACCTCGGAGCAGTTCGACGCGCTCTATGCCGATTTCCTCAAGCATGCCGAAGGCATGACGCTGTTCGCGCAGGACCTCTATGGCGGCGCCGATCCGAGCTTCCAGCATCAAGACCCGCGTCTTCACCGAACTCGCCTGGCACTCGCTGTTCATCCGCACGCTGCTGATCCGCCCCGAGGCGGTCGAGCTCGCGAACTTCGTGCCCGAGCTCACCATCATCGACATGCCGAGCTTCCGCGCCGATCCCAAACGTCACGGCGTGCGTTCGGAGAACGTCGTCGCGATCGATTTCGCCCGCAAGATCGTCCTGATCGGCGGGTCTTATTATGCCGGCGAGATGAAGAAGTCGGTCTTCACCACGCTGAACTATTATCTGCCCGCCAAGGGCGTGATGCCGATGCACTGCTCGGCCAATGTCGGGCCCAAGGGCGACACCGCGATCTTCTTCGGCCTGTCCGGCACCGGCAAGACCACGCTGTCGGCCGATCCGAAGCGCACGCTGATCGGCGACGACGAGCATGGCTGGGGCAAGGACGGCGTCTTCAATTTCGAAGGCGGCTGCTACGCCAAGTGCATCAAGCTGTCGAAGGAAGCCGAGCCGGAGATCTTACGCCGCCAGCAAGCGCTTTGGCGCGGTGCTGGAGAACGTGCGTGCTCGACGAGGACACCCGCGTGGCCGGATTTCGACGACGGCTCGAAGACCGAAAACACCCGCTCGGCCTATCCGCTCGACTTCATCCCGAACGCCTCGCGCACCGGCCGCGCCGGCCAGCCGAAGAACGTGGTGATGCTGGCCGCCGATGCCTTCGGCGTGCTGCCGCCGATCGCAAAGCTCTCGCCGGCGCAGGCGATGTATCACTTCCTGTCCGGCTACACCGCGAAGGTCGCGGGCACCGAGCGCGGTCTGGGCAACGAGCCGCAGCCGGAATTCTCCACCTGCTTCGGCTCGCCGTTCCTGCCGCTCGATCCGTCCGTCTACGGCAACATGCTGCGCGAGCTGATCGCCAAGCACGATGTCGACTGCTGGCTGGTCAACACCGGCTGGACCGGCGGCAAATACGGCACCGGCAGCCGCATGCCGATCAAGGTGACGCGCGCGCTGCTCACCGCGGCGCTCGAACGGCTAGCTTGCGCAACGTCGAATTCCGCACCGACAAATATTTCGGCTTTGCGGTGCCGACCGCGCTGCCGGGCGTGCCGAGCGACATCCTCAACCCGGTCAACACCTGGAAGGACAAGGCCGAGTTCGACAAGACCGCGCGTGCGCTGGTCGGCATGTTCCAGAAGAACTTTGCCAAGTTCGAAGCGCAGGTCGATGCCGAAGTCCGCGCCGCCGCGCCGGAAGTGAAGCTCGCGGCGGAGTGAGGCTGATCGGAGCCATTCACGCGGTTGGACAAGGGCGGCTCCTCGAGCCCGCCCTTTGTTTGACGCGCGGGATTTCGACGGCGGCGCTTCAGTATTGTCCGGAAGCACTCGCATTGGTCGGCGTCCGGCGGTCGGTGATCTGCAGGCCGAACAGGCTGCCGATCAGTTCGACCGGCGACGCGCGCGGTGCGGCCGCGCTCGTCGAGGAACGGGTTGAGCTCGACGATGTCGACCGAGCGCACCAGATCCGGAATCGTGCAGCAGCTCCATGATCAGATGCGCCTCGCGATAGGTCGCGCCGCCCGGCACGGTGGTGCCGACGCCAGAGCGCGACCGCGGGATCGAGGAAATCGACGTCGAAGCTGACATGCAGCACGCCGTTCTGCGCCCTGACGCGTTCGATGACTTTGCGGATCAGCACGCCGACGCCGAACTCGTCGATCGCGCGCATGTCGGCGATCGCGACGCGGCGCTCGCGGACCAGCTTCTTCTCCAGCGGATCGATCGAGCGGATGCCGAACAGGTCGAGCTGGTCGGGACCGATCGAGGCGCGGGCATGGTCGCCGAGCAGCCCATCGAGCCCGGGCTCGCCGCACAGGAACGCCGCGGACATGCCGTGCATGTTGCCGGTGACCGTCGTCTCCGGCGTGTTGTAATCGGCATGGGCATCGAGCCACAGCACGAACAGCGGCCGGCCCTTCTCGCTGCCAGTAGCGCGCCACGCCGTTCACCGATCCCATCGACAGCGAGTGATCGCCGCCCATGAAGATCGGGACGGCGCCGGAGCGGGCCAGCCAGAACGCACGCTCGCTGAGCGCGCGGATCCAGGTTTTGACCTCGTCGTAGATATTTGGCGTTGGCCGGCGGCGGACCGTCGGCAAGGCACACGCCGGGATGCGCCATGATCGCCGTGGTCCTCGACGGCAAATTCCGAGTTGATCGAGCATGCGCGCGCGATGCCCGCGGTGCGCAGCGCTGCCGGCCCCATCAGCGTGCCGGCCTGCGACGCCCCGATCTCGATGGGGACGCCGAGCAGCGCGATACGCGGGGTCGGCGGTTGGCGTCGGACATCGAGGCGCGCACCTTCAAGACGTAGGGTGGACCGACCAGCGCAGCGTGCCCTACGGCAACGCGGTATGTTCACCTCACGCCTTGAAATAGGCGATCTGCGTCGTGGTCGCGAGCAGGCGTCCCGTACGGCGACCACAATTCGCCGTTCTGGTCGCCATAGCTCTTGTGGAAGATCTTGGCATCCGCCACGGCCAGCACGCGCGTGATGTCCTCGGCCGCGAGATCGGCGGCGTCGGCGTGGAAATAGGTCGTCAGCGACACCGTGCCGAACGGCACCAGTTCGCGCCTGGCGTGGAAGATGCGGCCGAAGAACGCGTCCGACATCGACATCAGCGACAGCACATCGATCTTGCGCGGCACGCGGTCGCCGATCCACAGCTTTGAGTAGGCATTCGGCGGTGCGCCGGCCGGCGCGCCGCTGAACTTCGGCTCGCCCTCGACGAAGCGAAAATCATACTGGTTGGCCCAGGTCATGGCGATCTTGGGATAGGGCAGGTCTGCTCGAACGGCGTCGCGCCGGAAAGTCGCCTGCTGGTGTCGACCAGGACGGGCGGCGCTCGGCGAACACGGCGGTCGCCAGCGTCGCGACGTCACCGCCGCCTTGCGTCATCTCCACGCACCAATGCTGGCTCGAGCGGTTGGCCTTGACCAGGCGCACGTCGAGATCGAACGGCGCCTTGCGCGACCGGCGCGCAGAAATTGACGGTGAGCGCCAGCGGATCGCCCGCGCGCTGCGGATGGTCGATCAGCGCCCGCAGGATGGTCGCGGCGGTCGCGCCGCCGAACGGGCCGACAAAGGCCCAGTAATCCTCGCTGGTCCTGCCCTGCCAGCGGCTGTCGCCGGCGGTGACGTGCGTGGCGTCGTCGAAAAGATGCGGCGTCTTGGTAAGCATCGAAACTTCCGTCATTCCGGAAGCTCGCGTGCCGACGGCAATGACGTGCGTCACGCAATCCACGGCTCTCGCCAGAATTCAATGACGTCAGAGGTAATGGATTTTCCGTCGTCGCCGGAATTCAGCGCGTCGCCCCGCGCTGGGCGCCGGCTCCTCCGGCCGACGGCGGGGCCGGCGTACCGGCACGTTCCAGATGTCCTCGGCATATTCGCGGATGGTGCGGTCGGAGGAGAACCACGGCATCCGCGCCACGTTGAGGATCGAGGCGCGCGTCCAGGCCGGCATCACCTGCCAGCGTGCGTCGATGCCGCGCTGGGCCTCGTAATAGGAATCGAAATCGGCGCGAGACCATGTAGTGGTCGAGATAGCGCAGCGCGTGGCCGATCGGAAGCAAAGCGGGCGGGATCGTCGGGCGAGAACGCGCCGCTCTCGATCGCGGTGATCGCCCGCGCCAGCCGCGGCGAGCGGCTGATCACGTCGGTTGCATCCAGGCCCTGCTTGCGCCGGACCATGACGTCGCCGGCTTCCATGCCGAAGATCGCGATGTTCTCCGCGCCCGACATGGTCGCGGATTTCGATGTTGGCGCCGTCGAGCGTGCCGATGGTCAGCGCGCCGTTGAGCGCCAGCTTCATGTTGCCGGTGCCGGAGGCTTCCATGCCGGCGGTGGAGATCTGCTCGGAAAGATCGGCGGCCGGAATGATCACTTCGGCAAGGCTGACATTGTAGTCGGCGAGGAAGACGACCTTGAGCCGTCCGCCGATCATCAGGATCGTTGTTGACGATCTCGGCGACGTCGTTGATCAGCTTGATGATCAGCTTGGCGTAGCGATAGCTCGCCGCCGCCTTGCCGGCGAAGATCTTCACCCGCGGCACCCAGTCGCGCTGCGGCTCGTCCTTGATCGCCTGATACAGCGCGACGGCTTCGACGATGTTGAGCAGCTGCCGCTTGTATTCGTGGATGCGCTTGATCTGGACGTCGAACAGCGCCGACGGATCGACCTTGATGCTGAGGCGTTCGCCGATCAGCCGCGCCAGCGCCAGCTTGTTGTGATGCTTGACGTCGCGGAAACTGCTGCTGGAACGCGTTGTCGCTGGCGTGGGCCTCGAGCCGCTCGAACAGCGAGAAATCATCGAGCACGGCCTCGCCGCAGGCTCTCGCGCAACAGGCCGGTCAGTTTCGGGTTGGCCAGCATCAGCCAGCGGCGGAAGGTGATGCCGTTGGTCTTGTTGGTGATGCGGGCGGGATAGAGATGGTTGAGATCGTGGAACACGGTCTCCTTCATCAGGTCGGAATGCATCGCCGAGACGCCGTTGATGCGGTGCGAGCCGACGAAGGCCAGTTGTCCCATCCGCACCCGTGCGGCCGGACGTCTCGTCGATCAGCGACACCGAGGCGCGGAAATCGACGTCGCCGGGGCAGCGCGCGTCGGCCAGCGCCAGATGCTGCGACATTGATGCGGTAGATGATTTCCAGATGCCGCGGCAGCAGCCGCTCGAACAGTTCGACTCGGCCAGGTCTCCGAGCGCCTCGGGCAGCAGCGTGTGGTTGGTGTAGGACAGCGTCGCGACCGTGATCTTCCACGCTTCGTCCCAGCGGAAATTGTGCAGGTCGACCAGGATGCGCATCAGCTCGGTGACGGCAAGGCTCGGATGGGTGTCGTTGAGCTGCACCGCGACCTTGGCGCGCGAGGCTGCGCAGCTGCCCGTCGGCGGCGAGATGCCGCTTGATCAGATCCTGCAGCGAGGCGGAAACGAAGAAATATTCCTGGCGCAGCCGCAGCTCGCGGCCCGCGGCGCTCTCGTCGTTCGGATAGAGGAATTTGCAGATCGATCCGGCGCGCGCCTCCTCGGCGACTGGCGCCGAGATAGTCGCCGGTGTTGAAGACGTCGAGCCGCAGCGGATCCGGCGAGCGCGCCGACCACAGCCGCAGCGCGTTGACGTGCTGGCCGCGCCAGCCGACGATCGGGGTGTCGTAGGCGACAGCCTGCACGGTTTCTGCCGGACGCCAGGTGCGCGCGGTCGCGGCCGCGGTCGTCGACGTGCTCGACACGGCCGCCGAAATGGACGTGGTAGACCACCTCCGGCCGCTGGAATTCCCAGGGGTTGCCGAAGCTCGAGCCACTCGTCCGGATATTCCTGCTGCCAGCCCTGCGCGATGATCTGGCGGAACAGGCCGAAATCGTAGCGGATGCCGTAGCCGATGGCGGGAATGGCCAGCGTCGCCATGCTCTCCATGAAGCACGCCGCGAGCCGCCCGAGGCCGCCATTGCCGAGCGCCGCATCCGGCTCGCATTTGCGCAAGTCCGTCAAGTGCCGACGCCGAGATCGCCGAGCGCCGCCTCGAACACCGGCAGCAGGCCCATATTGTTCAGCGCGTCGGTGAACAGGCGGCCGATCAGGAATTCGAGCGAGAGGTAATAGACCCGCTTGCGGCCGGCGTCGTAGCTCTGCTTTTCGGCCGTCAGCCAGCGGTGCACGATGCGGTCGCGCAGCGCCAGCGCGGCGGCCTTGTACCAGTCGCCGCCTGGTCGCCATGCCGGCGTCCTTGCCGATCGCAAGCCGCAGCTTGGCGAGGATCGCGCCCTTGATCTCGGCCAGCGCCAGCTCGTCGATCGGCTGGCCCAGCGCCGGATAGTTCGGCCGGATAGTTTCCTGGGATTTCTTCCTGCAACACGTCGATCCCTGCGATTGAGACTCACAACGAAGATACGCGCCTTGCCCGACAATCGAAACGCCGTGACTATGTTGTGCACTGCGCTGGCATGATTTTATGCACGGACCGGGCCGATTTCGCGGCACCGGCGGCCGGCTTTCGGTGATATAATCAGGACGCGAAGGCTGCGGGTTAGTAACCGGGCGCCAGTGCGCGATGGAAACGCGGGCCGCCAGAACGGAGGCTTGCCATGAGATTGACGATCGAGATCGCCGCCGCCGCACTGCTGGTCGTCTGCATCAGCGCGACCAGCGCGCGCCTGTTCGCCGCCGGCAAGGCCGGCAGGAGCGCCGACGGCCTGAGCTGTTCGCTTCAGCGTCCGCGCAAGGCGCTTCACCGGCCGCGCGCTGTGCGGCGATCCGAAGCGGCAGTGCGGCGGAAAGTTCTACGCCAATTATTGCGGCGACAAGCTGTTGTCGGCGATGTGAAGGATTGAGGTTCTCGTTCACATGTCGCAGGCCGTGCCAGACTTGGCCTTCTCTTCAAAGTCCGGGTGTAACTGAGGTAGAACTGCTGCAGCAGCTTGGCGTGCATGGCTAACGATATCTCGTCGAGAGGACGCGGAAAGCAAGACCTCGATCGTCGCTGTCGAGGCTGGATACGATCGCATGCGCCCGACTCGATCGCGTCGGCCGCTTCCAGTATCAGCAAGCGGATCTTGGGTGGCCTTATGTCGCGTCCATCGTTCGATCGTTTGCGGCAAAATCGCTGAAGAAGCAACCTTTGATAGCCGATAGATTTTGTAGATGCGCCTAGAACAAATTAAGAACACTTTAGCAAGTGTTTGATATATCATTGTAGATTCCGGCGCATCGCCGACACAACATTTATGGTCTATCCGAGTTTGTGAGGACTACATGTCCACCATCGCCTTCGATCAGTTCGCTCTCACCCGTATCGCCGATTTCGCGCGCTCGCTGTCGCGCCTGCACCAGGCCTCGCGCCGCCGGCTCGTCGACGACGACGCGATCGACCGCGAGTTCAACGCGGTCTGCATGTCGGTGTGGGGCTACACCACGGACGATTTCAGCGACGAGCTGTTTTCGGTCGAGGACCACGCCTTTCTCGACGCGCTCGATGAAGCGCAGGCGCGAATTTTCGCCGCCCAAGCGGGGCTACGATCTCGTCGACGATCGGGGCATGCTGACCGACTGGTGGGGCTATTGCTGGATGATCCTGGCCGAGAAGCGCGGCTTGCTGACGCCGGAAAACCGCGCCGCGGCGCGTGCGGCGATCGAGGAAAATATCTGTCGGCGCCCAACGTGATCGGCGTCATCGTCGGGCGGTGAGCGCACCGGCGTCCGGGCTACAATAGTGGGGCTGGGTCATGAACCAGATATCGCTTGCTCGACTTTCCGAATTCCTGGTCGGTGCCAAGCGCAAGACCTATGCCGGCCTTGACGACGACGCGACGGTCTTGGCGCCAATGCTTCCAGGCTCCAAGCAACTGGAGTATCGCGACCTCGATCTGAGCTATCGGGATATCTATTTCGGCATGCGCTTCTTCGTCGGGCAGGAAACGGTGCAGGTGGGCCAACACGTTGTCTGGTCGATGAGCTATGCGGGTGGCGTCGCTGCCACCGTCGTCGACCGCAACGAATTTCTTTCGATCTACGCCTTCCTGCGTCAGGCGCTGCTGGCTATTCGCGATGACCGTCCGTTTCGCGGCCCGCCCCAGTTCGAGAACGAAAGCTTCCGTTACGTCAACACCCTCATCGGGAGACGTCGCCGAGTTTCACGGCGAGGAGCAGATTCATCGCGCCGGAATCAAGGTTTACGGCTTGCGCTATGGCGGCGGGCTGTTGCGGTAGAGACGTCGGCCTTATCGCACTTCCGCCCGTTTCGCCGGCTTCGGCGCAACCGCCTTCGGTATCGAGGCGGTCGGCAGTTCGACGTCGCGGCTCGTCTCGGGAAGCGGCGCGTTGGCCGCGACCATCTCTGCGCTGACCGGCGCGACCTTCATTTCGCCGAGCCGGGCGCGGACATCTGCCGTGAGGCCGGGATAGGAGGCAACGGGCGTGAATTCCGCCGTCTGGTCGGCGCCCAGGCGAACGCCGGTATAGGCCACCAGGCCGTCGGTGGTGGCGACGACGTCGCCCGAGCGCAGCGACGTGTCGAGCGTGAGATCGACCGGCGCCAGCCCGGACGGGCTTCGGCCGTTGCAGGTGCAATCGGCGCGCAGCGCCTTGCGATAGGCGAAGGCGTTTTCAGCTGTCGGCATAGCGCTCGCCATTGCCAGCGGCAGCGCTATCGATGTTGCTGCCGTAAAACACCTTGGTGGCGCTCGCCGGGCAGAAGGCCTGGCAGGTCTGAACTGGCGAGGCGTTGCCGCGCATGGTCAGCGGAAAATATTTGCCGTCGCAGCTTCGCACGCAGAAGGCAGGTCCAGAGCCCGCGACGCGCGGCGCCGGTGCAGGTTGGGCTGGTTGATTAATGCCGAACGGATCGGCGAAGAAGTTCGCCGGCGGGGGCCTGCCGCGCCTGCTGTTTCTGGACGCCGCCGAACAGGAAATCGAACAGGCCCTCGGCGGAAACGCTGCCGGGCGCAAGCACAAGCGCGCCCGCAAGGGTCGCGGCGGCCACAAGCGTCGCGCGGCGCCGCACGCGCGAAAAGCCAACTCTGTACGCAACGCCAACTCCACCCAACGCAACAAACGCGCTGAAGCGCTACAGGCTTCAGTTCGGGTAACCTTAACGGGCGATGGTAAATGAGCTTGTTACTGGGGGTGAGAAGGCGGAAAAGAAATGCGGAGAAAGGCGAGCGCTTCTTGCTCCGTCATGGCCGGGCTTCGCCGGCCAAGCGCGGCTTTGCCGACCGCGAGTACGGATGCCCGGGTCAGGCTCAGGCATGACGGCGGTGTGTGCGGAGAGGGCGAGCACTCACCCCTTCAAAAACTCGCCGCCTTGTAGAGCGACCGAAACTCCAGCCCTGCCTCGGCGAAGGCTTCGGTCGCGCCTTCCTCGCGGTCCACCATGGTGAGCACCAGCACGATCTCGCCGCCGGCCTCGCGCACGGCCTCCGACCGCCTTCAGCGCCGAGCCGCCGGTCGTGGTGACGTCCTCGACGATCACGATGCGCTTGCCCTGCAGGGTCTCGCCCTTGGCGAGCCCCTCCACCGCGAGGCGGGCGCCGTGCTCCTTCGGCTTCTTGCGCACGAAAAAGGCCGCGATCGGGTGGCCCTTGATCCAGGAGAGCTGCGCGATCGCGCCCGCCAGCGGGACTGCGCCCATTTCCAGCCCGCCGACGAAATCGAGGTTGTCGTCCTTCAGCGCCTCATAGGTCAGTTCCGCCAGCAGCGCGGCGCCTTCGGGATCGAGCATGGTCGGCTTGAGGTTGAAGTAGAAGTCGCTCTTGCGGCCCGAGGCCAGCGTGATCTCGCCGCGGCCGAACGAGCGCTTGCGGATGATCTCGGCGAGGCGGGCGCGGGAGGCGGATTTGGACAAGGCGGTTTCCCCGGGGTTTCAGGCGGGGCGCAATCTATCGGCGCTTCCCCGGCACATTCCAGCGCCGATCTCGTGCCGTCAACAGCGGCGCATGCGTCCTGCTTTCGCAGGGGCGCCCCGTGGAAAGCGCGCGGTTGTACAGGCCCGGAGGTTCCGGGGTACGGGAGACCGCAAGCCTTTGTGGGGAAAACCGTAAATGACGATCGAACTGCACACCTGGAACACGCCGAACGGCCGCAAGATCTCGGTCGCGCTGGAGGAAATGGGGCTGCCCTACAAGGTGATCCCGGTGAACATCAGCAAGGGCGAGCAGATGGCGCCCGGTTTCCTCAAGATCAGCCCGAACAACAAGATCCCGCGATCGTCGATCCCGACGGCCCCGGCGGCAAGCCGGTCAGCATTTTCGAGATCCGGCGCGATCCTGCTCTATCTCGGCGAGAAGACCGGCAAGTTCCTGCCGAAGCCGCTGGCCGAGCGTATCCCGGTCTATGAATGGCTGATGTGGCAGATGGGCGGTTTCGGGCCGATGCCGGGCCAGGTGCACCATTTCATCGCGCTGGAGAACGAAACCGACCGCGCCTACGGCCTGAAGCGCTACATGGCCGAGACCCGACGGCTCTACGGCGTGCTGGACCGTCGGCTGGAGGGCCGCGAATTCGTCGCCGACGCCCTGTCGGTCGCCGACTTCGCCATCCTCGGCTGGGCCTGGCGCCACCCGCGCCACAAGGTGGAGCTGAAGGATTTTCCGAACGTCGAGCGCTGGTACAACGCGCTGATGGCCCGCCCGGCGACCAAGCGCGGCATGGAAGCCAAGCTGGATTGAGATGTTGCTTCCCTCTCCCCTTGTGGGAGAAGTGTGGCGCATAGCGCCGGAGTGAGGGTTCTCTCACCGGGCAGGACTCGCAGGACAGACCCTCATCCGGCTCGCCGCCGCTTCGCGCGATCGATCCACCTTCTCCCACAAGGGGAGAAGGAAAAGCATCACGCCCGCTTCGCCTCGAACGCCATCTTCACCGCGAGCCCTGCCAGCACGGTGCCCATCAGCCAGCGCTGCACCAACAGCCAGCTCGGCCGTGTGCCGAGAAAGCAGCGCGATCGATCCGGCGGCGAGCGCGATTCATCGCGTTGACGCCGACACTGATCGACGGTCTGGATCGTACCCAGCGCCAGCGACTGCGTCAGCACGCTGCCGACGGCGGGATCGATGAACTGCGGCAGCAGCGCCAGATACAGCATCGCGATTTTGGGGTTCAGGAGATTGGTGACAAACCCCATCGCGAACAATTTGCGCGGTCCGTCGACCTGCAGCTTCTTCACCTGAAACGGCGAGCGCCCGTTGGGCTTGACCGCCTGCCACGCCAGCCACAGCAGATAGGCGGCGCCGGCGAGCCGCAGCGCGTCGTAAGCGTAGGGCACGGCGAACAACAGCGCCGTGATGCCGAACGCCGCGCACAGCATGTAGAACACAAAGCCGAGCGCGACGCCGCCGAGCGACACGATCCCGGCCGCCGGTCCCTGCGTGAGCGAGCGCGAAATCAGGTAGATCATGTTCGGCCCCGGCGTCAGCACGATGCCGAGCGAGACCAGCGCGAAACCGAGCAGCGTTGCAATGTGAGGGCATGGGAGACTCGCGGGAGGAATGCGCGTTTTCTAACGCGCGTCGAACCGCGATGTCATTTCGTATATTGCTCCGGAGGACATTTCTGCTGGCGATGACAGTATCTTTAATGCGCCTCGTCCCAATTGTTCGCCGCCCGCGCGTCGACCTGCAGCGGCAGCGACAGCAGCACCGCCGGGAACGGCGCGTCCTGCATGACGTGCTGCACCACCGGCAGCGTCGCCGCCACCTCGTTGTCGGGCACCTCGAAGATCAGTTCGTCGTGCACCTGCAGCAGCATCTGCGCCGAGAGCTTCTTCTCGGCCAGCGCGTCTTCCATGCGGATCATGGCGCGGCGGATGATGTCGGCGGCGGTGCCTTGCAGGCGCGCGTTGATCGACGGCGCGCTCGTTGAAGGCGCGGACCGAGGCGTTGGAGGCCTTGATGTCGGGGTAGTGACATCTTGCGGCCGAACAGCGTGGTCGACATAGCCGTTCCTGCGGCATGAATTCCTTGGTCTCGTCCATGTAGGCGCGGATGCCCGGGAAGCGCTCGAAGTATTTCTTGATGTAGGCGGAGGCTTCCTCGCGGGCGATGCCGAGCTGGTTGGCGAGGCCGAACGCCGAGATGCCGTAGATGATGCCGAAATTGATCGCCTTCGCCCGGCGGCGCACCTCGCCCGGCATGTCCTTGATCGGCACGCCGAACATTTCCGGACGCCGTCATGGCGTGAATGTCGAGCCCGTCGCGGAACGCCTGCTTGAGCACGGGGATGTCGGCGATCTCGGCCAGCAGCCGCAGTTCGATCTGCGAATAATCCGCCGACACCAGCTTGTGGCCGGGCGTCGCGATAAAGGCGCGGCGGATTTTGCGGCCGTCCTCGGTACGCACCGGGATGTTCTGCAGGTTCGGCTCGTTCGACGACAGCCGTCCCGTGGTGGTCGCGGCCAGCGCGTAAGTGGTGTGCACGCGATGGGTCTGCGGGTGGACATATTCCGGCAGCGCGTCGGTGTAGGTCGATTTCAGTTTCGACACCTGGCGCCATTCCAAAATCTTCTTCGGGAACTCATGGCCCTGTTCGGCGAGCTCGTCGAGAATTTGCGCCGAGGTCGACCACGCGCCGGTCTTGGTCTTGGTGCCGCCGGTTATTCCCATCTTGCCGAAGATGATGTCGCCGATCTGCTTGGGGCTGCCGACATTGATCGGCTCGCCCGCGATCTCCTGAAGCTCGGCCTCGACGCGCGCCGCGGTCTGGGCGAAATCGCCCGACAGCCGCGACAGCACTTGCCGGTCGATCGAGATGCCGCGCCGCTCCATCCGCGCCAGCACGCTGACCAGCGGCCGCTCCAGGGTCTCGTAGACCGTCGTCATGTGTTCGGCGGCGAGCCGCGGCTTCAGCACGCGATGCAGCCTCAAGATCACGTCGGCGCTTTCGGCCGAATAGGCGGTTGCCCTGTCGATCGCGACCTGATCGAAGGTCAGCTTGTTCTTGCCGCTGCCGACCAGTTCGCCATAGTTGACAACGGCGTGGCCGAACCAGCGTTCGGCCAGCGACTCCAGCGCATGCGCATTGCGCCCGGCATCGAGCGCATACGACATCAACTGCGCGTCGTCGGTATTGCGCAGGGTGATGCCGTGCTGCGCCAGCATCACGGCGTTGAACTTGATGTTGAAGCCGATCTTGAGAATGCCTGATGATTCCAGCAGCGGCTTCAGCGCGGCCAGCGCGTCGCCGGCCTTGATCTGGTCGGGCGCGAGCCCGGCGTCGAACAGGCCCGCGCCGTCGCCGGACTGCCGGTGGGCGAGCGGCACGTAGCAGGCGTCGTTCGGCGCCAGCGCCAGCGCAATGCCGCAGATGTCGGCCTGCATCGGATCGTCGGAGTTCGCCATGGCGTCGATCGCGAAGCGGCCGGCATCGTAGGCGCGCGCGATCCAGGCCTTGAGTTCGGCGACGTTGCGGATGGCCTGATACTTGCTGCGGTCGACCGGCAGTTTTCGCGCGGCTTCCTCGCGTGCCGCGGCAAGCGAGACCGGCGTTGCCCTTTGGGACTCGCGGCCTTGTCCTGCTTGTCGGCGCCTTTGCTCTGTGCCGCTCCACCCTTGCTTGAGGGCGCGGAAGAAGAGTCGCGGGCATCGAACAGCGTCGCCCCTCGGAATAGCCTTCCGGCTTCTGCCCGAGGGCGGCGCTGCGAAAACGCTCGCGCCGCTCTTGTTGCCGGCATCGGCCTCCACGTCGGCCGGATCGATCTGCGAATATTCGGCGACGCGGCGGGTGAGGGTGGAGAATTCCATCGCCTTGAGGAAGGCGATCAGCTTGCGTGCATCAGGCTCGTGCACGGCGAGGTCGTCGAGCGGCACTTCGAGGTCGACCTTGTCGTCGAGCAGCACCAGCTGCCGCGAGATCCGCGCCTTCTCGGCGTTCTCGATCAGGGCCTCGCGCCGCTTCGGCTGCTTGATCTCGCCGGCGCGGAACAGCAGCTGCTCGAGGTCGCCATATTCGACGATCAGTTGCGCCGCGGTCTTGACGCCGATGCCGGGCACGCCGGGCACGTTGTCAGGTGGGATCGCCGGCCAGCGCCTGCACCTCGACCACCTTCTCCGGCGGCACGCCGAATTTCTCGATCACCTCGGCAATGCCGATGCGGCGGTCCTTCATGGTGTCGTACATCACGACCTTGTCGGTCACGAGCTGCATCAGATCCTTGTCGGAGGAGACGATGGTGGCGGTCGCGCCGCGCTCGCCCGCGAGCCGCGCATAGGTCGCGATCAGATCGTCGGCCTCGAAGCCGACTTGTTCCAGGCAGGGCAGGTCGAACGCGCGCACCGCCTCGCGGATCAGCGCAAATTGCGGGATCAGATCGTCAGGCGCCGGTGGCCGGTGCGCCTTGTAATCGGGATAGAGCTTGTTGCGGAACGTGATCTCCGATTTGTCGAAGATGATTGCCAGATGCGTCGGCCGGTTATCCTCCGGCATATCGCGCAACAGCTTCCACAGCATGTTGCAGAAGCCGAGCACGGCATTGACCTGCAGTCCGTCGGACTTGCGGTTCAGCGGCGGCAGCGCGTGATAGGCGCGGAAAATGTAGGAGGAACCGTCGACCAGGAAGACATGGTCGCCCTTGCCTGGCTTGGCGGGCTTTGGCGGCAACGGGTTTAGCGGCGGCTTTGGGGCTGATTTCGGCATGGCCGAAATTTAGGGATTTTTGCGCGGATTGACAGCCTTGGGAGGTGGTTTTTGAGCCCAATACACACCCGTCGTCGCCCGCATACACCCGTCATCACCCGCGAAAGCGGGTGATCCAGTACGCCGAGGCGGTCGTGTTCAACTGAGGGAGCCCGGCGTCTGGGTCGCCCGGTCCCAGTGCGCAATTGCGCACAAGCCGGGCGATGACAGCCGGGATGTGTTCAGCGATCTACTCCGCCGGCTGCAACGCCGGCCTCGGCCTTTTTCGGCGCGATCCAGAAGGCGTCGGGGCGTTCGAACAGGAAGTCGGCGCGCAGTGCCAGCGCCAGCCGCCAGATCAGACACCGCGCCGGCGACGCCCGCAACGGTGACGATCAGGAAATCGTCCCGATATCGGTGATCAGGCCGGTCTTCAGCAGCAGCGTCCGGGTCACCGCCATCGGCAGGAAGAAGGCGAGATAGATGACGATGGAATGCTCGCCGCAATAGCGCAGGAAGTTGAGCCACTGCATGCGCGCCAGCAGCGTGCCCATCACGATGATGGCGCACGCGCCCGCAAACCCAAGCGCCAGCGAGATGAGCGGCCAATGGCTGAAGCCCGACATCACGAGGCCGCCATTGACGAGCGTCCACAGCGCCAATCCAATCAGCGCCAGCGCCGGCTTCGCCCGTGAACGATCCGCACAGCGCGAACACGTAAGCAGCAAACAGATAGCCGGAATAGAAATAGACGAAGCGCGCGCAGAATTCGTCGATCACCGTCCAGCCGGTCGCGACATGCGCCATCTCCAGCGCCGCGGCGACGACCCAGACCGCCACGGCGGGGATGCCGCGTGACAGTTTTGTGACGACGAAGAACATCGGCAGCAGATAAATGAACCACAGCGTGCCGAACGGCTCGATGAAGGATTCCAGATACAGCAAGCCGACATGGCGCCAGCCTTGTTCGGCGGCGAAGCCAGGCGCCTTGAAGCCGAACTGGATCGTCATCCACAGCACGTAGAAGTAGGCGAAGTGCACGACCTTGCGGTCGAGATAGGTGCGCCAGTCGCGGTCGATCACGACCGCGAGGAAAAGGCCCGAAATCAGGAAGAAATCCGGCATCCGGAACGGCTGCGCGAACACGACGAACGCATGCATGAAACCGGTGTCGCCGGCCGCCTTTTCCACGCCGAGCACCGAATGCATCATCACCACCATGACGATGCAGATGCCCTTGGCGTAGTCCACCCAGTCGATGCGGGTGGAACGCTCGGTCCGGCGGCTGTGCCGTTTAAAGTCATCGGTGTCCCTTTTCGGCGCGGCGCGGCGCATCTTCGGCCCGATACGTTGCTTTCTCCTTTATTCATACAAATGACATGCCGGGTTATCGGCGCTTTTTCCGGTTTCCCCTTTGCTGAAAAATGCTCTAAGACGCCCGCAAAATCGGGATTGGCGTTAACCATCAAAGACGGACTGTTTTCATGCGAATCGCCATGATTGGCACGGGCTATGTGGGGCTGGTATCCGGCGCCTGCTTTGCCGATTTCGGCCACCAGGTCACCTGCGTGGACAAGGACGGCGACAAGATCGAAGCCCTGCGCCGAGGCGAAATCCCGATCTTCGAGCCCGGGCTCGATGCGCTGGTGGCGTCCAACGTCAAAGGCCAAGCGGCTGGATTTCACCACCGACCTGACCGCGCCGGTCGCGGAAGCCGACGCGGTGTTCATCGCGGTCGGCACGCCGTCGCGGCGCGGCGATGGCCATGCCGACCTGAGCTTACGTCTACAGCCGCCGCGCGCGAGATCGCAGCTGCGCTGTCCGGCTTCACGGTGGTCGTCACCAAATCGACGGTGCCGGTCGGCACCGGCGACGAGGTCGAGCGGCTGATCCGCGAAGCCAATCCGTCGGCCGATGTGGTGGTCGCCTCCAATCCGGAATTCTTGCGCGAGGGCGCCGCGATCCGCGACTTCAAATTCCCCGATCGCATCGTGGTCGGCACCTCGGACGAGCGCGGCGCGCAAGGTGCTCGGCGACGTCTACCGGCCGCTGTCGCTCAACCAGGCGCCGCTGATGTTCACGGCGCGGCGCACCGCCGAGTTGATCAAATACGCCGCGAACGCGTTCCTCGCCACCAAGATCACCTTCATCAACGAGATCGCGGATCTTTCCGAAAAGGTCGGCGCCGACGTGCAGGAAGTCGCGCGCGGCATCGGGCTCGACAACCGCATCGGCACGAAATTCCTGCATGCCGGCCCGGGCTTTGGCGGCTCCTGCTTTCCCGAAGGACATCCGCGCGCTGGTCAAGATCGCGCTCGATCACGACGTGCAGCTGCGGATCGTCGAGGCGGTGCTCGGCGTCAACGACAACCGCAAGCGCGCGATGGCGCGCAAGGTTTCCAACGCGGCGGGCGGCAGCCTGCGCGGCAAGACCGTCGCCGTGCTCGGCCTCACCTTCAAGCCCGATACCGACGACATGCGCGAGGCGCCGTCGATCCCGCTGGTGACCGGCCTGCTCGACATGGGCGCCAAGGTGCGCGCGCACGATCCGGTCGGCATGGAGCAGGCGCGCAAGGAATTGCCCGACATCGAATATTGCGACGATCCCTACGCCTGCGTGCGCGGGGCGGACGCGCATGGTGATCGTCACCGAATGGGTGCAATACCGCGCGCTCGACCTGGAGCGGATGAAGCGCGAGATGGCGCAGCCGGTCGTGGTCGATCTGCGCAACATCTATCGCCCCGAGGACATGGCGGCGCACGGCTTCACGTATGAGCAGTGTCGGCGCGGGTCGCTCCGAGCCGCAGGGGTGAGCGCTGTGTGGTCATACCCGCGATAGGCAGTGTATCCGTCATGCGCCGATGCTTTGTCGATCGGCCATGCTCACGATCTTGTTCGATCTCTCACCCAAGAGCGCGGATGCGCGGCACAAGGCCGGGCATGATGCGAGATGAGTGAGATTGCCCCGCAGCTTCGACACCCCGCTCCCGATCGACGCCGTGCTGGACCAGCTCGCGCGACACGCTCGACGGCAAACAACGCCGCGGTGCTGGTGGCGCCTCCCGGCGCCGGCAAGACCACGCGGGTGCCGCTGGCGCTGCTCGACGCGCCCTGGCTGAACGGCAAAAGATCATCATGCTGGAGCCGCGGCGGATCGCGGCGCGCGCCAGCGCCGAGCGCATGGCGCGGACGCTCGGCGAGCGCGCCGGCGAGACCGTCGGCTATCGCGTCCGCTTCGGCTCAAAGATATCGCGCGCGACGCGGATCGAGGTCGTCACCGAGGGATCTTCTCGCGGCAGATTCTCGACGATCCCGAACTATCAGGCGTCGCCGCCGTGCTGTTCGACGAGTTTCACGAGCGCTCGCTCGATGCCGATCTGGGCCTGGCGCTGGCGCGCGACGCGCAAACCGGCTTGCGCGAGGATTTGCGCATCCTGGTGATGTCGGCGACGCTCGACGGCGCGCGGGTCGGCAAACTTGCTCGGCGACGCGCCGGTGATCGCCGAGCGAAGGCCGCGCCTTTCCGGTCGAGACGCGCTATCTCGGTCGCAAGGCGGATGCGCCGATCGAGCGGCAGATGGCGGATGCGATCGCCGATCGCGCTGCGCGCCGATCCCGGCTCGGTGCTGGCGTTTCTGCCGGGCGCCGCCGAAATCCGCCGCACGCAGAATTTTCTCTGCTGAGCGGGTTCATGACGCGAGCGTCGAGATCGTGCCGCTGTTCGGCGCGCTCGATGCCGCCGTGCAGGACCGCGCCATCGCGCCGGCGCCGAAAGGCCAGCCGCAAGGTCGTGCTGGCGACCTCGATCGCCGGAAACCTCGCTGACCATCGAGGGCGTTCGCATTGTCGTCGATTGCGGTCTGGCGCGGGTGCCGCGCTACGAGCCTGATATCGGCCTGACCCGGCTGGAGACCGTGCGCGCCTCGCGCGCCGCGGTCGACCAGCGCCGCGGCCGCGCCGGCCGCACCGAGCCCGGCGTCTGCTACCGGCTGTGGGACGAGCCGCAGACCGCCTCGCTCGCCGCCTACACCCAGCCCGAAATCCTCTCAGCCGATCTTTCCTCGCTGGTGCTCGATCTCGCGCAATGGGGCGTCCGCGATCCCGCCACGCTGGCGTTTCTCGATCCGCCGCCGGCGCCGGCGCTGAAGGAAGCCGAAGGCGCTGCTCGATGAACTCGGCGCGCTCGATGACGACGGCCGGATTACCGCGGAGGGCAAAAGTCTCCGCGCGCTGGCGCTGCCGCCGCGGCTGGCGCGCATGATCGTGGACTCGCATCGGCTGGGGGCAGGCGAGAGGCGGCCGACATCGCCGCCATCCTGACCGAGCGCGGCCTCGGCGGCGACAGCGTCGATCTCGATTGACAGGCTCGATCAGTTCCGCCGCGACCGCTCGCCGCGCGCTTCCAGCGCCCGCAGTGCTGGCGCAGCGCTGGGCGCAGCAGGTGGCTTCGACGGAGGGGCCGGCCGGCGAGGACATCTCGCCTCCACCGGAATCATGCTGGCGCTGGCCTTCCCCGACCGCGTCGCGCGCAACCGCGGCAATGGCAGTTTCGTGCTGGCCAACAGGCCGTGGCGCCGCCGTCGAGCAGACCTCGCCGCTGGCGCGCGCGCCCTATATCGCCGTCGCCGAGCTGACCGGCACCGCAGCCCAGGCGCATTCTGCTGGCGGCGCCGATCGCGCAGGAAGATATCGAAACGCGCTTCGCCGATCAGATCGAGGACACGGAAGAGATTTCGTTCGATCGCGGCGCGATGGCGCTGCGCGCGCGCCGCAAGCGAACGCTGCACGCGATCACGCTGTCGGAAGCGCCGGTGGCGCTGTCGCCCTCGGCGGAGACCGCGCGCATTTTCGCCGCGGGCTTGATCGCCGCAGGCCTCGACAAGCTGCCGTGGTCGAAATCCCTGAAGCAATGGCGCGACCGCGTGATGTTTCTGCGCAAGGCGGAAGGGGACAGCTGGCCCGATCTGTCCGACGCCGCGCTCGCCGCCGTCGTAGAGAACTGGCTGGTGCCGGCGCTCTACGACAAGACCTCGCTGAAGGAGCTTTCCGCCGGCGATCTCTCGGACGCGCTGATGGCGCTGTTGCCGTGGGAGTTGCGCGCGCGGCTGGAGCGCGAAGCGCCGACGCATTTCGAGGCGCCGACCGGCACCATGCTCGCGATCGACTACGAGGCCGAGCAGGGGCCGACGATTGCGGTGCGCTTGCAGGAATTGTTCGGGCTCAACACCCATCCCTCGATCGCCAAGGGCGCGGTGCCGCTGGTGCTGGAACTGCTGTCGCCGGCGCAGCGCCCGGTGCAGGTGACGCGCGACCTGCCCGGCTTCTGGCGCGGCAGCTATGCGGCCGTGCGCTCCGACCTGCGCGGCCGCTATCCCGCCACCCCTGGCCGGAAGACCCGGCCACCGCGCTGCCGACGCGGCGGGTCAAGCCGCGGGGGACGTGACTGACTCCCTCTTCCCGTTCTTTACGGGGTCGAGACGTCAAGGCGAAGCTCGTCCTAGAGAGTGATCTCTATCGATAGAGCTGCTCTCGTCGACCTGGATCTGCTGACCCGGATTGCTTCGAGCAATCCGACCTCTCCCCGCAAGCGGGGCGAGGTTCAAGACGCCGTTAACCCTTCGCTCATCCTTTTCGCGAAAATGGCGGCCTTGGCCGCCGCTGTTAGTCGCGGCTTGGCGGCCGGCGTGGTGATATCGGCGGTCCTGTTAAGCGAGTGTGGCGTGATGCGTAACCTCGATGATCCTTGCCGCCGTTCTGGTCGGCCTCGGCACCTTCATGGCGCAGATGGCGGACAAGATGGACGCCGGCGCCGGCATCCGCCAACGCATCGCCGCAAAAGCGCTCCGCGTCAGACGGTCGCGCAAGCCGGCGGCCGCAGCCTCGAGCATTCCGCGCGACGCCCGCGGCCATTTCCAGACCGACGGCCGGATCGACGGTCAGCGCGTCGACTTCATGGTCGACACCGGCGCCTCGCGTGGTGGCGCTGAACGAAAGTCCGCGGCGCGGTTCGGCCTGCGTCCCTCGCGCGGCGACTACAACGCGACCGTCACCACCGCCAACGGCACCATCAAGGCCGCGCGCACGCGGCTTGCCATGATCGAACTCGGCGGCCTGGTCGTGCGCGACGTCGACGCCATGGTGCTGCCGGACGAGGCGCTGTCGGAGAACCTGCTCGGCCTGTCGTTCCTGTCGAAGCTGAAGCGCTTCGAATACGCCAACGGCAAGCTGGTGCTGGAGCAGTAAGGCTCGCCGCGCTTACCAATCCGCCGCAATTAATCGCCACAAAGCCGCCAATCCCGCCTTCCGCTCGCGCCCGCGCATTCGCTATAGGCTGCGGCGTTGCCCTTCTGCATTCCCAAGAGGCCATCTCTGATGTTTCCAAGCCGAAATCCGTGCTGGTTCCGAATACCTATGCCTTTGAATCCGAGCCGATGGTGAAGGCGACCGGCTTTCGCGAATATGACGCGCGCTGGCTGTTCGACAGGAAATCAACCTGATGGGCATTCAGGCGCTGGGCATGGGGCTCGGCGCGCTGATCGCCGGAACTCGGCGTCAAACAGGAAATCGTCACCGGGCACGATTTCCGCGGCTATTCGGCCTCGATCAAATACGCGCTGATCTCCGGCCTGATGGCGGCGGGCTGCAAGGTGCACGACATCGGGCTTGCGGTGACGCCGATGGCCTATTTCGCGCAGTTCGATCTCGACGTGCCCTGCGTCGCGATGGTGACGGCCTCGCATAACGACAATGGCTGGACCGGCGTCAAGATGGGCGCCAATCGGCCGCTGACCTTCGGTCCCGACGAGATGACGCGGCTGAAGGAGATCGTGCTCAACGCCGATTTCAGGAACAAGGCCGGCGGCTCCTATCAATTCCACGAGAATTTTCCGGCGCGCTACATCGCCGATCTCACCAGACGCCCGAAGCTGAAGCGCAAGCTGAAAGTCGTGGTCGCCTGCGGCAACGGCACCGCAGGCGCGTTCGCGCCGCAGGTGATGGAAGCGATCGGCTGCGAGGTGGTCCCGCTCGACACCGAGCTCGACTACACCTTTCCGAAATACAATCCGAACCCCGAAGACATGGAGATGCTGCACGCGATCCGCGACGCGGTGCTCCAGCACAAGGCCGATGTCGGCCTCGGCTTCGACGGCGACGGCGACCGCTGCGGCGTGGTCGACAACACCGGCGAGGAGATTTTCGCCGACAAGGTCGGCGTGATGCTGGCGCGCGACATGTCGGCGATCCACAAGGATGCGCAGTTCGTGGTCGACGTGAAATCGACCGGGCTGTTCGTCACCGACCCGGTGCTGCAAAAGCAGGGCGCGAAAACCACCTATTGGAAGACCGGCCATTCCTACATGAAGCGCCGCACCAACGAGCTGGGCGCGCTGGCGGGTTTTGAGAAATCCGGCCACTTCTTCTTCAACAAGCCGTTCGGCCGCGGCTATGACGACGGCCTGGTCTCGGCGATCGCGATCTGCGAGATGCTCGACCGCGCGCCCGGCAAGTCGATGGCGGATCTGAAGGACGCGCTGCCGAAAACCTGGTCGTCGCCGACGATGTCGCCGCATTGCGCCGACGAGACCAAATACGGCGTCGTCGATGCCGTGGTGAAGCATTTCGAGGCGCTGCAGAAGAAGGGCGAGAAGGTCGCGGGCCAAAACGATCCGCGATCTCGTCACCGTCAACGGCGTGCGCGTCACGGTCGAGGACGGCAGCTGGGGCCTGGTGCGGGCGTCCTCCAACAAGCCGGAACTGGTGGTGGTGGTCGAGAGCCCGGTCAGCGAGGCAGCGCATGCGCGACATGTTCGAAGCGATGGATTCGGTGCTGCGCACCCATCCCGAAGTCGGCGAATATAATCAGAAGATCTGAGGGTTTCACCTCGCCCCGCTTGCGGGGAGGTCCAGATCGCGAAGCTAATCCGGGTGAGGCAGCTACAGATCCACATTCTCACCGACTTCGCGGCGGAGCTCACCCCAACCCTCTCCCGCAGAGCGGGGCGAGGGTCAGCGCGCCTGACGCCGCCGGAATTCGGCAGGCGCGGTGACCGACTTGATCTTCTCCATCGCAAAGCGCGAGGTGACGTTCTTCAGCGGCACGGCGCTGATCAGCTTTTTGTAGAACACGTCGTAGCTCTGCCATGTCGGCGACCACGACGCGCAGCATGTAATCGACGTCGCCCGCCATCCGGTAAAACTCCATCACCTCGGGCATGGCGCTGACCGCGCATCGGCGAAGGTCTTCAGCCAGGCCTCGGAATGATCGGCGCTCTCGACCGAGCACGAATACCGAAATGCCGAGCCCGATCTTGTTCTGGTCGACCAGCGCGACCCGGCGCAGGATCACCCCGTCGGCTTCCAGCCGCTGGATGCGCTTCCAGCACGGCGTCGAGGACAGGCCGACCCGGTCGCCGATCTCGGCGACCGACAGCGAGGCATCCTCCTGCAGCACGGTCAGGATCTTGCGGTCGATGGCGTCGAGGCGGCGGTTGGCTTCATGAAGCTGAACGGCGAGGTCGGTCATGAGAAGAATGTTCCATATATGAGGCTTGTATCCCTCATATATAGAAAATTCTTCTAAGACAAGCCCATCTATTGGCCGGTCGGGGCCGGACTGGCCGCTCTGGCTCATGGCTCAAAAGCTCTTCAACTTCAGCACGTTGCGGGGCGGCGAAGGCGCCGCCGAAGCGGGTGCATTTCAGCGCCGCGGCGGCAGAGGCGAACCGCAGCGCCTCGCGCAGATCCTGCTTCTCGGTGATGGCGAGCGCAAATGCGCCGTGGAACACGTCGCCGGCGCCCAGCGTGTCCACGGTGTGCACCGGGAAGGCCGGCGTCTCCTGCACGGTCCTGGTGCTCGTCGAGCCAAGATCGTGCCCCGCGCGCCCGCGCGTCCCCGCCAGAAACGACGGGGTCAGCTTTGGCGATCTTCTTCAGCGCCTGGCCGTCGTCGGTGACGCCGGCGGTCTCCTGCAGCGGCTCGCTGGAGAACACCAGATGCGAGGAGGCGGTGAGCAGCCCCTCCCGCAGCGACATCGCGCGGTCGACATCGACGATCACAGGGAATGCCGCGCCTGCGGGCCTCGGCGCAAAGGTCGGTGCAGAATTCGGCGCAGCGGCTCTCGGTCAGGATGGCGGCGCAGTCCTCCAGCAGCGTGTCGGTGTCCGGCAAGCTGGACCTTCCACAATTCCGGATCGCGGAAGGTCGACGATGGTGCGCTCGCCGCTAGGGATCGACCATGACCGCCGAGATCGGCGTCACCAGGCCCGGCATGTGCACGATGTGTTTGGTCTCGATGCCCTCATGCGCGAGCTTGCTCGAAAATGTAGCGGCTCGAGGTTTCGCGGGCATCGCCCATCGGCCCGCGAGATCGAGGCGCGGCCGCCGAGCCGCACTGATTCCGATCGCGCCATTGAGCGCGTTGCCGCCGCAGATTTCGTCGAAATGGCTGGCGTTCTCCTTGGAGCCGCGTGCCGGGCAGGCCCGGCGACGCGAAACGTCAGGTCGCGCACCGGCATGCCGATGCAGAGAATACGCGGCGGGATTTTCGGCGCGCGGCGTCGTGGAAGTTCATCCGCGGTTCCGTCATGCCGGTTCCGCCGATGTGCCGGAACCTGAGGTCCGGAGTTAATCGATTGGTCCATCGGACGAGTTCCCGCTATGCGCGCGTGTCCGGGCTCCCATGCAGCCAGCGGCCGAGCAAATGGTGGGCGATGGCGAACGGGTGCGGCCCGGCAAGGCCGTCGGGATGCTGCCGCTTGAGCATCAGGGTCGCCTCCGCCCGGTCGAACCAGCGCGCGTCCTCCAGTTCGGCGCGGTCGACGACGATATCCTCGTTGGTGGCGCGCGCGGTGCATCCGATCATCAGGGATGACGGATAGGGCCATGGCTGCGTCATGTAATAATTCACGTCGGTGCAGCGAATGCCGGATTCCTCGAAGATTTCGCGCCGGACCGCGTCCTCGATGGTCTCTGCCGCTTCGACAAAACCCGCGAGACACGACCACATGCCGGGCGGAAACTGCTTCTGCCGCCCCAGCAGGCATTTGTCGCCGGCGGCCACCAGCATGATCACGACCGGGTCGGTGCGCGGAAAATGCTCGGCCTTGCAGTTGGGGCATTCGCGCTTCCAGCCGCCTTCCTTCATCGCCGTGCGGGTTCCGCAATTGGCGCAATAGCCGTGGCGCTGATGCCAGCTCACCATCGATTTCGCCATCGCGATGGCCGAAAGCTGGTCGGGCGGCACCACGCCCTGCATCGCCATGCCACGCAATTCGGTGACCGCGGCGTCGTCGCGGGTCAGCAGTTTTCTCCACCGCCGCTGCCGAGATGCCCATGCCGAACACCGCGGCACCGTCGCGCAACCCCAAGAAGATCGTGCCGGGATTGGCGCCGAATTTCAGCGCTTCGTCGATGCTCAAGCAGCGCGCGCGGGCCGCCCGCCTCCTGCTTCACCACCAGCGAGTCGCGATACACCACATAGGCGCGCGCATCGCGGTGCGCCTTCCAGCGTCAGCAATTTGGCTTCATCGGCTGCGCAGATGCGCGGCGCGATCGAGAATATGGGTGATGAAAGCGGGCTGCCCCAGTGGAAACGAATCGAATGCGGTCATGTGATCTCAACCAAGCCAGATTTTGCGGCGAAGCGCGCTGATGAAATTCTGAACTTCCTCGGCATCGTGCGCCAGCGGCTGGCATCACCCCCCAGACCGGGCGCGGCCAGGCGACATCGCTGCGTGCGGCGCGCGATGACATGAACGTGCAGTTGCGGCACCAGATTGCCGAGCGCTGCGATATTCAGCTTGTCGCATTTGGTGATCTCTTCAGGGCGCGCGCGACCCGGGAAATTTCCGTCATCAGCTGCGCCTGCTCGACCTCGTCGAGGTCGATGATTTCCACGGCGTCGTACCGGCGCGGCACCAACAGCAGCCACGGGTAATGCGCATCCTTGATCACCAGCACACGCGGCACAGCGGCAGGTCGCCGATGTCGATGGTGTCTCTCTTTGAGCCGTGAGTGCAGCGACCAGGCGGGAGGCCGGGCATCTGTATTCGATAAGCGCGTCATGGCAGGCTTGCCTCGCCATAGCTCCTCGGTCGAGCGTGGCCGGAAGCTCGTGACGGCCTGGCCATCCACGTCTCATGCCTTGGTTCGCAATCATGCAGAAGGCGTGGATGCCCGGCACAAGAGCCGGGCATGACGGCAACAATGCTCGTTCCGCGTTTCTGCTCAAGTGCCGCGCAGAGCGGGTCCATCCGCTTGCTTTCCGGCCCTTTTGGCCCCAAATAAGGACCGGGAGATTGGCGGTGGACGAGCCACTCGCCAACCGGGTCAGGTCCGGAAGGAAGCAGCCCTAACGAGGTCCGGATCGGGTCGCTCGTCAGTCTCCTACCTGTTTTTCCGAGCGAATCGCGCAAGACTGCGGCGACTCGCCGATCCGTGCGCTGATTTCGTTCCTGTTCCGCAAGCCGGCTCCGAGAGACAATCAATTGCGGATCGACCGATGACCGATGCTGGCGCTCCGTAACGCCCCGACGAGCCGACAGCGCCGACCAGGGCGGCTTCGATCTCGGCGGCCCGCCGCGAGGCCGTAAAGCCCTATCGCGTGCTGGCGCGCAAATACCGCCCCTCCAGTTTCGACGATCTGATCGGCCAGGAGGCGATGGTCCGCACCGTCTCGAACGCGTTCGAGACCGGGCGGATCCCGCAGGCCTGGATCCTGACCGGCGTGCGCGGCGTCGGCAAAACCACCACCGCGCGGATTCTCGCCCGCGCGCTGAACTACGAACTGCCTGACGGCTCGGTGAAGGGGCCGACCATCCACATGCCGGTGCTGGGCGTGCATTGCCAGGCGATCATGGAAAGCCGGCACATGGACGTGCTGGAGATGGACGCCGCCTCCCATACCGGCGTCGACGACGTGCGCCAGATCAACGACAGCGGTGCGCTATGCGCCGGCCAGCGCGCGCTACAAGGTCTACATCATCGACGAAGTCCACATGCTCGTCGACCGCGGCGTTCAACGCGTTCCTGAAGACGCTGGAAGAGCCGCCGGAGCACGCCAAATTCGTGTTCGCCACCACCGAAATCCGCAAAGTCCCGGTCACGGTGCTGTCGCGCTGCCAGCGCTTTCGATCTGCGCCGGGTCGAGGCCGACGTGCTGATGACGCATCTCGCCAATATCGCGGCAAAGGAAGGCGTCGAGGTCGAGCCGGAGGCGCTCGGCATCATCGCGCGCGCGGCCGGAAGGCTCGGTGCGCGATTCGCTGTCGCTGTTCGACCAGGCGATCGCGCATGCGGCAGGCGCTGGTGCGCGCCGACGCGGTGCGGCAGATGCTCGGCCTCGCCGACCGCACCCGCGTGATCGATCTGTTCGATGCAGCTGGCGCGCGGCGACATCGCCAGCGCGTTTGGGGAATTTCGCGCAGCAATATGACGTCGGCGCCGATCCGATCGTGGTGCTGTCCGATCTCGCCGAATTCGTCAATTTCGTCACCCGCGTGAAGATCGTGCCGGCGGCCGCCGACAACGTCGCGTTCGGCGAAACCGAGCGCGTCCGCGCCCGCGAATTCGCCGCAAAACTTTCGATGCGGAGTGCTGTCGCGGATGTGGCAGATGCTGCTCAAGGGCATCACCGAGGTGCAGACCGCGACGCGGCCGGCGGCGGCCGCCGAAATGGTGCTGGTGCGCATCGCCTATGTCGCCGACCTGCCGACGCCGGACGAAGCGATCCGGATGCTCGAGCAGAATGGCGGCGCGATCGCCGGTTGTCTCGGCAGCGGCGCGGCGCCGTCGCGCGCGGCGCCGGCTGCGACCGGTATCGTCGATGCCAGCTCGTTAGCGCCGGTTCGCGCGCCCATTCCGCGCCACGCGCGGCGGCGCAGAGGCGTCCGCGCGCCCGCAGATGGTCGCGCCGACGGCCGAGGCGCAGTCCGCGCCGCGTGCTGCGGATCACCAGCTTTCCGCAGCTCGTGGCGCTCGCCGGCGAAAAGCGCGATCTCGCTGACCAAGGCCGGCGCTGGAAGCCGACGTCCGGCTGGTCCGCATCGAGGACGGCCGGCTCGAGGTAGCGCTGGAGCGCAGCGCGGCGCGCACGCTGGTCAACGATCTCTCGCGCAAGCTGGAGCAATGGACCGGGCGGCGCTGGACCGTGATCGTGTCCAACGAAGCCGGGCAGCCGACGCTGCGTTCGCAGAACGAGCAGCGCGAAGAACCAGCGCGAGCGCGCCGCGGAAGCCGATCCGCGGGTGCAGGAGGTGCTGGCGCGATTTCCCGGCGCCAAGGTCGTCGAGGTGCGCAGGCTTGCCGCCGAGCCGCCGGAATCCGATATTATCGCTGAAGACCCGGCCGAGAGTTCCGACAGACGACGATTGATGGAATTTCAAAGGAAGCATTCGATGGCTGATTTTCTCGGCATGATGAAGCAGGCGGCGCAGCTGCAATCGAAGATGCAGGCGATGCAGGAAGAGCTCGGCAACGTCGAGGTCGAGGGCATTTCCGGCGGCGGTCTCGTCACCGTGCGCATGACCGCGAAGATGGAAGTGAAGGGCGGTCAAGATCGATCCGTCGCTGATGAAGGCGGACGAAGCGCGAGGTCCTCGAGGACCTGCTGGTGACCGCGCATAACGACGCGCGGCGCAAGGCGGAACTGGCGATGCAGGAGAAGATGCAGGCGCTGACCGGCGGGCTCGGCCTGCCGCCGGGGCTGGGCCTCACCTGAAATGGCCGCCGCGTTGCCGGCCCCGAAATCGAACGCCTGATCCAGCTGCTGGCGCGCCTGCCCGGGCTCGGCCCGCGCTCGGCGCGGCGCGCGGCGCTGCACCTGATCAAGAAGCGCGAGGCGCTGATGACGCCGCTCGCCGGCGCGCTGCAGGTGGCGATCGACAAGATTCAGGTCTGCAAGACCTGCGGCAATATCGACACGCAAAATCCCTGCACGGTGTGCACCGACCCGCGGCGCGATCCCTCGATCATCGTCGTGGTCGCCGACGTCGCCGATCTCTGGGCGCTGGAACGGGCGCAATGCGACCAATGGCCGCTATCACGTGCTGGGCGCCACATTGTCGCCGCTCGACGGCGTCGGCCCGCAGGATCTGACCATCGACGCGCTGGTGGCGCGCGCGCATGAGCCGCAGGTGAGCGAGATCATCCTGGCGCTGAATGCGACGGTCGATGGCCAGACCACGGCGCATTACATCACCGATCTCCTGCAGGACGCCAACGTCAAGGTGACGCGGCTTGCGCATGGCGTGCCGGTCGGCGGCGAGCTTGATTATCTCGATGAAGGTACGCTATCGGCTGCCATGCGGCAGCGGACGCTGTTCTAACCATCACATCACGGAACTGATCGGACATGACGAAACGACGATTCGGCAGACGCCCCGCTTTGCGGTCATCTGATAGCCGTGGCTCTGGCCGCGCCTTCCGCTTCGGCGCAGCAGGCCGAGCCGGCGCCGAAGCCCGGCAAACCGATCAACGCCGGCGACGTGCTGTCCGGCGAACTCAACGCCATGAAGTGCGCGGCGCAAGAAGGGCAAGCGCGCTCGCGACCTACCAGATCACCAGCGAGCCGCGCCGGCTGCCGCGCGCCGAGCGGGCTTTGCAATCTGGAAACCGGCCCCGGAGACGTTCCAGCTCATCACCACCAGCGAGGCCCAGGCCGCGCAGCTGAAGGATTTCATCGGCAAGGAAATTTCCGGTAAAGGTCGACGAGGTCGCCTGCGCGCAGGATGCCGGGCAGATGAGCGAAGCTGTCGATCACCAAGTGGAGCGTGGTGACGAAGCACTGAGTTGCGCCGTCGTTGTTACACTCGTCATGGCCGGCCTGCACCCGCGCCATCCGCGTCTTTGTATTGCTCGGAAGCAAGATCCGTGGACTGTCATCGGGACACAGTCCCGAGCCATGGCGCGGGATGACGATGTAGCTAAACCCGCACCGGCCCCAGCGCCTCCAAATGCCTCGCGCCGCTGCAGCCAGGCCAGCAGGATCAGGCTCGGCACCGCGACCACGACGCAGATCACAAAGAACAGCGGCCATCCCGTCGCCTTCGCCACATAGCCCGCGCCCGACGACAGATAGGTCCGCCCCACCGCGGCCAGCGCGGTCAGCAGCGCGTATTGGGTCGCGGTGTGCAGCGGATTGCTGGCACAGCGCCGACAGATAGGCGACGAAGATCACGGTGCCGATGGCGCTGGTAAAATTCTCCGCCGTGATCGCGAACGCCAGCGCCCATTGATTGACGCCGACACAGCGCCAGCCACGAGAACGACAGGTTGGCGATCGCCTGCAGCACGCCGCCGATCCACAGGCTCGTCGGCGAGCGAATAGCGCCGCGCCACGAAACCGCCGGCAAAACCGCCGATCAGCGTCGCGGCGAGGCCGACGCCCTTGACGATCGCGGCATAGTCGTTGCGGGTGAAGCCGAGGTCGATCACGAACGGCGCGGTCATGGTGCCGGAAAACGCGTCGGTGAACTTGAACAACACCACGAAGGCGAGCGCCGCCAGAGCATCCTTGCGGACGAGAAATTCCGAGAACGCGCCGATCGCGGCGTGCAGCACCCGCGTAAACGCGGCTCTCTGCAGCGCGTCGCGGCTTCGGCGCGCGCCGATTGCTCGGGCTCGGTGGCGGCGAGTGCCGTGATCGGTGCCGATCAGCACCAGCGCGGCCATCACCACGTAGCCCCACATCCACGCCGCACTGCGCGTGATGCCGGTGCCCTCAAACCGCTGACGATGAACAGCGCGCCCGCGGTCGAGATCAGCATGCCGATGCGATAGGCCGCGACATAGGACGCCATGCCGGCGGCCTGCTCGCTCTCGGGCAGGCTTTCGACGCGAAACGCATCGACCACGATGTCCTGGGTCGACGACATGGTCGCGACCAGCAGCGCGCCGAGCGCCACGAACAGCGGCGAGCGCGCCGGGTCGGTCAGCGCCAGCAGCAGGATCGCGCCGATCAGCAGCAGTTGCGAAAACACCAGCCAGCCGCGGCGGCGGCCGAACGCGCTGCGTGAACAGCGGCACATGCAGCGCATCGACCAGCGGCGCCCACAGGAATTTCAGCGTGTAGGGCGTGCCGACCAGCGCAAACAGCCCGATGGTGCCGAGATCGACGCCGGACTCGCGCATCCAGACCAGCAGCGTCGATCCCGACAGCGCCAGCGGCAGCCGGAGGAGAAGCCGAGCAGCAGCACGATCAGCACGCGCGGCTGGAGATAGACGGCGCAGGCCCTCGCGCCAGGAGGGCGCGGTGCTTCGGCTTGTCGGTGCTGTGGCAGGCGGCTTCAGGTGCGGTCATGGAAGCGGTGTTAGCAGATTCTGGCCAGCAAAACGACTGTCATCGCCCGGCTTGACCGGGCGACCAGTATTCCAGAGGACGCTATCGATGCCGCAGCACGCAGCCAATCTCTACTGGATAAAGATCGAATCAGTCGGGATTGTCTTTCATCAGCGATGACAATGACCTGTTCGGCGCGTGTTGACCATACATCGGGCCGCTGAAGTCTTCACCGGACTCATGACGTCAATCGGCTCGTCTATCTCCGAATGCTTCGAACGAGCTCGAAATAGACCATACATGCGTGACAAGCGACTGCTTGGTGAAGCCCGCAGCGATTGTCGAACTTATGCTCGACCGACGACGCCGGATCAGATCCGATTCGGTCGCGCCGATGTAAAGCGTGCCGCCGATGCGGCTTGAGGATGTAGACGTAGTAGCTGCGTTAGCTCTCAATCGAGCCGCCTCTGGGATACTGGGTCGCCCGGTCAAGCCGGGCGATGACAGTTGATATGTGGCCTCGTCGCCAGGCGTAATGAGCGCTTACTCCCCGCCTGCAGCTTGCGCGGCACGCGGAACAGCTCGGAGGCGGCTCGGTCTTGACGAAGCCGCGGGCGCTTCGGGCCGGGCGTCGGTCTTGCTGAAATCGAGTTCCTCGATCCGCCCGGCGCGCTTTTCGATCTTGTCGGCGGAGATCAGGATCTGCCGGACGTCCTCGTTGACGTCGCCAAAATGCTTCTGCAGTTTCAGCACGCGTTCGCGCAAGCGGCCCGAGATCGTCGCCGAGATTGAGCACCTCGGTGCGGATCTGGTCGGCGGCGTCGCGCATCCGCGCGTCTTTGAGGATCTGCTGCATCACCTGGATCGCCAGCATCAGCAGCGACGGCGACACCAGCACGACGCGGGCGCGGTAGGCCTTCTGGATCACGTCGTCGAAACCGTCGTGGATTTCGGCATAGACCGATTCCGACGGCACGAACATCAGCGCGGTATCCTGGGTCTCGCCGGTGATCAGATACTTCTCGGCGATGTCGCTGACATGCTTCATCACGTCGTTGCGCAGGCGCTGCGTGGCGAATTTCTTTTCCTCGTCGCTGCGCGCATCGTGCAGCGCGGTCATCGCTTCCAGCGGAAATTTCGCGTCGATGCAGAGCGGGCGCTGGTCGGGCAGGAACACCACGCAATCCGGCCGCTTGCCTGATCGAGAGCGTGTACTGGAATTCGTAGGAGCCCTGCGGCATGCCGTCCTGCACGATCGCTTCCATCCGCGCCTGGCCGAACGCGCCGCGCGACTGCTTGTTGGCGAGCACGTCGCGCAGCGTCGTCACCTGCGAGGTCAGGTCGGTGAGATTCTTATGCGCGTTGTCGATGATGCCGAGCCGCTCATGCAGCACGCGCAGGCTGTCCATGGTGTGGCGCGTGGTCGCTTCCATCGACTGGCCGACGCGGTGCGTCACCAGAATCCAGCCGCTCGTTGACCGCCCGCGTCATCTCGGACTGGCGGCCCGCCAGCGCCTGCGCCATGGCGTCGACCCGTCCGGTGGACTCGCTCTGCGCCCGCAGCATCTCGCTCAGGCGCTCTTCCAGTTCGTCGGCGCGGATCGCCTGTGCCATCGCCAGTTCCGCGCCACGGCGGCCGGAGCGGGCGATGACGATGGCAATCGCCAGCAGCAGCACCAATGCGAGCGCGCCGAAGCCTGACCAGCGCCTCGCCGACGTGGATCGGCAGGTCGCCGACGATGAAAAGAATTTCGTTCATGCGCGCCTTGTAGCCCGATTCGCTGGCTTTCGCGAACGAAGAGGGAACATTTATGGTAAATGGCAGGGTTAATTTTCGTGGTTAACGCGCCGTTAAAAATCATGGTTAAGGCCGCCTTAACGGGCTTCCCGAGCGCATTGACCCCGGCAAGTCGGCGGCTTAAATCGCCGCGCTATGGCCTTACGAGAAATCATCATCCTGCCGGACAAGCAGCTGCGGCTGGTCTCCAAACCCGTCGAGAAGGTGACGACGGAGATCCGCAAGCTCGCCGACGACATGTTCGAGACCATGTACGACGCGCCCGGCATCGGGCTGGCGGCGATCCAGGTCGCGCAACCGCTTGCGGCTGATCACCATGGATCTCGCCAAGAACGACGAGAACGGCGAGACCAAGCCGCAGCCGCGCGGTCTTCATCAATCCGGAAATCATCTCCTCGTCGGAGGAATTGTCGGTCTACGAGGAGGGCTGCCTCTCGATCCCCGAATATTACGAGGAGGTCGAGCGCCCGGCGCAGGTCCGCATCCGCTTCACCGATCTCGACGGCAAGGTGCACGAGGAAGACGCCGACGGGCCTGTTCGCCACCTGCATCCAGCACGAGATCGACCACCTCAACGGCGTGCTGTTCGTGGACTATCTGTCGAAGCTGAAGCGCGACCGCGTGCTGAAGAAGTTTACCAAAGCCGCCAAGCGCGCGGCGGAGTAGGTCGCCGCTCTATCGCACCGTCATGCCCGGGCTTGTCCGGGCATCCACGTCCCTTCTTGCTCGCTACATAAGGACGTGGATGGCCGGGACAAGCCCGGCCATGACGGATAAACTGAGCTCACACCGAGATCCATCCGCCTCATGCCTCTCCGCCTGATCTTCATGGGCACGCCCGACTTCGCGGTGCCGACGCTGCTCGAACTCGTGGCCCATGGCCATGAGGTCGTGGCCGTCTACACCCGCGCGCCGAAGCCGGCGGGGCGCGGCATGAAGCTGCAGCCGACGCCCGTGGAGCAGGAAGCGCGGCGGCTGCGGCATTCCCGTGCTGACGCCAACGACGCTGAAGACGCCGGAAGCGCTCGAGGAATTCCGCGCGCACAATGCCGATGCGGCCGTCGTCGTCGCCTACGGCATGATCCTGCCGCAGGCCATTCTGGATGCGCCAAAGCTCGGCTGCTTCAATCTGCACGGCTCGCTGCTGCCGCGCTGGCGCGGCGCCGCCCGATCAACCGCGCCATCATGGCCGGCGATGCCGAGACCGGCGTGATGGTGATGAAGATGGATGTAGGCCTCGACACCGGCGACGTCGCGATGGCCGAGCGGCTGGCGATCACGGACACCATGACCGCCGCCGACCTGCACGACGCGCTGGCGCCGCTCGGCGCCGATCTGATGGTGCGTGCGATGGGCGGGCTGGCCCGCGGCGGGCTGCAGCTCCAGAAACAGAGCGAAGACGGCGTGACCTACGCCGCCAAGATCGACAAGGCCGAGGCGCGGATCGACTGGCAGCGCCCGGCGCGCGCGGTGCTGCGGCATATTCACGGCCTGTCGCCGTTTCCCGGCGCCTGGTGCGAGATCGCGAGCGATAGCGAACCGGCGCGCATCAAGATCTCTGCGCTGCGAACCGGCGAAGGGTTCCGGCGCGCCAGGCGAGGTGCTCGACGATCGCCTGACGATTGCCTGCGGTGACGGCGCGATCCGCATCCTTGAACTGCAGCGCGCCGGCAAGGCGCCGATGAAAGTCGGCGGATTTTCTGCGCGGCACGCCGCTCAAACCGCCGGCGCGGCTCGGCTGATGCCCCGCTACAAGCTCATCATCGAATATGACGGCACGCCGTTCTCCGGCTGGCAGATCCAGGACAACGCGACCGACGGTGCAGGGCGCGCTGGAAACCGCGGTGAAGGCGATCTGCGGCGAGCAGGTTCGCGTCCATGGCTCGGGCCGCACCGATGCCGGCGTGCACGCGCTGGCGCAGGTCGCGCATTGCGATATCGAAAAGCCGTTTCCGCCGGGGCGCCTGCGCGACGGGCTGAACGCGCATCTGCGCCCGCATCCGATCGGTGTGCTCTCGGCGGAAATCGTCGCCGGATGATTTCGAGCGCGCTTCTCTGCGAAGAAGCGGCATTACCGCTACCGCATCACCAACCACCGCGCCAACCTCGCGCTCGATATCAAGCGAAGCTGGCGCGTGCCGCGCCATCTCGATACGGATGCGATGCACATCGCCGCGCAGCGGCTGCTCGGCAAGCACGATTTCACGACCTTTCGCGACACCGAATGCCAGGCGAAATCGCCGGAAGAAGACGCTCGATCAGCTCGACGTCGTCAGGGCAGGGCGACGAGGTTTCGATCCTGACGTCCGCGCGCTCGTTCCTGCACAGCCAGGTGCGCTCGATGGTGGGCTCGCTGGTGTGGGTCGGCGAAGGCCGCTGGAGCGCCGACGATCTCGCCGCCGCACTCGCCGCCCGCAACCGCGCCGCCTGCGGCCCCGTCGCGCCGCCGGATGGATTGTATCTGGTGCGGGTGGAGTATTAGGCCTCCACCGTCATACCCCGCTGAAGGGACGATGACGCCGGTGCGCTACGCGAAATGCCGGTCCAGCACGCCGCGATAAATCCTCGTCAGCTTCTCCAGATCCGACACCGGCGTGCGTTCGTCGATCTGATGCATGGTCTGGCCGACCAGGCCGAACTCGATCACCGGGCAATAGCTCGAAATGAAGCGCGCATCCGAGGTGCCGCCGGAGGTCGAGAGCTCCGGCTTGCGGCCCGTCACCTCCTCGATCGCGCTGACGGCGAGGTCGGTGAAGGCGCCAGGCTTTGTGACGAACACGTTGGAGTTGGAATATTCCCACACGATGCGGGCGCGGATGCGGTTGCCGCAGGCTTTGTCAGCCGTTCCTCGACCAGCGCGCGCAGCGTTTCCTGGGTGTGGTTGTCGTTGAAGCGGATGTTGAATTTTGCGCGCGCCTGGCCTGGGATCACATTGCTCGCGGTGTTGCCGACGTCGACGGAGGTGAATTCGAGGTTGGAAGCCTGAAACTGCGCGCTGCCGTGATCGAGCGGCTCGTCGGAGAGCGCCACGATCAGCCGCGAAATATCCGGCACCGGGTTCGGCGGCGCGGTGCGGATAGGCGACATGGCCCTGCACGCCGTCGACATAAAGCGTGCCGGATTGCGAGCCGCGGCGGCCGATCTTGATGCAGTCGCCGAGCACCTCGACATTCGAGGCTCGCCGAGCACGCAATGATCGAATTTCTCGCCGCGCTCGGCGCACCACTTCAACAGCTTGATGGTGCCGTTGACGGAAATGTCTTCTTCATCGCCGGTGATCAGAAACGAGATCGAGCCTTTTGGCTCGCCGCCAGTGTCGGCGAGATATTGCAAGCACCGCAGCGACGCTGCAGGCGATGCCGCCCTTCATGTCGACGGCGCCGCGGCCATAGAGAAAACCGTCCCTGACCTCGCCGGAGAACGCGCCGAGCGTCCATGCGGTTTCATCGCCCGGCGGCACCACGTCGGTGTGTCCGGCAAAGGTGATGTGCGGCGCTTCAGTGCCGATGCGGGCGTAGAGGTTGTCGATATCGGCGGTGCCGGGTTCGGAGAAGGTCACGCGGTGGCAGGTGAAGCCGGCTGCGGCGAGCGCCTTTCAAGCACCCCCAGGGCACCGGCGTCGGCCGGGGTTACCGAGGGCAGCGGATGAGGTCGCGGGCAATGGAGAGAGCATCAGTCATGTGCTCCGCTTAACATGCCATGCCGCCGGGCGGGCTGGCGCTGGGCGGGACAATTTCGAGCTCGCTCTGCTGGTCCCAGCCTTTTGTGGGGGCGGCGTGGACGCGGCGTTGTCCTCGACTTCAGCCAGCGGATCGGGACCGAACCGGTTGCTGCCCAGGCTGCCGTGCAGACAGAACATTTCGACGAACCCCCACAGCCACGGAAATTTGCATGACCAGCACGATCGCAAGGACCCAGTTGGAGTCGGGCAGCAGGTCCGAGAACTGGCTGAACAGGCCGGGCACGACGAAGAACGGAACGATCCACCAGCCGCTCCTGTCGCGATCATGCAGCCGCTTGATCGCAGTCGCGGAGTAAATCCACAGGAACAACGCCGTGCCGAACGCCTTGGAATCAGGGTCGGGCGGTCGGCGGACGGCAACAGACGATAGGCCCGGGGATCGACCACCTTGAAGAGGTCGTCGAGAGCGAAGTCGGAGGAGAAGGTGAGCGAAGAGGTGAACGATCTTTGGCCGTTGAGGAGGTGGATCGCCTGACCGATCAGTCGAGCAGACCGGTCAACAGCAGGACAATCAGCAGCGCCTGCCAAAACAAGGCGCGGTTGATGCGGCCGTCGAAGCGGAAGAGATACCAGATCCAGTCCATACCAAAGGCTCCGGGCGGCCATAGAATGCCGCCCACCCGGTACGTTGAGTCGCGCGGGAAAGTCCCCGGTTCGATCAATCCGCAGCAGCTCGTTGATGCTGGTCTTGGAGCGGGTGCGCTCGTCGACGCGCTTGACGATCACGGCGCAGGCGGTCGACGGGCCGGGCTGGCCGTTCTTCAGCGGCTTGCCGGGCAGCGCGCCGGGAACCACCACCGAATATTCCGGAACCTCGCCGATGAAAGTCTCGCCGGTTACGCGGTCGACGATCTTGGTGGAGGCGCCGAGGAACACGCCCATCGCCAGCACCGCGCCCTTGCGCACGATCACGCCTTCGGCGACTTCCGAAGCGCGCGCCGATGAAGCAATCGTCCTCGATGATCACGGGCTCGGCCTGCAGCGGCTCCAGCACGCCGCCGATGCCGACGCCGCCCGAAATATGCACGCGCTTGCCGATCTGCGCGCAGCGAGCCGACGGTCGACCAGGTGTCGATCATGGTCGCTTCATCGACATAGGCGCCGAGATTGACGAAGGACGGCATCAGCACGACGTTGCGCGCGATGAAGGCCGAGCGGCGCACGATCGCGCCGGGGACGGCGCGGAATCCGGCGTCGCGAAAGCGGTTCTCGCCCCAGCCCTCGAACTTCGACGGCACCTTGTCCCACCACGAGGCCTTGCCGGGGCCGCCGGGAATAGCGCTCATGTCGTTGAGGCGGAACGACAGCAGCACCGCCTTCTTCAGCCACTGATTGACCTTCCACTTGCCATCGGCCCCGCGCTCGGCGACGCGCGTCTCGCCCTTGTCGAGCAGCTCGAGCGCGTGATCGACAGCCTCGCGAACCTCGCCCTTGGTCGAAGTCGAAATGCCGTCGCGGGCATCGAAGGCGGCGTTGACGGTGGATTCGAGCGCGGACAGGGACATCGGGGATTTCCTTAGGGATTTCGGGCGAACTTGACGGGCTTTTTCGGGATTTGGGAGGGGAGAGTCAAGGCGGGATGTCGTCGTTCAGCTCCGTCGTCATCACCCGCCTTGTGCGCAATTGCGCACTGGGGCAGGTGATCCAGCCACCGCGACCGGAGGTCATCTCGAAGGCCGCGGCGTACTGGATGCCCCGCCTTCGCGGGGCATGACGGCCGAGAGTGGTGGCGGCCGCGCGCCTAATCGTTCGCCAACTTCTCCAAAACCCCGTCAGATCATCCGTCACATGATCGACGTAAGCCGCATCCCGGCCTTCCAGCTCCCAGTCCTCGCGCACCACTTCCTTGGCGCCGTCGGGCACGACCAGCACCGTGGTCATGCCGAGCTGGTGCGGCACCACGAGGTTGCGGGCGAGATCCTCGAACATCGCCGATTTCGAGGGATCCACGCCGTGGACGCGCAAAAATTTGTCGTAGGTCTGCGGCGCCGGTTTCGGCTCCAGTTCGGCGGCGATGATGTCGAACACCGCCTCGAAATGCTGGGTTATGCCGAGCCGTGCCAGCACCGCGCCGGCATGGTCGGTCGAGCCGTTGGTCAGGATCAGCTTGCGGCCGGGAAGTTTCGCGATCGCAGTCCCCATCGCCGGGTTCGGCTCCAGCGGCGAGTGATCGATCTTGTGCACGTAGGCCAGATAATCGTCGGCGTGTACGCCATGCTCGGTCATCATGCCGCGCATGCTGGTGCCGTAGCGGCGGTAATAGTCCTTCTGGATCACGCGGGCTTCTTCCGCGGAGATTTTTAGATACGCGCTGATGAACTCGCCGATCCGCGCGTCGACCTGCTGCCACAGATTGACGTGGTGCGGGTACAGGGTGTTGTCGAGATCGAACACCCAGGTGTCGATATGCGTGAAGGGGCGGGGAAGGTCATCGACATATCCTCGCTGTCATGCCCCGCGAAGGCGGGGCATCCAGTACGCCGCGGCCATCGAGATAAGCAACAGCCGTCACGGAGTACCTGGATCACCCGCCCCAGTGCGCATTGCGCACAAGGCGGGTGATGACGGAAGAAGTCTGTGTCAGGAGCGACATACACATCACGGCATCGCAAATCGCAGCGTCTTGCCGCCGCTGCTCATATCGACCGGCGCAAAGCCGATCGGCGCAAGCCCGCGGGTGCCGCAATCGCCCTGTTCGGATATCTCGAACTTGCTCTCGCGCGTGCAGAGCTCCTTCGCCCCGCCCCAGTTCAACGGCTTGTCCCGGTATTTGACGGCGCGGTTTTCGCCATCGACGGCTTCGGCAAAGCTGTAGACCTGCTTGGGCTGGCCGGTCACGTCGGGATGCAGGCACTTGCCGGGATCGATGCGGTACCAGCCGCGGCTGGTCACCGCCTTGCCGTCGTCGGTGGCGACCGCGGCCATGATCTTGTGCGGCGTGTCGTTGCACCAGGTCAGCCGCTGGAGGAGGGCTTCTGCACGGCCTCGATCATGGTGGTGAAGAAATTCTGCGACTGCACGACGTCAGCGGCGAGCCCGCGGCTCTTCAGGAACGCCGCAAGCGCGCCTTGCGTCTTCGGCCCGTCGACGCCATCGATCGGCGCGGCGTCATAGCCCGCGATGACCAGCAGCCGCTGGATGCCGGCGAGCCGCGCCTGCTCGTCGTCATATTCAGGATCCTCGGCGAGATAGGCGACCAGGTTGCCGTCGTCGGTCCGCGTCGGCGTGATCTGGGTGAAGGGCGCTGGCGTCTGGTTGCCGCGGCATTGGCGGGCCGCGGCGATGACGAAATTGTCCGGCGCGATGCACAGCGTGTCGCTGCCGTTCTGCGGAATCGGCGAGAGCGCCGTAGACGCCGAGCGCGCGCGCATTCAGCAGGATGCGGTCGGCGGTCAGCGCGCCCTGCAGCACCACGCGGCAGGCGGCGGGATCGATCCGGAACCAGCCGCGCGTCGCGGTTGCCGACTTGTCGTCGATGCCGATCGCGGCCTCGATCACATAGCTCATGCGGTTGCAGAGTTTCAGGTCGGCAAACGCGGGCAAGGAGGAAACGAACAGCGAGATCGCCGCGGCCGGCAGCGCGAGGATCGTGCGTCTCCCATACCGCCGCATTCTTGCGCGGAGCGCGAGCGTAAGGGGTCGAGGAGATCGCGCGGGTCACTTGTGAATCAGCGTGCCGGTGCCCTGGTTGGTGAACAATTCGAGCAAGACCGCGTGCTGCGTCTTGCCGTCGATGATGACGACGCCCTGCACGCCCTGTTCCAGCGCGTAGATGCAGGTCTCGACCTTCGGGATCATGCCGCCGGAAATCGTGCCGTCGGCGATCAGCTTTCGCGCATCCTTGACGGATAATTCCGGAATCAGCTTCTTCGACTTGTCGAGCACGCCGGGCACGTCGGTCAAAAGCAGCAGCCGCTTGGCCTTCAGCGCGCCGGCCACGGCACCGGCAAAGGTGTCGGCGTTGACGTTCAGCGTCTGGCCGTCATGCGAGGTCGCCAGCGGCGCCAGCACCGGGATCAGCTCGTAGCCGATCAACTGGTTCAATAGCGTCAGATCCACCTTGTCGGGGTCGCCGACGAAGCCGAGATCGATCGCCTTCTCGATGTTGGAATCCGGATCGACCATGGTGCGCGTCGTCTTCGACGCCTTCACCATGTTGCCGTCCTTGCCGCTTAAGCCCACCGCCTTGCCGCCGGCTTCGTTGATGTAGCCGACCAGCTGCTTGTTGACCGAGCCCGCCAGCACCATCTCGACGATCTCGATGGTGGCGGCATCGGTGATGCGCAGGCCGGCTGCGAATTCGGACTGGATGCCGAGCCGCTTGAGCATGGTCGCGATCTGCGGCCCGCCGCCATGCACGACCACCGGATTGATCGCGGTCTGCTCCAGCAGCACGATGTCGCGGGCAAAGGCTTTGGCGGTTTCCTCGGCGCCCATGGCATGGCCGCCATATTTGATGACGATGGTTTCCTCGTCATACTGCTGCATATGCGGCAGCGCTTCCGACAGGATGCGGGCCTGATCAAGCGGGCTGATATTCGTGCGATGATGTCATGAAGCGGGTCTCGCCATTCCAGATGTCGGGCCGGGTTCTATCCGATTGGCGGGCAGGGCGCAAAGTGGGGATTTTTGTGTTCGTGGTCTCTTTTCCTCTCCCACAAGGGGAAAGGGAAGAAACGGTCACCCCGCCGCGGCCAGGCCGCCGCCACAGCCAGCGCCAGCCAGCTTGCGATCAGCAGCGTTCCGCCGGTCGGCGCGGCCAAAGGAAACAGCCCGTGTCCGGCATAATGCCGCAGCGTCAGGTCGCCGGCGAACAGGCTCTGCCGCGATGACGAAGCCGAAAGCGGCTGCGATGCCGATGTCCGGCGTGGATGATCGCCGCGCTCCGCCAGCGCGACGGCACCCAATACCGCGCTGGCGTGAAACAGCAGCATCGACGACGCGGAGGCCAGCCGCGACGCATCCGCGCCATGGGCGGAGGCCGCCGCCAGCATGACGCCATCGGCGCCCATGACGGCGGCCAGCACGATCAGGATGCGAGCCGTGCGGCTCATCAGGCGCGCTCGTGCAACAGGCGCACCATCGCGGCGCGCAATTCCGGCATGCCGGCGCCGGAGCGCGAGGATGTCACCAGAACTTCCGGAAACGCGGCGGGATGTTTGGCGAGCGCGGCCGTGGTTTCGGCGATGTGTTTTCTCCAGCTCAGCCTTCTTCACCTGGTCCGCCTTGGTCAGCACCACCTGGTAGCTCACGGCGGACTTGTCCAGCGTCTTCAGCACGTCGCTGGTCGACATCCTTGATGCCGTGGCGCGCGTCGATCAGCACATAGACCCGCGCCAGCGTGGCGCGGCCCTGCAGGAATTGATGGATCAGCTTGGTCCAGGACGCGACCTGGGTCTTGGGCGCCGAGGCGTAGCCATAGCCGGGCATGTCGACCAGCCGCAGTCCTGCATTATCAGGGCCGTCGAAGAAGATCAGTTCCTGGGTGCGGCCCGGCGTATGCGAGGTGCGCGCCAGCGCGTTGCGGCCGGTGAGCGCGTTGATCAGGCTCGATTTGCCGACATTGGAGCGGCCGGCGAACGCCACTTCCACGCCTGCCATCGGCGGCAGCGTCTCGATCGAGGGCGAGAGCCCAGATGAACTGCCAGTCGCCGGCGAAGAGTTTTCGGCCCTCTTCGATCAGCTTCGCATCGATGTGCAGCGTTCACGTGCCGACGCTTAGCAAAGCGTGGCGGACGGCGAAAAGGTGAATATGCCCGCCGATACCGGCAGGAACGGGAGAGTTTTTGCCATTTCGATGCCGGAGACCGGTCCGCGTACCCGGTCACGGACCGGCGGGCGGACACCTGGCGATCAGAACCGGTAGTGCAGGCGCCCCTGTTTGTTTGGACTTGTTGCCGGGTTGCTACTGTCCGGGCTGGCGCGGCTTGAATTCGCAGGCGCCGATCTTGAACGCATGAGAACCGGCCACACGCGAGGATAGAGACAGGGCTGGACGTATCCCGCTTCATGTTGAACCATGGCATGGCCGGCGCGACTCCGTGATGCGCCTGCGTAGTGAGACAGAGCCAACAGAGGGCCGTTCGGTGAGTGTGACGAACGATGAAACGGTGACGCCGCCCAGAGGGGTTCACGCCGCGTCCGACGATCTGCCCGCGCATCTCGACGACCGGGCGCGGCTGGCGGCGTGGCAGGACCTGCTTTGTTGCGCATAGTTGCAAGCTCGATTTCGCCGGTGGCCGATCGGCGCTTTTCGATACGCGCCGATCTGGCACGGTTTCAGAGATCAGCGCGCTTACGGTTCAGGGCACGGTCGACCGGTTTGAGCGGCCGTCCCATTATGCCGCGATCGACGGCAGCGATGATCTCATCCTGTGCCTGAACCAGGGCAGGTCCGTCACCTCATTCACGCAGTCCGGCCGCGACGCGCGCCTCGCAGTCCGGCGGCGTGCTGCTCGCGACCAACACCATGGGCGGTCGCATGCGACACGCCGATAGCGGTAGTCGCGTGGTCATCGCTGTTCATTCCGCGCCAACGTATCGGCGCGCTGTCGTCATGTGGACGATCTCTTGATGCAAGCCGCTGGACGCCGGGGTCGCGCCGGTACGTTTCCTCAGCCGCTATCTCGATTTGCTGTTCGCGCCGGACGATTTGCAGGACGAGGCGCGCCGCGGCTGCTGGCCATATCGGCACCACCATCACGGATCTGATCGCGCTCGCGTTCGGCGCCGGCCGCGAGGCGAGCGAACTGGCGCGCGCATGCGCGGGCTGCGCGGCGCGCGCGCTCGAGATTGTGCGGCGCATCGGCACTGGGTTCACGCGGCCGTCGTTCGGGGCCTGCGGAAGTGGCGCGTGCGATGAGGCCTGTCGTCGCGCCACGCCAGCGACGAATTGATGCAGGAGACCGGCGTCAGCTTTGCCGACGCGGGTAATGGAATTGCGCTTGCAGAAGGCGGCGGGCTGCTGGCCGCTGCCGCGCACCGCCATGCGGGTGAGCGACATCGCCTATGCCTGCGGCTTCAACGAAGTGTCTATTTCAACCGCTGTTTCCGGCGGCGGTTCGGCCTTTCTCGCCGACGCAGATGCGGGAAGCTGAGGGGCCGGCTGCGGTCACGCGAACCCGACTGCATCGTGGCCGAGGCCTTGTTCCGGCCACGTCTTTCTGTGCCCTAGAGACGTGAATGCCGGGACAAGCCGGGCATGACGTTCTGATGGACGTGTGACTAAACGGAGTCGAGTTCTTAGTCTCTGTCTTCAGGCTTTTTTTTGAAACGTGGATTTGATGTTGTCGAACAGCTCCACCTTCACGCCGTTCTTGCGCATGATGTAGCTCTGCTGCAGCACCGAGAGCAGGTTGTTCCAGGCCCAGTAGATCACCAGACCCGCCGGGAAGCCCGCCAGCATGAAGGTGAAGATCAGCGGCATCCAGTCGAAGATCATCTTCTGGGTCGGATCCGGCGGCGTCGGGTTCAGCTTCATCTGGAACCACATCGTGATGCCCATGATGATCGGCCAGACGCCGAGCGCGAGATAAGCGCCGAACACCGGCACATGCGTCGGGTCGAAAGGCAGCAGTCCGAACAGGTTGAACAGATCGTGGTCGGATCGGGCGCCGAGAGGTCCTTGATCCAGCCGTAGAACGGCGCGTGGCGCATTTCGATGGTGACGAACAGCACCTTGTAGAGCGAGAAGAACACCGGGATCTGCAGGGCGACCGGGAAGACAACCGGCGATCGGATTGATCTTCTCCTTGCGTGTAGATCTCCATCATCTCCTGCTGCTGCTTCTGGCGGTCGTCCGGATAGCGCTCCTTCAGCGCCGCCAGTTGCGGCTGCACCGACTTCATCTTCGCCATCGAGGCGTAGGACTTGTTGGCGAGCGGGAAGAACAGCAGCTTCGACCAGCACGGTCACCAGCAGAATGGCGACGCCGAAATTGCCGACCAGGTGGTAGAAGTAGTCGAGCGCCAGGAACATCGGCTTGGTGATGAAGTAGAACCAGCCCCAGTCGATCAACAGATCGAAATGGTTCAGCTCGAGCTGCTTGTTGTAGCCGCCGTGGCCGGCCAGCGGGAAATTGATGCCGACGACGCCGGCTTCCTTGGCGCCCGCGAACAGCCGCGCATTGGCGCTGCCGGTGCCGCCGATCGCAATGGTCTGCGGATCCTGCAGGTAGTCGGTCTGATAACGAACCTTGAGCCGGTTCCTGGCAGGGGTTCGGCGAGGAAGCGGGCCTTGAGGCGCGCCGTCGTGTCGGGCAACAGCGCCGCGGCCCAATATTTGTCGGTGATGCCGAGCCAGCCATTCGTCACATCGAACTCAAAGCCCCGCCCGCCATTGCCCAGCACGGGCGCCTCGGCGACGGATTTGTAGCCGTGCTCCTGCAGGCCCTTCTCGCCGAGATAGCCGATCAGGCCCTTCATGCAGGATGTAGTAGCCCGAGACCTCAGGCGTGCCGTGGCGCGAGATGAGGGCGAACGGATAGAGCGTGACCGGCGCACTGCCGACGTTGGTGACGTCGTCCTTGATGGTGAAGAGATAGCGGTCGTCGATCGCAATGGTGCGGCGGAAGGTGAGGCCTTCGCCATTGTCGTATTTCAGCGTCACCGGGTTGCTCGGCGACAGCGCGCCCGAGCCTTCCTGCTGCCACACCGTATCGCGGTCGGGAAGCCGCGCCGTCGAGCCGCGTCGCCGCGACCCAGCCGAACTCGGCATAATAGGGATGAGCCGTGTTCGACGGCGAGAACAGCACGATCGCGGGCGACTTCGGGATCGACGGTGTCGCGGAATTTCTCCAGCGACAGGTCGTCGATGCGTGCGCCCTTCAGCGCGATGCTGCCGGAAACCCGCGGCGTCTCGATCTTGATGCGCGGGCGAGGCGGCGATCGCGGCGTCGCGGCTGACGACGGGCGCTGCGCTGCGCCCGGCTGGCCGGCGGGCGTGGTGGCGGATGGCGCCGAGCCCGGCTGCGGCGTGGTCGATCCCGGGCGCCGTCTGCGGCGACGGCTTGTTGAGCTCGGCCTGGGTCTGGGTTTGCGCGCGCTGCCGCTCCATCTGCGGCATGTTGTAGAAATACTGCCACGCGATCAGCACAAGGCCGGACAGAATGACGGCGAGGATGGTGTTGCGATTGTCGGTCATCGTTCTGGGGTCTCGCCATTCAACTGACTGCGGGTCGCGCCGCTGTGGTTTCGGCTGCCGGTCGAGGCGATGCAGCGCCGAACGGAGATCGTCGAGCATGGTTGCGAAGTCGCGGGTGAGCGCGGCCCGGCGGCCGACCAGCACATAATCATGGTGTGGTCGCATGGATATGACGTCCAGCCGCTTCACGAGTTCGCGAAGCCGGCGCCGGATGCGATTGCGCTCGGTGGCGGTACCGTTCTTTTTGGTAACGGTGAAACCGATCCGGATCGGGCCATCATCGTCGCGCAGGCGGCCCTGCACCACGAAGGCAGCGCTGTTCGCCCGCGTGCCATTGGCAACGGCGAGGAAGTCCGCCCGCTGCCTCAGCCGATCCATGAATGAAATCTCCGGAAGATCCGGCTCAGGCGCTCAGACGCTTGCGGCCACGCGCACGGCGGGCGGCGAGAACCTTGCGGCCGCCGGTCGGTGGCGAGACGGGCGCGGAAGCCGTGACGGCGCTTGCGCACCAGTTTGCTGGGTTGATAAGTCCGCTTCACGGGTAGTTCTCCGCTGACCGGGCAATTTGCCTGTTGAATTGAGATCGAGCAGTCCGGTGATGCGGGCCGGCCCGAAAACGGGCCATTTACGGCCCCAAACGAGCCGCCCCCGGTGAGAACCGGGCCATCGCGGACAGTTGGCGCGGCTTATACGGGAGCGACCTGTTTTCGTCAATGTCGGGGTTGCCGCGGCAGCCGTTCTTTGAAACGTCGCAATTGGGGCGAATATATCTGTTTTCGCGGGGTTTTTAGGGGCGAGAAGGCGGCGTGCCCGGGTCCATCGGAACCGATCCGGACATTAGCGATCGGTAATTTGACCGGTCGGGGGCCGAAACGCATCCTCGGAATCAGTGTACGGGTGAGGACCAGCGCCGGTCTCTGTTCCGGCGGGGCTCCACGCACAGAGATATCAAGGCGGATATTCGTGTCAGCGACCGACGACCAGCCGACCCCTCAAGCGCCGCGGCCCTCGGGCACCGCGTCGGCTCGGCCTGTCCGGCAAGCTGCTGCTGCTGACGATCCCGCTCGTGATGATCGCCCTGCCTGATGATCTACGTGCCTTCGATCGCGAATTTCTGGACCAACCGGCTGAACGACCGCCTCGCGGCGGCCAACACGGCCGCCCTGGTGCTGGATGCCGCGCCGCTCGGGCATGGTGCCGGATTCGCTGGCGCGGCAGATCCTGACCAGCGTCGGTGCGCGCGCGGTCGCCATCAAGATGGGGCAGCAGCGCCGGCTGCTCGCCAGCGCCGACCTGCCGGCGGCGATCGACCGCGACATCGACATGCGGACGCTGACGGTGTGGTCCGCGATCGTCGAGTCCTTCGAGACCATGCTGGAGACCGGCAACCAGACCATCCGCGTGGTGGGACCCGCGCCCGGCGGCTGCGCAATTCATCGAGGTCGTGGTCGATGAAAAGCCGTTGCGGCAGGCGATGTACCGGTTTTCCCGCAATCTGCTGGTGGTCTCGCTGGGGATCGCGATGCTCGCCGCGGGGCTGGTCTACCTCGCGCTGCATTATCTGTTCGTGCGGCCGATGCGGCGGCTGACCGCCAATCTGGTCGGCTTCCACGAAAACCCGGAAAGCGCGGCGCGCATCATCGTGCCGAGCCAGCGCGGCGACGAGATCGGCGTGGCGGAACGCGAATTGTCCGACATGCAGCGCGACCTCGGTCTCGATGCTTTCGCAGAAGAGCCGGCTCGCCGCGCTCGGGCTTGCGGTGTCGAAGATCAACCACGATCTGCGCAATCTTCTGGCGTCCTCGCAATTGCTGTCGGATCAACTCGCCAGCGTGCCGGATCCGCGCGTGCAGCGCTTTGCGCCGAAGCTGATGCGCTCGCTGGAGCGCGCCATCGATTTCTGCCAGTCGACCCTTTCTTATGGCCGCGCGCAGGAAGCCGAGCCCGACCGCCGCATGATCCTGGTCGAGCCCGTGGTGACCGAGGTGCGCGAATCCGCCGGCCTCGCCGCCGATGCCTCGATCACCTGGATCAGCGCGATCGAGCGCTGGCTCTCGATCGACGCCGATCCCGACCAGCTGTTTCGCGTGCTGCTCAACCTGGTGCGCAATGCCGCCGCAGGCGCTGGAAAGCCGCCAAGGGCGATGCCGCGACCTTGCAGATCCGCATCACCGGCCGCCGCGAAGGCTCGGTCGCGATCATCGAGGTCTCCGACACCGGCCCCGGCGTGCCGGCGAAGGCGCGCGAGCATCTGTTCGAGGCGTTCCAGACCTCCGGCCGCCCCGGCGGCAGCGGGCTGGGCTGGCGATCGCCGCCGAACTGGTCCGCGCCCATGGCGGCGACATCCATCTGGTCGAAGGCACCATCGGCGCCACGCTTCCGGATCTCGATCCCGGACCGCCCGGTGGAACTGCAGAGCGTCCGCAACGAGCGGGCGCGGGCGTAAGCGCCTACCAGATCGCGAAGCGAACGCGCCGGCCTCATGCAAATCACTGCAGCTTGACGCCCCCCGCTTTGCCGACCTGCGCCCATCTTCTCCATCTCGGCCTTCACATGGGCCGAAAACTGTTCGCCCGTGCTGCCGACCGTGGTTGCGCCCCTGAAGGGCGAGCTTGTCCTTGACCCGGTCGAGTTCAGCGCCTCGACAGCCGCTGAAGAGATCCTGGCGGCGACGTCGGCTGCGGGAAGGCCGCCCGGCGCCACGAGCCCATACCAGTTGTTGGCGAGTACCTGCGGCATGCCGAGCCGGCCGTCGTCGGCATACGTCGGGCGCGCTCGGGCACGTTTGGCGCTGCCGGATGGCGAGCGCCCGAGTTTACCCGCCGTCACGTTGCCGAGCAGTACGGGAATGTCGGCGAACATCATCGTTGACGTGACCGCCGAGCAGGTCGTTCACGGCGGGCGCCGCGCCGCGATACGGCACGTGCTCGATGTTGATGCCCGCCGACACCTTGGCCAATTCCCCGCCATGTGCGGCACGCCGCCGATGCCGGTCGCGAGGCGAAATTGAGCTTGTCCGGTTTGATGGCGAGCGCGATGAGTTCGCCGAACGTCCTGGCCGGGACGTTGTCGGCGACGACAAGCAATTCGGGAACCTCGACGACCTGCGTCAGCAGTTTCAAGTCCTTGTGCACGTCGTAGCGGCATCGTCTCGGAAAGCACCTGGCGTGATCGCGAGCGGACCGGCGCTCGAAATGCCGAGGGTGTAGCCGTCGGGCTCCGCTTTCGCGACCGCGCCTATTCCCGTCACGCCGCCCGCGCCGCCACGGTTCTCGAGGATGATCGGCTGACACCAGCAGGGGCGCCATCTTCTCCGTCAGCACACGGGCGATGGTGTCAGCCGACCGCCCGCCGGAAACGGCACGATCAGCTTGATCGGTTTGTTGGGATAGACTGCGCTTGTGCCAATTGCGGCAAGACAAGAAGTGCGGCCACGATCATCCCGCGAACAAGACTTCGCATCATTACTTTTCCTCCCATGTGCGAGGCGCTTGCTGCACCTCGTTTTTCATAGGTGCGTTACAGCTTCGCGATCCACGCCACGACAGCGTCGACGACGGCGCCAGGCTGCTCCGGGATCAGCGCGTGGCTGGCGTTCGGGATCACGACGACGGACACGCGGTCGCCGAACTCCCGGCGGCTTTCGTTCCACTTCCCTCGGCTTGAACGGGTCCCCTTCGGGAACCAGATCGAGCATTGGAACCGTGCCGGCCTGCCAGTATTCAGCCTGTTTCGTCGCGGATACCGCCACGCTCTGCGCCTTGTTTGCGGCCGGCGCCCAGCCGTGCAGCCACAGGTGGCGCGTCTGGGCTGGAAGGACAGCCCTGCGCAAGGCCGCGAGGCGCTGGTCGTCCGGCAGTCCCGTATCGGCGGCTTGCTGCACGACGGCGCGCAGTTCTTCCGGGTACGCCCTTTGGCGGCCGCCGCCATCAGAACGACGCCGCGTACGAGCGCGGGATGGTCAGCGGCCGTCATGCGCGCCACCCAGTTGCCGAAGGCACGACCGGCGATCACGGCCGGGCCTGCGTTCGCGGGCGATGACATGCGCGACATCGCGCGCGAGATCCTGCATCCGGATGCCTTCGAGCGGGCCCGTGCTCCCGCCGGCGCCACGCGGCTGCGGCCGCAGCACGCGATAGCCAGCTTGTGTGCCGGGACGCGACGTCGTCGAAATCCTCGGAGTCGCGGCCGCGCGGATGGCAGCATGACGATCAGCGGCCCGCGTCCTTCGGCGATGAGATCGATTTCGACGTTGTCATAGCGGACGATTTCGCGGGTGCGCGCCACCTCGGCAGAGGCAGCCGGACCATGCGGCTGCATCACCGACCACATCGCGGCCACGGCAACGACACTCCGATTCCGGCGCCGACATGCTTGAACATAAAGTTCATACTTATGACCTATTTGCCTTGCGCCGGTCATTTGACGTCCATGTCGACGCGCACGACGTCGCCGCGGTATATGCCCTTTGACACCAGCACCAGCCGCCTGCGCGTGATCCACCGCCGAACGATCGACGAAACAGATCGGCGCATTCAGCGGCAATCCGGAGCAGTTCCGAGACTTCCAGATCCGAACTGCCGATCGTCATGGTCTGACGCGCTTTCGATGTGCACGCCGGGAATGCTCGCGGCGAGGCGCATCGCGGTCAGCGTTGGATGGCGCGCTTCGGCAGGCGGCTCGCCAGCGCTGCGTCGATATAGACCTCGGCGATAAGGAACGCCCGCCCGTCGCGGACGTGGCGGCGCCGCAGCCGCCGGCAGGTCCGCGATATCGTGCCGATATCGTGCGGCCAGCGCTCGGGCGCGGAACCAGCGCGTCCTCGAGCACTCTCGATCGTCGCGCCGTCGCGCGTGTCAACATGCCCCGGAGGTCGGTCGTCACATCGAGCCAGACATGCGCCCGGGCCTTGTCCGTGACGAACGTGCCTTTGGCGCGATAGCGCGACGAGGCCCTCGTCTTCGAGCAGGCCGAGCGCCTGGCGGATTGCTCGCACGCGCGACGCCGCATTCGGCCATCAGCTGTTCGATGGTCGGGATCTGGCCGCCTGGCCGCCCACTGGCCGGACATGATGCGGCTGCGGAACACGCGTCGCGAGCTGGATGTAGCGCGCCACGGCGCTACGGCTCAAAGGTACTCCGGCGTCGGTCAGGCTCGCCACGGTTTTCTCCCGGCTGGCAGTTCGAATTGACAAAAGTCCGTATATATGACCTTACCGCGAAAGGAAGGCGCCTCGAAGCGGCCTGCATTCTCCACGGGCGAAGCATGAAACTGCATTGGCCTCCACGGTCGCCGTTCGTGCAAAGGTGATGGTCGCCGCGCACACAACTCGGCCTCGCCGAAAAAATCGAATGCGTGCGCAGTATCGCGGCGATGAGTAAAACCCAACCCCGCGATCATGCTGGACAATCCGCTGAGCAAGATCCCGGCGCTGTTCCCGGGGACGGCACGGTGCCGTTCGATCTGGCCGTCATCGTCGAATATCTCGACAGCCTCGCCGGAGGCGGTCGGCTGCTCGCGCCGGCGGGCCGGCTGCGCTGGCTGGTGCTGACCTCGTCAGGCGCTTGCCGACGGCCCGCTTGATCTGCTCGTGCTCTGGCGCAACGAGCGCGACAAACCGGCCGGCCGGCAGACGCACGAGTGGCTCGACGCCTTCGCCATCAAGGCCGCCGCCACGCTCGACCGCCTGAGGCGGAGGCGGGCGCACTGGAAAGCGAGCCGTTCGGGATCGGGCACATCGCGGTCGGCTGTGCGCTCTCCCATCTGGATTTTCGCTTCGCCGATCTCGCGTGGCGCGATGGGTCGGCCCCGGCTGGCCGCGTGGCAGGCCACGTTTGCGGCACGCCCTGTCGGCCAGGGCGACGGAGATCGTCGATGGCTGAGCGCGGCGCATCCACGCAACGGTCCATTGACGCACATCCGCGTGCTCGACCTCGGCGCATCATGGCGGCGCCCTGGGCGACGCAGATTCTCGCCGACCTCGGCGCCGACGTCATCAGTGATCGAGCGGCCGGGCGCAGGCGACGATACGCGCGCCTGGGGGCCGCCGTTTCTGAGGGACCGAGACGGCAACGCCGACCGGAGAGAGCGGCTATTTCTTCGGTCAATCGCGGCAAGCGATCTGTCGCCGTCGACATCGCAGACCGTCGAGGGCCAGGCAACTGATCCGCGCGATGGCGCAGCAATGCGATGTCGTGATCGAGAATTTCAAGGTCGGCGCGCTGGCGAAGTACGGTCTCGATGCGGTCGCTGCGCGGGCTGAAGCCGTCGCTCGTCTACTGCTCGGTCACCGGTTTCGGCCAGGACGGCCCGAAATGCCAGAACGCCGCGTACGACTTCGCCATCCAGGCCATGGGCGGCCTGGATGAGCGTCACCGGCGAGCGCGACGGCGAGCCCGGCGGACGGTCCGCAGAAGGTCGGCGTTCCCGTTGTCGATCTCATGACAGGCATGTACGCGACGGTCGCCATCTCCCGCCGCACTGCGCGCGGCGCGCCGAGACCGGGCAGGGCGAGACCATCGACCTTGCCATGCTCGACGTCAGGCGGCGTTCCTCGCCAACCAGGCGATGAACCATCTCGTCTCCGGCAAAGCGCCGCAGCGCGGCGGCAACCGTCATCCCAACATCCAGCCGCAGGACGTGTTTGCCGCGTCCGCGACGGCCATTTTGCGCTCGCGGTCGGCAATGACGGCCAGTTCGCAAGGCTGTGCGGTGGTGATCGGCGACGCCAGCCCGCGCACGCCCCACGCTTCGCGACCAACGCGGCCCGCGTCCGCGCTGCTAATGCCGACCTGACGGCGCTGCTGTCGGCGGGCCTTCGCCGCGTGGGAGCGTGACGCGCTCGTGGCCGCGCTCGACGCCGCCGGCGTGCCGGCTGCACCGATCAACACCATCCCGGCAGGTCTCGCCGATCCCCAACTGCAACATCGCGAGATGCTGCGGCACTTCCGCCGCATCCGCTCGCCGGCAGCGTCCCCCAGGTCGTCAGCCCGATCAGGCTCGCTGGACGCGCCGCTGCGGCTCTGACCGGGCGCCGCCGCTGCTCGGCGCAACATACGGAGGAGGTGCTGCGCGAACTGGACTGCTCGCGCAGCGCATCGCGACCGGCGTCGAGGACCAGCGCCCGCGCATTCCACTGCTCGACGTCGAAGACATGAACGCCGAGCAGCGCTGTCCTCTACGATTCCGGTCGTGTCAGGCCTCCGGCGCGGGCAGATGATCGGCTCGCTGCGCGCGGCGATCCACAGCCTGGAGCTGGCGCTCGGCATGGTCGACGCTTGGCGAGCTTCTGCGCTACCGCACCTGCTTGCCGCCACGCCTCAACGAACTCTGGCGATCATCGTGACCGGGCGGCGCTGGACGGCGCAGGTCGAGTGGTGGTGTACGCGCGCCGCGGTAGTGGCGAGCGTGACGGCAGGAGATCGCACGATGCCATCGCGGCCCTCGAAAGCCCTGGATTTCGACGACGACGCGGAGCTCGAGGCTACGAGTTCGCGCGCGCATTGCAGCAGACGGGTCTGCGTGTCGGCGGACAACCCACGACGCCGTCCTGAGCCGCTGGGGCGCGCGCGGTGTGGTCGAACTGACGGCGGTGATCGGCTATTACACGATGGTGGCGCAGACGCTGAATGCGCACCAATTGCCGTTGCCCGAGGGCGCGACGGGTCTGGCGCCTGAGACGATCCTGGTCACTTCCGCTGCCGCCGGGGCGCCACGGGAGTCCGTCGTGACAGCAGGCCGACTTTGCGACTCGTGCCGGCGCCGGGCGCAGGCGTGCCGGCATGGACCGCTGCCGCCCGACGCGTGCGACGCGCATTTCGCACGTGTTCGGCCCCCACGATCGCTTTCGTCCGACGGCCACGCCGCTTTACGCGCTTCCCGACGCGACGCCGCAGGTCGCGGCCACCCTGCGCAAGACGCTTGGCCTGACGCGCGGCGTGCTGGTTCAGCCAGCGCCCTACGGCAGCAATCCCGATGCCATGTTGAGCGCCATCGCGGCCGCGCCCGGACACGCTCCGACGGGCATTGCGGTCGCAGATCCCGGCATCGACACCGGCACGCTCGAGCGATGGCGTCGCGCGGGCATCGTCGCCGGCTCCGCTTCGTCGAGATGCGCGCGCACCGGATGGCAGCCGCTATCCCGGCAGCGTCGGCTTCGATGCCATTGCGGTGCTGGCGCCGCGCATGCGGGCTGCTGGCCTTCACGCCCAGCTATGGGCCAGGGCGGGTGATCTCGCGGAATGGCTGCCGCATTTGCTGCGGTCGAAGGTGCCTGCTCGTGCTGGACCACATGGCTGCGTCCTGACCCGCTGCATGGGCCGAATGCCGCTGCCTTCAAATCCATTCGTGCGCGCCTCGCCGACAGTGACGTTCGGGCTAAGCTGACGATTTGCCGTGTGTCGCAACGTCCCGGGCATGATGATGCGCGCGCCTTCCACGACGCCCTGATCGCCGCCGCCGCCGGAGCGTGCTGCTGTGGGGGTCTCGGACTGGCCCCGCGTGCGCATGGACCTCGGCGCCGGATGCCGGTCAGATGCTCGATCTGCTGCACTCCTGGGTGCCTGGATCGCGGCGCAGCGCAGCCCGCATTCTCGTCGACAATCCCGCGTCGCCTCTACGGTTTCGGAAAGGACTGCCACCATGAAAGGTCTCCGAAGACGCTCGAACGCATTCCGCATCGACGTCACCGATCACGTCGCGACGCTGACGATCGCGGCGCCGCCGGTCAACTCTGCAGGATCGCACGTTTCCGCGAAGAGATGCATCAGGATTTTCGACGTGCTTGGCGCCGAGATCGAGCGTGCGCGCCATCGTGCTGACCGGCGACGGCAAGATCTTTTCCGCCGGGGCGGATCTGTCGGAGCGGCCCGCGCTGCTGCAGCGAGCCGGGCGGCTATTCGCGCCACAACCGCCTGGTGCGCGCCTCGTTCGATTGCGTGATGGAATGCCCTAAGCCGGTGATCGCCGCCGTCAACGGCGCGGCCGATCGGCGCCGGATGCGTGCTCGCGCTCGTCTGCGACACATCGTCGTGGTCGCCGAGGAGGCGTCTGCATGTCGATGACCGAGGTCGACTACGGCCTCGCGGGTGGCGTCCGCCATGTCTTGCGCTCGCTCAGCCCGTCCGGATGCGCGCCTGATGATCTATACGGCAAGGCGCATGTCGGGCGCCGAGCTCTACCGCATGAACGTCGCGTCCGTCTGCGTGCCGCGCGAGCGTGTCGTCGCCGAGCGACGCAGGCGATCGGCAAGACGATCGCGGAGAAGGTGCCGCTCGCGGTCGTCGCGGCCAAGCGCTCGTTCGGCCTTGACCGGAGGAACTGGCCGCTGCGCGACGGCTATCGCTACGAGCAGAGCCAGACGGCCGCGCTGGCCGAAACCGAGGACACCAAGGAAGCGCCGCGCCGCGTTCCGCGGCAAAGCGCAAGCCGGTGTTCACAGGGGCGGTGAGGCGCCCGCGGCGGTCCATGGGCCCCCGTTGGGGCATCGCGACGTGGCGGGCCCGGAATTGCCTGTAATTGCACGGAAATTTCGGGCATGCGCCAACGGGTGTCCGGAAATGGCGTTAAATTCCCGGCCTCCGATCTGCCCCTTAAATCCCACCAAGCGGACCTTGCAAAGCGGGGCCGGAGCGGGTAGCTAAAGCGCTCTTTCGCGACCGTCCGGACCTTATTCGGACGCATCCGGGCCCCTTAAGCCCAAATGCACAAGCGAAAACGCGCCCGTAGCTCAGCTGGATAGAGCACCAGACTACGAATCTGGGGGTCAGGAGTTCGAATCTCTTCGGGCGCGCCACTTCGGTACGATATTTACGCCGAGACCTGCCGTTCTTCCGATGCAAACCGTCGAGCTGTACGAGGCTGACCGCGGGTCTGACTATCTCAATATATTATGATGACGAGTTAAGTGTCACCGTAAATTCCTGTCACCGTAATTCCAGGAGGCCGTGCCACTTTGCATTCGTGCCAGCAGGAAAATTCGTTCAAGCATCGACTTCTCACCCTCGCTCCAGCGGTTTCTCTTGCGCGTCGAGCCGCATGACGTACAGCGTTGCCAGCAAGCCCATTCCCGAGGACAGGAGCATCATTGCCAACAGGGTTGGGGCGGCATTCGCTTCGGTCAGAACCATGCCCGTGATCGCGGACAGGAATGCCCCGCCGCCGACCGTCAACGCAGCTGACAGTCCCGCCGCGCTGCCTGCCATTTCCGGCCGAACCGAGACGACACCCGCATTGCTGCTCGGGATCGCCAATCCGTTGCCGAGACCAACGCAACCACAGGCGCCGAAATAGATCGGCAAACTCACCACGCCATAAAGGCAAAGCAGGATTCCCAGAATCAGGCTCCGCACATGCGACCAATCCGCCCGTCAGCATCATGGTCGTGAGCCCATAATGTTCGGAGAAGCGGCCGCACAGAAAACTACCGAGAACAAAACCGGCCGTGATGGTTCCCATATAGAAACCAAGCTGTGCGGCGGAAATCCGGAACGTGGAAACAGCGACAAGCGACGCTCCACCAATGAAGACGAAGAACGCCCCCTGAAAACGTCATGCACAGCGCGTAACCCCAAAAGCGCCCTGATCCCACGAGCGTCCCGTACGATCGAACTTGCCGCGTAAACGTAGCTGCGGGCGTTTTGTTGGTCTCCCGCAGATCGACCCAGCACAGCGCGAGGGTCGCGCCGCCCATGACGAGAAAAGCCCAGAAACTGGCCCGCCATCCGTACAGATCATCCGAGCGCGCCACCAAGCATCGGGGCCAGCATGGGAGCGATGGCCGAGGTCATGGCCACGTAGCCGATGGAGCTCGCCGCTTTGCTGCCGGCGTGAGATATCCCGAATAATGGCAACAGAAACGGCGTAGGCGGGCGATAACCGCCTGCATCAGGCGGAAGGTGAGAAACACCCAAACGTTGGAGGCCAACAGGCAGCCCAGCGATGCGGGACAAGCGAAAAGCAGCAAGGCGGCAAGGATCACAGGCCGCCTGCCCAAGCGATCCGACAACGGCCCCATCACGAGCTGCAGTCACGCAGCTCACGGCCGCATATCCGGCGATGCACAGATTGACGAGCGCATAGTCCGCCTGAAACTCACGGGCGATGTTTGCCAATGAGGGCAGGAACATGTTGAGAGTAGCCACCGACAGACCGCTCAGCACGATCAAGGTCATCAGGGCCGGCGGGTCTGCGGCTTTTCCAGGCATGGTTTCCTCTCTCAATCTGACAGGCCGGACAGAAATTTGCTCAAAAAAGCCCCCGAACTTGTCGGGGGCGCACGGAGTACCGGCATGGGTGCCGTTACCGGTCCATGCGCCAGCGCCTCACTACGACGGTTGCGATCGTCATCTCGAATATCTCCAATGATCTGCGCCCAGTGTAGAAACTCGCTCTGTGAGTGTCAACGATCGGCCAGTGAATGGTTCATCCGTGGTCTGCGTGTAACGAACTCCTTCGCGTTGGCCGGCGTGTGACGTGACCGGCTTGAGGCGAACACTCGCGTGCGGTCAGCCGCGCTTGTTCGACATGACCGTCATCGATCGATAGGCAAAGTATGTGATGTCCCCGTGACGGTGCGTTTGGAAAGTCGATGGTCGGAAGAAAAGCGGATGTCGTGGTGCTCGGCGCGGGCATCGTCGGCGTATCGACGGCCTATGCCGCGCGCGAGCGCGGGATGTCGGTCGTTCTCGTCGACCGGCGCGAGCCGGGCAGCGAGACCTCCTACGGCAATGCCGGCATTATCAGCAGCGGCTCGATATCGCCGCTCAACAATCCGTCGCTGTGGAAGGCGCTGCCGAAATACCTGACCAACCGCCACGCCGGCATTGCGCTGGAATCCGGTCTGGGCAGTTCAGAAACGCGGATGGGTCGCGCGCTTTCTGGCCGATTCGGCCGGCGTCGCGTCTCAGGCCGCGGGCGACCGCGCTGCACGGGTTGATCGGTGCATCGGCTAAAACTGCACCGGGAATGGATCGTGAAAGCGGATGCCGGGCATCGCATCCGCGAGACCGGCTGGCTGAAGGCGTGGCGCGAGCGATGCGGTCGCGGCGGCGAAGCAGGAGCAGGCCCTGCTGGCCGAATACGGCATCGCCAGCGAATTGCTCGACCGCCAGGCCATCTCCGCGCTCGAGCCTGATATCGTGCCGGTCTACAAAGTGGGCCTGCTGCACACGCAGACCGCCTCGGTCGATTCGCCCGGCGCGGTGGTCAAGGCCTATGCGCGGATGTTCGCTGGCGCGGGCGGCGATGTCAGTGCAGTCGGACGTCAAGGCGATCGCGCCTGACGGCGATCGCTGGCGCGTGGTGCTGGCCGATGGCGAGATTTCGGCGCGCCATGTCGTGGTCGCGCTGGGACCATGGTCCGCTGATATTTTGCGGCCGCTCGGCTACCGCGTTCCGCTCGCCTTCTGAGCGTGGCTACCATCGCGAATTCAAGCCGAACCCGGCACGTCCGTTGCGGCGTCCGATCTATGACGTCGACGGCAGCTTCATCATGACCCCGATGGAGCAGGGCATCCGCGTCACCTCGGGCGTCGAACTGACCGGCCGCGATGCGCCTTCCTCGTTCGCCCAGCTCGATCAGGTGGTTCCGCTCGCGCGCGAGCGTGGTCGAATTCGGCGACGCGGTCGGCGAGACTCTGGCGCGGGCTCGCGGCCGACACTGCCCGACAGCCTGCCGATGATCGGTGTGGCGCCCCGGCATGCCGGCTCGTGGCTTGCCTTCGGCAACCAGCACATCGGCTTCACGACGGGCCCTGCGACCGGCGCCGCCATCGCCGCCATGATCGATGGTGCGCCGCCTTCCTACGATGTGACGCCGTTCGCACCGGACCGCTACCTTTCATGACCTGCGCACCGCAAACAGGCATTGCTGCGGTGGGCCGGAGCTTGTTGGCGCAGATCGCTCGAAAATGAGCGGTGGCCTTCGGAAAGGCCACGCGGGGAGGGCGCTGAAGCATGCGAGGTCTTGCAGCGGCGGATCCTGATGCCGAATTTGGTCCGGGAATGGCCATGTTCTCAATCAAGGAGGGGGGAGAGATTGCATTCTGCGTTGGCACACATTGCAATCATCGCAACAGGCCGTGGTGCGCGGCGGGCAAATCGTTGCAATCGTCCTCCTGCAGTGGGGTGACAGTTTGGTGACACTCGGTGATCGCTTCGCCGACCCGAGAATGCCGCCTGCGCGCCGGTCGGCGCTGGAGTTTTGTAGATGTTGCGTCTGATTGCCCGGCGTCTTGCCATCGGGGTGCTGGTCGCGCTCACCGTCATGACGCTCGCATTCCTGCTGAGCGCGGCTGTCTGGCGACCTCGCCATTTCGATCGCCGGCCCGTCGGCAACGCAGGCCGACGTCGAAATCGTCCGCAAGGCCTACGGCCTCGAGCAATACGTAACTGAACGAAGTACAA